>Ga0209343_10006262_pt1 | contig 14259 bp, 15 predicted proteins | sample RifCSPlowO2_02_FD_184026 | JGI IMG/M metagenome (GOLD analysis project Ga0209343, IMG submission 184026) | Groundwater microbial communities from Rifle, Colorado - Rifle CSP2_plank lowO2_0.2 (SPAdes) (version 2) | ecosystem: Environmental > Aquatic > Deep subsurface > Groundwater | place... | reverse complement strand
GGCGCCTTCCTGGGCTCGATCGTGCTGAGCCGGATCGGGCACGCCGTGCGCCCGGGGCGCATGATGATCATCTTCGGCGCCGCCTGGTACACGATGCTCCTGGTGTTCGCGCACATGCCCCACGCCGCGGCCGGCATCCCGGCACTGATGCTCGCGGGCTTCGCGCAAAGCATGGGGCTGGTTCCGGCGACGGCGATGCTGTTGCGCACCTCGGCGCAATTTCGCGGCCGCATCATGGGCATACGGATGCTGGTGCTCTACGGCAACCTGCCCGGGCTCCTGATCGCCGGTCCGCTGATCGCGAGCTTCGGCTACCCGGTCATGGCAACGCTTTATTGCGTGATCGGCCTGGCGTTCACCGCACTCATCGCCGTGCGCTGGCGCGCCCAGATCTGGCGCCTCGATGCCCCCGCAAATACGCGCTAAGCGGCTTTCTTCCTGTTGAGCTCCAGCTGGGCGTCCACCAGCGCGACGGTCTCGTCGACCACGGCGGACTGCATGCCCTTCTGCGCCGCGATGGCTTTCACCAGGCGGTCCACCCGCTCGATGTTGGGCGCGCCGCCGAACAACGCCCGCGCCGCGGACGACGGACTTTGCAGCGAGAGCGCGGCGTTGGCGTATTTCTCGAACGGCACCATGTCCTTCTCGGCCGCGCCCAGGGACACGCACAGCTTGACCACCCAGCTGTAAGCCGCCCGCGAGGCCTCGAGGTCGCCGTGCACGACGTCCTTGATGGGCTTCATTCCATCCCTGGTCACGCAGCGGTAGTTGCCGGCGATCAGCATCGGCCACTTCGCCAGCGGCACGAAGACGGAATCGTGCACCTTGAGCTTCACCGGCAGCTCGACCTTGCCGGAACCGGTGTCGAACCGGATCGCTTCGATTTCCGCCTCCAGCCGGCGCAGGATGGCGGTATGCGCGTCCGAATCGAACCGCGCCGCCTTGAAGTTGGTCGGCAGCCTCACCTGCAGCACGTTGACCTTTTCGTCCGGCGGGCGGAACGCCTGCGGGTCCGGGCTGCACAGCGTCATCAGCTTCGGGTCGAAGCCATCCCAGACCGTGGGATCGGTGTAGGCGCTTCTGCACGCATCCGTATTGAGGCCGGGGATGCGCTTCAGGTAGGTCAGCGGCGGCATGTTCATAATGGACATGCAGGGCACCCTGGCCCTGGCCACCGCGTCCATCAGTTCGCGCACGCCGGACGAACGATACTGGGGCTCCATCATGGCGAGTGCCACGAGATCGTAGTCGGCCGGATTGACCGCTCCCGGGCCATCGGCGGACAGCTTCCCCGGCAGTTTCCGCGTATCGATTTCGACCAGTCCTTCCCGGCCCTTGACCGGCAAGCGCACGCGCGCGCCTTCCTTGTTGATCAACTCCACCTCGGCGGGGAGGCACACCAGCTTCACGCTATGGCCCGCGAACAGCAGCTTGGTGCCCAACAGCGAGCCGTACGAAGCGCCCAGGATCAGAATCTTGTAAGGGGTTGCCATGACAAACTTCTCCTCCATCTTTGTCGGTCCGCAGACCGGGCGGACGGGTATTCCGGATTGTGATACCCGTTCTCGCAATCGTACGGGGGATGCTATTCAATAAACAGTTGCGGCGCAATGACGCGTCGCAGCATCCCCACACGCACGCCGAGCAGCCGGATGCGCCGGTCGAGCGGGACGCGCTTCAGGCACTCGCCCGCTGCGCGGCGGATCGCGCCGGCATCGGCGGTTGGTTCGTCGAGCGTGCGGTCGCGGGTGAGGGTCTTGAAATTGTCGTAGCGGAGCTTCAGACCGATCGTCCTGCCCACGTAGCCTTTGCGCTGGAGATCGTCGGCGACCCGCGCGCACAGGCTCGTGAAAATCCGCGAGAGCTGCTCGCGGTCGCGCACCGGGTGCAGGTCGTCCTCGAAGGTCGTCTCGCGGCTCAGGGATTTTGGCTCGCTCCAGGTGATCACCGGCCGCTCGTCGCGCCCGTGCGCAGCCTGGTGCAGCCAGGCACCATAGCTCCTGCCGAAGCGCTCGATGAGCGACAAGGGGTCGGCCCGGGCGAGGTCGCCTAGGGTCCGGATGCCGAGCGTTTCGAGCCGCGCCGCGGCCTTGGGGCCGATGCCGTTCAACTTGCGTGCCGGCAACGGCCAGACGCGCGCGGGAACATCGGCTTCGCGCAGGACCGTGAGCCCGCCGGGCTTCTGCAGCTCGGAGGCCAGCTTCGAGAGCAGCTTGTTCGGCGTGACGCCGATCGAGCACGTGAGCCCGGTCGCGTCGTGCACCGCGCGCTGGATCGCGTCCGCGACGTCGCGCGCGCTCGTCCACGGGTCCAGTGTTCCGCCGGCAGCGCCGGACCTGACGAGTTCCGTGAGGTCGATGTAGATCTCGTCGATGCCGCGGTCCTCGACCTGCGGTGCCAGCGCGCGCACCGCGTCCTTGAACATCCGGGAGTAGCGCCGGTACTCGTCGAAGTCCGCCGGCAGCAGCAGCGCGTTTGGCGCGAGCTTCGCCGCCTGCATCAGTCCCATGCCCGAATGCAGGCCGAAGGCCCGCGCCTCGTAGGTCGCCGTAGTGATCACGCCGCGCCCGCTGTACTCGCGCAGGGCGGGGATCGCCGCTCCCGGCGCGGCGTGCCGCCGGCCGCCGATCACCACCGGTTTGCCGCGAAGCTGCGGGTAGCGCAACAACTCGACCGACGCGTAGAACGCGTCCATGTCCAGGTGCGCGATGAACCGCGGTTGCATGCCGCCAGTGTACAGGCGCGGTTTCCCCCGCGTTCGAGTCCGCTCCGCGTACCCATGGAGCGCCCGATCCATCGCCCATTCAGTGCCGGCCCGAGGCGCCGCGCGCGCGTTTCTACATAAATGTCTGGTAATTAAGGCGTTTTTGTGGTATAAAGAATAATCAGCAAGCCCGGAAGCGCCGGGCTTTTTTCGTTTTCACTTCTACCCGGGGACACATCTTGAAACCGCTACCCGCGATGAGGATCATGAAGCCGGCCCGGTCGGTGGACTGGACCAAGGAAAGAATCGATGCGCTGACCACGCCTGACGTGAAGCAGTTGCGCGCCAACGCCGAGCGGCTGAACGCGCCGGACGTCATGCAGCTGTGCGACACGGTGCTCGGCGAGCGGCCGCGCGGCGGCGGTCCCGGCACCAAGCGCCCGGTTGCCACTCCCCGCCCGCGCAAGAAAAAGACACCCGAGACAGGCGGGGCCGCATGAGCATTCCTGTCGTGGAGCGCAAGCGGTTCATGGTCGGCAAGTACGAGGTGATCGCGGCGCCCCTCCCGCATTCGGTGCAGATGCTGCGCTACACCGTGTACCTCCACAAGACGCGGATCGGCGCCATGGTGAGCGTGCCGACGGAATCCGACTGCCAGTTCCTTGAAAAGCCGCCGGTCGTTCCCCCGCTCAAGATTTTCTACGTCACGAGCCGGCCCGGCCGCCCGAAGAAGGGCGCCAAGCCGCCCGTTCCCCTGGAGAGAAATCAACCCGGCTTCCGGGAAGCGCTTCCGTCCGATGTCTCCCTGGACGGGCTGGCGAGGCCCGAAGACCGCTAGTCCGGTCCGCGGGCGACGAGTCTCGTCACTCGTCGCGCATCACCCGCATTACTCGTCCCTGCCGTAGTGAATGCGGCGGTACGGCAACGTCACCACGCTGCGGGCGATGCGCGCATCGATCATCATCGGGCCGGGCTTGGCGACCCACTCGGCGGCGGCGGCGCGCACGTCCTCGATGTTGCGCGCGAGCTTCCCTTTGCCGCCGAAGGCCTTCGCGACGGCGCCCAGATCCGGCGTCGTGATGGTCGCGAGACCGGCGTTCATCTTCTTCACGTCGAGCTTGTAATACTCGGAGCCGAGGGCCTCGTTGTTCATGCAAACCATCAGCAGCGGCACGTTGTAGCGAACCATGGTCTCGAACTCGGCGAGGTGCATCATGATGCTGGCGTCGCCGTCCACGAGCAGGCCCGGCCGGTTGCCGAGCGCGACCGACGCCCCGATCGCGGCGGGCATCATCTGCCCGATGCAGCCGAAAAAGTGGCTGGCGAGCACCACGGGACGGGGCCGCCGGAACAGGATGTTTGCGAAGCCTGCGGTCGCCCCGCTCCCCGTATAGAGATCCACGCTCGGCGGCACGAGCTCTTCCAGGACCTGGATCACTTCACGCGGGTCCACGGTGCCCGACTCGACCGGAAATTCCGCGCGATCCTCGTAGTTGTGCACGAGCCGCTTCTTGACTTCGGGGGTCCGGAATCCCGTCATCTTCACGGAGCGGCTCGCCAGCACGCGCTCCAGGGCTTCCACGCCGGCGCGGGCATCCGTCTGGACGTAGCAGTCGGCGGAGCGGATGCCGTGCATCATGACGTGCGGCTTCGAGTCGAGGTGCACGAAGCGCGCGTTGGGGTAGAGGTAGCCGTGTTCGGTCGTGTAGCGGTTCAGGCTCGCCCCCACCGCGACGACGCAGTCGGCCTCCTCGAACAACTGCATGGCGGTGCGGGTGGCGTAGGTGCCGGAGACCCCGACGTGGTATTCGGCCTCGCTCAGCCAGGTCTTCGCCATCAGGGTGGTGGCGACCACCGCCCCGATGCGGTCCGCCAGAGCGAGCACGGCCGGGCCCGCGCCCGACCACCTGGCGCCGCGCCCGACGATGAGCACCGGCTTCTTGGCTCCGGCGATAATGTCCGCCGCCCGCTGGAGCGCGTCGGGGTCGGCGTGCACGATGCGCGACGGGAGCAGCGTCGAGGACGGCTGGTACGGCTCGTCGTCGTCGAAATCCTTCTGCTGGAAGTCCATCGGCACGCTCAGCATGACGGGACGCGACTCGAGCTTTGCGAGATAGAACGCCTTGCGCACCGCGTCGTCCGCGGCGTCGGGGGAATTCATCCGGACGAAGCCGGCTTCGCACGCGGCCGCGAACCGCGCGTTGTCCAGGCGCTGGTTGTACTCGTCGTCGGTCGTCGGGTGCTCGCCGCAAAAGGCCACGATGGGGGAACTGGCGCGGCTTGCGGTGAGGAATGCGGTCGCGAGCTGCGACACGCCGGGACCGCAGGTCGCGGTCGCGACCCCCGGTGCGCGCGTGGCCCGCGCCCAGCCGTCCGCCATGCCAAGCCCCGCTCCCTCGTGGCGCACTTCAAGTGTCTTGACGCCAATCTTGTCCAGCTCGTGCATCCAGTACATGTTGGCGTCGCCCATGATGCCGAAGAGATTCGTGACGCCTTCCGCCTTGAACGCCTGGGCCAGCCTCTGGTACACCTTCATCGTTCCTCTCCCCATTCAAAAAACAGTGATGAGAAATCTCTCTAGGCGGTCGCGCCCGCGACTTTGGCGGCGAGTCGCTCCGAAAACTCCTTGGTCATGCGCTTCACCACCAGGTTGGCCCCGCTCTCGACCAGCGAGGCGAGCTTGCCACCGATCTCGACCTGGGCGTCGATCGGGACCGCCGCCGAGCCCGGCGCCGCCCCGTCCACGACCCTGAACGTCATGTTCGCTTTCACGCGCGTGCCGCCCTGGTTGTCCCTGCCCCGCGAAACGACCTTGCCGGTCATCCCGGCATCGTCCAGCTCCAGCGTGAAGCGCACGCGGAACGTCACCTTCGCGGGCCCGAACTTGACCGTCAGCCCCGCGTCGTACGACCCGTCCTCGTGCCGCTCCCCGAGCGAGGCCCCCGGCACGCACTCGACGACAGCTTGCGGGTCCGACAACAGGTCCCACACGACCCGCGGCGGCGACGCCACCTCAACTCGCTCGTTGACTTCGATCACGATGTGGACTGAATGCCAGGTCGATCCGGGGCCGCCATAGTAACAAATGGCGAAACGCCCGCGATACGCTGCGCCCGGGCACACGCTTTGACAATGGCGGCGGACGGGATTATTGGATAACGGGTATGAAGCGCGTCGTCGGCATCAGCTTGCTGCTGGCCATCGCGGGAGCATCCAGTGTGCTCGCCGCCGATTTCGATGCTTGCGTCCGGGCGCTGCGTGGCGAGGCGCTGGCCAGCGGCGTCACCATGCAGACTCTCGACCGGGCGCTGACCGGTATCGAGCCCGACCCGGGCGTGCTCGATGCGATGGACCACCAGCCCGAGTTCACGACGCCGATCTGGGACTACCTGGCGGGCCTGGTGGACGAGCAGCGCATCGCCGACGGCCGCGCGAAGCTCGCCGAGTGGGCCTCCGTGGTGGCGGACGTGGAACGGAAGTTCGGCGTCGATGGCGCCGTCACCATCGCCGTGTGGGGCGTCGAAACGGATTACGGCCGGAGAATGGGCGGGCGTCCGGTGGTGCGCTCGCTGGCGACGGCCTCGTGCTTCGGCGGCCGGCAGCGGTTCTTCCGCGGCGAGCTGATCGCCGCCCTGCGCATCCTGCAAAGCGGCGACATGCAGCCCGACGTCCTGGCGGGCTCCTGGGCCGGGGCGTTCGGCCATACGCAGTTCATGCCCTCGACGTTTCAGCGGCTGGCGGTCGATCTCGACGGAGACGGGCGCCGCGACCTCGTCGGCTCGGTGGCCGACGCGCTCGGGTCCACGGCGAACTTTCTGAAGCACGCGGGCTGGGCGAGCGGCGAGCCGTGGGGCTACGAAGTGCGCCTGCCGGCGAACTACAACGGCCCGTCCGGACGCCGCACCCGGCAGGCCCTGGCGGCCTGGAGCCGGCTCGGGATCCGGCAAGACGACGGAAATTCGCTCGCGGGCAGCGGACGGGCAGCGCTTCTCTTGCCTGCCGGCGCGAGCGGGCCGGCGTTCATCGTGTTCCGGAATTTCGACGCGATCTATTCCTACAACGCCGCGGAAGCGTACGCGCTCGCGATCGCGCATCTGGCCGACCGGCTGCGCGGCGCCGGCCCGTTCCGGACGGCCTGGCCCACGGACGATCCCGGCCTGTCGCGTGCGGAACGGCGCGAGGTCCAGGAACGCCTCGCCGCGCTCGGCCACGATGTCGGAGAGGCGGACGGGATCATCGGGCCGCGCACGCGCGCGGCAATCCAGGCGTTTCAGTCAGCGGCGGGATTGCCCGCCGACGGTCGCGCCGGCAAGAAAGTGCTGGACGCCCTGCGCGCAACCGGCAGTAAGCAACCAGAAGCTGAGAAGCGAGGAACGAGAAACGAGTAACGGGTATTCAGCGCGGGCCGCGCTTGGGAGGGCGCTGGTGGAATCTCCGCCCCTGATTCTTGCCGCGGTGGGGTTGCCCGCCGCCGGGCCTTGGCTGACCGCCGCCGGGTCTGTGCTGACCCTGACCGCCGTGGCCCTGGATATTGCCGCGGGCCGGGTCCGGCGCTCCCTGCCGGTTCCCCGAAGCCAGCATGATCTCGAGCTCGTTCAACTCATCCCACTCGGCATCGGTCCGCTGTCGCTCTGGAATGGCGAGCAGCGCTTGCAGGCGGGCGCGCGGGGAAGTTGGTTGCGGTTCGTCCATGGCGGCATTATCTCACGCCGCGAAGCCGGGAGGTCGTGAGTTAACCCCACGCACCTTCCCCTTGCGTTTACATGGGCCGAGCTGTTAACCCAGGAGAAGAGCCATGCGGAAACAATTCACACTGCGGGTGGCGGTCGCGACTGCCGTCGCCGCGATCATATTCATGACCGGGACTGCGCACGCAGCGCCGAAGAAGACACTGCAGGCGTTCGCCAGCGAGCAGGAAATCTCCGATCTCTTCAAGCGCTGGGCGGAGGAGCACCGGCGCAGGGCGGAATCGCAGCGGCGCAGCCAGGCGAGTCCGTCGGCCCCCGCGGCCGGCATGGGCGCCATGATGGCCGCGCCGGCGGCGAAGATGGCGGACCAGGCCGCGGCGGCCGAGGAATCCATCACCAGCGTCCAGCACGCAGGCGTGGACGAAGGCGGCATCGTCAAGCGCCACGGCGACCACCTGGTCATCCTGCGGCGCGGTCGGCTCTTCACCGTGAAGATTGGCGACAACGATCTTGCGCCGGTGTCGGTGGCCGACGCCTACGGCGCCGGCATCGAGCCCGGCGGCGCGTGGTACGACGAGATGCTGATTTCGGGCAGCACCATCGCTGTGATCGGCTACAGCACCGCGCGCGGCGGCACCGAGGTCGGGCTGTTCGAGATCTCGGGCGCCGGACGGCTGCGCTACCGGGCGACGTATCACCTGCGCTCGAACGACTATTACTCCTCGCGCAATTACGCGAGCCGGCTGATCGGATCGAAACTCGTCTTCTACACGCCGCTGGTCCTCAATCCCTTCCGTGGCGACCCGTGGGCCTCATTCCCGGCGCTGCGCCGCTGGCGGCCCGGCGTCACCGCCGCCGAGTTCAAGCCGATCGCGCCCGCCACGCGCATCTACCGCACCGACGAACCGCTCGACCCGTACCAAGGCGTCGCGCTGCACACGGTCACGGTATGCGATCTCGCCCGGCCCGAGATGGATTGCGAGAGCACCGCGGTGCTCGGCACGCCGGGACGCGTGTTTTACGTCTCGGGCGGCTCCGTGTACGTGTGGACAACCCAGTGGCGCCGCAATCGTGCCGCTGCAGTGCCGGGCTCGGCCGTGTTTCGCATCCCGCTCGACGGCGCCGCGCCGACCGCGCTCAAGACCGCGGGCAGCCCGATCGACCAGTTCTCCTTCCTCGAGGGCGACGACAATCATCTCAACGTGCTGGTGCGCGCGAACGGCCGCGGCGAGGGCATGTGGGCCGCGGAGGCCAACGCCGGCGATTTCGCGCTGCTGCGCGTATCACTCGACAGTTTCTCCGATGGCCGCGAAGCCGCGCCGGCCGAGGCCTACAAGCCCCTGCCCCGTCCGAACGGTCACGCGATCCAGTCGCGCTACGTCGGCCCGTACCTGCTCTACGGCGCGGGTGCCGGCTGGAACCGGGCGCAACGGACGCTGAATTCACGGGTGTACGCAGTGCGTTACGCAAGTGACGCAAGAGCGCACGAAATCCCGCTCGCGCACGGCGTGGACCGCATCGAGGCGCTCGGCGCCAACGCCGTGGTGGTCGGCTCGGACGGCCGCGACCTGCACTTCACCAGCGTGCGCCTCGCGGTGACGCCGGTTGCGCAGGACCGCTACACCCGCAAGGACGCGGCGCAGGGCGAGACGCGCAGCCACGGCTTCTACTACAAGCCGGAGAGCGATCACGCCGGCTTCGTCGGGCTGCCGATCGTCGGCGGCAATCGCGCCGCGTCGCGCCAGCTGCGACACGAATCCGCCGCGGTGCTGTTCCTGCGCAACCAGGCCCTGCGACTGACCGAGCTCGGTGCGCTCGACTCGCGTGCCGAGGCCAAAGCGAACGACGGCTGCCGCGCCTCCTGCGTGGACTGGTACGGCAACTCCCGGCCGATCTTCGCCGGGAACCGGGCGTTCGCGCTGATGGGCTACGAGATCGTCGAGGGCGAGCTCACCGCCAATCGCCTGGCGGAAGTGCGGCGCGTGAGCTTTTCGCCGGTGACGGTCAGCCTGGCGCGCTAGCGCCGCAGCAGGCCGTTGGCCTCGCCGCGCGAGCACAACCGTTCGCACTGCGCCCCGGTGAGGCGCGTGTTATTCGGCGACGTCTCATTGCGCATGAGATTGCCAGGCTCGTCGCTGTGCTCGCCGCTGTCGGACAGGACGTGCACCAGCTCATGGGCCAGTGCCAGCGGCAGGTCGCGCGCGCCGTGCGCGACCCAGACGGTATCGGCGAGCTCCGGCCGGCCGGTGGCGTTGCCGCGACCGATCGCCTCCGCGTCGAACGCCGGGGTGTTGTGCGTATCGTCGACGAAGAACACGGCGGGCTTCACGACCGGCAGGCGGCGCAGCAGTTCCCGCGATACCGGCGTGAAGTAGACATGAAACCGCGGTGGCGCCTGCACCACATGCAACCCGGCGCTCGTGAGCGCGACGCCGCATTGCCCGAGCAACCGCGCGGACTCGAGCGCGGCGGCCGCGACGTCCTCGGGCGACCAGCGCGCACCGCGAAACAGGTACAGGGATAGCTGCAGCCCGTGGGACGGGCGCGGCGCGCGCGCCTGCCCGGCAGGAAGGCTCCGGGTCTCGATGACCCGTATCTCCTCGGCGGCGCAGGCCGGCGCCCCAGTCGCCAGCAGCAGCGCCAGGTGCCATCCCGGCAAAACGCGTTTCCCGTTCGCTGGCAACGGTCTCTTCCTCTCGCCCCGCTGGTGGATCGTCCGGGAATATAGTCGATGCCGCCTGCGTTTATGGCAAGCAGTACCTCATCAGGCGGGGCGGGGATGATCTACTGCTTCGCCGCGAAGTAAGTCAGAACTTCTCGACCCACGGCCGGACCTCGATCTCCCACGTCCAGGCGCTGCGCGGCTGGCGCAGCACGTGGAGGTAGTTCAGGGCGATCGCGTCGGGGTCGAGCAGGGAATCCGGGGCGGCGGACGGCGGGGTGCGGCCGGGACGTGCAATGCCGCCGTCGATGACGAAGTGGGCGACGTGGATGCCCTGCGGCGCGAGCTCGCGCGCCAGGCTCTGCGCGAGGCCGCGCAGCGCGAACTTGCCCATCGCGAACGGCGCCGATTGGGCATAGCCCTTGACGCTCGCCGAGGCGCCGGTGAAGAGGATCGCGCCGCGCTGCTTCGCGAGCATGCGCCGCGCGGCTTCCTGCGCGACCAGGAACCCGCCGAACGCCGTCACCGTCAGCGTGCGCGCGACTTCCGCCGGGTCGAGTTCGACGAGCGGTCCGCGCACCCGTCCGCTGGCGTTGTAGACCACCACGTCGGGCTCGCCGATCGCGCCCTCCACCTCGGAGAAGAGCCGCCGCACCTCGCCCGCGTTGACCGCGTCACAGGCAAACGCGCGCGCACCGGTTTCCTTGCACAGCGCATCGAGCTTGCCCGGAGTGCGCGCGGCGAGCGCGACGCGCATCTTCTCGCGCGAGAAAAGCCGGGCGAGGGAGGCGCTCAACCCCTGCCCCGCGCCGACGATCAGCGCCCTTTCATATCGCACGTTTTCCATCCTAGAACTCGAGACTGTCCCGTATCGCGCTGATGCCCGCCGCGGCGCAGGCCTCGTCGCGATCGCCTCCCGGCGCGCCGGAAACGCCGATGCCGCCCACGAGCGAGCCGCCGCTCTCGATCATCAGCCCGCCCCCGCCCGCCACCACGCGCGGCCGGTGGCGGACGCCGCTCTGCGGAGAGCCGGGCTGAGTCGCCTTCGCCAGCTCCGCCGTGGACGTGCGAAAGCTGACTGCCGTCCACGCTTTGTCCACCGCCATATCAACCGTGTGCGGGCCGGCAAACCGGTCGCGCAGCACGACCTGCGTCACGCCGGACCGGTCGACCACGGCCACAGCGACCTGAAAACCCCCGTCGCGGCAGGCCTTGAGCGCCGCCTGCGCGGCCCTCAACGCGGTTTCGGGCGTCATCACCTTCACCGAAATCGTGCCCTCCTGGGCCCGCACCGTTCCTGCTGCAACGACCGCGATCACGCACAGCACGCGCGACAGCAGCACTTTGCCCGGGATTGACATGGTTTCGTCGTGGTTCATGGTTTGATTACCCGAAGGATTGCCGTCAGGCGGGCACCGGTATGCCTTCCTGTTCGCAGGTATTGGCCACGTCGCTGACGGTGGCGCGCTGCATGTTGCGCACCCAGCGCAGGTCGTCGTAATCGGTGCCGCGGTGCATGGTGCAGCGGTTGTCCCACATGACGAGGTCGCGCGGCCGCCAGCGGTGGGTATAGACGAACTGGCGCTGCGTGGTATGCGCGATGAGCTGGTCGAGGAGCGCCTGGCCCTCCTGCTCCGGCACGCCGAAGATGCGACCGGCGTGCGAGGCAACGTAGAGCGACTTCCTGCCGCTCTCCGGGATCGTCCGCACCACGGTCTGCGGCACCGGCGGCAGGCGTTTCGATTCGTCTTCATTGAAGCCGGTGAAGCCGCTCTTGCGGCGCGAGGTGGCGATCGAATGCTCGGCGACCAGCCCCCGGAGCTTCTGCTTCATTGCGTCGGGCAGCGCGTCGTAGGCCGCGCGCTGGTCGGCGAATTCCGTGTGGCCGCCAAGGGGCGCGACCGTGTGCGCATACAGCAGCGAGCACAGGCCGGGCCGCCGCTTGAAGGAACTGTCCGTGTGCCAGAGCTTGTTGCCGGCCTTGTACAGGCGCTGGCGGCTGTCCTTCGACCAGATTCTCCCTTCGGGCGTGAGGTTGGAGATGTCGGCAAAATCGTTGGCGAGGCGCTGCGGCGTCACCGTCGCGTCAAGCACCCGGTCGGTCTCGATCGGGCCGAAATGCCGCGCGAACGCGAGGTGCTGGTTTGCCGCCAGTTTCTGGTCCGGGAAGATCAGCACCGCGTACTTCCAGAACGCGATCCTGATCTCCGCCAGGTCGGCCTCGGCGAGCGTGGACAGGTCCACGTCGCCGATCTCCGCGACGAAGACAGGGGTAACGGGGCAGATCGCAATGCTCATGGCTCGCCTCCTGCCCTATTATCCCCGCCTTTTGCGGGCGGTGACCAGCGGCCACCCGACGCTCACACCGGCACGGCCGTCACGTCGTAGGTGAAGAGCCACTCGTAGCGCCTCTTCACCCGCTCCTCGGACCATTCGCGATTCACGTAATCCTGCGCGCCGGCTGCCTCGGCCAGAGCAGGATTGTGGAACCGGCCCGCCATCTCGGCCGAGCCGTGCACCACTTTCCCGGTTCGCTCCTTGCGCGAGGTCTCGTAGCGCGCCAGGCCCGGCTCGAGGTCGCCGCCCGCGGCCTGCAACGCCCGCGCCAGGATGTAGCCGTCCTCGAGAGCCATCGCAGCGCCCTGCGCGAGAAACGGCAGGGTCGGGTGACAAGCATCCCCCAGCAGGCTTACCCGCCCTACGCTCCATTTCTCCATCGGCGCGCGGCCCAGCAGCGCCCACAGGTACGGCGTCTCGATGTTGGCTATCATCGCGTGGACGTCGCGGTGCCAGCCCGCGAAATCGGCGCGGCATTCGTCGCGCGAGCCGCTTGCGGTCCAGGATTCGACCCGCCAGTCGCGGCCCTCGACGACGCCGATGAAGTTCATGTACTCGCCGCGGTGCACGGGGTAGTGAACCACGTGCCGTCCCGGGCCGACCCAGTTCGAACCGACCAGCCGCCGCATGTGAGCGGGGAGCCGCTCCATCGGGATCGTGCCGCGCCAGGCGACGAGGCCGGTAAAGCGGGCCTCGCCGGGGCCGAACAGCGCCTGCCGGATGCGCGAGTGCACACCATCGGCGCCGATCAGCGCGTCGCCACGCGCCACTCCGCCCTCGAAGTGCAGCGCGACGCCGCCCGCGGACTGGTCGAAGCCCGTGCAGCGGGCATTCAGGTGGATCGCGTCAGGCTTTTCCCGCTGCACGCCCTCGGCGAGCACCGCCAGCAGGTCCGGGCGATACACCGTGTAGTACGGGAAACCATAGCGCTCGACCGACACCGCGCCGAGGTCGAAGAGCTTCCAGGTCTGGCCGGTGTTCCACAGGCGCACCTCCTTGCCGGATGCTTCGCACGCGAGCGCCCGCAATGCGTCGTGCACGCCCAGCTCGTGCAAGACCCGGATGGCGTTGGCGCTCAATTGCACCCCGGCGCCCACTTCCCTCAGCTCCGACGCCTGCTCGTAGACCTCGACGTCGATCCCGCGCTTGAGCAGCGCGAGCGCCGCCGCGAGCCCGCCGATGCCGCCGCCGGCGATCAGAACATGGGGGGTGTTCAAGGATCGACGCGCAGCTCTTTCCTGAGGTCCAGCAGTGCCTGAGCGGCAATGCGCTTGCGCCACTGCCTGCGCTCCTTGATCGGCAGGTTCTCGACCTCGGGCGCGACCTTCAGCCAGACGAATACCGGTCCCGGTGCCGCCAGTATTCGCTCGACCTCGATGGAAAAGCGCTCCAGATTGTCGAAGGCGTGAGTGCGGGCATAGCCGCACGCGCGCGCCAGGCCGTCGTACGAAACGTTCTTTGCGTTGGGCACCGGCTGCCCGCCGGTGGTGGCGTAGCACTCGTTGTCGAGCAGGAAGTGGTAGAGATTTTTCGGCTGCTGCTCGGCGATGGTCGCGAGCGCCCCCATGCCCATCAGCACGTCGCCCTCCGAATCGAACAGGACGACCTTCTGATCGGGCCGCGCCAGCGCGAGGCCGAGCGCAAAAGACGAATGCCCGCCCATCGCCGGGTCGCCGACGGGAAGATCCCGGTTGGGCTGCGTGCTGATGCCGACCCAGTGGCGGCCGCCGCGGCCGGGGATCACGACGGCATCGCCGCGGTGCCTGTTGAACACCTTCAGCATCTCCGCCGTGTCGATCATCGGTTAAACCCGTGATACTCGTCCGCCACCAGCACGGCGACCGGCCGTTTCGTCTTCGCTGCCTCCT
>Ga0209343_10006260_pt1 | contig 14262 bp, 16 predicted proteins | sample RifCSPlowO2_02_FD_184026 | JGI IMG/M metagenome (GOLD analysis project Ga0209343, IMG submission 184026) | Groundwater microbial communities from Rifle, Colorado - Rifle CSP2_plank lowO2_0.2 (SPAdes) (version 2) | ecosystem: Environmental > Aquatic > Deep subsurface > Groundwater | place... | reverse complement strand
AAAAGCTTTATATCCTGCAAGAATGATACGCAGGTCATCAAATGATTGGGTGATAGTTCTATCCTGTCCATTGAATTAAATACACCCTGCCATTTATTTATGGCATCTTTAAAAAGATTATTTATTTTGTCATAAAGCTCCTTTGGGGATTCACCGTAGATTCTAAAATATATTCTGCCCTTTCTGCCTCTAACATTTTTTGCTGCCCATTCATCATAAAGTTTTGCATATATCAATTTAAAAACTTCCTCAAAGGCATCAACTCCGGCATTGGCTAAAACAAGGTCTTCAAGGTCAAGGATAATACTTTTCAGGGATACCCTTTCCTTGATTAGCTTATTTTCTCTTGTCAGTTTTTCAAGTGTCCACAGTTCTGCAATTACATCCTGTAAAGATTGGTCTGCTGTTGGAATATCGGAAATATTAGTGAATATGTTTGGTTCTTCACGATGAAGGATAACCAATTCAGATCCGTTAGTCCAGACACCTATCGGTGAACCTTCGGCATTGCAATAGGATTTTAGCTGTTCTATGCCATCTTTACGGTTGGGTTTTTTGACTTCAACTATTATAAAAGGATACTCGAGGTCTTTCTGCAATACCACAATATCAGCCCGTTTATCGGAAACACCAGAGCCAAACCAGACATCTTTTTCAACCTGAATCCGTTCTTTTGGATAGCCGTAATTATCCAAAAGTTTCTTTATGAAAAGCTGGCGGACTATTTCTTCAGGTTTAGCAGGACGCTCTTTGTCAGAACCAAAGCATTTAAGATATGGCTTGCTATTTTTATCGTAAAGGCTTATTGATGAAATAAGCCTCTTATCAAATAATCCAAGACTATGTTTTGTCTCCGAATTTTTAAATATCTCGTCTATAGTATACTTTGGCATCTATTTAACCTAAAAATACATCAAAACAACAAAACATAAATAGAGTGTGCAAATATTATATGATAATTTCTTATATCTTTAAATACGATTTTAAGTTTTCTCCTTATAAGGCTGAATAAGATCGTTCTCAATACCAAGCTGGTTAAGAACCCTTGACACTATAAATTTTGCAATATCATCAATACTTTTCGGCTTATGATAGAAGGCAGGGGATGCGGGAAGTATTACCGCACCGGCACGGCTTAAAGTGAGCATATTATTTATATGAATATCATTCAAGGGTGTCTCACGGGGGACTATTATCAGCTTCCTTCTCTCTTTTAATGCAACATCTGCAACCCTGCTTATCAGATTATTGGAATAACCATTTGCAATTCTCCCAAGAGTCCCCATACTTGCAGGGATGACGACCATTCCATCAAATCTAAAAGAGCCGCTTGCTATCCGGACATTAAAATTTGAATTTTCATATATTGAGACATTCTTCTTTTTAAAATAATTCTTACCTATCCTTGTCTCATCTTTCAGTATTATTTCTGCATTTTCTGTAATAATAAGATGCAGTTCTGCCCCTCTTTTATAAAGAAAATCAAAAAGATGTTTCGCATATACAGCACCACTCGCACCTGTAATTGCAATTATTATTTTTTTTGTCAAACTACCTCCTACTTAAATATGGCTTAATTTACCATATTTTTCCATCCTTAAAAATAAAATTATTATTATGAAAATATCTGTTATCATAATGCGACTATGAACAATATCCCTATCAATAAAAAATTAGGACAGATGCTGATGATAGGATTTCATGGGACTGCCATATCCGATGAATTAAGGGAGATGATAACTGATTATGGGATTGGAGGGGTAATACTATTTTCAAGAAATATAGAGTCTCCTTCACAGGTTAAAGATTTATGCAACTCCCTTCAGAAATTATCAATTAAAAACAATAAAAAACCTCTCTTAATCGCAATTGACCAGGAGGGGGGGAGGGTATTCAGGCTTAAGCCCCCTTTCAGACAGTATCCTTCTTATGGTGAACTTGGAAGAACAGGTTCAGAAGATGCAGTAAGGTCAAATGCTCTTTTGATGGCAGATGAGCTGATAGAAATAGGTGTAAATATGAATATGGCTCCTGTGCTTGATGTAAATACAAATCCCAAAAATCCTATAATTGGAGACCGTTCTTTCAGTTCCGACCCTAATGTTGTATCCAGATTAGGCTCATGTGTTATAAAGACATTTCATGAAAAGGGGATAATTGCAGTTGGCAAACATTTCCCCGGACACGGAGATACATTCTCTGATTCCCACCTTGAACTCCCTGTCGTAAATCATGGGATAGAAAGATTGGAAGGGATAGAATTTAAACCATTTGTAAATACATTTAAGACAGGACTTAAGGCTATTATGACAGCCCATGTTCTTTATCCTGCTTTAGACCCTGATTATCCAGCTACTTTGTCAGAAAAAATAATCTCAGGTATCTTAAGAAAAAAACTTGGGTTTAATGATGTAGTAATTACAGATGATTTGGAAATGAAGGCAATTTCAAATAATTATGCTGATGAGATTTCTGCAATTCAATCTGTTAAGGCAGGAGTTGACATCCTTTTAATCTGTCATAGCCATGATAAACAACTGACGATATTAAATTCTATATTAAAATCGGTAAAAAACGGGGAAATAAAAGAAAATAGAATTGATGAATCTTTTAACAGGATAATGAAATTGAAAGAGGAGGCAATACAGCTTAATCGGGTTGAGATGTAACCCTTATTACTGTCTTTACATTCCCCCTCTCATTAAAGTCCCCTATTACTTCCATAAAATGCGGTTTCAATATCTTATTTAAGTCATCATAGATTTTATTTGTTACTGCCTCATGTGATATATACCGATTTCTATAACTGTTTAAATATAGTTTCAGTGACTTTAGCTCTATGATGTGCTTATGAGGGATGTAATTTATTATAAATGTTGCAAAATCTGGATAACCCGAACGGGGACAGAGGCATGTAAATTCAGGAAAACTTATTTCAATTTTATAATCTCTCTCTGAATATGGATTGTCCCATGCCTCCAACTTTATATCCTTAATAGCCCTTTCACCGTATTTTTTCATTGGTATACATCATAACATCTTTTTTCTTGAATCTGGATAAATTTGACACAATCAGGACATAATTTCCAGCTTTATTTATTTCAATATATCAGCTATCTCATTCTTTTTCAATGAATTAAAATTAAATGATAATCATGGTATATTTTTTGCTTAATTATATTATTAAAAATAATACCGATAAATAATCAGGAGGATATAATGAGCGATAATGAAAAGGACAATAAAGAACTTGACGATCTCTCAAGGGCAATTACAAAAGCACTCCTCAAATCTAAAGATGTGCTGGGGATTCTCTTTGACCTTAAAAAACGGAATATGATAGAGCCTTCTGCAATGCTTGCCCTGATAATCAAGGTCAACGAATTCATAAATACAGCGGAGAAATCACTGCCGGATAATTCAAGTGAGCTTAAATCAAATACAGATTACATTGATGGCAGAGTTCTCACAAAAAATGAGGCTGCATTTGAGGAGTATCTTTCGGACAAATTTGACGAGACAGAGTGGCTGAAAAAATATGGTATATTTTTAAATTGAGGAAAAACTATGGCAAGCAGGATAATAACACATAAAAATACTGCTGAATATTTCAAGGAATTGGTGGATACGGCTATGGACCATCAGGATATAGAAACTGATGAGACGGTAGCTTTTTATATAGTTAATCTCCTCTCTGAATATGTTAAAACCGATAAATCATTTCCTGAAGAGGCATCTGATGAGCCTTTAATAATGCTTTTAAACAGTGCCATGAACTCAGAATACAGCGAAAGGATAAGGAAGTTTAAACAGGTAGGAGATTTTTCCCTATTTGTCTCTGGCTTTTTCTCAGACAGCCTTAAGAGAAAGCTGATTGATATTGATTACTACATCATTATCGGAGGGAGTGCCTACAGCAACCTGTCATATATTACCAAAGGACAACAGAATGGTGAGCTTTTCAGTGACCTCTTTGGTGAGCTGTCAGACAGGTTCAAAGAATTCATAGATGTAATTGCCGAGGTCAGCGATAAAACATCAATCAGCACAAATAGCGATTTGTTGAGGATATATGAAAGGTGGCTCAAGACAAACAGTGACAGGGATGCCCAACTTCTGAAAGAAAAAGGGGTTATTCCCATAATATCCAAAGGCAGCAGGTATTTGCAGTAAGATTCCTTCTCATCCCCAACCCACTCCCTCCAAAAGAGGGAGTGTGGCTGCAATTTTTATGTTGTCCCACATACAGAAGATTATAGAAAAAATATATAAGGTAGAGACATTTCTTAATGTTGAGAACTATCTTATACACGAACCGCTTTCTAATACTCTAACCAATCAAAAATCCTGCAAGATTAAAAGCAAATCATCAAAAGGGTATCTGCTTATATCTCAGGATGGAGAAGAACTTAATCTGGCTCTCTATCTTGGCAGAGAGACAGTATCTAATCTAAAAAATATTCATCTGCAGAAAGATTTCAGTAGTTCAAATCTTTCAGATTTTTTCCTTGCAACAGAAGAGATAAGTCACTTTATATATGCAGTATGGAATGCCATGAATAATAGGCAGATAACTATATTTGAGATGGAGCTTCAGGCAGAGGTTGATAAATATATTACAGCCATCTTTTACAGCAGCAGTATTAATTCCGGCAGAGTCCCTGCAAAGAATATTAAGAAAAAGCTATTTGAAGATTCTGTCTTGAATCAAGACTTATTATCAGAAGAAAGGGAAAGATACAGGGATGCAAACAGAATGGCAATGAAATACTGCCACTATTTGGAATCAAATTATCTAAAAAAGAATGATATTACATCTTTGGTAAGGGATATACGTCATTTCTACCGTCTGGGACAGAATGGAAAGATAAATTATATAAATGACATACTCTTTCATTAGTTTTCAATAACTGCTTTAATTATTCCCTCCATCCTTTCTTTGTGTGTCCCTCCCCAGAATATCTTTTTACAGTTTGAGCATTGAACAAATTTATTGTAATTTTGATAAACAAACTCAGGAACCTTTCCAGCTACATCCTCTTTTGATATCTTAACAAGTGGTTTATTACAGTCTATGCAGAGGGTGAAAGGATTGCCTTTTAAATTGAGCTTAAAATTTGCTGCAACACCTTTGAGTTGGTCTTCAACACGGTCAGATGTAAGCAGAAGAAACGGGATACCCTTTTCTTCGAATGTCTTTTTCTTTTTTTTTATAAAACCACTGTTTCTCGTTAATATCATACGCCCTTCTTTTGAAGCAATCTCAATCAGTTTATCCGGATTTGCCGAGTTATAAAAAACAGTATCATAACCAGCAATCCTCAACCATTTGGCAAGCCTGCCCATTGTAAGGTCAACTATAAACTTCATTTATAGAAAATTATAAAAGCATTTAGACAAGATTAACAGGATAATTAAGATTATTAAAAGCAATTTTTTAATCCTATATATCTTGTCTAATTTTAAGTTTTTGTTCTTCCTGTAATTGTAATTTTTCCTTTCTCCCCTATTTCCCCTTTCACCTCTACCTCTACAGATAAGAACTGTTTTACAGTCCAGATGTTCGTAAGTAGATGATGGGAGATCTTTGATGTCGTAAAAGTGGAAGTTCCATCAGATAGTGAAAGATAGGGAATAATCTGGTCTGAGAGGTGTTCATCAATGGCTGCATTTGAATCAAGATGTTGGAAGAATTCCTGACATGCCTCCTCTGCAACCACTTCAGCCCTTTTACCTATTGCACCAAGAGAACTGAATCCTGTTACACTATTTTCAAATTCTGCAAGTATAAAAAAGAAGGTCCCCTTCCCAATTGAAGGGGCATTGATAATCTCTATCTCAGCATTTAATCCCCTCTCTTTTAACAATTTCAATCCCTGACTTCTCTGTCTCTCTGCAATATTCAAAGGAAGATTTGAAACAGCAGAGATACATTTTATTCCTATAAGCCTGCCCCGTTCTATTAACTCAATAGCTTTAATCCTTTTTGCAGGGGTAGCTGAAACATTAACCCTCCCTCCACCTGCTGGATACCATCCCCATTTTTCAATACTTAACATGGCATAACATCCCATTCTTTTAATGGTTGGTAAAAAGACCTGTTGTATATAATGAACCGGTGGACTCCATGCTACATGGGTGCCACCTGATAAAATAACATTTACCCCCTTCTCTGCATGAAAGAGCGGTAATAGGATCGTCTGTAAAACTAATGATACGGCACCAGCACTCCCCTTCCTTTCTGCAACATCAAAAAAATATTCTCCATCTCTAACTCTATCAGGCTCAAATCTCAATTGAGTAGAATCTATCACATTACCCGAAACTCTTGCTCCTGTGATGGTCTGGCAGGCATTAACACAGGTCAGATGTTGTGGTTTAAGTCCAGGACTCCTTCTACCCTTTCTTATATTTTCAATTTCTACAGGTTTTTCCAGTATAGAAGAAAGGGAGATGGCTGTTCTTAATATCTGTCCACCCCCTTCGCCATAACTGCCATCAATTTTTAGATACATTTTTATTTTTATAGTAGCATCTTTTGATTGGGCATTCTTTACAAAGAGGTTTCTTCTTGCAGTAATTCTTTCCAAGCATTACTATCAGGGCATGATATTCGTTAAAGAGCATGGTATCTGATGGAAGGTTTTTCATGAAGATTTCCTGCATCTCGTGATAGGTTATATCTTCAGGGGTTAAGTTCAATCTATGGAATATCCTCTTTGTATAGGCATCTACAACAAAGATAGGAACATTGCCTGCATAAAGCAGGATAGAATCCGCAGTCTCAGGTCCAATACCATTAACACTTAACAAATGGTTTCTAAGATTGCCAGAGCCGTTGGAAAACATATTAGACACTTCCCCATCATATTCTTCACATAAAAACGAGATAAAATTTTTAAGCCTCTTAGCCTTTATGTTGAAATAGCCTGCTGGAGTAATTAGCTTTGCAAGTTTTTTGGCTGGAAGTTTATTAATTTTATACGGGTTTAAAATTTTTTGTTTCTTTAGATTTACTATTGCCTTCTCCACATTCTGCCATGCAGTATTTTGGGTAAGTATAGCACCGACACATACCTCAAAGGGTGTATCACCGGGCCACCAATTTTGTGGACCAAAGTGGCTGTAAAGGGTTCTATATATGTTTGTTAATTTTCTTTTCACTTTAAAATACAATCCTCACCACGAAGACACAAAGGACACAAAGAAAATATTTATCCTGCCGACATAAGTTTCTTCAATATTTTAAGCAATAAATTGCCATGCAGTTTATCAATATAATATAGTTTTGATGGTTGTCTTATAACATCAGAATAACTGGGGTAGATATGAATCGCCTCACGAATCTTTTCAAAGGGTAAATTAAGAAATTTTGCAAGCTGAACCTCATGGATGACATCTGAGGCATGACTCCCAAGAATATGAATCCCTGTCACTCTCCCCTTTTTATCGCATATTATCTTGCTCATGCCGAAATCCTCCAAATCTGTCTTTGCCCTATCTATCTTACTGTATTCATATCTGTAAATTTTGATTTTATCTCCAAGTTTTTCTCTTGCCTCTTCTTCAGTAAGACCTGCATGGGCAAGCTCAGGGTCTGTAAATGTGCACCAGATAACATTGCTGTAATCAACCTTTTTCTTTAATGGAGTAAAGGCATTTCTGCATACAGTAATTGCCTGATATTCAGCCATGTGGCTGAATTGATAAGGTCCCACTACATCACCGCAGGCATAAATGTTTCCGGCAGAGGTTTCAAGTCTCTCATTTACAATAATCCCTTTATTGCTATAATTTACACCTGCCTTTTCAAGTTCAAGCCCCTCTATATTGGGCTTTCTGCCTACAGCAATAAGGATATTTTCAGCCACTATTTCCTTATTCACTCCACCTTTTTGTTGCACATAAAGAGAGATTCCCTTTTCTGATTTTGAGAGTCTGATTGCCTTTGCCCCTGTCAATATCTTTAACCCTTCAGATTTTAACCTTCCGACGAGCATCTCCACTAATTCCTTATCTTCTTTAAAAAGAATCCTGTCAAGCATTTCCACCACTGTAACCTCTACATTGAGACGATTGAACGCAGAGGCAAGTTCAATCCCAATTGGTCCGCCGCCAAGGACGATCAGGGATTTGGGGAGTTTATTCAGTGAAAAGACAGTATTATTTGTCAGATAGGGGACTTCACTTGTGCCATCTATGGGAGGGATAAAGGGACTTGAACCAGTTGCAATGATAAACTTATCTCCTGACAATATTTTTTCACCTACTTTTATTCTATGGTTATCCAGAAATTGAGGTGTGCCGAAATAGACATTTATCCCAAGCGCCTCAAAACTCTCAGGCAGATGACTATCATAAACCTTCTGGACAATGGAGCGGACATGGGGCATCACATCATCTGTATTAAACGATGGAGGAACATCAAGCCTCAAACCAAACTTGTTAAGACTCTTTAATTCATAGGCTGCCCTTGCAGCCCTGATAAGGGACTTACTCGGAATACAGCCGTAATTTGTGCATTCCCCCCCAAGCTTCCCTTTTTCAACCATGGCAACACTCTTTCCGAACCCCCTCGCAAGCTTTGATGAAACAAATCCTGCCGCACCACCGCCGATTACTATTAAATCATAATCATACCTGCTCATATCTTTAGCCTCATCAAATCCTCTGCAATTATAATCTTGCCTCTGTAATATTTTTTGCACACACTGACTGCATCAATTTTATCACATGACGGATAGAAGTGGGTCAATACCAACTTTTTGCAATTTGATTCATCAGCAATTCTACCACATAGAGAAGGAGTAAGGTGCCCGTCAACTTTTTTCTTATCAGGCATGGAACATTCCAGTATCAATATATCAGCATCCCTCCCAAGTTCAACAACATTTTTACAATAATCTGTATCGCCTGAGAAGACTATAGACTTGCTATTTTCAGCTTCAATCCTGTATCCAACACTCTCCTTAATATGAGCAAGTGGTTTTCCAGTAACTCTAAAACCACTAAAATTTACTGCCTTACCTGAAATCTCCCTGACACTTATTTTATAAAACTCTGGTTTTAGCCAATTTCCATATACCCCATTAAGTTTTTTAAAAAACTTTTTAAATCCTTTCCCTCCGATTATGTTTAGATTTTTCATCCTTGGCATTTCAGCATACTTGCTTGTAAAAATGAATGGAACTAAATCTGCTGTATGGTCGGGATGGATATGCGTATAAAATATATAATCCACATCGTTATATGTAATACCTGCCTCAAGCATCCTTCTGATTGTGCCTGAGCCGCTGTCAAAGAGTAAAACTTTTCCACCTGCCTTTATAATGAGTGATGGAGAACTCCTCTTTAAAGAAGGGACACAGGTGCCTGAGCCAAGGATAATAAGCTCCACCTACCACCCCTTCCTTTTAAAGAACAAGAGCATCCCGGCAGCAATGAATCCCATTACTCCCATTGCAGCAAAAAAACCATAGGAAGATTTCAAGAGGGGAATGTAATCAAAGTTCATGCCGAATATGCCGCTGATAAGTGTCAATGGCATAAGGATAGTGGCAAAAACTGTTAACACCTTTATAATCTCATTCAGCCTGTTTGAAACAACAGAGAGATATGCCTCCATAGCACCTGAAATAGTATCGCGATAGGACTCTGTCAATTCTGAAATCATAAACAGGTGGTCATAGACATCTTTAAAGTGCATAGTGCACTCAAAGCATATCTGCTTATACTCCCCGCTGCTCAAGTTTCTTAAAATCTCCCTCTGCGGATGAACAATCCTCCTCAAATAAAGTATATCCTTTTTCAATGCAAAGAGTTTGTTTAAGGTCTTCTGATCAGGTCTTGCAAATATCTCCTTTTCAAGTTCATCCACCTTATCGCCAAGGTCATCCATTAGTGGAAGGTAGTTATCAACAAGTGTATCTATAACCTTATGCATCAGAAATTCAGGGTCCTTCTGGAGAATAGAGCAGTTCTTCTTACTCCTCTCCCGGACAGAGTCCACACTCCTGAAATACCCCTTGTGAAATGTAATAAGGTAATTCTTTCCGAGGAATATATCCAAGTCGTGGGTTTCAAGCTCATCCTTTTTAAGGGCTTCCGCATTAATGCCGTGGATTACAACATAAAGATAATCGCCATAATCGTCTATCTTTGGATTGGGTACAAAAGAGATGCAATCTTCAATAGCAAGGGGATGAAACTTAAAGACATCTGTAAGGAGGCTGATCTCCTTTTCAGTGGGGCTATCAAAATCAACCCATGTTATGCTGTCTTTATCTGAAAGAAGTTCTGTAAGGTTCTCAACTGTGGGTTCCTTAAATTCGCCGTTTCTTGAGCATGATATTATATGAACCATAACAAAACCCTTTATTTTTAAAACATTTTAAAAAATCCTTTTCCTTTATGTTTAATATCCTCGCCTGATGTCTCTGCCAGTTCTCTTAATAATTCCTCCTGTCTCTTTGTCAGCTTTGCAGGCGTCTTAACAACAACCTGCACTATCTGGTCGCCTTTGGCATGCCCCCTTATATGGGGTATCCCAACCCCCTCTATTTTGAAAATCTTTCCTGTCTGTGTCCCCTTTGGTATTGCCAGCTTCTCCACGCTGTCAAGTGTCGGGACATCAATCTCTGCGCCGAGTGCAGCCTGTGAAAAAGAAATCGGAATCTGACATATAACATTATAGCCATCCCTATGAAAAAAATCATGCTCCTTTACATGGACTATCACATAGAGGTCTCCCGATGGCCCCCCCCTCTTTTCTTCCTCACCCTCCCCTTTCAATCTCAACGTTGACCCTGTATCAACACCTGCTGGTATCTTTACAGAGAGTTTCTTTTTCTTCTTTATATTGCCTGAGCCTTTACACTCCTTGCATGGCTCTTTTATTACTCTTCCTGCACCATGACACTGATGGCATGTTGTGCTTATGTGGAAAAATCCCTGCGACCTTGTAACCTGACCCGACCCCCTGCAAAGAGGGCATATAACAGGCTCAGTCCCCGGTGCAGCTCCGCTGCCATTGCAGTTTTTACAACCTTCATATTTATCTATCTCAATCTCAGTCTCTTTTCCCTTTACAGCATCCATGAAGGAAATTTCCAAATCGTATCTCAGGTCTGCCCCTTGCTGTGCATAAGTCCTCTCCCTCCTCCTCGTCCCAAAACCAAAGAAGTCCTCAAAAATATCTCCAAAAGATGTAAATATATCCTCAGCTCCCCTGAAGCCCGCAAACCCTGTGCCTTTCAATCCCTCATGCCCATAGGCATCATAGAGGCTTCTTTTTTCAGGGTCTCTTAAAACCTCATAAGCCTCAGCCGCCTCCTTGAACTTTTCCTCAGCTTCTTTGTTGTCGGGATTCCTGTCAGGATGATACTGCATGGCGAGCTTCCGATAAGCCTTTTTTAATTCACTTTCTGAAGCGTTTTTCTGAACGCCGAGTATTTCGTAATAATCCCTTTTCATACAAAATATTTTTTTGTCACAGATTTAAAGAAAAAAATTTATTCTGTGAAAGTCTTGTGGCTAATATTGTTGTGGCTTGCAAATAAACAGAATAAAATTAACGCGCCTGATAGGATTCGAACCTACGACCTACGGATTAGAAGTCCGTTGCTCTATCCAACTGAGCTACAGGCGCAGTTTTTTAAATTTCTCCCGATTAATTTAATATTATCTATCATAACCCCTTCTGTCAATATTATTTATATTGCAGAGATGGATTATTCCGATTTATTGCCATCAGCAAACTTTAAAATTTTCATAAAATTGCAAAAAATGGTATATTCATGCTATTATTTTTCATGTACATTTCCGAATATCAACAATTACAATTAAATGAGTTTGCCTATAAGAATGGTATAAAATTTATCATCCTCTTTGGCTCACTGCACATCCTGGAAAAAGGACTTATTTTAAAGCGGCAGAAATTAATCGCTGAGAAAATTTATGCTTAAGAAAGACTTCGTTTACAGAAAAATATCGTTAATTCATGAATATGATGAAGAGACTGACTACAGTAAAATTTACAATTCAGTCTCAGACTGCTTGAAGGATTATCATAAGTATTGTGAATTCATTTTAAATTTTGTTAAACAGAAAACAGTCTAACCATCTCCCCTCAGAAGAGAAGGAAGCGACAGGGGTATGTCTGTATGACACACCGCTTCCTTTTTCATATCACCTCTCCCCAATCCCCAAATTTGCTTTGATTCCATGCAGATTTTGTGTTATAAAAAATCTATTGGAGAATAATTATGTCAAAGATTCCTTTTTATAAAATGACTGGGAGCGGGAATGACTTTATCTTGATTGACAACCGTAAAGGATTGGTCGGTGGAAATATAAGTCAATTTGCTGCAAAGGTCTGCCGTAGAAATTTCTCAGTAGGTGCGGATGGGCTGATTTTAATAGAGTCTTCAGATAAAGTTGATTTTAGATGGAGGTTTTATAATTCTGACGGCAGTGAGGCAGAGATGTGCGGAAACGGCGGCAGATGTGCAGCACGGTTTGCATATATGCACAAAATTGCAGGTGAAAATCTCTCCTTTGAAACAAAGGCAGGTATTATAAAGGCAGAGGTAAAAGGAAGAAGGGTTAAACTTGCCATGCTTGAGCCAAAGGATTTAAAGAGGAATCTTGAAATACCGGTTGATGAGAGGGTAAGGGTATTGTCCTTTATAAATACAGGTGTTCCACATGCTGTAAAGATTATTCCAAATATAGAAAATTTTGATGTAGTTGGGATAGGGAGAAAAATCAGATATCATCGGGAATTTCAGCCTGCAGGGACAAATGTGGACTTTGCCCAGATAGTGGATGAGCATAATATATTGATGAGGACTTATGAAAGAGGGGTAGAGGATGAGACACTTGCATGCGGGACAGGTGCAGTGGCAAGTGCTTTGATAACTTCTCTTGGTGGGCAGATGAAATCACCTGTAGCAGTTAAAACAAGGGGTGGAGAGATATTAAATATATATTTCAGAATTGACCATACTGGATTCAAGGATGTGTATTTAGAAGGTGATACAGCAATTGTTTGTAATGGTGAGATTTGGGAGGAAGGATATTGAGTCGGATTGAAGATTGTCGATTGAAGATTTAAGGATATATTTAACAATCTTCAATATTCAATTTTCAATAGTCAATCTACAATAATTTATGTTCAAAGGTTCTTTTGTAGCAATAGTAACTCCATTTAAGAATGGAAAGATAGATGAGAAGGCTTACGCCAACCTTATTGAATTCCAAATAAGAGAGGGGACCCATGGGATCGTTCCGTGCGGGACAACAGGCGAGTCGGCGACACTCTCTCATCAGGAACATGAGAGGGTTGTTGAGCTTACGGTAGAAATTGTCAATAAGAGGATTTCTGTGATTGCAGGGACAGGCTCAAATTCTACAGCCGAGTCTATAATGCTGACAGGTCATGCAAAGTCTGCCGGTGCAGATGCCGCCCTTTTAATAACTCCTTATTATAATAAGCCTACTCAGGAAGGGTTATATCAGCACTATAGGACAATAGCAGAATCAGTAGATATTCCACAGTTTCTTTATAATGTCCCCGGAAGGACAGGTGTGAATATGCTCCCTGATACAGTAGCGAGGCTTTCAAAGGTAAAGAACATAATAGGTATAAAAGAGGCAACAGGGGATATGAGACAGGTAAGTGATGTAATTGCACTATGCGGGGATAATTTTATTGTCCTTTCAGGAGATGATTTTACTACTTTTCCTTTGCTTACAATAGGAGGAAAAGGTGTTATATCTGTTACCGCAAATGTTGCACCAAGAGATGTAGCCAATATGTGCAATGAATATTTTAATGGGAATATTCAAAAGGTAAAAGGGTTGCATTTCAAAATGAGGCAATTAAATGATGCTATGTTTTATGAGACAAATCCCATACCTGTCAAGACTGCCCTCTCTTTAATGGGAAAGGTCTCTAATGAGATGAGACTTCCATTGTGTCAGATGTCCGAAAAGAATTTAGAGAGGCTTAAGATTGTAATGAAGGGGTATGGTTTATTATGATTAAAACTATAGTTACAGGTGCTGCTGGTAAGATGGGGTGCAGGATAATAAATATTATAAATGAGACTGAGGGCATAAAGCTTGTAGGTGCCACTGAAAAGAGAGGCTCAAAGTTTATAGGTAAAGATTCGGGTGAATTAGCCGGAATAGGGAAGAATAACATCTCTATTTCGGATGATATTACAGAGATTATAAAAGGGTGCGATGTCATTATTGATT
>Ga0209343_10006259_pt1 | contig 14262 bp, 13 predicted proteins | sample RifCSPlowO2_02_FD_184026 | JGI IMG/M metagenome (GOLD analysis project Ga0209343, IMG submission 184026) | Groundwater microbial communities from Rifle, Colorado - Rifle CSP2_plank lowO2_0.2 (SPAdes) (version 2) | ecosystem: Environmental > Aquatic > Deep subsurface > Groundwater | place... | reverse complement strand
AATAAAACAGCGAACAACAAACAACAAACTACAAACTATTATAATTGGCGAGGGGGAAAATCGTAAAAAACTGCAGGATCAAATCAAGCAATGCGGACTGGAAAATACCATTTTTTTTACAGGATTTATTCCGGATGCGGCGCGATATCTCAAAGCATTTAATATATTCGTTCTGCCCTCGCTCAAAGAAGGCCTTCCTTATACTCTGCTTGAGGCCATGGCCGCCGGACTTCCGACTGTTGCCGCTAATGTAGGCGGAATCTCGGATATAATCCAAAATAACGAAAACGGCCTATTAATTCCTGCGGCTGATCCGCCAGCCCTTTCTCTGGCGCTTAAAACACTCATTAATGATACTGCGAGCCGCATACGGCTCGGGAAACACGCCGTCCAAACCGCCAAGACAAAATTCGCGCTCAATGTTATGATAGAAAAAACCATTTCACTCTATAGCACATATGAACACTAACCGCCTCAAAATTATACTTATTATTTTAGGTGATTTTCTAACACTCTGGGGGACCCTATTTTTAATTTTATTTCTCCGCTATCGCACGAATCAAAATTTTGATCTGCAAGAAATGTTTCAAATCCATATTGCCCCCTTTACTCTTGTATTTGCCACCTGGCTCGTGCTTTTTGGGGCTTTCGGACTATATGACCTGCGGACGCTCGGCCTCGTTACCGTACGCGACGCAAGACGACTCATGCTGCGGATGACTGAGGCCATGATATTCAATATGGCCTTGGCCATAATCATCTTTTACCTGATTCCGGCTTTTGAAATTGAACCACGCCGAAATCTATTTTTGGCGGCTTTGGGTTCATTGCTTTTTATATTCGGCTGGCGCTGTCTGGCCAATCTTTTCATCGCCAAAGCCAAACCGATACAGATCGCTTTTTTTGGAATTAATAAAGAGGTTGTGGGACTCGTAGATTGGCTTTTAAGAAATCCGCAGTTCGGGAGAAAACCGGCCGCGTTTATATCGGCGAACAGCGAGGACACCATACGCGAGCTCCCGCTTCCCGTATTCACCAACACCCAGGACATGCGGCATCTGGCGCGCGATTTGGCGTTGGATGCCATAATCATTACCCGTGAGATAAAAGAGAATAAAGTGCTGACGCGCACGCTTTTTCAGATGATACCACTGGGCATCGGAGTTATGGAATTTACGGCATTTCACGAAATGCTTACCGGGAAAATTCCACTGTCGCTCATCGGGGAGATATGGTTCTTGGAAAATCTTGCCAGCAGCAAAAAAGAGATGTATGAATTTTTTAAACGTACATTTGATTGGGGACTTGCTATGCTGCTTAGCGTCCCATTTTTACTTTTTTGGCCATTTATTGCGCTGGCAATCAAACTTGACTCGACTGGATCGATATTTTTCTGGCAAAAACGAATAGGCAAGAACGGAAAAGAGTTTCAGCTGGTAAAATTCCGATCCATGATCAAAAATGCGGAGGGCACAGGAGGATTCAAAAAGGAAAGTGACGACCGCCGCCATACCAGCGTGGGTAAATTTTTAAGAAAAACATACTTTGACGAATTGCCGCAGATAATAAATGTTTTACGGGGTGAGATGTCATTTATAGGGCCACGGCCGGAGCGCCCGGAATACGTCAGCGAATTAAAAGAAAAAATTCCATTTTATGAGATGCGACTTTTAGTTCCGCCTGGAATCACCGGCTGGGCGCAAATAAATATGGAAAACGACGCATCCGTTGAGGACGCGCCGGAGAAAATGCAATATGATCTTTATTACATCAAGAATCGCTCTTTTTTACTGGATGTGCTGGTGGCATTACGCACCATATTCATAATTCTGCGGCGCCCGGGACGATAAAATAATATTCTGACTCAAAAAATACCCGCTTTCATCCTTATACTGATATACGAACGATCGTTTATACATCAGTATATAGACCATTTGACTATGAATTATTATGTGACTTGTATTGTCCCGCGCTTATTTACCGAAAAAATATGAACATGCTGTAACAAATTTCTTTCCCGAAGCGCATGAATAAAATACTCGTCCATGGTATTTCCGCGGCCAACCCAAACGCTTTTTTGCAACATTTTAAATTCCATCTCTTTAAGACAAACGCGAATCCAGGAACGCGCCTTTTTTGCGCTCTCCGGAATATCAAATGCCACGATTGTTATGCCACTTCCGACTGGCGGATCAAATCCGGCGGTTGCCGAAGAAAATACATTTTTCTTTCGAGTATAAATATATTTTAGCTGCTTTAAACCCTGTTTCGTGATATCCCAAACAGAGGAATTTTCACACTCGGTTCTACGAATTAAACCCTCCCGCCTTAGATAGTTAAGCGTATTGTAAAATTGGCGGCGCTTACGATATCGATCCGCCCAATCGGTTTTGAATTGACGTGGACCACGCGTAAGAAACCGATAATAATCCCGACGCGCTTCGGATTTAGACAGAAAAAAAGAATTAAGAAGGTCTACCGTAACCTCTGCTTTAAATTGCAGTGACTCAAGAATTTTTTCTACAAAAGTATCTTTGACGATCATAAATACTATACTGAAGTATGTACGATCGTTAATACTTCAGTATACAATATAAAATACAAAATAATATACTACAAAATACCGTGCAACTTCTTTAATTCGGAAATTCCGTCCTTAAACGAAACTTTAGGCTCCCAGCCAAGAAGTTCTTTGGCTTTGCGGATATCGGCAAGCGTCTCGGATGCTTCGCCTTGGCGCGACTCTATAAATTTCCACGACCCGCTAATCATTTCGGCTATTTCTAAAACGCTAAAATTGGTTGCTGTGCCGATATTTATTATTTCTCCTTTACCTACCTTTCCAGATTCCATGGCCAGTAAATTTGCGCGCGCAACGTCGGTTACATGCGTAAAATCCCGACGCTGGGTCCCATCCGGCACCACGCTCATAGGCATGCCTTGGACGCGCTGCTCCAAAAAAATACCTATAACCGTTGCATATGGACCGTCAACTGCGGTTGTTTGTCGCGGCCCATAAACATTGAAATAACGCAAAGAAACAGTTTCAAGGCCGTAAAAACGCGCGGCCATCTCGCAATATTGCTCCCCCACTCTTTTCTGAATCGCATAAGGAATAATTGGCTCCGGACGCATGTCCTCGCTAAGCGGCATTTTATCTTTTCGGCCGTAAGCGGAAGAGGATGCGGAGTAAACCACCCTCTTGACTCCCGCATCACGCGCCGCCAAAAGAACATTCAAGGTGCCGGTTATATTAATATCATTAGTTAAGCGCGGCTCTTTAAGGGAATATTGCATCCGGGGTTGGGCCGCGGTATGAAAAATTCCCGCCGCGCCTTTAAAAATCGGGGGGAGTTTTTTCGCATCGCGTATATCAACCTCATGCAGAGTGGCTTTGGGATTTAATCGTTCCCGCTTACCGGTCAAAAAATTATCTATCACATGCACTTCGTCACCGCGTGAAATCAGCATATCCACGATATGGGAACCGATAAACCCCGCGCCGCCGGTTACAACATATTTCATCGGGAATCAGGAATTAGGAATTAGTGGAAAATAAAATTCACCCTTAATTCATACTTCCTTATTCATTTTCTTCTGGATCCATTCCTTATCATGCACTGATACGTCTTCTTCGGTAAGTCCCTGGGTCTTAAGAAGCGTGCGGTTATACTCGCGCATGGACTTAAGAAAATTCAACCCGGCTGCCAAACGCATATATTCGGGCGAATCGGATGGAATCTTTTTTAAAAATTCCTCGCCGCGCGCAATCAGGGCGCTGGTATCTTTGGGAAAACAATATCCCCCGTAACCGCGATAATTATGGTAACCCGCGTCCAGCCACGAGGCGCCGATCCGGCGGTCATGCGAAAGCATTACGCGCACGTTCTCATAATCGGCTCCGGCACTCGCCCGGCCGGATGCGACAGAAATCGCGTCGCAGAAATCCTTGATGACATTCCCGAAGGTGACTTTAAGCGCGCCGAAAAGATTCCCCGCGTATTTTCCCAACTCCGCTTCCGTGGAGTTTAAGCGCAAAAATTCGTAAGTGCCGAGCGCTCCGGGTGAAGAAAAATACGCCATAGGAAGCAAATTCAAAATCACGCTGGCGTATGATTTGGAATGAGCGGCGTACCCGACCACTTGCCGGTCGGGATTTATCATATCTTCCCAAGCCCGCGATTCAGTCAGAAATTCAGGATTGAATAAAATTTTATGCTGCGGGAAGCGGGTTTGCAGATCCTCGGTGGTACCCGGCGGAACGGTTGATTTTACAATTACAATTTTTTCGCCATTTAACATCTTAAGCGCAAGTTCCACCGCGCCAATATCCGCGTGCCCGCCCGCAGTCATGGGAGTCGGCACGCACAAAAACACGGCATCAGCCCGATTGATGTCGTCGCTATATCCTTTTTTCTTGTCTATATCAAAAAGAAAAAGGTTCTCGCCCCTCCGATATTCTTTGATTTCCTCAAAATAGCGCTTGAGTGGCGTTCCAACCATGCCAAGGCCCGCAATTCCAATTTTTAATTGAGGTGTCATCAGTGTATAAAACGATAAAAATGCGCCGCAAGTTTCTCACCGCGCAACGCCATTTTCTCCCCGCAATTGCTTAAGAAACTCCTCAATCTGTGTTGATAGCGAGGGATCCAGTTTTACCGCGGTCTCTGCTTCCTGGATAGCGCGCTCCTTTTCTCCAAAAAACGCGAATAAAGACGCGAGTGCGGCGCGATACGCGGCGCGATCCGGATATCGCAAGACCAAATCCTCATAGATTTTCAAGGTGGAGGCGTAATCCCCGGCCTGCTGATAAAGCCCGGCCAGGCGCTCCATATTTTCCACGGCCATCGTATCCTGCCGCAAATAGGTCTTGGCTTTCTCCACCACATCCGGCCGCTTCGTCATATACCCAATGGCAAGCAAATTCACCGCCGCATCCTGATATGACGGCTCCAGATCAATAACCTGCTGCAGCACTTTAATTGTTTCATCCGCCTTACCTTGATTTAGATAAATTTGCGCCAGCTCAAAATAAATTATCTGCTTGCCGGGGCTCAAACGGATTGCTTCCTTAAGATAATTTTCCGCCTCGGCCGCATATGACGGGTTTAAACGCGCAGCGCGCGACATCAAAGCCCCTAAAAACAATTTATGTTTTACATCCGGAGCGGGAATTGAGGCCTCACGCCGCAGTTCTTCAACCGAAAAATCCAACATTTTTTTCTGCTCCTCCTCCGTGTATTTATCATGCCCTATTATACCACGGGCCAGATTTGACATCTGCTCTCTGACCTCGGTATCGCCAAAAGTGCTATAAGCCAAGGACTCTTTAAAGAGTCCGATTACCTCGTCCATAGGACGCTGAAACTGGTAGGCCTGGAGCGCGCGAATCAGGGTTTTTGACTCCTTGATCGGCTTCACATGCAACTCGTATCCGCCGATAAAAAATAAAATGCCCATTAATACAAAAAAGGCATACGCCAAACCGGCGCCTCGCCCCGCCCTCGGCGTATTTTGCGCGCGCCGGCTGTCAAATTTATCTTTCTTTAATTTTTCATTTGCCGCCGGCCGCGCCGGAACCGTCCGCGGAAACGCTAAAAATTCGGTATAGGCCAGAAAGGCAAAAAATGGGAGGTAAGTGTTTAAATTGTCAAAAACGAAGATATTTTGCAAAAAATAAGTAAGAAAAAGCGCGGCCACGATCAAACCCTCAAAAGGCGCGATAAGGCCGCGCCGCAAAGACCGAAAAATCAGCCACAACGACAAGCCGATAAGCGAAAAATAACTTATCAATCCCAAGAAACCGGCATGGATCAGCCAGTCAAAAACAACATTATGGGAACGATCAAACCACGGCTCTTGCTGATAAAGCCGCGGATCAAAGTATTTTTGAAACACCAGATAATAATTTTCCTGCCCCCAGCCAAAAATCGGACGCTCCAACACGGCGCGCGCCGACATGCGCCAAATCATAAACCTGGACTGAATCGTGCGCTCTTGAAAAGAATAGCTCGTAAGGCGCGTCAACACCGGACTCTGACGGACCAGAGAACTCTCCCGTCCGAGCCAAAAAAGAAACGGGATCGCCGCCATAAGCAATAAAAAGGCGCCAGCCCATTGACGCAGACGCGGGTAGACCGGAAACATTTTTTTCCAGAACACAACTCCGGCAATGCTCAAAAAAATGAATGCCCCGACCAGGGCCAGCGTAGCTCCGCGGGTTGCGGTAAAATAAATGATGATAAGCTCAAAAATAAACGCGGCTGTATAAATCCCGATAAGCCACCATTTCTTCCAAAATTGATACATAAGAATAAAAAGAAGCCATATATGAAAAACAAGATAAGCGGCCAAATAGGTCGGATTGCCTATGGTTGAATCCACCCGAAATCCGCCCTGGAGAGAGATCCGATACCCCAGACGCTGGGTAAGCGCAATGTAAGATACGATTAAACTGGCGGCCAGGGTTGCATGGAAAAACACCAGCCAGTCGCGCCTGGTTTTAAAAACGGATATCAGTATTACAAAATAAAGATAGAGATGCGAAAGCATCATAAAACCCTCCATCCGCTCGTAATTTGAAAAAAACGCGCGATAAGGATTGGGGCTGAAAAGATCCGCCAAAAATAAAATCACGATAAAAATCGTGGCGGCCTTAAAAAGCGGAGTGAGGCGCGGCCTATAATCAGAATGCATGATGGCCAGTGCCACCCAGAAAACAAAAATGAATTCCACAATAATGCGGAACGCAAAGTTTTTCCCTGTGATAAAGGGAAAAAGCATAGAAGAGGAAACATAAAGCGGCAAAAAGGGAATCACCCAAAGCCCGATTTTAATCACCCAGATAAAAAATTGTTCTTGAGGTTTAAGTTTCACAAAAATTAGATTAATCAGAATAATTTAATAAATAATACTCTCCACTATATCCTACCCCTCCCAAAACTTCAAGCGTAAAAATAGCTTATTCCTGACATCAGCAAGCATCACCCGGTCATATTCGTCTATTGAGAAAAATTCTTTCCAGGAAAATTTCCATTGGGGAAGAGCTTTTTTAATCGCCAGAGCGTAAGCCGGCGTTGTCAAAATGCCCAAAAGAAGCATTTCGGATGCCGCGCCCCATAAACCGAAAAAGTAGGTAAACACAGTATTAAGAAGCGCAACCGCGACGGTGCGCGAAATCGTAACCGCAAAAAGTTTCTGTTGGGCGCGCAGGGCATAAAAAACCGGCACCGCAACCGTGCGAAACCCGGATAAAGGAAATCCTATCAAAAGCAAATAAAAATACGGCAAAGCCGGCCAATATTTGGGTAGGACGAGCGCCACAAAAATAGGAGCGCCGATGGCAGCCGCAACCGTTAACATAATATGCGCGGCAGTCGCATATTTGGTCGCGCGGTTGATTTGCCGCGACATACGTTCCGGATCATCGGCTGATCGCGGCAAAACCGGAGTTAAAATTTCACGAAGCGGAAAAAGGGACTTCAAATGCGCCACAAGGCCCTGCGCCAGAGCAATCAATGCCACCCCCTCGGTCCCGACGAAAAATTTTACCAGAAACGGACGGATATTTTGCGCCAGGTTATTGATAAAATCGCTGGCAATCGCCCATTTGCCGTGCCGCAAAAAAAGATCGGCAAAAGCGCCGCGCAATTCCGCTCCGGACAGGATTACCAAAAGCGGATCTCTGCGATATCCTAAACTTGCCAGAACCGGAATAATCATCGCTATGAGACCTGCCCAAAGCGCCTCTGGCGCGCCGAATGACGCAAAAAAATAAAAAAATACAATCGAAACTATCCGCGCCATGCTTGAAATCAGCCGATAAGCATTGCCCCAGCCAAAATCAAGAAATATCTGAAATTTCAGCTTATAGGCGGTTTCAAACGGAACCGCGATAAAAAAAAGCGAAACTACCGCCAAATACGGAATTCCATCCGCCTCTCCGAGCCACGGAGCAACAAATCGCGCGCCGAAGAAAAAAAGCAAAAAAAATGCCGCGCTTACCGCCGCCACAAACCAAATATAAAAACTAAAAACTGCCTGGGCCCTCCGGCGATCACTCGCAAGATATGAAGAAACATCGCTAACCACCACATTTTCAAGCCCGGCTAAAAAAAATCCGGCCATAAACTCATAGGCCGCAAGCGCCAGGCGATATACGCCGTATTCAAATAAAGAAAGTAAGCGAAGAAGAGAAATAGCGGTCAGCGCATCAATAAATTTCCAGGCCACGGTTCCCACGCCGGATATGACAATGCCCCGCATCACGATCTTCCCCATGTTTTCTTTTGCCCCGGTATGATTATTGGCCATAGAACTTTTTCTGGATTGAAGGATTGACTCGCGCCAAAATTTCAGCGATACGCGCGCCCGCTTTGCCATCCCCAAACATGGTATCTGCCGGATACCGCCCATGCCGTAATTGTTTCTCGATTGCCTCTTTTATTTTTTTTTCTTCCGGCAAGACCTCAATGACGTTTGGTCCGCACTCTCTGCCCGTTTGCCGACTGCCGACGAGCACGGAAGGCGTTCCGAAAAACGCCCCCTCGCGCAAAAAGCTGGAAGAATTTCCTATGGCCGCGGAGGCATGCGCTAAAACCCGGTCAAAGTCCTCCGGACTAAAATTTTTATAAAATGCCAGGTCCGGACGGCTATTGCGACCGCGATATTCGCGAATGGCGGAAGATATTCCATCTGATCCGGCATCCAGGTTTGACACCACAAACATGGCCTGCATCCCGATTTTATCTATCGCGGCGCATAATGCCCGGGCATACTCGTAATTCATATCGTATTCGGTGGTAACCGGATGATACAACACAAGTAAAAATTCCTTATGTAAATCAAAATTGTCCGATCCACCCCGTCCGTATCGCATAAAAAAATCATCATCCAAGCCCAAATCTATGCTCTTTATAAAATCAATTCCGGAAAAACCCGGCATAAAAACAAAATCCGGATTTTCTCCCATGCGTATCAGACGCTGACGGCTTTTTTCGGTCACGGGAAAATGTATGTGAGCAAGCTTGGTAATCGCATGACGCACGCTCTCATCAATGGTCCCGGAAACGTCTCCGCCTTCCACATGGGCAATCGGAATGTTTAAAAATGCCGCGGCCATCGCTATAGGCAAACTTTCAAAACGATCAGCGTAAATCAATACGATATCCGGCTTTAATTTCTCAAAAAGCTTGGGAATTCCCAAAAGCCCGAGTCCGGCGCTCTTTACCATGACGCGCGTATTTCCTCCTTCCAAAAACAACGGCAGGCGCGCGTGTATTGGAAATCCCGCACCTATAAGCAACTTGGGCAGGTATTCCAGTTTTTCAACTTCACCGCTTTTTCCTAAAATTTTTGTAGTGCGGGCCTTGATATACCAAGAAAGGGCTTTCAGAAATGAAACCGGCTCGCCGTGAAATAAATACCAAAATAAGTGGTCAAAATAGAAATTTGTTACGGCGATAACCTGTAATTCCAACTGCGGATGTTTCTGAATCGCCTCCATAACCGGTTTCACCCGGCCGTAAATCGCGCGATCGTTTACCACCACGCAAATTTTTCGTTTTTTCAGCGGATGTGATTCCATTTTAACTGCATATCGCGCGGCACATCAACTTTCGCCCGTTTTCCTAAAATTTTCGGGAAATGCGCCGCTTTAATTTCTCCTGTCCCGGGGCGTTTTACCCAAAGGTTTTTTTTCGTAAGCAACTCGCCTTTTTTTATGTCCTGTATAGAAACAACGCACGCATATGCAAAATCAATCGTTGGTTTTTCTTCTTTCAAAATTTTTTTTACTCCCCCGCGCGCTTCCCATATTGCCCGGGAACCTTTAATCAAATCCTTCAACTCCACCGGGTCAATGGAAATCGGAATATCCGGCCCGGGCCATTTCTTATCCGAAGTAAAATGCTTCTCAAGAATGGAAGCGCCGAGCGCCGTAGCGCCAAAAGAAGTGTAATTACCGAGCGAGTGGTCAGAAAGCCCGATCACCGCATCCGGAAACACGCGTGAAAGTTCATGAAGCGCGCCCAGGCGAACTTTTTCATACGGCGTGGGGTACATGGAGGTTACATGTAAAAGCGCAAAGGGAACACGTTTTTTACGGAAAATTGTAACAGCGGGCTTTATTGAGGAAATATCATTCATGCCGGTGCTCAAAATAATCGGCTTTCCAAAGGACGCGATATGCAAAACCAAAGGATAATTATTGCATTCGCCGGAACCGATTTTATATGCTATCACACCCATTTTTTTAAGGCGATCCGCGGCGGCTCGGGAAAACGGCGTACAAAGATAAATCATGCCGAGATTCTCCGTATAGCGCTTCAATTCCCGCTCCTCTTTTTCCGAAAGAGCGCAGCGCTCCATAATTTCATAGATTGACATCTTGGCATTCCCCGGAATGGTTTTTTTCGCCGCGCTCGCCATTTCATCCTCTACCACGTGCGACTGGAATTTTACGCACTCGGCTCCGGCACGCGCGGCATCGCGGACCATCCGCTTGGCTTTGACGACACTGCCTTCGTGATTAATTCCTATTTCCGCGACCACCAAAGGCGGGAAATCCTCCCCGATTTTTCTTTTACCTATTTGAATATAAGAACTTGACATAAATTTAATATTATTTTTAACTTGTATTAGGCCTTTAGGAGTTATATACTTATGATTATGAATCCCTTTGAGTGGCATTGGCTAGTCCGAGCACTGATTTCTCTTGTGTTTGTGGTACCCGCATGGCTTTCAATCGGCTTTTTTGAAAAAGCCTACCAAATACGTGGTGAAGTTACTGCCTTATGGTATTTCCTTGGTACTGGCATAGGCATCTTTATTCTATCTTGGATTTTTAACCTGGTTCCCGCCGCAGAGATGTTGCCGGGCGCATATAAAATTATCATGATAATCGGCTCAGGACTGATATTCGGTGCAGTGACCAATGCGCTTCTCTTTAGCGCCATAGCATCCGCATCTCATGCCGGAACAAACCCAGGAATTCCGCAAGCCATCCAGGGGGTATCTGTTATTCTGGTATTTTTGTTATCCGTACTTCTTGCGATTATCTTTCCCAAGTATTTCAGCGCTATGTCCTTTAATCCCGTACAATTTATCGGTGTTCTACTTGCCGTTCTCGGGGTAACACTCGTAATCATCTATAAGTAATCGGCGCATATGCGCCTTTTATTTTTCATTTTTCTTCATACAAAATATTTTTTAATTGCCGCTCGGCAATTTCCCAATCCTCCGGCGTATCAATATCCACCGCGTATTTCGCATCCATAACGAATCCGCACACATCATTACCGTAAAAACTCGGGTCTTCATCAAAAAGAAGTTTGGTTTTAAAAATATAAAATGCGCTGTTGCGAATATATGTCTTAGGAAGATCCTGCCTACGCCGGATAACGCCTTTGACCGGACCGCCGACAAATAATTCCGCCTCATTCCCCTCTTTCAAATTAAATTGCCAATGCGGACTATATCCGCCCGGCACTTCAACCAAACTAATAACCGAATCAGCATTACTCTTCAAAAACAAATTAAAACCCTCTGTTATGTATGATGCTGGAACGCCCGGGGTGGTTGCTTGCGTCAAAATAATAACATTCGGTTCCCATGCCTCATTTTCTTTAAGCCATTTAACCGCATGCTGTAGGACCGGCAAAGTCGGACTCGTATCTTGCGCTAATTCCGCAGGACGCATAAATGGGACTTCCGCGCCGTATTTTTTGGCAACATCGGCTATTTCCTGATCATCGGTTGAAACAACAACCCTATCGCACACCCCGCTTTCTTTCAATGCCTCAATCGCCCAGGCAATCAGCGGTTTCCCCAAAAGCGACTTTATGTTTTTGCGCGGTATGGATTTTGATCCCCCGCGCGCCGGAATAATGCCTAAAATTTTCTTTTTTGCTTCTGTCATATTTGCATTTATAACGTAAAAATCGGCAATAAAGTCATCAAAAAAGATCCTTCACGGAGTTTACCCTGAGATTCTTCATTTCATTCAGAATGACGGACGAAGGATTCAGAATGACGGAAAAAAACCATCTTACTCGCTACCAGTTTATCCCCAAATTGCCGTAATTGCCACACCAACAAGCATAATAAGAGTGGCCAAAAGCCGCTTCCCGAAATCACGCTCTTCCAGAAACTGTCCGGCCAAAATAACGGTCCAAAGCGACCAAATACGCTTAAAACTTGCGGCATAGGCCGCCAGCGAATACCCAAGCGCTTGGGCGGTTAAAAATGAGCCGATTCCTCCGGCGAACGAAACGAGCACAAGCGATCCTTTCCAACGCATCACATCACGGAAAAATGAAATCCGCGAATTCTTAAAAAAAATCATACTTCCCGCGATAGTCAAAATTCCAACCGCGATAAGCACAAAGGATGAGAAAAAAATCCCGGAAGACGCCACAACCGCTTTTTTATCGAACGGAAATGAAAAGGCAAAAAGAATTGAACCTATAATGCCGAATATCATGCCTTTGCGTAAAGCCACGCGCTCCTCCGCGCCCAAGTCATTTCCTCTAGACGGAAGCAAGAACCAAAGACCCACAATGGTTGTTAAAATACCCAGCGCCCCCGCATAAGTCGGAACCTCTCCCAATATTAAAAAACCGGTAAAGATTACTGCGGGCGGAGTTAAAAGGCGCAATGGCGCTATCAGTGATGCGTCGGCAATCTTAAAAGCGCGGATAAAAATATTTTGCGAGATTAAGTTTAGAACGGTTGTTGCGTAAAACGCGCTCCAAAATCCCGTTTTTATTTCCGGAATCCCAAAAATAAAAAGCGGAATCAATAAAAGCAATCCGCCGCCCAGCCATGAAATACCAAGCAATATTTGCTCATCCATACCTTCCCGCAGATATTTTCGTTTCAGTACGTCATCCACGCCCAAAAACAATGTTCCAACAAGCATTAAAAGAACAAAAATAGTCATGGGCGATTGACCTTAACAATAAGCAACTCTATTCTTCTTCCGCGGGCGTCAATCTGATGCGGAATTCCCGGCGGGATGTCAATGACATCTCCCTCGGCAACTTCCTGTTCCTTGCCGCCGGCAATTGACGCGGAGGTTTTCTCACCCGTGCGCAAAGATACCGGATTTTTAAGTTCTCCGCCAAGAATAAATTTTGCACTACCTTTTTGCACAATCCATATGTCAGCCGCGCGCTCATGCAATTCCGCATCCGCCATGACATTATCAAAAACCACGGATGCCACTGCATACGGACCGTCCCAAACGCCGGAAAGCAATTTAACGGTTTTGGCGCGAGGCGTCGCGGCAAGTTCAATTTCAGCCGCTTCTTTATTTGTCACTATTTTATAACTCATAACCCAAGCACTGCGTTTACAAGACGTTCCGCCGAATGGCCATCTAATTTCCAGATAAAATCATCAAATATCTTTTTTCTGCCTTCGCGGTCCAGCGCGGGATTTTTTAAATAATCATTAATATACTGGATAAGTTCAGCGGAACTGTGAGCCAATTTAAATCCGCCGGTTTCGGTGAGTAATTTATAATGCGTAAAGTCGGTGTAGAAACGCGCAACTGAATTCCAATACGGCTCCTTTGACTCTCCGTCAAATGCTACGCAGATAACCGGCCGATCAAATGCCACGGCGTCAATGGTCATGGAAGAGGCGATATTAATCACTACATCGGCATAACGAAGCGAGTTTACCAAATGCGCAATCTCAACTTTACCCATTTCCCAACTTCCTTTATCCCTATTGGTATAATGCGCGACCCCGTCGTCAAATTTAATATTTTTCATACCAACAATTTTTTCGCGGTTGGCCATGAAATTCGGATGCGGACGGAATAAAACATTAAATGGACCCTTAATTTTTTCTTTTTCAATCGCATCATTGATTATTCCGGCGATTTCCCATTCGTGAGGGGCTAAAAAATCCCCAATGCCGGCAATTAGAATAAACTTCTTTGCCGGATCCAAACCGACATTGCGCAAAAATTCTTCCCGCGAACTGATAAGGGTCTCCGGATCAACATACCAGTCATAATGAGGAGTACCAATTATTTTTATTCGGCTTTCCGGAATAAAATGATAACGCAGGGCGCACATTTTAAGAAAGGGATTATGCACCATGAGTACCGGCGGCAGAACCCGGATAACGCCGTGATTAGTCAAATTATCCCAGCTTTTGGCCATGCCGGCAATGGCAATACCCAGGCGCCGCGCCTCGCGCAGGAGAACAATATCCATATTCTCAATAACATTGGTGGCAAAAATAATATCG
>Ga0209343_10006258_pt1 | contig 14263 bp, 17 predicted proteins | sample RifCSPlowO2_02_FD_184026 | JGI IMG/M metagenome (GOLD analysis project Ga0209343, IMG submission 184026) | Groundwater microbial communities from Rifle, Colorado - Rifle CSP2_plank lowO2_0.2 (SPAdes) (version 2) | ecosystem: Environmental > Aquatic > Deep subsurface > Groundwater | place... | reverse complement strand
AAAGAATTAAGCGATTATTTAGTGTACTATCATGGCAAGAGACCGCATATGAGTTTAAACATGATGACGCCTAATGAATTTTTGAAACAATATCAAGTGTCGGATATTTAAGTGTACATACCGGAGGTCTTACATCTTGTTAAGTATCTCTAAGTATTGTTCGTGGCTAATGTTTAAAGTTCTAAGATTAGTCCTTATAACAAAAACTGATAATTTCTTATGAGCTGGGACAATTACTGGTCTTACTAAGTCAGTTCTCCAATATACTCTATGACTGCCTTTTTGCCTTTTAAAAGTGCAACCTATATATAATAAGAATTTTTCAAATTTTTTATAAGATATTGGGGTTAGGTGTGGCATGTTATTGCATCAATGGAATGGAAAAGGTTTCATTTTGAGTTGAAACCATTGTGGGTGGAACGAATTTAGCGTTAACTCGCACCCAACCTAAACTACTAAGAGCATCTTCCGTTTTTTTCTCTTGGGTAATTTCTTCAAAAAATATTAATACTGCCTCCTCAAAGTTTTTCTTAGCCTCCTCAAAAGTATTTCCTTCTGTAGACAATTCTAATGCAGGAGTATAGGCAATAAATTTACTTCCTTCACGAAGAATATTTACAGGTAATGAAACATTAAACATTTTGTCCATATTTCTATTATTATACATCAATATACATTATTAGCAATATGTATTTGCGTCGCACAAATAGTGCATTTAAGACGTGGTCTTGAAGCGGCTAATCTTCTGTCGGTCTTGCGGAAAGAATTGCGTTTTTCAAGGCTCCCATTGCCTCAAAAATTTCTTCTAATGACGCAGGCGCTACCTTTTTCTGATAATACCAATAGTTTGCATGCGATTTTTTTCGATCTATGTCTTCCTCCGTTAGAAAACCGTCTGCATTATCCAGTTTTCCCTTTGCAACAGCCAATTTACCACCCAGCACAAGAAGCATATGACTTTTTGCATCGGGAAGAAGCATACTTGAGCTGTAACAAGGCGACACGAAAGCAATTAGCTGATTATTTTTTGGATCCTCGAATAAAGTCCAATACTCTATTATATCGTCTACGTTATCTCCTATGTGTTTACTCACTGAAATATGAATTTCTCTGCCGTTAAAAGGCTTTATGCCTCCACAATGATCGATTCTGCTCATTTTGGATTGAAAAGATGCACCTATGGTTAGCTCTGAGCCATTAACCAACGCTTTCCCCCCCCAAGATCTTATACGATCACCATTAAGATCCCCCAAGCCGGGCAATTTAGAAAGAAAACCAACGGTGGGCAAGACATCTTTGGGAAAAAGATTTTCTGGAGAAACCTGCCGACTTTGTTCAACTGTTGCCATATTTTAATTCCTTTGCCGCAAAAAGGCGGGAATGTCCCAGGCGTCGTCGCTGTCGTCATCTTGAGGCGTTTCCTGCGGACTTGGCGCTGGTTTATCATCCTTTGCTAATTCCGGCTTTGGCGCAGCATTATTTATTATAGGTCTAACAAATTCTTTCAGAGTTTGTCTGGTGTGATCAAAGCCGGTTGCGATCACCGATATCTTTATTTGATCATGCATAGATTCATCAATCGTAGCGCCGAAAATAATATTCGCATCTGGATCAGCAGCGGCAGAGATGATTTTGGCAGCCTCATCGACTTCTGTCATTGTCAGATCAGGTCCTCCGGTAATGTTAAACAGCACTCCCCTTGCTCCATCCATAGAAATTTCCAGAAGCGGGCTGGCAATGGCGCTTCTTGCGGCTGTAATCGCCCTATTTTCCCCAACACCGGTGCCAATTCCCATAAGAGCTGACCCTGCGCTGCTCATAATAGTTTTTACGTCCGCAAAATCAACATTAATTAACCCCGGAATTGTAATCAGATCCGAAATGCCCTGGACACCCTGCGTTAAAACCGAATCTGCAATTCTGAACGCCTCAAGAAGAGAAACTTTCTTATCAACGACGTCCAGAATTCTTTGATTTGGAATAACAATAAGAGTATCTACTTTTTCCCTAAGCTCTTCTATGCCATCTTCTGCCGTCACCATTCTTCTTGTTCCTTCAAATGCGAAAGGCTTTGTCACCACTGCAACAGTTAATGCGCCTATTTCTTTTGCAGCTCTGGCAATTACAGGACTCGCTCCTGTTCCTGTTCCGCCGCCCATGCCTGCTGTTATAAAAACCATATCCGATCCGTCAATAAATTCTTTTATTTTTTCGTAGGACTCCTCAGCAGCTTGTCTGCCAATATCCGAATTGCCACCGCTACCCAAACCCTTTGTAAGATTTTCCCCAATTTGAATTTTTGTTTGGGATTTTGACAAAAGAAGAACTTGAGCATCGGTATTTACGGAAATAAAATCAACTCCCTTTACTTGACTTGAAGCAATCATCGAGTTGAGGGCATTCATTCCCCCTCCGCCTATGCCTAAAACCCGTATTTTTGCAAAATTCGTAGTTTGAGGTTTTATTAACATAACTTGTGAATCCTACCTATCCTAACATCCCATTTTTAAAAAGTCAATGATTCCGTTTATGGCATGAAGGATTTTATAAATTTGATAATGCGGGAAAATAATTTACTTATACCCAAATTCCCAAAGCTCGGAATACTCAAACCGAAAGGCAGAGATTGTCTGACATCCAAACTTGCCCCAAAAACCGCCAACCCGACAACTGTTGCAAAAGCAGGAGTTTCTATTTCATCAATCAGTCCTTTTATATTAATTGGCAATCCTATCCTAACCGGCATTGCCAAAGTTCTTTTCGCACTATCCGTTATTCCAACCGTCAGGGCCCCTCCCCCTGTTATTACAATTCCCGCAGGGGTAAGACCGCCAAACCCGCTTCTTTTTATTTCTATCCCTATCATTGTAAAAATTTCATTAAGCCGAGGTCTGATTATTCCATCAGTCAATGTTTTATGCGAAACCTTTCTAAGATCCTCGGGCAATCCCAAAGAGCTTAAATCTACTTCATCGGTATTCCTTGCATCTTTTTGAAATGTTTCTCCCAATCTTTCAATTTTTGGTTTTTTGGACGAATTAGATAAGTAAATTTTTATCTTTTCTGCAGACTCCAAGGAAATCCGAAGTCCAATTGCCAAATCATTAGTGATGTGTCTTGCTCCAATCGGCAAAACAGAAGAATATGCAACCGATCCTTCGGAATAAATAGAAATATCCGTTGTTCCTGCCCCAATATCTATCAATACGACTCCCAATTCTTTTTCTGTTTCGGATAGAACCGCAAGTCCAGAAGCATACCCGTTGAAAACAACACTATCCACATCTATCCCAACTTGAGAGAAAGCTTTTTCCAAATTGCTTAGAGAGGGAGAAGCAGCTGAAATAATATGAGTATCAACTTCCAGTCTTATTCCGGTCATGCCAATCGGGTCTTTTATTCCCTCCTGTCCATCTACAATATAATTTCGGGGAAGAACATGAATAATTTGGCGACTCGACGGAAGAGAAACTGCCTTTGCCGCATCCACTACCCGAGCAAGATCACTTTCTGTTATTTCACTTTGAGGAGAAGATACCGCAACTACGCCTCGTGAATTTTGCGACTCAATTTGACTTCCTCCAATCGAGGCTATTATGTGCGATACGGGATATCCCGCCATCCTTTCTGCGCCATCCAAAGAATTATTTATAGAATTAACCGCCTCTTTTATGTCAACTATTTGGCCTTTCTTTACTCCGCGGGATGCAACTTCGGAAACTCCCAAAACATTAACAAACTCATCATCAACCCTGGCAATGATCGTAACAATTTTAGAAGTTCCAATATCAACACCTACAACCATTTTACCATCACTCATACTTTTATTAAAAAGAAATAATGGGCTCCGAAAACCTAAAATCTATGCTTTCGAATGGCTTTCCTTCTATTGTAAGCTGAATCAGCATTCTTTGTAAAGAGGATATTTGTTTGCCGATATCTTTATCTTGAGAAAGCCTAACCTGTCCGTTATCGGAAATATTCACTAAATAGGAATCGTCCGACAAAGTAACCTTAGAATATGAAATATTATTGTCTTTTAAAATTTTCTTGACAGAAGACAAATCTATACTTATTTTGCCTATCGGACTTATAAACAAAGGCTTTCTTGAAAGAATAAATCTATTTAAGAAAAAAAAGGAAATCACCAATATTCCTAAGAGCAAAATGTATGCGGCAAATTTTATTTTAAAATGCTTTTGCCGTCTTGGATTTATAAGCATAGTTTATAACCGAGATTATGTTTTGTGCAGCATTTTTTCCAGGCAAAGTCCCCAATTTTTTTCTATTTATTTTATAATTATTTATATTGCGAAATATTAGGTTGATTGTCCGCAATAGCTGTCTATCGTTTGCTTTTGCTTGACGTAAGACAATACCCAGTCCAATCCCTTCTAAAAATTTAGCATTCTTCAGCTGTTCATTATTTTGAGAAAAAGGAATAGGGAAAAGTATGGCAGGTTTCTCAAAATGTATAATTTCAGTTATAATATTCATGCCGGACCGTGAAATAATTAAAGAGGATAACTTCAATATATCTCCCACCTGTGAAGGCTCAATAAATTTTTGCAAAATATAATTATCACGAAGTTTCTTAGACAAACTTTCTTTTAGCTTCTTCAAGCGGTCAAAATCACAATATTCATGAGCATCTCCCGCCTGATGAATAATATTATATTTTCTTAATAGTTCTTCTATTATCCCTTCTACCAAAGTGTTTATAAAATGCGATCCCGAACTTCCTCCCGTAACATAAATTATTGGCAGGTTATTGTTGAAAATTGAATATTGCTTGCCGGCCGGCGGATTCATGATTGGAAATTTACGCATGGGGTTTCCCGTCAAAATAACTTTTTCTTTTGGAAAATATTTCCTTGAGGAATCCCAAGATATACAAATCTTTTTTGCAAATCTAGACACCAGCCTGTTGGTAAGTCCTGCCTCCATGGTCTGCTCGTGTATCACAACTGGAATCCGAAGCACAAAAGCACAAAAAGTTACCGGGATCGAAACATATCCCCCAAATCCAACAACAACGTCAGGTTTGAAATCAATCAAAATTAAAAAAGACTTAATAATTCCAAAAGGAAGCTTCAGTAAGGAAAAAAGAGTAAAACGGGTTATCTTTCTTTGAAGTCTTCCCGTATTTAACCCAACAAAAGGAATATTTAAAGAAGTTATCGTATTGTATTCCAGAGATAATGCATTGTCACCCTCTAATGCATATTTTCTTCCGACAAAAAGAACTTGTGTATTTTTGGGAAGAGCTTCCAAAACAGAAAGTGCCGGCGCTAAATGTCCGCCGATTATGATAATCTTCATATTCTATTTTTCGAAATATTTAACAGAATTCCGACTGCAGCAAGATCAACAATAAGAGCAGATCCCCCATAAGAAATAAAAGGGAGAGGAATTCCCGTTAATGGAACTAACGCTGTCTGCGCAGCCAGATTAATAATTATTTGAATTGCCAAAAAAGTTGTTATACCGCCTGCTAATAGTTTACCAAAATTATCCCGGCAATTAACAACTATACGGAAACATCGGAAAATAATGAAAATGAAGAATAGGATTAGCCCAACTGCCCCCACAAACCCTAATTCTTCGGCAATAATTGCGAATATAGAGTCTGTTGTGCCTTCGGGAAGATATGCATATTTCTGTAAAGAATTTCCAAGACCCACACCTGTCAAGCCTCCGCTTCCTAAAGCAATTAAAATCTGCTTTACGTGATAAGAAGATTCCGAAGACAAATCGATGTTTAAAAATGTATCCAGTCTTTTTGTCCTATAAGGAGATACTATTATAAGTAAATATCCCAAAAATCCAATTAAGGGAACTGCTAGGGAAAAATGAAGTATACTCGCACCGGAAAGAAAATAAATTATCAAAGCTTCAGCCAAAATTACAATTGCTGTTCCCATATCCGGCTCAATCATTACTAATCCCAAAACTAAACCCATCAAAAGTAAAAATGCAGGGAATCTCCCTTTTTCTTTGTTGGAAAACCAGGCTGCCAGATAAATTGCCAGCCCCAGCTTAACAAATTCCGCAGGCTGCAGAAGAAAAGCTCCCGCATCAATCCACCTGCGTGCCCCCAAAAGACTAACTCCAATGCCCGGAATAAAAACTAGGGTTAAGAGAATCAAAGCTATCAAAAGTATAGGAAGCGCGAGCGCATATAATCTACGATAATCAAAAATGGAGAAAAAAGTTAACGCTCCGAATCCAAGCACTACCCACAGAAATTGATCTTTAATGTAATGATATTTATCTTCAAAATCCCTAAAGGCAACAAAGCTTGATACGTCATAAATCATAAAAAGTCCAAAAAAAGTAAGAATTATAACGGAAATTAAAAGAGAAATGTCAATTTTCTTCATATAGAATTGAGAAGATTCTGAATTATTAAATAAAAGCTATATATAGTCCAAGAATAGCAAAAAGAAATCCTAAAAGCCAAGCTCTCATAACTATTTTCGGCTCGTCCCAACCGATTCTCCTTAAAAGAAGGTGAAAGGGGGAAACTAGGAAAATCTTCTTATGGAAAAACTTTTTCGCGAGAATTTGAGTAAGGGAGGATGCAATTTCTATGACAAAAACTCCTCCAATAAATGCTAATGCAATAATTTTACCGGTCAACAGACCAATTACTGCTAATGCCGCTCCGAGAGACAATGCTCCTACGTCTCCCAACCAAATTCTTGCTTTATAAATATTGAAATACAAAAATGCTCCAACCGATCCCATGAGTATTGCTATAAATATTCCTAAAGGCTTATCTAATTGATTGGAGGTAATTGCCAAAAACGCAGCAAGACAAATAAGTAAAAGACCCGATGCTAACCCGTCCAAACCATCTGCAATATTAAAAGCATTTGCGAAAGCTACAATAACAAAAGCTGCAAAAGGAATAAACAAAAATCCTAAAGGCGCTAATCCAAAGCCTCTGATAAAAATGAATGAATATCCGAGTTGAAAATATAAAATAGAAGCTATTATAAGAGCCAAACCCCACTGAATTATAAATTTATGCCTAAATTTTAGACCAAAAAAAGCTTTGTTTCCGTTAACTAGTTTTTTTAGATCATCGTAAAAACCCAAAACTCCAAAACCAATAAATGCAAGCATAATCGCAATTATTTCCCAAGCTTTAATGTCCGCATCCAATATCCCGTATGCCCAAAAAGTCAGTATGCAAACAACCGCAATAATCAATATTCCTCCGCCAAATGGCGTACCTGCCTTCCAATTATTGAATTTGTCAAATGTGGGAGTCGGAGCATTGAACATGTCCACGGTTTTTTGCTTGAGGCGGCGGAATTTCATTTTATATAAGAAGTCTATAAAGGGTATCAGGAGAACACCTGTTATAAAAGCTGACAAAAGAACAAGTCCCAACAGCTGTGCCATCCAGATATTATACTATCCTTGAAGTCGATATACAAATTAGCCTTGACGACCTAATGACGGGTCTTCAAAAGTCATTTTATTGTAGATTTTGCGGGTCAGCTCGACGTCTTTTTCACAATATTCACAAATCTCTTTTATTCTTCCGTCTTTGTAGACCTTGGCGACGTCTTTTCCCTCAATTGATCCACCTTTGGATGAAGGAAGACTCAATACTTTGGCAAGAGTGTCTAGGCTTATTTTGTCCTGCATGTCCCATTTGGCCCACTCACGCATGACATCATAAATTGGACTATTTCGATATCTGGCAAAATTTAATTCTCTGGTCGGCTTAACTCCCAAGACAACTGACCGCTGATAAATAAACCGCAGATCAAAATCCAGGATATTAAATCCGATGAATAAATCTATTTCCTTGGCAACTTCCCAAAAATCCTGCAGGATTTTCTTTTCATCCCCGCAAAGAGTTTTGACCGGCCCATCATCAATTACATAAGATAAACAAGCAATTCTACCGAAAGCTCCATCCAAAGACGTTTTGGCAATAAAGCTTTCAATTTCTTCTACCTTCTTCCCGTCATCAGCTCGCCTCCGATGAATCTCGTGCAAAATTGAATGCTTGTCTTTCTCCGCCGGCAAAGTCTCAATATCAAAAAATAATTTCCTCATATTACATTATTTATAGTATAGATACAAATATTTGCTACTGAAACTTGCTATATACAACAAAACATCCCTATATTCTCAAGTTTATAAGGATGTTCATTGAGTATTCTGAAACTTTTTTAGAAAGTCAACGAATATTTTTCCGTAAGGAGATAGTGTGTGCTCGACAAATTTACCTCTATACTCTTTGTTTATGAGACCTGCCGTAACAAGTCTTCGGGTGTGTTCGCCTATTGTTTTCTCGTTTGCTTCGAGTTTTTCGACGATTGCCTCAAGAGTTATTTTCTTGTTACCGGCGATCAAAAGCAAAATGGCTATTCTGTAATGATTCGCCATACCCTTAAGATGTCTTTCCATTTGTTTTAAAGATTTCATCTCATATTCACTATAACACAAAACATCCCAACAATCTCAAGTATTTAAGGGTATTTATTGTGAGCTCGGTTTAGATTGTGATTATGAATTGGGCCGAGCGGAGCGAGGCCTGAAAGTTTAATTTGAAAAACTCAGAAATCAAAATTTCCCAGCTAATGAAGCTAAATTGATTTAGTGTAATTTTACGATAATCAATTTCTATTTTTGATCTGTTATGACAACTACTTTTTTATTTAAAAAATTTTCTAAATAAACGGGACCAACGATAAGAATACCGTCGGCCATTACCACTTTGGCAGACGCTCCATGTTCTTTCGCAATTTTTTCCAATTTTTTGATAAATGCTTTTATCGTCATTAAATTTATAAAGGAATCTTCCTTATTAAGAGATTCTTATGGGAACAATTCTCTATCGATAGAACCTATTATCGAATTACGTATGTCTTCCCATAACATCTCATCGCATTCGATTGTGGCTAAAACTGATTGAATCTGTTCGTCTGATAAATCCCGCTCGCTAATGTCCTTAGAAACATTTCTTATTTCGTCTTCAGTAATAGTAAAAGATATTTGTCTCATACCTGATCTTTGATCAGATATTAAAGAAAGTCAACTACGTAATCATATATTTCCCGCTGCCTAGGAATTGAAGATAATCTTTATCCCTCAGAATCTGCAATTGCTGACGAATTTTGTCCTTGATATGCTTGTTCCTAGGATGTTTTCTACTTAAAACGTTTTTAAAAGCATAAACATCATCGAGAATAAAATTATTGCTTGCTAATTTTTCGATACAATTCATAATATCTAAAAGCCATCCTTTTGCGCCTATCTCTTTTTCTTCTCTCAAAAACAAAGTTCTCTTCCAATCTGCAAACACTTTTTCTTTCGGCTCAATCTGTTTATTGCGGACAAAAAATATCTTGCCTGTCTGCGGAATGTTCTGTAGTAAAATATTGCAACCAATCCAACCTGCACGGCGCGCTGTTACTGCAAGCGGCTTCCTTTCTTCTATAATTTCTGGAACAAAAAAATGTTTTGGGATAACGAAAAAATTCAAAATAGAAAAGTTTATTAAATCGTAATTAAGCAAAAAGAAATTAGGATTGTTCGTGCTTTGTAGTCTGTCAATCATCGTTCGATAAGCACCATCAACTATTTTTGTACCAACAGCATCTTTTTTGCTTTTTAATTCATAATCCTCCTTGCAGTTTGAGCAAAAAAAATCGGCAACAGGCATGTTGTTTCCATATTTGTCAATATCCAAATGCCCGCAATTTGGACAGTATACTTGTCTATTAACCCAATCCTCTGTCAAAACCCTTATTTTTTGAGGAAAGCTCGTGTATCTATCGGCTAATTTTGTGTCAAAAAATAAATTCATTTGTTTAGTTTATTATATTCTCTTTTCCACCCCTTTTCACTATGGTTCTGCGCGGCAGAACAGTATTGAGTATTTTGTATTTCGTATTATGTATTAACGATTATATTGCTCAGGTGGAATTTTTGTGATAGTGTAAGATTATGAGTAAAAGTGTGAAAAAAAGTTTGACCAAAAAATCATTCGTAATTATTTTAGTCTTGAGCGTAATCGCAACCTATGGAGCAGCATTTGTAGACGACTCCATTAACCTTGCTAAAAATCCAACTGGTTTACCCTTTGGTTTTGCATCTTTCAATTTTCTAGGTGCATCAAATAACAATTTAATGCTTACTTTAGATATTATTTTTTGGTTTATTGTTATTTGGGTAATTTGGAAAGCGTTATTGAGACTTTTTAAGAAAAGATAAAATAATTGTCCGGATAAAGAACAAAACAATAGCCGCTGCGCTCAGTACGATTATACCAAGAATATACCCCTTGTCTTTATTTACGCTTTTATCAGCCACATTGCTAACGCCTGCCACATCAGCAGTCATATTAACAGCATTTTTTTCTTCGTTTTTTATCAATGTCTCATTTGATTTAGCAATTGCTATTGGAGCTTGAGTGGGGGTAAAGGTTGAGGCAAGTGTCGGAGTGGATGTTGGATTTGACGTTGGAGTCGGTGTTGATGTCGGAGTTTGATTCGAAAACGGACTAATTTCCTGATCAACTATCCCGTTACCGTCTTTATCAAGCAATATTATTGGAGACTGCCCGGAAGACGTATCAAGTTTCGTCTCTGCTTTGGTAGAGCTTATCAAAGGAATATCTGAGTACAAAGTCTCTTTGGAAAGAATATCGTTTTCATATTTTTTAATTTTAAAATCAAAACTCCCCTGATCGGTTGCCTCGAATTTGATTGTATATTGTCCAACATCTGGAAGAAAAATAAATTTCGCATCATCCAAAGTATCATATGAACTTCCCGGAATATTTGTTTCGAAATCTCCATCGCTTATCGGACCTGTATGATTGTTGTTCGCATCATAAACGTTAATATCTACCGGTGAATGCACGGAAACCTGGGTTCCGCTGAATGAATAAGGAATTATGGATACCCCATCCGGCAACTGATCGCTATCATTAAGAATGTTTTTTACCAAATTCAATGCGGGACCTGAAGCAACTAAACTACCATGATTCTGATTGGTATAAAAGACTAAAGCGTCACCTAAAAGCACCAAACTTTTACTATAATCAATTAACGAGGCGCTAAGAAGAGGCACCGTTCCATCGCCATTTATATTCATAATATCTTTATGGTTTTTTTCTTCAATAATTTGCCCCAGAGTATTTTGACCGGAACCTGCAATTATCGTTACCTCAACACCATTAGTATTGGATAACGAACTGTCTAAGGCATGAAAGGTTTCAGAAGGATTAAGTAATTGTGTATTGTGACCAAAGCCAGTCAATAAAGTTTTAATCTGAGCATAATTCAAAACTCCCAATTCTGTTTTATAAGGATAAAGATGGTTATTATCCTCTCCTGAATAAAAATTATAATATACTTGGCTTGGCACTAACTCATAATTACTGATCATATTCTGAACCACATCTCTCATTTCTAATGGAGCTAGAGATAAACAGAAAGAACCAACCGGATACTTAAGGCAATTACCATATCTCAAGGCTTTTAAGGAACTTACCGATCCTAAATGTGGTGTTCCTAATGTAAATAGTTTTCTCACATTCAAAGCTTTACTTGCATCTGCTATATAATTTCTCGCGACCAATCCTCCCATTGAATGGGCAACAATATCTACTTTTGCGCTTCCTGTTTGAGTTTTGATTTGCTGAATTTCCTGATCAACAAAATCTTTAGTTTCGCTGATATCTTTTCTCCAGTCATAAGGAAATAAGAATAGTGTTTTATTTAATTCATAGCCATTTGATGTAAAAAAATCTATTGTTCCCTGATAAGCTCTAGTCACCAAGTTTCCTGTTAATCCTATATTTGCTTCTGAAGTTATTCCATCAGTCTTCATTCTCAGGACATCGTAATAGTCGTCTTCACCAAACTCCCCCATCTTATCCTCATTCAACCAAACAGTTTCATCTTTAGGATAAAGATAGTTAAATTTTCCCCCATGCCCCGTGTCTTCTGCCCAAACCTTCATTTCGTTTGTTTTTAATTCAGATCCGCCGATGCCGGGGATAAGAATTAAAGGAGTTTTGGGAATTGGCGTGGGAGTTGGAGTAGGAGTCGGGGTTGGTGTCGGTGTCGAGGTAGGAGCTGGAGTAGGTGTGGGCGTAGGCGTTGGGGCTGGAGCAGTATAGTCAAAGGCTATTTCAAAATTGTCAATATTCGCAGACCACGCCTGAGAAGAAGAATAATTAATTCGCCACGTCATATTGTTTTCAAAATTATAAGAACCGAGACAGCTTGCGTAAATACCATGAACTCCTGACTGCGTTACGTCAGCAATGAAATTTTGTACGTTAATTGCGCTGTTGCCTAAATTTCCCGTCCAAAGGAACGAGGGTGATTGACAGTTGGATGTAGCAGGCATTTGCAATGACAGACCGACGTAATATGTGTAGCTTGTTTTACCCGTCACTCTCATCCTAGCTTTGGTAATTGTTGACCCTTGTGACATTCCAAAATCAGCATAACTACCAAAATCTCTAAAATATAAATTTGCATAAGAATCCGCCATTGTCCTATCGCATGTTTGCGTATCGGTAGCCGAACAATTATTAAGATTTGTATATGGAACTGTACCATCAGTTGCAATAATATTTGCGCTTCGAAATGGAGTCGTTGCGGCGAAAGTAACTGAAGTGAAAAAGAAAAAGGAAAGGATAAAAAAGAGGAATATAAAAAAACTACGGGCAAATAGTCTCATTAATTAAAATGTAGTGGAAAACCATGTTTGGCGCAAGAGAGAGATCTCTGAATTTTTTGCATTTTGGGCGGCTCTAAGATAAGATGGGACAGATGAAAAAATGGTTTCTTGCGCTTTCTATCATAACTCTTTTGATTTTTGCGGGTGTTTTCTATTGGAAGAAACCTATTTTTCAACCAAAGCCAAACAAAGTCCTGTCTGCAGTTGAAGCGCCAACTACCGCGCCCACCCCTCACGCCTGGAAGCAGTCAACTGTGATTAATTTCGACGGAGTTCCAATCCGTATCTCCTGGGCTATCGTCCAACCAAAAGATGTAAAACTTTATTCTAATCTAAAAGAACAACATCTCTCGGAACAGATTAAGGTTGATAAAAGTTGCTCGGTCTTGGTAAACGGAGGATTTTATTCCGAGGAAAACACGCATTTGGGGCTTTTTGTCAGTAATTTTGAAGTTATTTCCAAATTTTCACAAAGTGCTACCCGTAATGGATTTTTGTGGATTGATTCCTCCGATAATGTAAAGATTGGCGCGGATTTTCCAAGCACTATTCCTCGGCTCGGTCTGCAATCGGGACCGCTTCTGAAACTAAACAGAGAACCTTTAGCTCTTGCTATAAAGAATGATGAGCCAAAACGACGCATTGTTGCAGGAGTTGCTCTGGATAACAATTTAATTTTCTTAGTATTTTATCGTGATTCAGCGGAATATGAAGGCCCGATGCTTGAAAAACTCCCTGAAATTATTAATTTATTTAAAAAACAAACCGGCATAGACATTATTGATGCTATAAATTTAGATGGAGGAAGCGCTTCGGTATTTATTTCAAATTATGATTCGCTCAGGGAATTGACTATTGTCGGCAGCTATTTCTGCGCAAAATAATTTAGCAGATTCCTAATGGTGTCTTCCTGGAGAATCGAATATAATTCAGCTTTCATATTTTGTCAAGTCTTACCGATTATTGCCGCAATCTTGCCAAAATTATTGCAATACAAATATGTGAATGGCATAATTTCGCGATATGTCAGTGGAACAATTAATGTCAAGTGGCAACGATGCCTCACATTTGATAGACATAGAAAAAACTAAAGCAGGAAAAAGATTTGTAACGGATCCTAGATACGTAGTTGCAAATGCGTATATCAACCAAGGAAAGGAACTCATCATGAAGCTTTTTGGATTGTCCGATCACGGCAAGATGACAACCGCACTAGTTGATGATTTAGAATCCAGATTAGCTCCTACCCAACGACAGTCATTGTCAATTAACTACGCAGGAATCCTGCTTGGCGTATCTCTACATACAGTAGTTAACATTCTCAGGGACAACGAATTTAATGCTAAAAATTTCGTCGATGAGCACAACGTAGCAGCTATGGGCTATAGCAAGCTGAATCTAAACGGAGACGCAATGCAAATAATCCCCAGCGAACAATGGAAAAAAATAATCAACTACGCCAGTCAAGATCCTACCTTTGGAATATTTTTTAATGAGGGGTTTACAGCGCTCCCACAAACCATAAGTGACTTTTTAC
>Ga0209343_10006257_pt1 | contig 14264 bp, 7 predicted proteins | sample RifCSPlowO2_02_FD_184026 | JGI IMG/M metagenome (GOLD analysis project Ga0209343, IMG submission 184026) | Groundwater microbial communities from Rifle, Colorado - Rifle CSP2_plank lowO2_0.2 (SPAdes) (version 2) | ecosystem: Environmental > Aquatic > Deep subsurface > Groundwater | place: Rifle... | reverse complement strand
GGGCGGCGAGCGTGTCGAGCTCGAGGATGGCTACGTGCTTCCCGTCGACGTCGAGATCCGCCGGATCCAGCCGCACGCACACTACCTCGCACGAACGATCGAAGCGTGGGCGGAGCTGCCCGACGGCACGGTGCGGTGGCTCATCCGGATTCCTGAATGGGATTTCAATTGGCAGGATTCGTATCAGTACGCCGAGCCGGTGTTTCTACCCAAGGGCGCACGCCTCGCGATGCGATACTCGTACGACAACTCCGCCGACAACCCTAGGAATCCCAACAACCCTCCTCAGCGGGTCAGGTACGGCCAGCGGAGCACGGACGAGATGGCCGAGCTCTATCTCCAGGTCGTCACGCGGAGCGCCGCTGAACGTGACGCACTTCTCAGGGACTATCGCCCCAAGGAAGTCCGCGAGTTCATCGTAGGCTTTCGGACGATGCTCGACGCCGATCCGAATAACGCCGCCCTGCACAGCGACCTCGGATCTCTGTACTTCGAAGCCGGCGACGTCCCGAGAGCCGTCGAGCATTTCACCGAGACGTTGAGGATTGGCCCGCGCTCAGCGGTCGCGCACAACAACCTTGGCGCGGCATTGCAGGCGATGGGCCGGCTCGACACCGCTCTGACGCACTATCAGCAGGCCCTGGAACTCCAGCCTGACCAGCCGGTATCTCATTTCAACGTTGGACTGATTCACGAGCTGCGTGGCCAAACCAATGAGGCCGCGCGCCACTTTGCGCTGGCGCTGACCGAGCAGACACGTTGGCCCACTCTGCTGATGAAGCTGGGGTGGATACGCGCGACCGCCAAAGAGCCGTCGCTGCGGGATCCGGATCAGGCGTTGCAGTTGGCCGAGGAGGCCGCCGAGCTCACTGAAAACAGGGATCCAGCGGCACTCGACGTCCTCGGTGCCGCGTACGCGTCCCTCGGCCGCTTCGATCGGGCGATCGACGCCGCCGAAGCGGCGCTCGCGAGAAGTTCAAGCGCGCCGTCGCGCGCCGCGATCGGGGCGCGGCTTGCGCTCTACAGGGCGCGCCGCCCTTACCTGGTCCCATGAAACCGCCAGGACCCGCCAGTTGGGATCCTCCGCTGACTGCACGGCTGTAGGCAAGTAATAGTCCCATCGGTAATTGCGGACACACTCCAAGAAACCGAATCAGGACCTTGTCCCCCCCCAAAATACCTAATACGGGTGGCTGTCGCCGGATGGTTGATTTGATACACTGCGCCGCAACTCTACCGACTTAATACGTGATAGCGGCGCGCGGGCCGAACGCCCACGCGCGGGGAGAGTCCAAATGATGCGGACGATAATACTGCGGTTATGCATTGGCTTCAGCTGCATCCTGGTGTTTGGCACCGCGGTGCAGGCACAGACGATCGCCGGGACGGTGCGCGACGACACCGGCGCGGTGATGCCCGGCGTCACGGTCGAGGTCGCCAGTCCGGCGCTCATTGAGAAAGTCCGGTCGGCGAGCACCGACGGGACCGGTCAATACCGGATCATCAACCTCAGTGCCGGCGTCTACACCGTGACCTTTTCGCTGTCCGGCTTCGGCACGGTGGTCCGCGAAGGGATCGTGCTGTCGGGCGCGTTCACGGCGACGGTCAACGCCGCGCTGCAGGTTGGCACGATCGAGGAGTCGGTCACGGTGTCGGGTGCGACGCCGATAGTCGATGTGCAGTCGGTGACGAAAGAGACCGTGCTGACGCGGCAGTACCTCGACCAGCTGCCGACCGTGCGCAGTATTCAGGCGACCGGCGTCCTGATTCCCGGCGTCGAGAGCCAGCGGCTCGATGTGGGCGGCAACACCAAGCTGCAGCAGCCGGGTCTTCGTTTTCGCGGCACGACGGCCACGATCACGCGCTGGGACGGATTCTGGCTGGGCAACGTCCAGGGCGGCAGCTCGGGAGGCGCGACCAGCTTCTACTTCAACGACGCGGGCGCGGAGGAAATGGTGTACTCGTCGGGAGCCGATTCGATCGACATGGGAACCCCCGGGATGTACGTCAACATGATCCCGAAAGACGGGGGCAACACGTTTCGTGGCCTCGTGTACGGGGACATCTCGCGCAGGGCGTTGACCTCCAATAATCTCACGCCGGCCTTGAGGGCGCGCGGTCTGACGAACGTGCCCGAGATGTTGCACGTCTCGGACTTCAACCCCGGCTTGGGCGGGCCGATCAAGCGGGACAAGCTGTGGTTCTATGGGGCGTATCGGTACGAGGCGCTGAACCAAACCGTGGTGGACAGCTACTTCGACAAGAATCCCTCGCCGTACCTCTACGAGCCGGACCTGAGCCGGCCTGGGTATGACGACGGCTTCATCCCCAACTGGACGACACGCCTGACGTGGGTCCCGAGCTCGAAGGACAAGATTCAGTTCTGGTTCACCAGCCAGAACAAAGAGAAGTCGCATTACGGCATCACGGCGAGCCGCACGCCGGACGCCACAGCGGTGCAGACGACGCCGTACGCGCAGGCGACGGTGGTGAAGTGGTCGCGGACGCAGACGACGCGGCTCCTGTTCGAGGCGGGGTACGCGAGCGGCCGGACCTTGTATCAGGAGAACTATCAGCCCAACGTCTCGCCAAGCTCGGATCGCGCGACGGTCCAGGCGCAGAGCGTGTTCTCGATCACGGACTCGGCCACCGCGAAGGTCTTTGCCGCCCACCCCGACGGCTACACCGGCCATGGCGGGTGGATGCAGGGCGTCCGGCTCGCCTCGACCTACGTGACCGGATCGCACGCGTTCCTGTCGGGCGCGTACGTCGGCTACGCGACGTCTCCGCGGCCGCAGTGGTTTACGGCCGACATGACGGCGACCTTCAACAACGGGACGCCCGAGTCGGTGACGCTGCGGATTCCGATCAACGCGATCGACGGCTATTACCCGGACCTGCAGGTGTTCTTCCAGGACCGCTGGAGTTTCAAGCGGGCAACGGTGACCGGGGGCATCCGGTACGACTACTTCGTCGGCCAGGTGCGCGACGGGACGCTGCCGCCGAGCCGCTGGAACGAGGAGACGTTTTTCCCGGGCTTCAGCGTGCAGAAGTGGAAGGACATCTCCCCCCGGATTGGCGTGGCCTACGATCTGTTCGGGAACGGGAAGACCGCCGTCAAGGCGAACGTCGCGCGGTATGTGGCGAACGAGAGCGTGAGCACGGCGGGACGGGCGAACCCTCAGCGCGCCATTGGCATTACCGACACGCGGACGTGGAACGACCTCAACGGCGACCGCCTCATCTACAACCCCGACGGTTCGGTGCAGTTGGCCGAGCTCGGGCCGTCGAGCAACCGGAACTTCGGCAAAGTGATCCCGTCGACCTCGACGCAGGACCCGGCGACGCTCAACGGCTTCAACGCGCGCGAATCGACCAACGAGTGGCAGGTGGTCGTGCAGCATCAGCTGACGCCGGTGGTGGCAGTGAACGCGGGCTACTACTTCCGGTGGATTGGCAACCAGCGTGCCACGGACAATACGCTGATCGCGAACGCGGACTTCGACGGACCGTTCTGCGTCAACGCGCCCACGCATCCGGATCTGCCCGGCGGCGGCGGCTACCCGGTCTGCGGCTTGTACGACATCAAGACGACGGCGCGCGGGCTGGTGCAGAACAATGAGACGCTGGCCAGAACTCTGGGAGACGGCACGGGCATCGTCGACCACATCGACGGGTACGATTTCGGCATCACCGCCCGCTTGTTGGCGGGTACGACCGTTCGGGGCGGCGTGGACGCGAACCGGCAGCAGCGCAACACGTGCGCCATCGCGGTGGACAATCCGGAGTCGCAATTCTGCGACCAGACCACGCCGTTTCGTCCCAACGCGAAACTCCAGGTCCTGCACACGTTCCCGTGGGGCATCCTGGGGAGCATGGCGTATCAGAATGCGCAGGGTCCGGCCATCACGGCCCGGTTCTCCGCGCCAGCCTCTCTCATCGTGCCGGCACTGGGCCGTCAGCAGGCGGCGGGCGCCACCGCACGGAAAACGATCGAGTTGATCGAACCCGGGACGCTGTACGGCGAGCGGCTGAACCAGTTCGACTTCCGCGTCGGCAAGCTCTTCACGATGGGCCGGTACCGTGTGCGGGGCGACATGAACGTGTACAACGCGTTCAACACCGACTACACGCCGACGGTGAACACGACGTTCTCGACCGCCGCCACCAGCCAGTATCTGCGCGCGACCACGGTGCTGCAGGGTCGGGTGATCAAGTTCAGCGGACAGATCGAGTTCTAGCAACCCTTGGGGATCGGACTGAAACACGGTGGTGGACGGCGCCTCTGCGCCGATCACTCCGTCGTGCCCATCGACTTGACACAACTCGCCCTGGTATGAACATCCTACACACTCGAAGCAAGGGAGGGTTCATGCGCGTACGGATGCGGCTCGTCATCGTCGTGGTTCTCGTCCTCGCGGTCTGGACGGCTGGTGCGGTTCACGCGCAGATCACGAACCCGATTCCGGCACCGGTCGAGAAACGCGGCCTGATGGTCGAGATCAGCGATGTCGTGCGCCTCCCCGATACCCGCGGACTGCGTCCTGCCGATCAGGACGTGTCGCCGGCCGGCTGGGCGCGGGTCAGTTACGTCCGCGACCTTCCGGACGGCCGCCGCTTCGCCAACGACTCACGCGGCCTGTTGTACCTGCTCGATCGCAACAACCAGCCTTCCGTGTTTGCGAACGTCGCCGCGGCATTCCCGTTCGCTGTGTACAACAGGCTGGAGAGCGGGTTCATCGGATTCGACTTCCACCCGGAATTCGAGCGGAACGGTTTGTTCTACACGGTGCATGGCGAACGCGCGATGGGCAACCCCGCGACACCCAACTTCATCCCGCCGGGATTCACCCAAACGGACGTGACCTACCACAACGTCATCACGGAGTGGCGCACGACGAACCCGGCTGCGAACACGTTCGAGGGCACCAGGCGCGAGTTGCTTCGCGTCGCCCACGTCGTCAGCAACCTCACCCATCCGTTCGGCGCTGTCGCGTTCAACCCGACGTCGAAGCCCGGCGCGCCCGACTACGGCCTGCTCTTCACGAGCGGCAGCGATCTCGGGTTCAGCAACGGCGGTGGACCGAACGCGAGCAATCCCGGTCAGACACAGCGCCTCGACTCGGTCATCACCGCCATCCTGCGGATCGATCCGCGGAGCCCCGCGGTATCGGGCGGGATGAAGGGACTCGGCGATTACACGATTCCGGCGAGCAACAGATTCGCCGCGGACGGCGATCCCAAGACGCTCGGCGAGATCTACGCCTACGGCTTCCGGAATGCCCACAGGCTCTCGTGGGACCCAACCGACGGGACGATGTTCGCGTCGGACATCGGGATGAACCACATCGAGGAGATCAACATCGTTCGCAACGGCGAGAACTACGGCTGGATGAAGCGGGAGGGTTACTGGGAAAACGGCAGGACGCGGCCCGGCGGCGCCCTCAACCAGTTGTTCCCGCTGCCGGCGGACGTGCTGGACGGGCGCCAGAAGGACGGCTTCACCTATCCGGTGGCGATCTACGACCACAACGACGGACAGGCGGTGACCGGTGGGTTCGCGTACTACGGGCGCATCACGGCGCTCCGCGGCAAGTTCGTGTTTGGCGATATCACGCGCGGACGTCTGTTCGCGGCCGACCTGGCCGCGATGAAGAAGGCCGACGACGGCATTCCCCAGACCGTCGCGCCGGTCGAAGAGATCCAGCTCTACGTGCGAGACGCCAGTGGCACCCGCGTGTATGTCACGCTGCGAGAGCTCATCGAGCGGGCGATGGGCGCGACCATGACCCGCGCCGATCTGCACATCAGCCGCAGCCGCGACGGCGAGCTCTTCATCACGTCGAGGCAGGACGGTGTGATTCGAATGCTCGTTCCCGACTCGGGTGGTGCGGCCACGAGCCGGTGACCATGATGTGCAAGAATCCCTGTGACCTGCTCGTCAAGGGCGGCTTCGGCACCCTACAATGAGCGCGTTCAGCCAGGTTCCGCATGGCCCTGTCCGCCGGACTTCGCTTCGGCCCATACAGAATCGTTGCGCTCCTAGGCGCGGGCGGTATGGGCGAGGTCTACCGCGCGCGCGACACGAAGCTCGAGCGCGACGTGGCCCTCAAGATTTTGCCGGCCAGCAGCTTCAGCGACCCGGATGCCCGGTCGAGGCTGCTGCGGGAAGCCCGTTCGGCCGCGGCACTCAATCACCCTTACATCTGCACGATCCACGAAGTCGGCGAGGCTGACGGCCAGGCGTACATCGCCATGGAGTTGGTCGACGGCCAGCCGATCAGCAGCAGGCTGGCAGGCGGCGCGTTGCCGCCAGGGGACGTCCTGCGCTACGGCCTTCAGTTGGCCGAGGCTCTCGCGCACGCCCACGACCGCAACATCGTGCACCGCGACCTGAAGTGCGCCAACGTCGTCATCAGCCCCGAGGGACGCGCCAAAGTCTTGGACTTTGGTCTGGCCAAGCGGGTGAACGAACACGCGATCGACGAGGCGACGCGATCGCAGGCTTCGCTGACGCAGCCGGGGGCCCTGGTGGGCACACTCGCCTATATGGCGCCGGAGCAGTTGCGTGCAGAACCCGCCGACGCGCGCAGCGATATCTGGGCCTTGGGCGTGGTGCTGTACGAAATGGCCGCCGGCTCGCGGCCATTCCAGGGGAAAACCGGATTCGAGCTGAGCTCGACCATCCTCAGCCAGCCGCTACCCCCGTTGCCAGACAACGTGCCGGTGGAGTTACGCGCGGTCATCGAGCGCTGCCTGGAAAAGGCGCCCGCGCGGCGCTATCAGCGAGCGGGCGAAGTGCGCGCGGCGCTCGAAGCCATACAAGCGGGTACGTCAACGTCATGGGCGACTCTGAGCTTCTGGTTGGTGCGCCATCGCTGGCTGGCCACGACGATCCCCGGGGCCGCCATTCTGTCCTTGCTGTTGGGAGCCAATATCGGAGGTGTCCGCGACAGACTTCTCGGGCGTGGCGCTTCCTCGCGAATTGAATCCCTGGCCGTGCTGCCGCTGGAAAACCTCTCTGGGAGTCCCGAGCAGGACTATTTGGCCGCGGGGATACACGAGGCGCTGATCACGGATCTGGCCAAACTCAGCGGCTTCCAGCGTGTGATCGCCCGGTCCTCTGTGAGGCGCTTCGAGAACACGACGATGTCTCCGCAGCAGATTGCCCGTGAACTGGGCGTGGACGCCCTCCTCACTGGTTCCGTGCTGCGCTCCGGCAATCGTGTTCAGATCACCGCCCACTTGATCAGCGCGTCAGAAGATCAGATCTGGTCCGAGCGCTACGACCGCGAATTCCGCGACGTGCTCGCCCTGCAAAATGAAATTGTCTCAGCCCTGACTCGCGAGATCAGATTACAGCTCACGCCGCAGGAGCAGGTGCGCCTGAAAAGTCAGCGGCCGGTCAACCCGGAAGCCTTCGAAGCGTATTTGCAGGGCCGCTTCCACCAGCTGAAGCAAACGCGGGACGACCTGGACGTGGCGGAGCGCTATTACCAGTTCGCGCTCGAGAAGGATCCGAACTACGCACTCGCTTATGCAGGCCTTGGGGCTGTCTGGTTGGCGCGCGGAGACGTCGGTGTCCAACCACCCAGCGAGACATTTCCGAAGGGCGCTGCATTTCTCGCAAAGGCCATGGAAATGGACGATAGCTCGGCGGAACTGCATGTGGCCCTGGCGAATCAAATCAACGCGATCCAATGGGACTGGCCGGCCGCCGAAAGGGAGTTCAAGAGGGCCCTCGAGTTGAACCCGAACCTGGCCGACGCCCGTTTTTTCTACGCGGACATGCTGGTCGTATTGAAGCGGAATGCCGAATGGGAGCCGGAAATACGGCGCGCGCGCGAACTGGATCCCTTGAACGATTTCAATGAAAGTTTCTACGGCTGGCATTTGAACTACCTGCATCGCTACGACGAAGCCATCCCCATCTTCAAGAAGCTCCTTCCGACGGGACCAAACAAAGCGTCCAATTACCTGGGACTGTGGGGGGCCTTCTACAAGAAGGGGATGTACGGCGACGCCCTGTCTGCGGCGACGAATTATTTTGCGGCTATCGGCGAGCGCGAATTCGCCGACACCCTCGGAACCGGACAAGGCGAAGCGGCCTATCGGGCAGCCATGAGACGCGCTGGAGAAGCAATGGTCGCGCAATCCACGCGAAGACACGTCCCGGCAATCCGCATTGCCAGGATGTTCGCGCACTCGGGAGACAAGAGCTCAGCGATTCAGTGGCTGGAAGAAGCCTATCGAGCCAGGGAATCCCCGCTGATTCGGCTTGCGGTGTTCTGGGACTGGGACGACTTGCGATCCGATGCGCGCTTTCAGGACTTGTCGCGCCGCATGAACCTGCCGCAGTAGTTCTTTTCCTGTTTCCCGACGATCAACGCATCCCTCGACAGGATCGGGATGCGTTGTTCGTCGTGGAACGATTTCCCAAGTCTCTCTCAGTGCCCTGGCGGCGGCGTCGCCCCTCGGCCCCCCGGCGCCGGCGGTGTCGCTCCGCCGCCTGCCGGCGTCGTCTGCACGACGTTCGGCAGATTCCTCAACAGCAGCGGATACACGTAGCCGGCCGGCAGCACGCGGTCGGGGTCGGGCCGCACGCTCAAGTACGTTACGTGATCGGTGACCTGGCTCCACCCGTGGGCCACCTTGTTCGGGATGATGATGATGTCGCCCGCCACCACGCGCCGGCTGTACGCGCCTCGGCCGGCCGTGCCGTTGCCGCTCGGACCGTTCATCACGTTCGGCACGCCACGACCCGCCTGCCTGTTGTCGATCAGGCCTCCCGTCGTCAGGACGCCCGATCCGTCGGTGATGATGTAGGTCTCGGGCGTGTAGTCGTGATAGAGCACGGGGATCGGATCGCCGGGCTTGTCGTTGGTCGGCCCGCGATAGATGATGCCGATACCCATGTTGTACTTGCCCATGTCGACGATGCGAAGCTGCCGGTCGGGCGGACTCGGTGGCGCGTTCTTCAGCACGTAGTCGATCTCGGCTTTCGTGATGTCGAAGGCAATCGTCGGCGCCTCCTGGTTCTGCGCAGTCGGTGCTGTCTGCCACGCCACGAACGCCATCAGGACGAACAGGACACCCAGGGCCACTCTCTTCATGATCTTCCTCCTCTTGCCGGCAGGCTTCACCTCCGGCGGGATGCTCATTCTTACATACCAATCCGCGCGAGGAAAACGTTGTGGCGCAGGGCTTCAGACCTGCACGCCCGCCGCCGTAGGCAGGACTGAAGTCCTGCACTACACGACGGAGAGCTGAGAGCTTGTGAAGAAATCGACGTAAAGTCCGGCTTCAGCCGGACTTCACGGTCCGCCTAAAGGCGGACACGACGTACCCAACGGGGCCGCGATTTCTTTCACAGACTCTGATAGCTGATAGCTGATAGCTGATAGCTGATCTAGACGTCCGCTGGCTGTGCGACGACGCGTCCGGGGACGGACTGTTCGATGCCGACGCCCAACGAGATCGTGAGGAGCACGATTGTCGCCGCGGTGTAGAGGGGCACGCCGTGGCCCAGGTGGTCGAACGACCACCCGGCGTAGATCGGACCGACGACGCGGCCCACGCCGCCAAACGTCTGCTGCACGCCCATGTAGAGTCCGCGTTCGTGCGGCGAGACCACGCGCGACAGCAGACCGGTCACGCAGGGAAACGTGAACGCGGTTCCGAGCGGTACGAGCGCCACGAAGACGGCCAGCACGGGGATATTCGGCGCGATCGCCATTCCCGCGAGCCCCAGCGCCAGCAGCAGCATGCCGAGCCGCGACAGCTTCGGCTCGCCGAACCGATCCACCATCGTGCCGAGGACGCCGGCGCGCGTCACAAACGAGATGGCGCCGACATACGTGAAGAAGAAGCCGATGGTCTTCTCCGTCACGCCGAACCCCGACGCAAGAAACAGCGCGAGGATGGTGGTCATGCCCTGGAACGCACCCATCGTGAGGCCGTAGATCCAGATGAGCCGCGAGGCGGGGTCGCGGCCGTGCGTGAGGACGCGGCGCAGGGCGACGTTCATCCGCCGCGGCACGGGGCGATCGGCGGTTCCCACGAGCCGGTTCGATTCGACCAGGTAACGCCACGCGAAGGCCATGTTCACGACCGCGATGCCCGCGGCGAGCAATCCGGGCCCGCTCTCGCCCGCGCGCATCGCCAGCGAGCCGATGACCGGTCCGATCGCCACACCTGCGTTGGTCGCGGCCGACAGCCAGCCGAGCGCTTTGGCGCGATCCTTGGGCTCGGTGGCGTCGGCGACGTAAGCCTGGATGACACCCACCGTTCCGCCGCCCGCGCCCTGCACGATACGACACAGGAAGAGCAACTCGAGCGAGTTGGCGAACGCGAAGATCACGTAGGCAGCGGCCTGGGCGCCCAGGCCGATCATCAGCGCCGGCCGGCGGCCGAACCTGTCGGAGAAGCGTCCCCAGAACGGCGCGCTCACGAGCTGTGCCACGGCGAACATCATCACCATCAGCGAGACGGCGGCGCCGCCGCCACCCATTCCGACGGCGTCGAGCGCGCGCCACAACGGTCCGCGGCCGAGCATGCGCTCCGCGTAGAAGGGGAGTAGCGGAAAGACGATGAGCCCGCCCATCATGTCGACGAAGCCGGTGATCATCAGGACGACGAGTTTGCCCATCGGGCGAGTGGCCTTTCGGAAGGAGCGCCGCAGGGATCGCGAACGGTCAGATCTAGGCTATCATCGCGGCCCCTTTCGAGACCGTCCCCGACGGGCTGTCCAGCAGACCAGGCCGATTGAAGCGGCCACGCCGCAGTTTGGCGCGGGCGGTGACGAGCGTATAATCAGCCCTCACAGCCTTAGAGCAGGTCGGGTAATTCTTAGAATCACTCGGGCGCGCAGCCGCGCGACGCGGTAGCGGGAGGTCGGATGCGTATGGCCTGCCGGCTCGTTCGTCATCTCCGGACGTCCTCCTTTCTTGTTCGTGCAGCCATGGCTGCCGTCATGGTCGCGGCGCTCGTCGCGGCCGTCGGCACGGCGCCCCCGGCAGACGCGGCCGGGCCTGCGAGCTGGGCCGGCGACCTCACGCCCATCGCGCCCGGCGACTGGAGCTCCGAGCGCGCCGCGCATCTCATCGAGCGCGCCGGTTTTGGCGCCGCGCCCGAGGAAATCGCGCGTCTCGCGGCCCTGACGCCCGAGCGGGTCGTCAGCGAGCTGGTCGACTACGAGGCCATCACGAGCGGCCTGAAACCCTTCGACGAGTCGGTCATCTGGGATCCCGGCATGGATCCGTTCCCGCCGAGCCGGGCGGAGGCGGTGCGAATTGCCCGCGAGCGCGGCGAGGGGCTCGGCGAAAAAGTGCTCCCGGAAGGCGCGCAGCGCCGGCTCCAGCCCGTCGTCGACAAGTTCTTCTACAGCCTGGCCGCGAACGGCATCGAGACGCAGCGCCTTGGTCTCTGGTGGGCGAACCGCATGGTGGCGACCAGGCGGCCGCTCGAGGAGAAGCTCACGCTGTTCTGGCACGGCCACTTCGCGACCGGCGCGAACAAGGTGCGCGACTACCGGATGATGCTCCGGCAGAACGAGATGTTTCGCGCGCGCGCGTCGGGAAATTTCCGCGAGCTGCTCGTCGGCCTTCTGAAGGATCCGGCGATGCTCGTGTTCCTCGACAACGGCGAGAACATCAAGGCGCATCCCAACGAGAACTTCGGCCGCGAGCTGCTCGAGCTCTTCACGATGGGCGTGGGCAACTACAGCGAGCGCGACGTTCGCGAGGCGGCGCGTGCGTTCACGGGGTGGACGAACGACGTGTTGGAGTTCAAGTTCGATCGCGAGCAGCACGACTTTGGCGCGAAGACGTTTCTCGGCCGGACGGGCGCGTTCGACGGCGAGGACATCATCGACATCATCCTGGCGCGGCCCGTCACCGCCGAGTTCGTCGCCGCCAAGGTGTATCGGTTCTTTGTTCGCGACGAGATCGACGACGCGCTCAAGGCGGAGCTGGGCCGCACCTATCGCGACAGCCGGTATCAGATGAAGCCGCTCCTGAAGCGGATCTTTCTCTCGCGCGATTTCTACAGCCCGCCGGCGTTCGCCACGCAAATCAAGAGCCCCGTGCAGCTGGTGGTCTCCACCTACAAGAAGGTGGGACTCCGCGAAATGCCCACCATCCCGGATTTCGGCCGTATGACGTCCAGCCTGGGCCAGTCGCTGTTCAATCCGCCCAACGTGGCCGGGTGGGCCGGCGGTCGCACCTGGATTACGCCGTCGACGCTCTTGAACCGCGGAAACCTGTTTCGCGGCGTCCTGTTCCCGGACGTGAAGAATTTCCGCCCGCCCGATCGGCCCATGTCGGCCACCGACGCGCGCGTCGGGCAGCGCTTCGCCCAGGGCATGACCATGACCGAAGCCACCAAGGAAGACGCGGACACGGCTACGATGGCCGAGTCGAACATGATGGTGGACCGCGACGAGGACTACAACACACGGTACGGCGGCTACAAGGGCAGCCTCCTGGCGTACGAGCGGACCAAGCTGATTCCCAGGCGGCCGGCGACGATCGATCTCACGGCTATGGCGGCGGCCGTGGGCGCCGACACCGCGGACAAAGTCGTCGACCACTTCGTCCACCGGTTTCTGTCGGTGACGCTCGCCGACAAGGAGCGCGCGCTGCTCGTCGACTTCTTACGCGGCAAGCTCGGCTCGTCGGATGTCAGGCCGAGTGCCACGCTCGAGGACTCGCTCCGGGAGCTGCTGTACCTCGTGCTCAGTGCGCCGGAGTATCAGCTGGGATAGGGTGAGAATTGTGGAAATTAGGAATTAAGAATTAAGAATTAAGAAGGGGTTTGAACATGTCGCGAAAGCAGACGCATCGAGGCTGTGGATGTTCTCGCCGCGACTTCCTCGTTCGCGGACTCTACGGCATCGGCGTGGGCGCCGGCCTGCCGATCGTCCTGAGCCGGACGTCGGCGGCGCTCACGGCGCAGGCGCTGCAGGGCACCAGCGTCGAATCGCACCCCGAGCGCATTCTGGTCGTCGTCGAGCTCTCGGGCGGCAACGATGGGTTGAATACGGTCGTGCCGTACAGCGACCCTGCGTACTATCGCGCCCGGCCGAAGCTCGGCATCCCGGAAAGCGAAGTCATCAAGGCGGCGGGCGGGTTCGGCTTCCATCCGTCGATGGTCGGCTTCGAGCGGCTCTATAAGGACGGCCAGCTGGCCGTCGTGCACGGCTGCGGCTACGACCACCCGAGCCTGTCGCATTTCTCGTCGATGGGCTTCTGGCACACGGGGGTGCCGAACGGCGGCGAAGCGCTCGGATGGCTCGGCCGCCTGGCCGACGAGCGCTACGACGCGTCGAAGAAAAACATCATCGTCGATCTGGGTAACGCCCAGTCGCTCGCCGTGCGAAGCGGCCGGCATTCGCCCCTCGTCTTCGACGACCCCGCTCGCTTCCGCCGGGAGGGCACCGACGCCGAAAAGCAGGTCCTCGCCGGGCTGAGCCAGCAGAGGAAGTCGTCGAACGCGATGCTGGAGTTCCTGGCCTCGACGGCTCAGAACGCGACCGAGAGCTCCGACTTCGTCCGCCAGGCGTCGGCCAGCTATCAGACGACGGTGGACTACGGGGTCGGCGGTGGGCTGGGCGCCAACCTCCAGCGCGTTGCGGCGCTCATCGCCGCCGGGATGCCGACGCGGCTCTACTACGTCACCTACCAAGGCAATTCGTTCGACACGCACGTGCAGCAGGCCGATCTCCACAGCCGGTTGCTCATGTACACCGCCGACGCGGTGCGCGGGTTCATGGAAGATGTGAAGCGCATCGGGCACGGCGATGAAGTCGCCGTCATGATCTTCACCGAGTTCGGGAGGCGCGTCGAAGAGAACGGGAGCCTCGGGACCGATCACGGCACGGCGACGCCGATGTTCCTGATCGGCAAAGGCGTCAAGGGCGGCTTCTACGGCAAGGCGCCGAGCCTCACCGATCTCGACGATGGCAACCTGAAGATGACGACCGACTTCAGACGCGTGTACGCCACAGCGATTCAGGAGTGGCTCGGCTGCGACGAAACCGACGCCGTGTTGAAGGGCCGCTACAGCCCGCTCGGCGTGTTCGCGTAGGTCTGTTGCACGACGATCAACGCAGAGCTCGCAGAGACCGCGGAAATTGGTCTCGGCCCGTTCGCGTGTTCGCGTAGGACGGCTCAGCCCATTCGCTCCGGAAACCCTCTCCAGCCACCCCAACGCGCAAAGTCCGCGCGTTGGGGGCCCCGGCTCGCGGGCCGCGCCGTGCGCGGCCT
>Ga0209343_10006252_pt1 | contig 14276 bp, 15 predicted proteins | sample RifCSPlowO2_02_FD_184026 | JGI IMG/M metagenome (GOLD analysis project Ga0209343, IMG submission 184026) | Groundwater microbial communities from Rifle, Colorado - Rifle CSP2_plank lowO2_0.2 (SPAdes) (version 2) | ecosystem: Environmental > Aquatic > Deep subsurface > Groundwater | place... | reverse complement strand
ATGATCGTGGACGTGAACAACCTGATCAAGAAGAACCTGATCAAGAAGCCCTACTACATCAATTTCGTTCTTGGCATGACTCACCAGGGCGCATTGCCCGGCGAGCCCAAGCACCTGCTGTCGCTGATCGAGTACCTGCCCGAGGGAGCGATTTTCAACGTCACCGGAATCGGGCCGGCGCAGCTTCCCCTGACCACCCTGGCGATGCTGCTCGGCGGGCACAGCCGCGTGGGCCTGGAGGACAATGTGTATTATGCCAAGGGGACGCTGGCGAAGAGCAACGCCCAGCTGGTCGAGAGAACGGTGCGAATCGCGCGGGAGCTCGGGCGGGAGCCGGCAACGCCCGCCGAAGCGAGACAGATTCTTCAACTTGAGCGCGTAGGCGCATCAGTCTATTAGAGGAGGTGGCCGTGTTCGATGTCTTCATGGGTGTGCGGTTCTGGCTTGCAGCGGTGATCGTCGCCGCGTGCTCGGGCGCGGGCGTTGCGGTCGCGCAAGGCGGCGCGAAGAACGAGATCGCGATCGGGTACAGCGTTTCCCTGACGGGAAGGTTCAGCACCGAGGGATCGGATACCCACCGGGCCTATCAGATGTGGGCCGAAGAGGTGAACAGGCAGGGCGGCATCGCCGTCAAGGATCTCGGCAAGAAACTCCCGGTGAAGCTGGTTCACTACGACGACACCAGCGACACGAACAATGCCATCAGGAACTACGAGCGGCTGATCAGCAGGGACCAGGTGGATCTGCTGTTCAGCCCTTGGAGCAGCGGCATCAATTTCGCGGTCACTGCGCTGACCGAAAAGAACAAGTATCCGATGGTGCTCTCCTCGGCGGCTGCGGATGCGATCTTCGGCCGGGGTTTCAAATACATTTTCGAGACGACCCAGCTCGCTTCGAACATGTACAACGGCCTGGTCGACTACCTCGCCTCGGTGAAGGATCAGATCAGGACCGTGGCGATCGCCTACGAGAACTTCCTGTTCACGCAGAGCCTGCGGTCCGCGCTTTTGCCGAGGCTGGAGCGCGCGGGCATCAAGGTCATCGCCGACGAGCAGTATCCCCTGGCGGCGCAGGACTTCACCAGCCTGCTGACGAAGATCAAGGCGGCAAAGCCGGATGCGTTCCTCGTCCTCAACATCATGCCCTCATCGGTGTACCTGACCCGGCAGATGGCCGAGATCGGATTCAAACCGAGGCTCTACGCAGTGAATATCGGGCCGATGTTCACCGAGGAGTTCGTCGGCAAGCTGGGCAGTATCACCGAAGGAATCATCGAAAACGGATTCTGGCACCAGGATCTTCCGTACGACGGCGCGAGGGAGTTCTACGACAGGTTCGTGGCGCGATACAAGAAGAATCCGTCGACCGATGCGGCGTATGGGCACATCAGCAGCCAGATCCTGCAGCAGGCGATCGAACAGGCCGGAACGCTGGACCGCGAGAAAATCGCCGCGACGCTGCATTCGGGGAAGTTCGCGACGATTCTGGGGTCCTACGAATACGACGAAAGAGGCGTTAACAAGCACCAGCTCAGTTTCCTTGCGCAAGTTCAAAGCGGCAAACGCGTGATCGTGTGGCCCAAGGAAGTCAGCAAGGCGCCGGTGAAGCTGTCACCTCAATAGGCGTCGGGAGGCCTCGCAAAACCCTATCGTGATCGCCTGCAGTCCGGCGTTGCGGCAGCGGCTGATCGCTGTCGCACAGGAACTGGCGGCGCCGGACCTGCTGATCCGCGCAGCGGATGTGTGGAACGCTTTCACCGGCGAGATCCGGCGGGCCGACATCGCGATCTGCGCCGACCGCGTCGCCAAGGTGGGCGCCTGGTCGGGACCGCTGCCGGACACCACATCGGTGATCGACGCCGCGGGCCGCGTCGCCGTTCCCGGCTACATCGAGCCGCATACGCATCCCTGGCCGTTCGCAAACCCCTTGAGTCTCGCCGAAGCGGCCGTTTGTCGCGGGACCACCTGCCTCGTGTACGATCAATTGCTGCTCTTCCTCGCGCTGGGCGCCGAGCGGCTGGAGGAGGTTGCCAGCGCCATCTCGGCTGCGGCGATTCCTCATGTCTTCTGGATCGCCCGCATCGCGTCCCAGTCCCGCTTCGAGGGCGAAGAGCAGGTCTTCTCGCAAGCGGTCGTCCATCGGCTGCTGGGAAACGCGGATTTTCGCGGCACGGCGGAGATGACGCGCTGGGCCGACCTTCTCGATCCGGATCGGTCCGGCAGGCTCCTTGCCATTTTCGAGGACGCGCGGCGCATGGGCAAGCACAACGACGGTCACATGGCCGGTGCGAGCCGACGCCGGCTGGCGGCGCTGGCTACAGCGGGGATCCGCTGCTGCCATGAGGCGACCGATGCCGACGAGGCGCTCGAGCGGCTGCGACAGGGCATCTGGGTGATCTTCCGAAACTCGAGCCTGCGCGAGGATCTGCCGGGACTGCTGGCGAGCCTCGATGCTTCGGCGTTCCAGGACAGATTGGCGTACACGACCGACGGCACGGCGGAACCCTTCCTCCAGGACAACGGCCATATCGACTACCTGATCCGCATCGCATTGCAGTCAGGCGTGTCGCCGGCCGTTGCCTATCGCATGGCGACGCTCAACGCGGCAACGCTGCTGCGCCTGGAGGACGATATCGGAGCGGTGGCGCCCGGGCGCATCGCGGACGTGAATCTGCTGGCCGGTCTCGAAGCGCCGACGCCGGAGGCGGTCGTGTGCCGGGGCCGGCTCGTCGCACGCGGGACCTCTCTCGTGGTGCCGGCGCCCAGCGAGGGTTTCCCATGGAACGATCGGTACGCCGGCAGCGAGCCGGCGATACCCGAGTGGGGACCGGAAATTTTCGTTTTTCCGCTCCATGCGCCGAATCCGTTTCCGGCCGGACGACTCTCCAACGCGGCGATCAACCGCGAGTCCCCGGTTGCGCTGGCGCCGGCGTCAGGGGGCCTTTGGCCTGCCGAGCCCGATGCGCTGGCGGTGGCGGCGACGGGCCGTGGCGGGCGTTGGATCACGCGCGGGATCGTTCAGAACATGGCGCCCGATCTGCTGGCGCTGGCGACGACGTACACGACGAACGCCGGCATTCTGGTGCTCGGAAAATCTCCGCGTGCCATGGCCGAAGCCCTGGCACGCCTGCGGCGCCTGGGCGGCGGAATAACGCTCTGCTCGGCCGCCGGCAAGTGGTCGGAATTTCCGTTTTCCATGGCCGGCGTCCACCGCAGCGGCGGTTTCGCCGAGGCGGCGCAAGCGGCGCGGGAGTTCCAGGGCGCGCTCGCCGCGTGCGGCTATCCCCACGCCGATGCAAGATATACGCTGCTGTTTCTCACCGCGGATATCCTGCCGGAGTTGAGGGCGACCGAGGCCGGCTGGGTTCGCGTCAAGACGGACGAAGTGCTTTTCCCGTCCGAGCGGTTGATCGATGATTGAAGCAAAGCGATTGAAAGGGTGAAGCGGCGTGGATGCAACAACGTTTCTGCAATTGCTCTTGTTCGGCGTGGTCTGGGGCGGACTGTACGCGCTGATCGCGACCGGCCTGAACGTCATCTACGGCGTCATGAAGATCCTCAACATCGCGCACGGCGAACTGCTGATGCTGGGCGCCTACATGACCTTCTGGATGTTCACGCTGTGGAACGTGAGTCCCCTGGTCAGCCTGCCGCTGGTGGCCGTGGCGATGTTCGTATTCGGCATCGTCATTCACAAGACGTTGATTACTCCGCTGGTGGCGCACAGCGCGTCGATGGAAGCATTCGAATACGCGACCCTGATCGTGTTCTTCGGCGTGCTGCTGATCCTGCAAAACGTGGCGCTGCTGCTGTGGACCGCCGATTATCGGGTCATCAGCTACGCGACCGAGCCGGTCAGTCTCGGACCTGTTTCGGTGGCCAGCAACCGGCTCATCGTCCTGCTTGTTGCGCTGGCCGTCTCGGCCCTGATGTTCATCGGGCTGCGGTACACGATGCTCGGCAAGGCTATAAGGGCCGTCAGCCAGGACATGACCACGGCGAGGCTGATGGGGGTCAACGTCAAGCGGGTCGGCCTGATCGGTTTTGGCATCGGCTCGGCGCTGGCGGGCATCGCGGGCAGCCTGGCGAGCACCATCTACGTCATCACGCCGACGGTCGGCCTGCTGTTTACGATCAAGGCCTTTACGGTCATGGTGGTGGGCGGGCTCGGAAGCCAGGTCGGAATACTGCTTGCCGGGCTGTCGCTGGGAATCCTGGAGTCCTTCGCCAGCTTCCTCATCGGGGCGGAGTACAAGGACTTGAGCGGTTACGTCCTGCTGATCGGCTTCATCGTGTGGAAATCCCGCACCTCAGCGGCCTTCGCGGGCGAGGTCAAGTGAGGGACGCGGCGGCAAAATGGGCGATCGCCGGGGTCGTCGCAGTCCTGTTGGTGCTGCCGTGGTGGGCGTCTTCGTACCACATCTCGTTTTTCGTCAGCGTGTTCATGTATGTCGCCCTCGCCGGCAGTTGGAACCTGTTCTCGGGCATGACCGGTTACGCTTCCCTGGGGCAGGGAATATTCTTCGGCATCGGGGCCTACGCGTTCGCCGTTTCGACGGTGCTGCTGAAATGGCATCCCCTGGCGGGGTTCGCGCTCGCCGCCGCCGTGCCGGCTATAGGCGCGCTGCTGCTCGGATCCGTTCTTCTCACCACGCGAATACGCGTCGCCTATTTTGCGATCGTGATGCTGGGATTCAACGAAATCGCCAAGACCATCGTCGCGAACATCAAGGAGATCGGGTCTTCCCACGGTCTGACCTTTGCGCCCCTCGCAAGCAATCTGGTCGCGTACTACTTTCTGCTGGGTCTCGCCATAGGCGTCACGGCGCTTGCCTACGCGATCAAGCAGTCACGCTGGGGACTCGGCTTGAGAGCGATTCTCGCCGACGAGGTCGCCGCGGAGGTCACGGGGATCGGAACCGTGGCCCACAAGATGGCGATGTTCGTGTTGAGCGCGATCCTGATCGGCCTGACCGGCGCCATGATCGCCTGGAACTGGAGCTACGTCGATCCGTACATGGCGTTCGATCTCGCGGTATCGTTCGACATGCTGGTGATGGCCGTATTCGGCGGGGTCGGGACCGTCATGGGGCCGGTGCTCGGCGCGGTCGTCATGAGCGTTCTCAAGGAAGGCTTGTCCACCACCATTCCGCAATTCCATACGATCATCTTCGGCGCACTGGTGCTGGTGCTGATCATCTGGTGTCCCGGCGGGGTGATACAGGTCGTCGATGTGCTGCGCAGGCGGTTGCAGGGGCGCAGGACTCGCGTCGCGCGAGAGCCCGCTAAATGAACCCGAATCGCGACGCCGCGCTCGAGGTGGGGGACCTGGGGGTGCATTTCGGCGGCGTCGTCGCGCTGAGAAACCTCTCGTTCCGCGCCGTACCCGGAAAGATCATCGGCGTCATGGGACCGAACGGCGCGGGCAAGACGACGCTTTTCAACCTCATCACCGGCGTGTACCGGCCTTCCACGGGGAAGATCCTTTTCGGCGGGATGCCGTTGCAGGGGCTCAGTCCGTCGCAGGTCTGCCGGGCCGGCGTCGGGCGCACGTTTCAGAGCGGCAGGCCGTTCGCGAACCTAACGGCGCTCGAGAACGTGCTGGTAGGCCTTTACTACGGTGCGGATGCGCGGCGCATGCGCGCCGCGGATGCGAAGCGGCGCGCTCGGGAGATCCTCGAGTTCGTGGGTCTGGAAAAGCACGCGGACCGCCCGGTGTCCAGCCTCAATCTCAGCGAAAGAAAGATCGTCGAGATGGCGCGGGCGATCGCGACGCGGCCGAGGATTCTGCTGCTCGACGAGCCGCTCGCCGGGTTCAATCCGCTCGAACTGGAACCCGCCGTGAGGATCGTTCGCCGGATCAGGGACGAGCTGGACGTTACCGTGATGTGGATCGAGCACATCATGAAGGTGCTCATGGAAACCTGCGAACACCTGATCGTCCTCGACCACGGCGAGAAACTCGCCGAGGGCTCGCCCGGGGAAGTCGCCGCCGACCGCGCCGTGGCGCAAGCCTATTTCGGGAAAAAGGGAGCGACCGGCCGTGGCTGAGCTGCTGTCCGTGCGGCACATCGACGCGTGCTACGGCGAGGTCCAGGTGATCTGGGACTGTTCGCTCGAAGTGCGCGCGGGCGAGATTGTCGCTTTGTTCGGGGGAAACGGCGCGGGTAAGACGACGCTGCTTCGCGCCGTCTCAGGGCTGATCACGCCGAAGGCCGGCCGGATCGTATTCGACGGGCAGGAGATATCCCGCCTTGAGGCGCATGAATTGCCGGAACTGGGCCTGGCGCACGTGCCCGAAGGCCGGCAGGTGTTTGCGCAAATGACGGTGCAGGAAAACCTCGAGATGGGCGCGTATCCCCGTCGCATGCGCGCGCGCCGCGCCGAGCGCATGGCCGCCGTTTTCGATCTCTTTCCTGCCCTCAAGGAGAGAAGAAAGGCCGCGGCCGGCGTGCTGAGCGGCGGGCAGCAGCAGATGCTCGCCATCGGCAGGGGGCTGATGGCGGACCCGAAGCTGTTGCTGCTCGACGAGCCCTCGCTGGGCCTGGCGCCGTCCATCGTGACGACGCTGTTCGAGACGATCGGCAGGATCAAGGCGCTCGGGGTGACGGTGCTGCTGGTCGAACAGAATCTCTGGGAGTCCCTAGAAATCGCGGATCGGTATTACCTGATGGCCACCGGCAAGATCGTCTCCAGCGACGTACCTGGTAAATTGCGCCAGGACGAGGCGTTCAGGCGCGCGTACCTGGGCGTCTGATGGGACAGGAGCGGGCAATGCGGTTTTCCGAGAGCGTGACGATCGTCACCGGAGCGGGGCGCGGCCTGGGGCGGTGCTTCGCCGAAAGGCTCGCCGCCGAGGGAGCGAGGCTCGTCATCGCGGAAATCGACGAAGCGACCGGTCGGGAAACGGCACGCCGGATCACTGATCGGGGCGGAAAGGCCCTGTTCGTTCACACCGATGTCAGCGCCGAGCAGAGCACCCGGGAACTGGCCGCCGCCGCGCTGGCGGAGTTCGGCGACATCCATATCCTCATCAACAATGCGGCGCTGTTCGCCGGATTGGAACTGAAGCCGGTCGAAGAACTGTCGGTCGCGGAATGGGACCGGGTCATGGCGGTGAACCTGCGCGGCCTGTTTCTGACGACCCGGGCCGTGCTGCCGCAGATGAAAAGGCAACGGCGCGGCAAAATCGTCAATCTGTCGTCGAATACCGTTCTGAGCGGGGGACCGTTGCTCAGCCATTACGTGACTTCCAAAGCGGGCGTCATCGGGTTCACCCGGTCGCTGGCGCGGGAAGCCGGCGCGTTCGGGATCTGCGTCAACGCGATCACCCCCGGACTGACCGATACCGAGGCCGCGGAGAAAACTATTCCAGCGAATCGGTTCGACACCGTGGTCGGCCTGCGCGCGATCGGGCGGCGCCAGAAACCGGAGGATCTGGTGGGAGCTGTCCTGTTTCTGGCCTCCTCGGAGAGCGACTTCATCACCGGGCAGGTGATCAACGTCGACGGCGGCCAGATTTTCTATTGAAGAAGGATGGCCATGAGCACGCCTGGCGCCGGATTCACGCTCGACCCGAAGGCTTCGGCATTTCTGGTCATCGACATGCAGAACGATTTCCTCGACGCCAAGGGATACTTTGCGCGGCGCGGGCTGAACGTCGAAAGGCTCGGACAGGCGGTCGAACCCATCGCGGCGCTGCGCGACGCGCTGCCGCGCGAGATGAGGATCGTCTATACCGTTCAGGTGTACGAGCCCGATGGCAGCGACGATCTGCAGCGGGTCCACCGCCTGAAGCCGGCGCGACTGGCGAGATCCGCCGGCGATGTCCCGGTCGCGCGCGGAAGCTGGGGTGCCGAGATCGTGCCCGCGCTGCGGCCGCGCCCGCAGGACCTCGTGGTGATCAAAAGGCGCTTCGACGCGTTTCATCAGACCGATCTGGAACTGCTGCTGAGATGCTGGGGCGTGAAGACGATCGTGTTCGCGGGCGTCGTGGCCGACGTGTGCGTGGAGACCACCTTGCGCTCGGCCTACGTGCGCGATTTCGACGTGGTGCTCGCCAGGGAATGCATTGCGGCATGGACGGAGGACGATATGCGGCATACGCTCGCCGTGGTGGAAAGCCACTTCGGCGTTTCAGGGACGAATGCGCAGATCATCGGCGCGCTCGGCGCGCATTGAACGCGCTGCCTCGCGCAAGCGATCCCGAGCGCCGCAAGTAGCGAGGAAAATCAGGAGAGGTGCCTATGGAACTGACTCAAGACGACGTGATCCGGATCCTCAAGCTCATCGACGAATCGCCCATGGGCAGGGTCAGCCTGCAGGTCGGCGATCTCCGGCTCGAGGTGGCGAAAGGAACGGGCCCGGGTTCGGCCTCTGCAATCCCGGCAGGGGCGTCGCAGCCAGCCGCGACGAATGTCGCCGAGACGAGACCGATCGAAGCGCAACCCCTCAGGACGGAATCTGCAGCCCAACAAGAGGCCGGGCGCTCCAAACCAAAGCAGGCGGCAGGCATCGAAGAGAATCTGCTGGCGATCAAGGCGCCGCTTCTGGGCATCTTCTACAGGCGGCCGCAGCCGGGATCGCCGCCTTACGTCGAGGAGGGCTCCCTCGTCGACGAGAACACCACAGTCGCTCTCATCGAGGTGATGAAGTTGTTCAACCCGGTCAGAGCCGGTGTCAAAGGACGCATACACGAAATCTGTGCAGAAACCAACGAGCTGGTCGAGTACGACCAGGTGCTGTTCCTGGTCAAGCCCGAGTAATGCCGGACGGCTGCGAGTATCATGAATCAGCCAGCCCGATGTGCAGGACGGAAAAACGCGCGTACGCTGGATCGAGAACCTGTTCGCAACCTCGCCCAAGGGCTGCATCAGCAGGCATGAGTTCGAGGAGACGGCAAATGACCAACACCAACGAGGTCAGATTCGTAGATACGACTTTGCGCGACGGAAACCAGTCGTTGTGGGCGCTGACGATGTCGACGAGCATGATGCTGCCGATCGCGTCCCGGCTCGACGAGGCCGGGTTCAAGGCCGTGGACCTGATCGGTCCTGCCCACCTTAAGACGATTGTCAGGGAACTGCGCGAGGATCCCTGGGAAAGAATCCGCCTCGTTGCGCAGAAAATAATCCACACTCCCCTAAGCGCGATGCAGCAGTGCAGCATCACGGGGTTCGGGATCGTCCCGAAGTGCCTGGCGCGGCTCTGGATGCGCAGACTCGCTGCCAACGGTATCCGGCGCGTGCACCTGATGGAAGCCTCGAACGACTTCGGCCTGCGGGTGCCCGATTACGTCAGGTTCGCGACGCAGGCCGGCATGGAAGTCGTGCTCGCCTTGACGTATTCGATTTCGCCGAAGCACACCGACGGGTACTACGCGCAAAAGACGCGCGATGCGGTCGCGCTCAAGGTCCCCGCCCTATTCCTGAAGGATCCGGGCGGCCTGCTCACGCCGGACCGCATCAAGACGCTGGTCCCGGCCATTCTCGGGAACGCGGGCAAGACGCCGGTGGAGTTTCACTCCCACTGCACCACGGGCCTGGCGCCGTTGTGCTATCTGGAAGCGGTCAAGCAAGGGATCAGGACGTTGCATACCGCCATACCGCCGCTCGCCAACTCCTCCTCCCAGCCGTCGGTCCTGAACCTGGCGGACAACCTGCGCCACCTCGGCTATGTGCCGCGCCTCGACCAGGCGGCCGTCGTCGCGGTGTCGGATCACCTGCACTACGTCGCAAAGAGAGAAGGCCAGCCGATCGGCGCTCCCGTCGAATACGACGAGTACCAGTACGTCCACCAGATACCGGGAGGCGTGATCTCCAATCTCAAGAGACAGCTCGCGCAGCTGAAGCTGATCGACAGGCTTCCCCGGGTGATCGAGGAATGCATCCAGGTGCGAAAGGACTTCGGCTACCCGATCATGGTGACGCCCTTTTCGCAGTTCATCGCGACGCAGGCGGCGATCAACGTCGTGCTGGGGGAAAGATACAAGCAGGCCACCGATGACCTGATCTACTACGTGCTGGGGTTCTGGGGCAAGGACGCGGCTGCGGCGATCGACCGCGACGTCATGGACAAGATTATGCGCCTGCCGCGCTCGAAGGAGCTGACGGACTGGCAGCCTCCGGAGCCGACCCTTGCGCAGGTGAGAGAGCAATACGGCAAGGACCTTTCGGACGATGATCTGCTGCTGCGCTACATCATCGGCAATGACGATGACATCAGGTCAATGCGGGCGGCCGGGCCGATCAGGGAGGACAAATACGTCGGTGCGGCGACCCCGTTGCGGATCTTGATCGAGGAGCTGCTGAAACGGCGGGACTTGAGTTACGTGTCGGTCCGGGCAAAAGGGCTGGATATCACCATGGAAACGTAACGGGGCTGTGCCCATGCAAGGCAAGACGGCGCTGGTCACCGGAGCCGCCTCGGGCGTCGGGCGGGGGCGCGAGAGACAAGCGGGATTGAATTCCCGATCCGTTGATGCCGCGCTCCGGCGCGCTCGCGCTCGCCCCTGAGCGCGCCTGCGCAGTACTGGCGGGGCAACGCGGATGCGCCTACCATATTGCATGGCGCACGGGGAGCAGGCGCGGGAGGAGCGATGAACAGATACCAGGCGATCACCCTCGTCTTTGCAGTCGCGAATCTGCTGCTCGTATTCCTGTTTCCGCCGTTCGACTACATCTCGCCCGCCCGCAGCAACGTGCCGACGTTCGAGGGCTTCGCATTCGCGTTCGGCGAGCATCCCGGCCGCGTCATCAACTCGAGCTTTCTCCAGATCGAAGCATTCGTCATCCTTGCCAACGCGGCGATTGCCTGGCTGCTGTTGAGGGATCGGCCGCGCGCGGCGCGCGAGCGGAAAACCGACTGGCAGCGGGTGGTGCTTTTCGGGGTCGGCCTGAACCTGCTGCTCGCTCTGCTGTTCCCGCCCATGGAGAACTACTACGCCGTAACGCGCGCCGCGCTGCCGTCATTCGACGGCTTCTACTTCCTGTTCGGGGAGCACGGTAAGCACACCATCGTCACCGCGATCCTCTACATCGAGGTATTCATCATCCTCGCAAACGGCGCGCTGCTCTATCTTCTGTTCCGAAACACCAAGCCGGCGCAACTCAGCGCCGACGAACGCGCCGCCATCCTCGAGCAGTTGAAGCAGGCCGGCGGCGGGCGCTGACCGCGCTAGGGTTTGCGGGGCATCGTCCACGCAATGGGCTGCAGGTTGGCCGGACGCAACTCACGCACCATCCTGACAGCGGTTTCACGGCCGCGGTAGTAGCCCGGGATGTACGCAGCCTCGATGAAGCCGAGGGCGAGGTAGAAGCGGCGCGCGTCGTCGTTGGAAGTGCGCAATTCCAGCGATACGGTGGCAATGCCGGCGATCTGGGATGACTCCATGAGCCAGTCCACCAGCCGCGTGCCGATGCCCGTTCGCTGGTGGGTCGGCCGTACTGCAAGCAGGTTGAGATGCGCGTGCTCGTCGCCGAAATGCATGATCGCAAAGGCGATGATGCGTGTGCCGTCGGCCCCGATCAGGGTGACGGTATCGGGGTTGCGGATGCTGCGCGCCACCCGTTCAGGCGTCCACGACCAGCCCAGGCCCGACTCGATCAGTTCCCGCGACATGATCGCTATGCTCGCGGCGTCCACGAGACGGCCAAAGCGCAGGGTGATATTGCGGGCAGCCATGATCAGCGTGAAGTCCCTTCTTGTCGACCGCTCAGGCGGCGGGATGCGGTTGGTAGAACCACCGCTTCACCCACTGGACGAGCACGATGTAGGTTGCGACCATCGCCGCCACCACGCCGTAGAACGCAAGCGGCGGCGGGACGAATCCGAAGTATGACGCAAGCGGCGTCCACGGAACAAGCGCAGCGGCCACGTGCGCGTTCATCTCAGTTCCTGTCAGTTTGAAAGACGGCGGCGCAGCAGCACGAACGCAACGCCGGCGCCGCAGGCTGCATAGGCGGCGAGCACCGCGAGGTGCAGGGCAATGCTCTCGGGCACCGCGCCAAGAAGGAGGGGCCGAACGAGCTGTGTCGCGTGCGACAGCGGCAGCACGCCGGCGACGTTCTGGAAGGCCGGGGGTAGTCGGTCGGTGGGAAAGAACACCCCACAGAGCATGGTCATGGGCGTGACCACGAGCGTGAAGTAGTACATGAAGAAATCGTAGCTTGGCGCGAGCGCGGTCATGGTGAGTGCCAGCGCGCCGAAGCACAGGCCGATGAGCGGGATCACGGCAAGCACCCACAGCGACAGCCACGACTCGGACAGGCCAAGCGACCAGACCACGAGCAGGATGGCAAGCCCGGCCAGAAAGCTCTTGCTTGCCGCCCAGACGAGTTCGGCGAGCACGACATCCTCGAGCGTGAGGGGGGCGGTCATGATGGCCTCCCAGGTCTTCTGCATGTGCATGCGCGAGAATGCGGAGTACATCGCCTCGAACGTAGCGCTGTTCATGGTGGAAGCGCACACCGTGCCGGCGGCAAGGAAGACGACATAATGGACGCCGCCGACCTCCGGCAGCATGCCACCGAGGCCGTAGCCGAGGCCGAGCATGTAGATCATCGGATCGGCGAGGTTGCCCAGGAGGGAGGGCACGGCGAGCTTGCGCCAGACCAGGAAGTTGCGTCGCCAGACCGGGATGAAACGCAGGCTAATCACGCAATTCCCTTCCCGTCAGTTTCAGGAACACGTCCTCGAGGTTGGCCGGCCGGTGCAGGTAGCGCAGGCCGCGCTCGGTCTCCAGCCGTGCAAGGATCGGCCGCGCGTCGGCCGCGTAGCAGAACACCGTTTCTCCGGACTGTTCCACGCGCGAGGCCGAATCGCGCGCCGCACGCGTTCCCCACTCGGCGACCCCCTCGCCGTAGACCTCGACGACTTCGGGCTCGATGTGCCGCTCGATCAGCTCCCGCGGGCTTCCTTCGGTGATGACCCGGCCCCGGTCCATGATTGCGACCCGGTGGCACAGGCGCTCGGCTTCGTCCATGAAGTGGGTCGTGAGCAGAATCGTCTTGCCCTGGGCGAGCAGCCGCTTCAGCCGCTCCCAGATGAGGTGCCGGGCCTGCGGGTCCAGACCCGTCGTGGGCTCGTCCATGAAAATGATATCCGGATCGTTGATGAGCGCACGCGCCAGCGTCAGGCGCCGCTTCATGCCGCCGGAGAGCGTCTGGATGCGCGAGGCGCCGCGCCCGCTGAGCTCGGCGAATTCGAGCAGCGGCGGGATGCGTTCGCGGATGTCCCTTTCCTTCAGGCCAAAGTAGCGTCCGTAGACCAGCAGGTTCTCGCTCGCCGTGAAGTCCGGGTCGAGGTTGTCCATCTGCGGTACCACGCCGACGCGAGTGCGCGCTTCGCGCGCCCGTGCCGGCACCGGCTCGCCGGCCAGTTCGACCGTGCCACCGTCCGGTTCTGTCAGGCCCAGGCACAGGCGCAGTGTGGTGGTCTTGCCTGCCCCGTTGGGACCGAGCAGACCGAAGCACTGCCCGCGTTCTACCACTAGCGACACGCCGCTCACGACCTCATGTTCGCCGTACGACTTGCGCAGATCCCTGACGGATAGGACGCTGGTCATCGAGTGCGCTCCCATCGCACTGCGTTCATGCAGTAGGTCGGCAATCCTTTGCCGACGGGCGCGGCGGCATGGGAATGCCGCCCTACGGACTTGGTCGCTAATCGCGCCATGCGCCCTTGACGATGTTCCTGATCAGATGCAGGCGCCGGTGGAAAAAGTGATCCGCACCCGGAATGACGACGATTGGCAGCTCCTGCGGCCGCGCCCATTCGAACACGTTCGCGAGCGGCACCGTCTGGTCCTGCTCGCCATGGATGACGATGGTGTCTGCGGGCACGTCCTCAGTGACGTAGCTGCGCCCGCCGCCCACGAGACCGGAGGGGGGCGCGACCAGCACCAGGCGGTGGACGGCGACGCGCTTGGCGACGCGCGTCTGGATGAAGGCGCCGAAGGAAAAGCCCGCCAGCACCAGCGGCAGACCGGGAAACCGTTCGCCGGCCTGACGCGCGACGGCGATCATGTCCTCGGTTTCGCCTGCGCCGTGATCGTGGATGCCCTCGGAGGCGCCTACGCCGCGGAAGTTGGGTCGCACCGCGACCCAACCCAGTTGGACAAACGTCTTGGCGAGTGTCTGCACGACCTTGTTGTCGAGCGTGCCGCCATAGAGGGGATGCGGGTGCGCAACCAGCGCGATGCCCGTGGGCCCATGGGGGGTGCCGGCGGGCGCATCGATCACGCTCTCGATCCTGCCCGCGGTCCCCTCCAGGAAGACC
>Ga0209343_10006250_pt1 | contig 14277 bp, 13 predicted proteins | sample RifCSPlowO2_02_FD_184026 | JGI IMG/M metagenome (GOLD analysis project Ga0209343, IMG submission 184026) | Groundwater microbial communities from Rifle, Colorado - Rifle CSP2_plank lowO2_0.2 (SPAdes) (version 2) | ecosystem: Environmental > Aquatic > Deep subsurface > Groundwater | place... | reverse complement strand
GGAAATTGATAAGTTTGTGGCTATAGGAGAAACATTGTCAAAAGATCAAGTTAATCAGGAAAATCTAATTCCCGGACAATTTAATTATCCGGTTCGAGGAAATCCGTTTGGACAATGATGGCTCATGTTTCATCTACTTTGAGGATGATCTTTCTTGCCGCTGTGGACTCTTTGTTGTGGTTATAAACATTCAATAACATTCGGATAGCATTAATCGTTTTTCCGGATTTACCGATAATTTTACCGTAATCATCGGAATGAAGACTGATTGTATAAACTACAGCGTCAGGCTCTTCAGTCTTAACTATATTCAGGTCATCGGTATTAGTTACAATTTCGGTTATCAAATATCGCAGAAATTCATCCATAATCACATCAGGTTTTTAATCCGGATAACTGCTTTTTTAATAATTTATGACAACCGTCTGACAATCTGGCGCCGTTTTTCAGCCATTTAATAATTTTTTCTTTATTAAGAGTGATTTGGGGCTTTGCTGGTATTGGGTCGTAAAAGCCCAGAAGATCTATATATCCTCCGTCCCGTTTCTTACCTTCTTCCATGGCTACGATTCGGTATTTCGCCTGATTTTTTCTGCCAATTCTGGTTAGTCTAATTTTTACTGACATTTTAACTATGAAGCATGAACCTTAAATTATGCAGTATTCAGATCATGCATTGTGTTTTATTATATCAAATTTGCATTTTTTGTAAAGCAGCAGTAGCTGCATTATCCTGAGCTTGTTTCTTTGAATGCCCGACACCTGTTGCAATCAATTTTTCGTCAAAAAATACTCCAACGTTATAAACTTTGTTATGTTCAGGGCCTTTTTGTTCCATAACTTTATAGATGGGCAATTTTTTAAATTTATCCTGAAGATATTCCTGAAGTTTATTTTTTGACGATAAATAAAGATTGTTACTGATGGTTTTGTCCAGTTTGTCGGCAAAAAGATAGGAACAAACAAAATTATAGGCAGTGTCGAAATTCTGATCTAAAAAAATTACGGCAACCAGTGCTTCAAAAGCATCGGCTAGAATTGAACTGTTATTTGATCCATTATTGTCCTGTTCTCCTTTAGATAGATATAGATATTTACCGAGGTTAAGTTTGGCAGCTGCTTGATAAAGGCTCTCTGTCTTGACAATTGATGCTTTTATATCAGTGTAATGTCCTTCTGATAATTTTGGATAATTCGTGTAAAGATAAATTGAGGTGATAAGCGATAGTACGCTGTCACCCAAAAATTCAAGTTTTTCATTTGATGGTAATTCAAAGTTTTTATTTTCATTCAGGTATGATCGGTGAACAAAGGCTGTCTGAAGCAACGATTTGTTCTTAAATTTAATAGCTATTTTTTTTTCTAAGCTTCCCGTCGGACTATGTATCATATTTTGATTTTGGAGTCTATAACGATTTTACCTAAAACCGCATTGATAAATCCGGGCGCTTTTTCACTTCCAAGTTCTTTGGCAAGTTCAATAGCTTCATTGATGATTACTTTCGGAGGTTGAAGTTTAGCGACTAACAACTCGTATGAAGCTAATCTCAAGATTGATAAATCAACTTTGGCTATTCTTCCAATGTCAAATTTGGGTGCGGAAGCGGAAATTTGTTGGTCAATAAAGACGAGATGAGGTATAATTTCCGAAATCTTTGAACTATGCTTTCTGCTGGAGTATTCAAAAGAGAATAGATCTTGGACTATTTTGACACGTTGCCGATGTCGTACATCCATGAAATGGTTACTTTCGACAATACGGACATTGCCGGTGAGAAATTTTCAATTTACCGCAACTGCCACATTTAACCGCATAACCGAGTTTAGTTTTTCGAGTATTCATTCTCAACCCTTTGCGTCGAGTCGAATGTTTTCTTTTGGGTAATGGTGCCATATTATATGCAAATTTTACCGGATTTATAAAAAATTATCAACAGGTTCAGGCGTCCGAAATTAATCTGCTGAGTAGAGATTGGCTTGAGATTTGCGAATAATTTGTTGGATATGTGGATGACTCAACAATGTTTTTCTTTGAAAAATGTATTCGGCTGCATCCTGAGCCATTCTTATCAAATTTAAATCCGAGTAATCAGCGATTTTAAGATGTGGGATACCATGTTGCTTAGTTCCGAAGATGTCACCTGCTCCCCTATTTTTTAAATCATACTCAGCCAATTCAAAGCCATTGCTCGTTGATGTGAAAACCTTTAGACGTGAATTTATCTGATCCTGGTTTTTTTCGGTAAACAACAGACAATAACTTTGCTTGTGACCTCTACCGACTCGACCGCGAAGTTGATGTAGTTGTGCCAATCCGTATCTATCTGCGGATTCAATCACGATTATCGAGGCGTTAGGGACATCAATACCGACTTCAACTACAGACGTTGATATCAAAATATCGATTTTACCTTTTTCGAAGTTAGCCATAATTTTTGATTTTTCATTTGCTTTCATTTTGCCGTGAAGTAAGGAGACCGTAAATTCAGGAAAAACAGTTGTTTTAAGATATGAATATTCCTTATTAACCGCTTTAATATCCTTTAAAGTTTCGTGATCGGATTCATCAATCAGAGGGCAAATTAAAAAAACTTGAATTTTATTTTCCTGAATTTGTTTTTTTATCCAATTGTATGCGTCATTGCGTTTTTCCAACGGGACCAGAAAGCTTTTTGGCGTAAGTCTGTTTTTTGGAAGCTGATTAATTCGAGTGACTTCTAGTTGGCCATAAAGCGTGAGAAGTACGGTCCTTGGAATTGGTGTAGCCGTCATCGTCAAAAAGTGCGGTTGGCCGGTAATTTTCTTCATTATAGCCCGTTGTGTTACCCCAAATTTATGTTGTTCATCTATGACCACCAAACCGACATCCATGATGTTTTGTTTGTGGATTAATGCAGTAGTACCGATTATGATATCTGCCTGAAGAAGATCATGTTTTTTTGGTTTGCTTGAACTAAGTAAAGTCACGATCTTAAGATCATTATTAAATAGTTTATGTTGGTGACAGAGGATTTCCGTAGGTGCTAAAATAACCGTTTTTTGATTATTTAAAAACACAAAATATGCAGCTAAAGCGGCTACAACTGTTTTGCCACTACCTACCTCTCCCTGAAGCAACCGGTTCATCGGTTGATTCTTTTGCAGATCAGCGAGTATTACTTCAACGGCTTTTTGCTGATCATTAGTTAATTTAAAAGGTAAACGTGTTATAAACGATTTAATTTTAGAACGGTGAACATTGGTCATTGAATATTGTTTTGCAACCTGCAAACTGTTGATTTGATTGCGTCTTATTTGGGATAGCAGTTGGAAACCAAACATTTCATCAAATGATAATCGTATTCGGGCTTTTTCAAAATCGATAATTTTTTCCGGATTATGAATATTTTTTATTGCCAATTTTTCACTAATGAGATCAAATTTATGCAATATGTTTTCAGGCAAATATTCAATCACTTGATCAAGACATAGCTTCAAGCACAGGTGAATTTTGTCACGAAGCAGACGGGATGACAGCCCGTTTTTCTCAGAATATACCGGAATAAGTCCCCCGGTATGGACTCCCTGCTGATCAGAGCGTGACAGAAGTTCAAAACTATTGACGATGATACTGTTTTTCGATCCTGAAAAATCGATCTTACCCGATACTTGAATTAAAAGTCCGCTTTTAAGTAAAGAGACAAGATATCTCTGATTGAACCACACAAGATCAATAAAACCGCTATCATCTGTCAGTCGTGCTTTAAATATAAATTTACCCGTCTTGGTCCTAAAAGCATGAGTGTCTGTAATTATTCCTTTAACCGTGATACTTGATGATTGTATCTCCGGATTAAAAAGATTGTTTAAGGCGCTGATTTGAACCGGTTGCATATAATTTTCCACTCGATGTGGATAGTAATGCAAAAGGTCAAAAATCGATCTGATCCCGAGATTTATCATTTTACGTTTTGTCATAGCAGAGGTAGCAGGAAGTTGATCAACCGGATCCGTAAGTAACATTATGATTTAACGATACAAAAAAACTGGTGCTAGTGATGTTATGACAAGTAAAATTCCGGATATGATAACAATGATTTTCCACAATAGTTCTCTGTTTTTTAAAATTTTTTTGATCATAAGTATAATTATATTATAATACTACAATATGAATGTATCTCACGTAATTAAATATCGAAGCTACCGTCGTCGTTTTGCTCGTGGTGTTTCAATGATATCCGTAACCAAATTATTTTTTTTCGGCCTGCTATTTTTTATCGCCTTTATTTTTTTGTTATTTTTATGGTACTCAAAAGATTTGCCGGAACCTGGAAAGATCAAAAGAAGCAGTGGGTATTCTACAGTGATCTATGATCGGAATGATAAAGTTATTTTCGAAATGTATAAAGACGAGAATCGAATTCCGGTCAAACTATCAGAAATGTCACCTTTTTTAAAGAAAGCAACTATATCCATAGAAGACAAGGATTTCTACCGTCACAGCGGTTTTTCTTTGCGGGGATATTTACGAGCAATTTTAAGCTCATTGATAAAGCGTCGTGTTGAAGGTGGGTCAACTTTGACCCAGCAGTTGGTCAAGACAGTGCTTTTATCGTCTGAGCGTACCTTTACTAGAAAGATCAAAGAATTTGTACTAGCTTCTGAAATCGAACGCAGATATAGTAAAGATGAAATTTTGGAAATGTATTTAAACGAAATTCCTTATGGCGGTACTTTTGTCGGCATTGAATCGGCCGCGAAGGGTTATTTCGGTAAGTCAGCGAGAGAATTAAGCTTAATTGAATCAGCGATCCTTGCCGGTTTGCCACAACGTCCGTCGCATTATTCTCCATTTATCGGCAAACCCGATGCATATATTGATCGTGCATTAAGTGTATTACGTAGAATGAAAGAAGATAAGGTAATATCTTTATCCGAGTACTCTAAAGCCCGAGAAGAACTTAAACAAATCAAATTTGAACATGTGTATTCATCCATAAATGCGCCTCATTTCGTTTTTTACGTTGTGGAACAAGTAAGTGAATTATTCGGTAAAGATATCATGGACCGTGGGATTAAAATAAAAACAACTATTGATTTGGATTTGCAGAAAAAAAACGAAAATATAGTTAAAACTGAGATTGAAAAAATTAAAAAATATGATGCTACAAATGGTGCTGTTGTCGTAATTGATAATGAAACCGGAGAGATTATATCAATGGTTGGCTCCTATGATTATAATGATAAAGAATTCGGGAGTTACAACACCGCTACCGCATTTCGACAACCAGGTTCTGCAATCAAGCCAATCACTTACGCTACTGCATTTGAAAAAGGCTATACAGCGTCAACGGTTTTAATGGATGTCAAAACCACCTTTCCTAATCAAGGTGGCAAAGATTATGAGCCTGTTAATTATGACGGATTATATCATGGTCCGATACAATTGCGTTTTGCATTAGGGAATTCCATTAATATTCCTGCAGTCAAACTGTTAGCCATGGTTGGTGTACGTAATTTTTTGCAAAAAGCCTACGATTTTGGATTGACTGGTTTTGAGCCGACTCCGGCAAATTTGAAGCGATTTGGTTTGGCTATAACTTTAGGTGGTGGTGAGACTACGCTTTTGAACTTAACCTCTGCCTATGCGACTATAGCACGTGGAGGTATTCGGCGGGATTATCAATCTATTCTTGAGGTGACTGATTATAAAAATCATAAGCTCTATGAATCAAAAAAGAGTACGGATCGTCAAGTCATCAGCCGGGATGTAGCCTTTCTCCTTTCTCATATACTATCCGACAATAATGCCCGAAGCGCAACTTTTGGGACAAGAAGCTACTTAAATATTCCGGGTAAAACCGTTGCCGTAAAAACCGGTACTACCAATGATCTTCGTGATAACTGGACTATAGGGTATACAAAAGCAGTATCGGTCGGTGTTTGGGTTGGTAACAATGATAACTCCCCAATGAATTCCAAAATTGCATCAGGCGTGACTGGAGCATCGCCGATTTGGAATCAAGTAATGTCACTTCTTCTTAAAGACAGATCTGATGGCATTATCGATAAGCCGGATCAGGTGATTGCACAGGAGGTTGATGCCAGTTTTGGTGGTTTACCCTATTTAGGATCTCCAACACGATCGGAATATTTTATTGATGGAACACAACCAAAAGAACCTTCTCCATATTATAAACGATTGAAAATTTCAAAAAGCAGTGGCAAGCTTGCAAATGAAATTGAAATCCGGTTGGGTGATTATGATGAAAAAGACTTCATAGTTATTGAAGAAGCAGATCCAGTCTCTACTGATGGAGTAAATCGCTGGCAAAAGGCCATAGACGAATGGAGTTTGGCTCAACCGGACGGAAAGTATCATGCGCCAAGAGAATCGTCAACAGCAAAAGCCGATGAAATCTCCGTCCAGATTAAGGATCCGCAAGACAAATCCAGAACCGGCAATAATCTGACCCTGAAAGCTCGCATTGCATCTATTGATCCGGTAACGAAGATTGAAATATTCGTCAATGGTTCTATTATCAAAACATTAACGGAGGATAAAAAAGAAATTGAAGAAAATTTGACTTTATCCGACGGTATTTATGAACTTCGCGTCCGAGCTGAAAACAGTAAAGGTAAAGCTGGAGATTCGATTGTCAAAATTGGTGTAAATACCGACTGGACAGCAATTACACCGACGGTAAGTCCATAACGCCCCGGATTCTAGTTAATTCTGTCATTGCTTCATTTTCTGTGATGTTTTTCAAAGGATTGGTGAATGAAATTCTTATTGTTATTTTGTTTTGGTAATGAGAAATGAACTCAATGTTGGTGATTAATGAACTTGTTTTTTCAATTTGTTGAATATAATCATCATATCCCATTTTTTTGGGGATTATGAAAGTCAGATCGAGTTTAACCGTTGCATGGGAGGACATAGGTATAAAAGCGCTGATTGGTTTAGCTAATTGGACGATATGTTCCAAATCAAATTCAGCACAAAATATGGGTTTTTTAAGTTTAACATTAACTCGGTATTTTTCATTTAATTGCCCCAAACAGCCGATTGTTTGCTTTTTGCTCTGTATTGAAACCTGGTAATTTGCTGATAACAATGAATTTTCGTGACCCTTGACAAAGATAATGTCTTTGATTTTTAGTTGATCAAAAACTGTCTCGAGAATCCCCTTAAGATCATAATAATTTGTGTTTGTAGCTAATGTCAGGTAACGCTTTTCATCAGGTAGTTGACCTACTTTATAATGATATGTTTTTGCGATTTCAAAAAGACGCAAATCATCTTTTTTTCCTTCATTATCTTTGCAGTTTTTAACTAAAGATGGAATTAAACTGGTTCGTAAATATTCTATATCGGAAGATATGGTATTAGATAGTCTAAGATGCCTATCAGCCTTTAAATCCATCGACTTTAACAGCTGCTTTGAAACTAAAGAATAATTGAATGTTTCATGACAGCCTAAATATTTTAGTAAATATTTAATCTTCAACTCTTCATTGAATATTTTTTCTTCTGCCTTTGGTTGATAGACAATTTCGGTTCGCTGAATTATTGACGGTATTCGAAAGTAGCCATATATTCTGGCGATCTCTTCGATGATATCATCTTGAGAATCAATATCACTATATCGGAAATAAGGAACTTTAACCTGAAGTATTTTTGGATTTGAAGAAACGGTTTCAAAATCTAAAGATTCCAATATTCGGGAAATTTCCTGCGCCGATAAAGAAAGACCGATTTTAGTGGATATCTGATCCACGTTTATAGATATTTTTTTTATTGGTTGTTCGACCGGATAATCGTCAAAAGGACGGCTTAACAAATGGTATTTATTCTGTTTTTGAAATAATTGAACGCCGCGATTAAAGGCGAGTTTTACGAGATCCGGACTTGGATTTTTTTCATTAATAGTTGCTGCAAGTGTACGAATCCCAAGTCTCATCGATGTTTTACGAATGGATAACGGGTCAATAGAATCAATAAAGAAGATTATTTTTGTAGTATCTTTTGTAACAGCGCTGTTTTTCGCTCCCATAATTCCCGGTAAATCTATGATTAATCCATTACCATCGTCGATGACGATATCGTCAGAGTTCAACTTATGGGTTTTATTATCTAAAGTTGTTATAGTTTCATTCTTCTTAGCTAATCTGATTTGTATTATGTGGGTTTGAATTTTGTCATAGTCAAAGACATGCGTTGGCTGACCGGTCTCAAGCATAATATAATTGGTAATATCAATAATGTTATTTAACGATCTTACCCCTACCGATTCTAAACGATTCTTGATTTGCTGCTCTGATTGACGAACGCTAACTTTATCGATAACTACAGCCATAATCCGACGACAAAGAGATTTATCACTAATGATTTTAAGGGGAATAGGATTGTTTGGAATATTGATTTTTAATAATTCCAATGGCTTAAATTTAGCTTCAAGTCCAAATCGTGGTAATATGGCTGCAGCCTCACGTGCAACGCCAATATGCGAAGCCATATCTACGCGATTCGACGTTATTTCCGTATCGAGAATATAATCGGAACCAATTCTTGTAATGTGCTCTATTGAAGGGCCACATAGTGATAAATATTTTTGCAGGTCACTTGCCGTAGCCTTTGTATCTAAATAATCCAAGAGCCAATTGTAAGATATTTTAATGGTCATGATTGTTAAAATTGCTCTAAAAATCTGATATCACCAGCGTAAAGTATTCTAATATCATCAAGCTTCAAACCGGACTTCATCATCATTACTCTTTCAACACCAAATCCAAAGGCGAAGCCGGAATAGCCAACAGGATCAATGCCGCCAGATTTTAATACAAACGGATGCACCATTCCTGCTCCACCCAACTCAAGCCATCCGGATTTACACAGTTTGCACTTGATGTTTTTGACGTTGCCGGTTCCATTGCACACCGAACAGGAAATATCCACCTCAAAGGAAGGTTCGGTAAATTGGAAATGGAAAGGCCGAAGTCGAATCTCCCGATCTTCACCGAAGAACTCATGAACGAAATAATCGATAGTGCCCTTTAAATTTGTGATATTTATATTTTTATCTATGCATAATCCTTCAAACTGATGAAACATAGGTGTATGTGATGCATCCCAGTTTGGTCTATAGGTTCTGGCAATATTAATCATTTTTATGGGTGGTGTTTTAACTCTTTTCATTTCCCTGACTTGACCCGATGAGGTATGTGGTGTCAAAAGTAACCGGCCATACTTAGCATGACGAGGAAAATCGATAAAAAAAGATTCAAAATCATCCCGTGCCGGATGATTGACAGGCATATTAAGACTCTCAAACGCAAAATACTCCCAATCGACTTCAGGGTAAGACATCCGGATGAAGCCTAAAGTCTTAAATATGCGTACAATTTCTTCTATTGCTAAAGTCACGATATGCAAACTTCCGATCTGCCTCTTTTTTCCGGGAAGCGTCAAATCAATTTCACTTTCAAATGAAGTATGTAATATCAGTTTTTGTCGTAGCTTAATTTTGTTTTCAATGAGCGATTTAAAATCATTTATGGCTTTGCCTTGCTTTTTTTTTTGTTCAGTAGACAATTTTGAGAGATTGTCTAAAAGTTTGTTGATGATACCTTTACGGCCGAGATATTTTATTTGAAGATTTTGGATCTCAGTGAGATTTTTAGTGGATGCTAAATCAGCATCCAGATGCAATTCAACATCCGTGAAGTTCATAGAAATTATTTTTTTATGGTGTCAACAATTTGTTTGAATATATCCGGTTTCTCAACAGCGAGCTTAGCTAAAATTTTGCGATCCAAATCAACATGTTTCGTTTTCAACAGCCGGATAAATTTATTGTACTTCAGACCGGACTGCGACACAACAGCATTGATTCTCATGATCCATAACTTTCTGAAATTTCGTTTTTTTAATTTTCTACCGATGTAAGCGTACTCACCAGCATGTAATACGGCCTCTTTAGCTTTTTTTATTTGTTTTCCCCGACTCATCCAATACCCTTTTGCTTGCTTTAATATCTTCTTGTGTTTTCTTCGCGTGGTTAATCCACCTTTAATTCTGGCCATATTTATTTTCCCATCATTTTTTTAACTTTTTTGGCAGTACGTCCCTGTAGCACTTTGATTGTTTTTAAACTCCGTAATCTTTTTTTAGATTTATTACTCTTCAAATGACGTCTGCCCAGACTTCGGTGTAGCAGTTTACCTTTTTTTGTAATTTTAAATCGTTTTATAGCAGACTTTCTCGTTTTCATATTTATTTTTTTCTATTTAACACCGTCATCATTATTTTCCCTTGCATTTTAATTTCCGTGCTCGACGCGACATCACTTAATTCGTTGATAAATTTGTTTATTGCTTCCTGTGCCATAGGTTTTTTACCAAGTTCTCGTCCCCGCAAAGGTAATGAAACTCGAACCTGGTGACCTGCAGACAAAAAATCTCTCGTTTTATCCATCATTCTTTGTCGATCCATCGGTCCGATAAAAAGCGACAGCTTGACATCTTTGACAGAGCCTTTTTTTGCTCCCTTTTTAGCATCCTTATTTTTCTTGTTTTCCTGATATAAGAACTTTTTAAAATCTATTACTTTTGCTACTGGTGGTTGGCTTAAGGGAGATACTAAAACTAAATCTTTTTCTTCGCCTCGAGCCAGGTTTAGGGCTTGTTCTTTATTCATGACACCGATAAATTTACCTGAGTCATCAATAAGACGCAGTTCCGAAGCGTTAATCTGATAATTGAGAAGAAAGTGCTTTCTACTCCTTTCCCGATTAAATTTTTTTATCAACTTGATCTTTTATTGACTTTAAAAATTCATTAACGCTGGTAAGCCCTAATTCCTTAGTTCTGCCTCTGACTGAAATTTTCATGTCGGTATTAGTACTTTTCTCTTCTTCCTTGTCACCAATTATACAAAGATAAGGAATTTTTTGCAATACACCTTGTCTGATTTTTGCACCTAGTGTTTTATTATCATTATCTATTTGGACTCTTATTCCATCCTGAAGCATGATCTCAAAGACTTTATGGCTAGTTAATAAATGTTTTTCTGACACAGGCAGAATCAAAACTTGAACCGGTGATAACCACGTCGGGAAATTACCAGCATAATGTTCGATTAATATAGATAGAAATCGCTCGATCGAACCCATTATGGCCGCATGTATCATTACAATTCGTTCTTGTTGACCATTCTCATCAATACATACAAGGTCAAAACGATCCGGCATATTCATGTCAAGCTGAATTGTGGCAACTTGCCACTCGCGAGACAGTGAATCATAAGCCATAAAATCAATTTTTGGACCATAAAATGCCGCTTCGCCTGTCGCGATAAAATATTTAGCTTTTTTTTGCTTGGCAATATCAATTAATGCTTTTTCTGCTGATCTCCAGCTTGATTCTTTACCCAAATAAGCTTTCATATTTTTGGGATCATGCAATGATAGTCTGACTCTCAAGTTAAAGCCGAAAGGCTGATAAAAATTATCCACGATATCCCAAATTTTAAGTATTTCATCTTTAATTTGATTTTGACGGCAAAAAACGTGGGCATCGTCCTGCGTGAAGGATCTGACGCGAGATAAGCCGGATAGCTCTCCAGTTTGCTCGTCACGGTAACACATAGTGGTATTCGCATATCGCTGTGGTAAATCACGATAACTTCGTTGCCTGTGATTATATATTTGAGTATGATGCGGGCAATTCATTGGCTTCATGGCAAAGGTATGCCCTTCTCTTGTCTTAATTATAAACAGTTCATTTTTGAATTTATCCCAATGACCGCTGATTTTATAAAGGTCAGACTTCGTGATGTGAGGAATTTCAACACGTTGGTAGCCTTTTTCACGTCGAAGAGTCCAGACAAAATCATCAAGTATCTGTCGGATTATCGTACCCTTAGGGGTCCAGAGAGGCAGTCCTGGGCCTACTAGATCAGAATATGTGAATAGATCCAATTCAATACCAATTTTCTTATGATCCCGTTTCTTAGCCTCATTAATTTGCCAAAGATATTTATCCAATTCGTCCTTGGTTTCAAAATAAGTACCATAAATTCGGGTTAACATTTTATTCTTTTCGCTACCACGCCAATAAGCACCGGCTACCGAGAGTAGTTTAAAATTTTTTAATTCATGGGCAGGATTATCACAATGTCCACCCTTGCAAAGATCAAGGAAATCTCCAGGATTATTTTCAGTGATTATTTTACCTTCCGTGGCAAATTCGTCGATGAGCTCCTGCTTGTATGGATTCCATGAAAAATCTGCTTTTGCCTGCTCAACGCTGACTTGCTTTTCCGTGAATTTATCCCATTTAAGAACTCTTTCATGCATCCGGTTTTCAATTACCGGAAAATCGTTTTCGGAAATTTTATGTTCACCAAGATCAAAATCCTGATAAAAACCATTATCAATTGCCGGTCCGATCGCATTTTTAGCTCCAGGATACATTTCTAAAATAGTAGCAGCCAAAAGATGAGCACATGAATGACGAAGATTTTGAAGCTTTATGTTATTATTTGCCATTTTTTTTAGTGTGACCGCTAGAGGACTTGAACCTCTGACCTTCACAATGTCAATGTGACGCTCTAGCCAACTGAGCTAAGCGGTCAATCTAGTTTATTATTCTACCAAAAAGTTTCTTGTTTTTATACTTTACAACTTCAACCGTCTTAAGATTCCCAGGCTCAAAACCTGACTTTTGCAGACAAACTGGAATCTGATTGTTTAAAAGTGCTTCTTGTTGACTAACATTTGGCGACAGAAACAGCGCTTGACTTCTATATCCTAAAAGACTCTTTTTAAAAGCTTCATATTTTACTTCTGATAAATCGCGGAGAAGTTTAGCACGTCTGATTTTGGTTTTTTCATCCGGTTCCTTCAATCGCTTTGCAAGATAAAAGCTCGCAGTCAGTTCTCTTTTTGAAAATCTGAAAACGTGAAATTTAGAGATTGGAGATTTTGCCAGGAATTCATATGTATCTTGAAAATCAACATCTGTTTCTTCAAGAAATCCAACGATGACATCCGTCGAGATAAATGCTGTTTCATTTATTGCAGTGATCTGTTTGACGCGCATCATCATATCTTCACGGGTATGGACACGCTTCATGAGTTGCAAAATTTTATTTGAACCTGATTGAAGTGGAATGTGGAAAAAATGAACCAAACGCTCATTTTCACAATTGTTTTTATAAAACTCTAGAAATTCATCAGTCAAACTCCAGGGGTGAACGGAGCCAAAACTCAGACGGCTGATTTTAGTTCTGTTGAGGGTCACTTTTACTAGCTCCAAAAATGATTCGTTGGTGTCTTTGCCAAAAGCTTCAGTGTTTATAGCTGTTAAAATCGCTTCTTTAATCTGGGAATTTTCGTTGATCAGACTGATAATCTCACTGATTGTTCTAGATATTGGTAGTCCCCGTAAATACGGAACAATGCAAAAAGAGCAAAAACGATGGCATCCATCTTGTATTTTCACCATGAACCTACCTGATGACAAAAATTTATCTGTTTTTTTGTCACTAATCTCGTTTTTATTACTAACCACTCTCAGACGGCCGTCTGAGAGTGGTACGTTATTTAGAAGCTGTTTTTTGATTAATTGGACTAAATATTCCTTTTGGAGATTATCAGTTATCAGATCAATGGGTAAATCATTATACTTACCAGTCTTTAGCCAATATGTAGCTGAGCAGCCGGTTATAACTATTTTAGCTTTCGGCAATTTCTTTTTGATTTGGTAAATCAATTGCCTTGCTTCTCTTTCAGCCTTATGAGTGACTGAACAAGTATTGATAATATATATATCAGGCTTGCTTTCATTTTGGAAAAATCCTGCAGCTGTCATCTGTTTGTCAATTTGTTCTTTCTCAGCCATATTGACTCGACAGCCGAAACTATATGTAAAAAAAGAATTAAAATGAGACATAAAGATACAATTTTATCATCACATCGTCATATCTTCATAAGGAGCGGGTGGTGAGTGATGTCGCTTGATAAGAAAAAGATGTGAGGCTGAATCAAGTAAATGCCGGAGAGCGACAGCTATATTATGGATTATACCAGGAGGTTTAGGAAGATGAGAACTTGGTTGTTTTGGAATTTGTGGTGTTATCGGTTGAAGTAGTGTGTCATGACTTGGTTCATGTTGAGCAGCGAGCCTTGTCCTTAGAGCCTCTGCAATTATGTCTTGAGCAGAACGAACGCCACCAATCTCACCGGGTATATCCCGATCCGGAAGTTCTCGTTCAACCACATTTGATTCAACAAC
>Ga0209343_10006248_pt1 | contig 14280 bp, 14 predicted proteins | sample RifCSPlowO2_02_FD_184026 | JGI IMG/M metagenome (GOLD analysis project Ga0209343, IMG submission 184026) | Groundwater microbial communities from Rifle, Colorado - Rifle CSP2_plank lowO2_0.2 (SPAdes) (version 2) | ecosystem: Environmental > Aquatic > Deep subsurface > Groundwater | place... | reverse complement strand
TTTCTCCGTAATCTCCGATTATAAAAATATAACCTTGCACAAGTGTATTGTTACCGCTTGTATTCATAAGGTCGAAGCTTACAGTAATCTGGTTGTCTTCATTTGTAACCTTAAAGGTATTTAAGGCAATACTGACAACTGTTTTTTCTGTTGCCGGTGGCACAGGTGAATCTGTCTTAGATACCTGCGGCTTTTCTGCCTGGCTGGCTGTGGTTTCCAGGGTGCTTATTCTCGCCTCCATATCCTTGAATCGTTTTCCCATCGCTTCCTTTTCCATGCTGATGGAGGCAAGTTCAGCGGCAAGTCTGTCTTTTTCAATATAAAATTTGACGGAAAAAACTAAAGATGCTATTGAAAGGAGTATTAAAACAGACAGCCCGCCTAATAATAGCATTACACGTTTTAGAGGCAACTCCAACGTGCGCGCCTTTCCTGCATTATCCTTGAAATATATTATTGTTAAAGTACGGTTCATTACTGTATATGAATCTTCTTGTTTAGCAGAAGTTCTCCCTCTTTTGAATACACCAGCACTGATACGGAATTAATTTCCTTTTCTGTTACTGCTGCGCTTACGACCTTAAAGCGCCTTATTGAAAACCATTCACCCTTTCTAAAATCCTTTGGGATACCCTGCTCAAGACTCATAGGAGGGTATGCGGTATAGCGAAACTCATCTTCATTTGCTGCAACGACAGCGAGCCGCCCTGATATCTTGTGTCTTTCCCCGGTCTTATTTACCAGTTTAAATCTTATACTCGCAGTTTGTTCCTTTTTTAACATAAAATCCTCTATATCCAGGATTGGCGTTTGGTAAGTATGGGCCGTTTCTTTTTGGACATCCATGCTTGCCTGCTTAACAGTTGGTTCACTACTTTGCTCTGGTATAGTTTTAACATTTATCATGCCGGTTCCTTTTCCATTGGCAAGATATCTCCTCGCAATAGTAGCCGGTTCTTCTGTGGGGAGGGGTGCCCATTCTTCTCCAATTATCTTCCATCCCCCGTCTTCCATGGCAAGATACAGCCTCTTTATTCCGGTACTGGTCAGCCTGTTATTTTTATACTGCTGAATAAATGAAACAACCACATTGCTGTCATGGCGGAGGATTTTCATGTCCGACATGGAGATATGGATATTTTTATTTTGACTGTTCAGCCTTTCTTTATATTTTTTCCATCCTGTAAAATCCATACCGTTGGCGCGGAATCTCTTGGAATAGCTGTCTATATAGGTTTTTATATCCTTTTCTTCCCATCCCGTCTTCCACTTTTCAGTAAACCTCTGTATTTCGCGGCGAATCTCCGTTGTTTTTTCAAGGGTGCCGTACTCAATCTTTTCAACTATCACGACTGGTGTAATCTGGAGTTTTATATATTCTGCGAGTTCCAGTATATCTTCATTTGCAGCTACGACACAGCCCCTTGTGTCGTACGGTTTTAATGGCCGCGTTGGCTGGTCTGTTGCATGCAGCCATATCCCGTTTCCACCCTTGCGTAAAACCGTATCTATAAGGTTTGGGTAATTTATGGGTAGTGCCATCACCCCATATTCAGGGAGCAATTCACTATCGTCTTTTACAACCGTAAAGAAGTAAACCCCTTCGGGTGTCCTGAGGTCGCCGATTTTCTTTTTATCGCCAGGGCGCTGCCCTGTGGTGACATGGAATTCCCTGACTATTTTATAATCTCTGTCATAAAGGTATAGTTTTTGGGTAGATTTTTCTACAAGTATGACATGCCCCCCGGGGTCTACGAAGTGGGCAGGTAGAGGAGTTTGCAATGATATACCGGTAGTATGTCCATTGAAAGGAGTATGGTTTTCCAGCTTTGCCTGCATTTCAGCAGAAGAGGCAAAATCCTTAATACCAGCCACACATAAGAGGATTAGACCTGTTATAAAAGGCAACTTCATCACCTTTTACAGCGCCTCCACTTTCTTCTCTTCTTCCCTTGAGAAACTTGTTACCCCACCCCTTTTCTCACTCATTTCGCAGGTCCCTTCAAATATTACGCCCTCTCCAATAATAAGGTTTGTTGTTTTGATATTTCCAAACATCTTGGCAGGCGCCCTTAATTCTATCCTGCTTTTCCCTTCTATATCTCCCCTGAATTCCCCGCTTACAATGGCGGTGTCAACCTTTACCTTTGCCTCTATGGCCGCCCCTTCACCAACAACAAGGATACCATCTATGGCGTCAATCTCTCCGTTAAAATTCCCGTCTATCCTTACCGAGCCTTCAAATCCCAGCTTTCCGGTAATGGTTACATTCTTCCCGATAAACCCGTTTATCTGGGAATCTATCTTCTTCTTTTCTTTTTCGCTAAACATGTTATTCCTCCTTATTCATTAGATTATCAAATAATTTTCTTAAACCGCTTTTAGTATTTTAACTTTATTGGATTTTTTATAGGCTACTGTCTTCTCAAGAATTCTCAATTGTTTTTCTTCGCTTACGGCATTATATCTGGAAGAATCTACTTCAAAGGATTTAATTCTTCTTATAGCTATTTCAATATATTCCTTATTTATATCAATGCCGATAAATTTTCTCCCCGTTTTTTTAGCCGCCACCAGTGCAGTCCCGCTGCCTGCAAAAGGGTCAAGAACAACCGCTTCATTTGAGTAAGTTGTCAGGTTTACAATATACTCGCACAGACTTAACGGTTTCACAGTTCTGTGCAAATTAAAATCTCCTTTTTCTTTTTTATCCGGTTTTGAAATCAAAAAGCATTTATCAACCACTTCATTGATTGTGTCTGTTGAAACAACATTAGACGGAAACATATCCTGACCTATTCTCACATTCGTATTTAGCAAGCCGACTTTAAATTTTCTGAAATTCTCCAAAAAGGTCCCATCTGGTTCTTTTTGCGCCATTACAATCGGTTCAAAACAAGATTTAATCTGAGGGGTTTTCCATCCGTTTAGTTGTTTTTTCAAGTCATCTCTAGCTTCTTTGTCTTCATTTAATTTCTCTATAAAATGATTCAAACTCATTGCCTTTGGCTGGTTTTGGGTATATAACCAAATGAAGCAATCCCTTATTAAAAGTCCTGCGTCATCAATTGCAGAGACCATCCTGTGATATAATCTCGGACTGGAAAATGAAAAGAAAAATCCGCCGGGTTTTAAAACCCTCAAAATCTGTTTGGAAATTTTGTAATACCACTCATAAAAATTTTTCCCTTGCTCTCTGTCAAACTTCATTCCAGCCGGTAATGATTTGATAACATGATGATATTTAGTGCTTGCCACTTTCTTCTCATCCCATCTGTCATCCATCTTGTCTAAAAAATATGGCGGATCAGTCAAAACCAGGTCAATGCTTCCAGCATCAATTTCGGCAAGGATTTGCAATGAATCACCGTGAATTATTTTATTCAAATATTCACCATTCATTGGGGTCTTGTCCTTTAAATTCGTTGTATAAAATTTTGTATATGCCTCTTTTTATCTTTTCATTACACTTTTTAATTACTGCCGGTTTTGCAATCCCTCTAACCCTTCCTCTTTCATCAAATACCCAAAAATCTCTATATGCGCGATTACATTTTTGACACTGAGGAATTATGTTTCCTTCAACTAACGGCTTGAACGGGTCAATGTGTGCCTGTTGTAGTTTAGTAATAGTACCCGACCAATGCAAATTCCGCTTGCCTTCTTCTGAACCGCAGGTAGCGCAACGGTTTCCGTATTGCTGTTTGATTTTTTCCCAATCACCGCTTGATTCTATTCTGTGACCTTTGAAATTTGGATAAGGTCTTTCCAATGTAATCAGCCGATATTCCCCGATTTTCTTAACATGGACATTATCCCTGCCTCCTGCTGAAATAAACCACCCCGACTGCGCCCCTAAATGCCTTGCTTGTTGAACATCATTCGTTTCAGGATAAAATTTTCTGATAAAGGCAGTTAAATCATGTTTGGTTACAAGAACAGTGCTGGGATAAAACCTTGCAAGATAAATCAGAACAAGTGCGTTTCTGGTATATTTCCCATCAGCATCTTTTAGCTTGGGTAGTTTTACTCCATGTTTTTTTAAATATTTCTCATGGTAATCTTTGATGATTTGATATACTTCTTCAATTTCTCTATCTGTCATATAATTCTTTTTTATGCGATTGCATTTACCCGCACACCAAAATTTTTGGTGTGCGGGTTTACGAAATTATGCCTTGATATTTCTGAACATATTTAATATCCGTTCCATTTCTTCATAGGAATAAAATTCTATTTCAACCCTGCCCTTCCCCTTTTTATCCTTTACTAAAATCTTTGTTCCAAATATGTTCCGTAATTCATCCTCAACTGATTTCAGATAGGCTGTTTTTTTGGTGTCAGAACCGGTTCCTTGTTTACCGCCTTTTGCATGATATTTGGCAAATTCCTCGGTCTCACGTACAGACAGCCCTTTTTGCACTATCCTTCTGCAGACCTCCCTTTGGGCAGCATGACTGTCAAGACTGAGCAATGCCTTGGCATGGCCAATCGATATTGTCCCTTTTTTTAATTCATCCTTTATCTCAGGGGGGAGTTTAAGGATTCTTAAATAATTTGCAACCGTTGCCCTTTCCTTGCCTACCTTTTTTGCCACATTGTCCTGGGACAGTCCAAACCTGTCCATTAGATTTTTATACGCCTCTGCCTCTTCAATTGCATTGAGGTCCTCTCTCTGTATATTTTCTATAATGGCTATCTCGAGGCTTTCTTCATCAGTTGCCTCCCTTACGATAACCGGGATTTCTTTAAGCCCTGCGAGTTTTGCCGCCCTCCACCTTCTCTCGCCTGATATGAGTTCGTAACCGCTTCCTGTCCTCCTTACAACAGGCGGCTCTATAATCCCTTTTTCCTTTATAGATTCAGCAAGCTCCTTAAGATGCCTCTCATTAAAGTCCTTCCTTGGCTGTACGCTGCTCGGAGTTATATCTTCTACCGGACATGAAATATAGTTATCCTCGGTTTTTTCAATATTCTGAATTAGCGCCCCTAACCCCCTTCCGAGGGCCTTTCTTTTAGAAAGCATGACCACCTCTCTTTTGCATGTAAGTTATTAATTCTTCAAAAGAATTTCCCTTGCCAGATCCATGTAACTAAGTGCGCCTTTTGATGCTATATCATAAAGGATAATAGGTTTACCAAAACTCGGACTTTCACTCAATCGCACATTTCTTGGTATTATTGTCTTAAAAACCTTTTCAGGGAAATGGGTTTTTACCTCTTGGACTACCTGATGTGCCAGATTATTCCTTGGGTCAAACATAGTGAGGAGTATACCTTCTATTTGAAGGCCAGGGTTAAGGTTTTTCTTTATAAGGCCTATGGTCTTTATAAGTTGTGACAGGCCTTCCAGTGCGTAATATTCGCATTGCAGCGGGATAATCACCGAATCCGCTGCTGTGAGGGCATTTACTGTCAAAAGACTTAAGGAAGGAGGGCAGTCAATAAAAATGTAGTCATAGTCGTTAACAACATCCTTTAGGGTTTCTTTTAATCTGGTTTCCCTGGTTTGGTCATCCAGGAGTTCCAGCTCAGCGCCTATAAGGTCTATTGTAGATGAGACTGCCTTAAGAAATGCGATTTCCGTATCTTTTATAGTTTCTTTAAGTTCTTTGTGCCGGATTAATGCCTGATATATGTTGGAATTTGAGCCGTTTTTTGCAATACCTATACCGCTTGTTGTATTGCTCTGGGGGTCGAAATCAATAAGGAGAACCTTTTTTTCAGTTACGGCTATGGAGGCAGAGAGATTTATTGCCGTAGTTGTCTTGCCTACCCCGCCTTTTTGGTTTACTATGCTGATTATCTTTGCCATCTATTTTATATATGTCTTCGGAGGGAAGTTTACCATACCATTTCTGTTTTTCAAGGAAAAAATTGCGGACTAAATTATTTTGTTCCACGTGGAACATTAAGACTGTCTGATAGGCCAAATTATCAGCCTAACAGTTTATTGCTACAGCCTTTTAAAGCTTAAGACCGTGGTTATGACATCTGAGAAGGGCAGTTTCACACTTTTTGTCTGCATATATTCCAAATCATCACGTCTTTTCAACCCTTCTATCTCTTTAGGTCCTTTTGGTCCCTTTAATGACAGGAGAATCCCCCCTTTTTTGGCATAAGGCATGGCTATATCTAAAAACCTGCCGAGTTCTGCAAATGCCCTTGATGTTACAATGTCAAAGCAGGCTTCAAATCTTTTAATTGTTTTAGCATCTTCCCCCCTTCCCTGGACGGCTTCTATATCTTTAAGTCCAAGTGTCCATATTATATGTTTCATGAAAACCACTTTTTTGGCAACAGAGTCCATGAGGGTTATTCTTAGACTGGGGATGATGATCTTAAGGGGGATTCCAGGGAAGCCCGCACCAGAACCTATGTCAAGGATGGTTTCTTCACCGGTCAGGAAAGGCGCCAATGTTAATGAATCGAGGAAATGTCTTATTACAATATCTCTGTCTTCTTTAATGGCCGTAAGGTTTATCTTTTTATTCCAATCCTTTAATTCTTTAAGGTATTTTAAAAAGAGGTCTGCCTCATTATTTCCAATAGATAGGCCGAATTCTTTTCCGCCTGTCTTTAAAATATCTTTTATTTCCTCGGCTGTCACAGACTATTTATGATTAAGATATCCCAGAGCAGAATCTCAGGGTTGTAGATTCTCAGATGTGCCCTTCTTTTTTTAAATGGACCATAAGTATTGATACGGCAGCAGGTGTAATGCCAGATACCCTTGCCGCCTGTCCAATAGATTCAGGTCTTATGGAAGTAAGTTTTTCCTTCACCTCTTTTGAAAGGCCGTGGATTTCATCAAAGGAGATATAGGATGGAATCTTAATATCTTCCATCCTCTTGAACCTTTCTACCTGTTCCTGCTGCTGCCTTATATATCCTTCATACTTAATCATTATCTCAACCTGTCCTGCCACCTCTGTTGCAGGCATCTCTTGCCAGCCCATTAACCTGTATATAGTGGATAAATAGGCCCCTGGCCGCCTAAGAAGTTCTTTAAGTGTTATGGTTTTTTTTATATCATCTAAGCCGAGGTTTTTCAGGAGATTGTTTAGATTTCCCGTAGGGGTAACCCTTGTTTCCTCAAGTTTTTTTAATTCAGTCTCAATGGCTGTTCTTTTGGTTTGAAATGTTTTATATTCTGCAGCATTTAAAAGCCCTGCCTCATAAGCCTTATCCCTCAACCTTAAGTCTGCGTTATCTTCCCTTAAGAGAAGTCTGTATTCTGCCCTGGAGGTAAACATCCTGTATGGTTCTCTGGTTCCTTTTGTAACAAGGTCGTCTATCATAACGCCTATATACGCCTCTGACCTGTCAATCATTAGCGGTTTCTTACTTTTCAACTTTAAGACAGCGTTTATACCTGCAATGAGTCCCTGTGCTGCTGCCTCTTCATAGCCGGATGTCCCGTTTATCTGGCCGGCAAGGTAAAGGCCATTGATTGTCTTTGTTTCGAGGGTTGGTTTTAACTGGGTTGGCTCCACATAATCGTATTCAATGGCATAGCCAGGCCTTAAAACCTCCACATCTTCCAGCCCATTTATAGTCCTTAAGAACCCTATCTGCACATCAATAGGAAGGCTTGTAGAAAGGCCGTTGGGATATATCTCTTTCGTATCATAACCCTCCGGCTCAAGAAATATCTGGTGCCTTTCTTTGTCAGAGAACCTTACTACCTTGTCCTCAATGGAGGGGCAATACCTTGGGCCTGTGCCCTTGATTATACCGCTGTAGAGCGGCGACCTTGTAAGATTTTCCTTTATGATGACGTGTGTTCTTGTGTTCGTATGGGTTACATAGCAAGGGACCTGTTTATTGGTAATATTCTTTGTGGAAAATGAGAATGGAGGCGGCACTGCATCACTTCCGTGTATCTCAAGTTTTGAAAAATCTATAGTTTTTGCATCCAGGCGCGGGCATGTGCCTGTTTTGAATCTTCCCAACCTAAAACCCAATTCCTTAAGGGAATGGGAGAGATTTATAGACGGCATGTCCCCTGCCCTGCCGGCCGGGAAGCTTGTAAGCCCTATATGGATTAGCCCCCTTAAGAATGTGCCTGTTGTTATGATAACCGCCATGGAATGGAAGACTTCACCAATGTTGGTTTCAACACCCGAGACATTTCCATCCGTTACCAGAATACGTTCAACCATTGCCTGACGTATATAAAGGTTTTCCTGCGATTCAAGGATTGATTTCATCCTCAGGCGGTATAACTGCCTGTCAGCCTGAGCCCTGGTTGCCCTCACAGCAGGCCCCTTGCTCATATTCAACGTTCTGAACTGGATGCCTGTGGCGTCAATATTTTTTGCCATCTCTCCGCCAAGTGCGTCAATCTCCCTGACGAGATGACCCTTTGCAATGCCGCCAATAGCAGGATTGCATGACATAAGGCCGATGGTATCAAGGTTCATGGTAAGGACGAGGGTTTTTAGGCCCATCCTTGCTGATGCCAGCGCCGCCTCACACCCGGCATGACCAGCGCCGATAACGATTATGTCGTATTGGTTCCCTTTTACCATCTTCTTATTAAACCTCTACCTAAACCTTAACCTGTATTTTCTCCATTGTTCCACATGGAACATCTGCCGCTTCAAAATTTATTTTCTTATAATAGCAGAGGTTTTACTGAAAGGCAAATATTTGAAAAACTCCGCAGCCTGCCTGAGGCGAGCATCCCGTTCAAGTCTTAAAATCCTTGACATACGTGTTAGTTACAGGTTATATGAGATAACGTGGCTGAACAGAAAAAATCAATTGAAATAGAGTGTCCGGAATGTAAGGCAAAATTTCGTTTGTGGGTTCCTTCAAAGATGTTTTCTCAATGGAAGGACGGGGAGGAGATTGGCTGTGTTAAATGCAGGGCTGGTATAAAGCTTGAACGAAACAAAGGTAATTTCCGTGTTTCCACCCCACAGCCGCTTGAGGAAATAGCAGAGGCTTTACCAATAGATACGGTCGTAGCTTCTGAGGTTGTGGGTGAGCCCATCCTTATTGTTGATGACGATGCCCTTGCCAGAAAAATGGTAGAAGACGCGACCGCAAAAAACAATTTTACAACCCTGACTGCAAAAAATGGAACAGAGGGATTGAACATTATAGAAACAAGTCAGATTTCCCTTGTGGTTGTTGACCTGCATCTTAAAAATCCAAAGGACCCCCAGGCTGTCATGGATGGGGAGGAGTTTTTACAAAGGCTTGCTGATTTAAAGAAGGATATTCCTGCCATAGTGACCACTGGCAGGGACCTAATTGACGATATAATACTTGAGCCCAAATGGTATAACCTGAATGTTAAGGCCTTTATTCAGAAAGGGAGTCCGTTCTGGGCAGATGGGCTGATTGTAAAGATAAAAGAGATACTGAAAAAGGATTGAGAGTTTATTACAGCCGGAGAGTGGTAATGAATATATTGGTTGTAGGCAGCGGTGGCCGCGAACATGCGCTTATCTGGAAGATAGCAAAAAGCCGGAAGGTAAAAAAGCTTTTCTGCGCGCCAGGCAATCCTGGTATTGCCCAGCTCGCAGAGTGCGTAAATATAAAGGCTGATGATATATCCGGGCTCAGGGACTTTGCATCAAAAGAAAAGATAGACCTTACGATTGTAGGCCCAGAGGCGCCTTTAACACTGGGTATAGTAGACAGTTTTGAGGAAAAAGGGCTAAAGATTTTTGGCCCTTCAAAAAAGGCAGCGGAGATAGAAAGCAGCAAGGCGTTTGCAAAGAAACTGATGCAGGAATACGGTATACCTACAGCCGGCTATAAGATATTTAAAAACCCGAAAGACGCAAAGGACTACATAAAGGGACATAACTTCCCTCTGGTTATCAAGGCAGACGGCCTTGCTGCAGGAAAGGGTGTCATAATATGCAAAACAGAGGAAGACGCAAAGGACGCCATAAGGCTTATAATGGAAAAAAGAGTCTTTGGAAAATCAGGCGACCGGATTGTCGTTGAAGAATTCTTAAAAGGCGAGGAAGTATCCTTTTTAGCAATAACTGACGGAAAGAGTGTCGTGCCATTACCCCCATGCCAGGACCATAAGGCAGTCTTTGACGGAGACAAAGGCCCTAACACAGGCGGCATGGGTGCATATTCCCCTGCGCCGATTATCACGCCAAAACTAAAAGAAGAGATAATGAACAGCATAATGATTCCGACTGTTAAGGCAATGGCAAAGGAAGGGAGGCCATATAAAGGCATCCTCTACGCAGGTCTTATGATTACAAGGGATGGGCCACGTGCTTTAGAGTTTAACTGCAGGTTTGGCGACCCTGAAACACAGCCAATAATGATGCGGCTCAAGAATGACCTCGTAGATGTGCTCTCAGCAGCAGTTGATGGTAAACTTTCAAAGGTTAAACTCAACTGCGACAATAGGTTTGCCCTGTGCGTTGTCATGTCATCAAAGGGCTATCCGGAAGATTATGAAAAGTGTAAAGAAATCAAGGGGATAGATGAGGCGGCGAAGTTAAAAGATGTTGTTGTCTTCCATGCAGGGACAGCAATAATTGACAATACGGCCGTAACAGCAGGCGGCAGGGTGCTCGGAGTAACTGCTATGGGTGTTGGTGTAAAAAGGACAATAAATAAGGCATACGAGGCAGTATCAAGGATAAAGTGGGAGGGGGTGCATTATAGAAAAGACATTGGGGAAAAGGCAATTAGATAAAGTTATTCACGCTGAAAAACGCCCATCTGCTGCGTTGTCGCTGCGGCTTCTTCGCTCAACATACTACAAAAGTATGCCTCGCTTGAAACCTTGCTCCGCCTTGCATCTGGGACATTTTTGAGCGTGAATGATATAAACAAATGCAATCTTTGCCTCAAATCTTGCGTTTGTAAGCGAAAAAAATGGGGACTTTGATTTCTCAGTCAAATAGCTTAGCTTTGCGTATGTTATCATATAGGATCATTGCAAATAGAGAATAAGTATAAAAGTAAATGTTAGATGATAAAGGATAGAGCAATACAATGATGACTATTGGGGGAATAATAATTGGCGTGGTAATATGTGCTTCAACCGGTTATATAGTGAAAAAAATTCTTGATCTTTCAGTTCAGACTATAACGTTAACCCCTCCTGACGGCATATCTCAAGATGATTGGGATAGCATAACAAATGACAAAAAAATAGAAGAACCTGGCAAATGGTTGGGAGCCTTTGAACGTGTTCTAATATTTTTTTCTGTTTGGATACAAGAGTATGAAATTATTGCTGGCTGGTTTGCATTCAAAGTCGCATCGAAATGGCAGGTTTGGAGCAACATTATTAAAGTGCCAGAGTCAATGACTGAATCAAAAGATACACGAATGATGCTAAGTTATTTAAGAGCTCGCAGAGCATGGGGAGCAAGATTATTAAGTCGATTCTTGATTGGTACTATCACTAATATTTTAATTGGTTTCATAGTTGCATCAGGAATAAAATATATTTTGCCACTTATATGTCAAAAATGAATCAATAGTTGTATTGATATGAGAACTTAATGAAGATATCATCTAACCATTGCGTGCACATGAACGAGTGCCACAATACGCTGTTTGAGCTTGCATTGTGATGAGGCGTGCAAATTGGTTTTAAGCATTTGTTTATCATGCAGTGGCACTCGTCAGTGACGCATACGTTAGGCGTCTGAAAAAACATGGAGAAATAAATGAGCAATCGCATTTTTCGTTCTTGTCAAGAACCTATAAGAGAGGATCTTTCTTTTGATGAGCGATGGAGAGGACCAGACAAGGGGCTAATCATATGCTGGGAAATTGGACGAACAAAAAGCATTGATGACCCTGAATTGGCTGAGCGAGCTAAAAATGGTGAGTTGCCTGTATTAGGCTGGAAAGGTGGAGTAGAGAAAAAGGCTATAAAAAAAGAAAAGTACGGTACTCTTAATTACCTGGCTCAATGGCAAGGTCTAAGGGGTAACGATTTAAACATAGATCTATCTGAAGAAATCGAAATTGTCTGCTCCAAGACTGGAATGAAAGTTATTTATACTGGCGATGCGACGAAATATGCTGAACCGTGATTCTGGAGGAATAACCAGTTGAACTTTGTAACACTTGATGTCGAAACAGCAACTCTGGAAGATCATGTTGTTGGGCCGAGCTAAGATTCAAGATTGCTGGGAACTATTTTCTCGCAAAGCGCAAATGACCAAAGGTGATTAAAGCACATGGAGTTTGTGGCCATCGATGTTGAAACGGCGAATGCCGATATGTCATCGATCTGCCAGGTCGGTCTCGCACTGTATCGCAAAGGGCAACTTGTTGAGGAATGGAAGACGTACATCGACCCGGAAGATTACTTTGACGGAATAAATATTTCGATTCACGGCATCGATGAGGACACCGTAAAAGGAGCCCCTGTAATCACAGATGTATCAGGAGAAATATATCGATTTTTAGATGACCGGGTTTCCGTGTGTCACACACATTTTGACCGCGTATCGGTTCAACAAGCGTTCGAGAAATACAAGTTACGTCACCCCCGTTGTAGATGGCTTGACTCGGCGCGAGTGGCACGCCGCACTTGGGCAGACTTTGCGCAGCGTGGTTATGGACTCGGGAACGTATGTGCGTTCTTGGGATACGACTTCACTCATCATGACGCGTTGGAGGATGCTAAAGCAGCAGCTTGCATACTCAATGCCGCGATGGAAAAGACTGGCCTTGACCTCGAAGGCTGGCTAAGACGCATCAAGCAACCAATAGACCCTTCAAGAGCAGGGGCCGGATATGCGATAAAACGCGATGGGAATCCCGAGGGCCCGTTGTACGGCGAGGTACTGGTTTTTACAGGCGCTCTTGAGATTCCGAGGAGAGAAGCGGCTGACATGGCGGCTCGTATTGGGTGTCATGTTGACCCGGGAGTTACGAAGAAGACCACGATATTGGTGGTGGGAGATCAAGACATTAAGAAATTATCCGGTCATGAGAAAAGTTCAAAACACCGGAAAGCGGAAGAACTGATAGCGACGGGACAGGCAATAAGAATATTGCGTGAGACGGATTTTCGGGAACTTGCACAATTGGCAGACTAATTTTGAGTGAAAAATAGGGACAGGAAAAATAGGGACAGATACCATTAAATAGCTAATTCTGTTGTCGGGGAAGATATGGTTTTTAAGATTGCAACAATGACACATAACACGGTATGAAAATTTATATCTAATCATTCGGGCTTCTTTTGCAACGGGAACGTTATATCCAATTCCGAGCCCAGCCTAAACAGAAAAATATTTAACATCCAGCAATATATTAAACATAAGTTGATAAATTATGAAAATTAACAAAGAGTGGCACAGAAAGTACCGAATGCCTAAAAATCCAACTTTTGAGCAAAAAGCGAAGTGGCACATAGAGCATCAAAAGAATTGCAAATGCCGACCGATTCCAATAAAATTATTGGAGAAAATGAAAGGAGGTAGGTAGTATGCCAACAATAATTCATTTCGACATTTCAGCAGATGATGTAAATAGAGCCAAAGATTTTTATGGCAAATTATTTGGCTGGAAAATTAAAAAATTTCCAGGACCAATGGAGTATTATTTGATTGAAACAGAAGATTCTGAAGGCAAGAAAGGTATCGGTGGTGGAATTGCAAAACGAGAAAAACCTTACCAAAAAATAACCAATTTTATTCATGTTTCTTCAATAGACGAATTTATCAAAAAAGTAAAAAAGCTTGGCGGAAAAATTATTGAACCTAAAACCGCAATTCCCGGAGTGGGTTGTATTGCTGGATGCAAAGATACAGAAGATAATATTTTTGGTCTTATAGAAGTTGATAAAAATGCGAATATGAAATAGGGACAGATACCATTAAATAGACAATTCTGTCATCGGTGAAGATACGGTTTTTAAGATTGCAGTCCAATGGCACAGGAAGAAATAGGGACAGACACCATTAAATATAAATTCTCACATTTTTTAATACGAACGCAAGATTTGAGGCAAGGACAAGGAAAAGCTAACTGGACAAGACGGAGCATACTCTTTTACGTATGTGAGTATTTGGACAGTTAGTTTTGACACAGTATTTGGCCAAAGATTGCGTTCGTAGTATGGAGGCATTATGGCAAAACCGATAGTCGGTATATTGATGGGAAGCGATTCAGACCTTCCTGTAATGAAAGAGGCTGCAGATGTCCTGAAAGGTTTTGGCATACCCTTTGAGGTAACTATCTCTTCAGCCCACCGTTCTCCAAAGAGGACATCAGAATATGCAAAAAGTGCGGCTTCAAGGGGTATCATGGTTATAATCG
>Ga0209343_10006246_pt1 | contig 14283 bp, 14 predicted proteins | sample RifCSPlowO2_02_FD_184026 | JGI IMG/M metagenome (GOLD analysis project Ga0209343, IMG submission 184026) | Groundwater microbial communities from Rifle, Colorado - Rifle CSP2_plank lowO2_0.2 (SPAdes) (version 2) | ecosystem: Environmental > Aquatic > Deep subsurface > Groundwater | place... | reverse complement strand
CTTGACCCGGCCGTACCGGGCATTGCGCCCGCCGCCAAGCAGATGGGACGGCATGCCGCGAAGAACATCCTGCGCCGGCTGCGCGGCGAGGCGGCGGAGCCCTTCCGTTATCGCGACGCCGGCATGCTCGCCACCATCGGACGCAACGCGGCCGTGGCGACGCTCGGGCGTTTCAAGCTGTCAGGCTATCCGGCGTGGGTGCTGTGGCTCGTGGCGCACATCTTCTTCCTGATCGGATTCAGGAATCGGCTCATCGTGCTGATCGAATGGGCGTGGTCGTACTGGACGATGCAGCGCTACGCGCGCATCGTCACCGACGCCGATCGGCGCGAAGACTGAACCGCACGCGCGTCCTGTCGGTCGGGTCAGACCTCCCATAGCCACGCGGCGCCGCGCACGCCGCTCGAATCGCCGTGCACGGGCCGCGCCAACCGCGTCGCGACATGGTCCGAAAACACCTCCGTTCCCCAAAGCGCAGGCACGGATTCATAGAGCCGCTCGAAGTTCGAAAGCCCGCCGCCGAGCACGATCACGTCCGGGTCGAGGACATTGATCACGCCGGCGAGTGCGCGGGCAAGGCGCGCTTCGTAGCGCTCGAGCGCCGCTTCGCAGCGCGCATCGCCCTGCCCTGCGCCCGCGACGATCTCGGGGGCGCGCAGTCCGGTCGCCGAGTCACGTTCCAGTCCAGGGCCCGACAGGTAGGTCTCGATGCAGCCGCTGCGCCCGCAATAGCACTGCGGCTGGGGAAAATCAGCCGCGCGCGGCGAAGGCAGCGGATTGTGCCCCCATTCGCCGGCGATCGCGTTTGGTCCGGTGAGCGCGCGCCCGTGGACCACGATGCCGCCGCCAACACCGGTGCCGAGAATCACGCCGAAGACCACCTCTGCGCCGCATCCCGCGCCGTCCACCGCTTCGGACAGGGCGAAGCAGTTGGCGTCGTTCGCAAGCCGCAACTCGCGCCCGATCACGGTTTCGAGGTCCTGCTTGAGCGGCCGTCCGTTGAGCCAGGTGGAATTCGCGTTTTTCACGCGATCGCTCACCAGCGACAATGCGCCCGGCATGCCGACACCGACGCTGCCGCGCGCTCCCAGCGTGCGTTCCGCGTCGCGCACGAGTTCCGCGACTACGCGCAGCGTCGCGTCGTAATCCCCCTGCGGCGTCGCGACCCGCCGGCGGAGCCGTTCGCGGCCGCCGCCGTCGAGCGCGATGAGCTCGATCTTCGTTCCCCCCAGGTCGACTCCGATTTTCAGTTCCATGTCAGCAGCGTCGCCGGGTGGATCGCGATTCGGAACCTGGCCCCGGACGTTCCCACGGTTCGCAGCCTACCCGCGGCGGAGGGCGCGCGCGAGCGCCTTGCGGTGCACCTTGCGGAATGTTAGCTTTCATCATTCCGGGTACGAACAAGGATGGTCTCCGTGTCGGGCATGTTCACCAGAATTCTCCTGGCAGCCGCCGCTCTCCTGCTGTTCCCGGCAATCACGCAGGCCCAGGGCCTGGGGCCGCTGACTTTGCACTCCAAGCTGGGTCAGCCGCTGCGTGCAGAGGTGCAGGCCATCTCGACGGCAGGCAAGACCGGCGGCGTCCACGGCAGCATCGCGACGCCGGACGACTACAAGGCGATGGGCAAGGAATTCGATCCTGTGCTGTTCAGCATCAGCGTCACGGTCGAGGAACGCGGCGGCGGATCGGTCCTGGTGCTGGCGTCCTCCCGACCGATCATGGAGCCGTACCTCGATCTGGTGCTTGTCCTGCAGTCTGCGGGCGGGCGCGTGTCCCGCGATTACACCATCCTGCTCGACAGGCCTTAGCACGCAGCCGTAAAGGCGCGAATGACGCACGGGGGACGCACTCCGCCCGCTCGATGATTTCGGCCCACGATGACGTCGACTCCTGCCTGGCAACCCTCGGAATCCTTCCAGCGCAACTCGAAGCTCGCCGGCTATATGCGCTGGCTCCGCGACGAGCGCGGGCTCGATTTTCGCGACTACGACGCACTGTGGCGTTGGTCGGTGGAAGATCTGGAGGGCTTCTGGGATTCGATCGCCAGGCACTACGACATCCGATTCCATACGCCGCCCAGTCGCATTCTCGCCGGGCGCACGATGCCCGGCGCCGAATGGTTCCCGGGCGCGACGCTGAATTACGTCGAGCAGGGATTTCGCCATCGCACCGATTCGCGGCCGGCGATCGTCGCCTGCAACGAGGCCGGGGATTGCGTCGAACTCGGTTGGCGGGAATTCGAGCTCAAGGTCGCAAACGTCGCCCGCGCCTTGCGTGGGCTCGGCGTACGCAAAGGCGATCGGCTGGTCGCCTACATGCCGAACGTTCCCGAAACGATCATCGCGTTTTACGCGACGGCGAGCATCGGCGCGACCTGGTCGCTCTGCTCCCCGGACATGGGTCCGGTGAGCGTGCTCGACCGCTTCGCGCAGATCGCGCCCAAGGTGCTGTTCACGGTGGAAGGCTATCGCTACGGTGGCAAGGCCTTCGATCGGAGACAGGTGGTCGCCGAATTGCTGCACGGCCTGCCCAGCGTCGAGAAAGTGATCGTCGTCCCGAATCTCGATCGCGACGCGGGTAAGGCCGGGTTGACGAATGCGCTCGCCTGGAGCGAGGTCGTCACCGGCGACACGCAACTCGAGGTCGAACCGGTGGCGTTCGACCACCCGCTGTGGGTGGTGTATTCCTCCGGCACGACGGGCGTTCCGAAGCCGATGGTGCACGGCCATGGCGGAATCGTGATCGAGCACGTCAAGCTGATGGGAATCGGCAACGATCTCGGACCCGGCGACGTGTATCACTGGTTTTCGAGCACCAGCTGGTTCATGTGGAATCTCCATATCTGCGGTTTGCTCGTGGGCGCGACGATCGCGATCTACGACGGCAATCCCGGCTGGCCCGACTGGGGCGCGCTGTGGCGTTTCGCCGAACGCGTGAAAGCGACTTTTTTCGGGGCGGGCGCCGCGCTCTACCTTTCGTGCATGAAGGCCGGAGTCGAACCGAAGCGCATTGCCGGTCTTTCCCGGCTGCGTGGGATCGGCTCCACCGGGTCGCCGCTCCCGCCCGAGGGCTACCAGTGGATCTACGACCAGGTGAGAAGCGACGTGTGGCTCGCGCCGATGAGCGGCGGCACCGATCCGGCCACCGCCTTCATCGGCGGCAATCCCCTGATGCCGGTCTACCTGGGCGAAATGCAGTGCAAATTCCTCGGCTGCAAGGTCGAGGCGTTCGATGACGACGGCAAGCCGCTGCACGACGAAGTGGGCGAGTTGGTGTGCACCGAGCCGATGCCGTCGATGCCGCTGTATTTCTGGAACGATCCCGGCGGCAGGCGCTATCACGACAGCTACTTCGACATGTATCCCGGCGTCTGGCGCCACGGCGACTGGATCCGCTTCACGCCGCGGGGCGGCTCGATCATCTACGGGCGCTCGGACGCGACGATCAAGCGCCACGGCGTGCGCATGGGCACGGCCGAAATCTACAGCGTGGTGGAGGAACTGCCCGAGATCCTCGAAAGCGTCGTGGTCGATCTGGAGTACCTCGGCCGCGAGTCGTACATGCCGCTGTTCGTGGTGGTGCGGCCGGACGTGCCCTTCGACGAGGCGCTGAAGGCGAAAATCCGCGACCGGATTCGCGCGGGCCTGTCCGGCCGGCACGTTCCGAACGACATCTTCCGCATCGGCGAAGTGCCGCGCACGCTCTCGGGCAAGAAGATGGAGTTGCCGATCAAAAAGCTGCTCCTCGGGCACAGCGTGACGAAGTCGGCGAACCCGGACTCGATGGCGAACCCGGGAAGTCTCGCGTATTTCGTCGAATTCGCCGGGCGGCTCAACGCCGGCAAAGCTGGCTGAACGGCTCCAGTTACGCCGTCAGGCGAGCAGTTCGCGCATGCGCCGGTTGACCGCTGCGCTGCGATGCCGCGCCGTTTTCCCGCTCGGCGCCAGCGCCTCGGTGTAAAAGAATTCCGGCAGTTCGTCGTCGGCCTCGGTCAGGCCGGCCACCTTGTTGAACTCCCACTCCATTCGCAGCGCCTCCCGGCCGAGCGTCTTGATGAATGACGCATCGAAGCTCGTGCCGTGCGCGTCGTTGAGCGCGGTGGCGATGAGGTCCAGGCTCACGTTGGTCACGGATCGCCCGAAAATGCACAGACCCAGGGAATCCGCGGCGGCGCACAGGATCTGCGACTCCAGGCTGACTGCAACGAGTTCGTCGGTGGTCTTGTCTTTGCAGTCGTAAGCCGGCAGGTTGCCGACCGTGTGATCCGCGCCCTGCGCCGTCACCATCATGGAAATCCCGGTCACTTCGATGACCCGCGGATCGTAGGCGCTGATGCCCTGCTTCTTGATCACCGGTACGCGCGCGACTTCGTAATGCGCGCCGACCCGGGCGGTGCCTTGGGCGAGCAGGCGGCCGCGCTCGTTGCCGCGGCGCAGGTCCTCCATCGCCTCCATCATGAACCCGGCGTCGCCGAATTTTCCGAGACCCGCTTCCATCAGCACGCCCAGCGTGGCGCCCACCTCGATGGTGTCCACGCCCAGGTCGTTGGCGACGCCGTTCAGGCGCGCGACGTCATCCGGATGATCCAGGCCGCAATTGCTGCCCATCAGGCCAAGGGTTTCGTATTCCAGGGGCGAGACCAGTTCCTTGCCCTTCTCGTCGACGTAGACGTTGCTGCATTCGATCATGCAGCCCGGCATGCAGGCGTGGGAAGGCTCGCCGCCACGGCTCATGTTGAGTTCGCGGATGTAATCGCCGCCCAGCTTCAGGGGTCCCTCCGAGGCTTCCACCAGGCGGCCGGCACTGAAATTGCGCACCGGCAATCCGCCGATCCGGTTGGTGAAATCGCTCATCATCGCGGTGCCGACGCGCTTGAACGTGTCGATCGCCGGTTCCTTGCCGAGCCGCTGGCCGTATTCGCGGATCGCGCCCATGACCTTCTTGCGGTCGTGGAAGGTCGGCATCTTGTGCATGTCGACTATGATGGCCTTCACCTTCTTGCTGCCCATGACGGCGCCCACGCCGCCGCGCGCGGAGAGCCGCGACGGCCGCCCGTCGGTGTCGGCGAAGGCGATGCCCGAGACCAGGCCGAGGTATTCGCCCACCGGGCCGCACAGGGCGAAACTGACTTTCTTGCCGTATTTATCGAAGATCAACGCCGCGGCCTCGTTGTTGCCTTTGCCCATGTAAGGCGCCGCGCTCTCGTAAGTGATGGCGCCGTCCTTAGTGATACGGATCACCACCCACTCGCTCGCTGCGCCGTAAAGTGTAAGCCCGGCGGTTTCGATCTGGCCCAGCGCAAAGCCGAAGGTGCCGCCCGAATTGGCCTCCTTGATGCCGCCGGTCAGCGGGCTCTTGCAACCGACGCTGATCCGATTCGCGTTGGAGAAGTTCGTGCCCGCGAACGGCCCGGCCGAAAAAATAAGCGGATTTTCCGGGGACAGCGGGTCGACTTTCGCCGCCCCGCTCTTGAGCAGGGTCTTGGCGATGAAGTGCCGGCCGACGCGGATGATGGCTTCGCCATGCAATTCGTCCGTCTTGACCGAGCGATCCCGGAGATTGATGTGCAGGTATTTGCGCATTTCGACGTTACCCTGTGGAGATAGGAAACCCGGCAAAGCGGGCGCAGGGACTAATCATGATCTTACCGAGCATGCGGGGTCAAGCCCGTGGGCGCACAGGAGAAGGCCGCCAGAGAAGGCCGCCAGGCTTGAGGCAGCCGGCCGCATTGATTACAACGCAATCATTGATTGCACAGGGTGAATCCTATGGCCAGCATCACAATCCGCAACCTGGATGAACAGACCAAGGCGCGCCTGCGGATGCGGGCAGCGCATCGCAAGCGCTCCATGGAAGACGAGGCCCGGAACATCCTGCGCGCGGCCCTTGCCGAGGCGGCGGCCACGCCGCGCAATCTTGCGGACGCGATCCGCCGGCGATTCCGGCCGCTGGGCGGAGTCGAGCTGCGCCTGCCCGTGCGGGAGCCCATGCGCGAGCCGCCGAAGCCGGGAAAGTAAGCGGTCAAGAAAAAGCGGGCGGCGGGCGGATGATCGTTCTCGACAACGTTCTAACAGCGAGGCCGAGCTCGCCATCCAAGAGCAGCTCCTCGGCCTGATGGAGGGCAAGACGGTGATCGCGATCGCGCACCGCCTCTTCACCATCGCGCGCATGGACCACCTGATCGTGCTCGAGGCCGGGCGCATCGTCAAGCAGGGCACGCACGAGGATCTGCTGCGCCTGGACGGGCTCTACGAGAAGCTCTTGCGCCGCCAGTCCGGGCTTCCTCGCGGACAAGTTGTTCGCTTCGGAAGCCGAGGCACAGTAGCCCTCGGGCGCGGTCCCGGCTAACTGATGGCTTGTTGGCGTTTTCTTTCCAGCTTCAGCGACACTGCTCCGCTTTTCTGGACGTGCACGTAATAAGACTTTGTCCGCTTGGTCAGCTCGTCGAGCACGCTGACCAAACTCGTCAATCTCGCCAGGCTTTGCCCTCTATCAGTTGGCGCATTGAGCGAGCCTTGCGCCCGCATTTCGGCTACGTGATCTTCGCCCGCGAAGTAACGCAGTAACAGGTCATCATCGGAGACCCCCGCACCTCCGTGCTGGCGTCGCAGCTCCCTCAAAGAGAACTGAGGAGGTTGCCAGCGTGCCAATTCCTTGGCGCGGGGCCTGCTCAAGATCCGGTCCCGAACGTCTGGATCAATCGACTCCTTCTCCTCCTCGCCCCAAAGCCCCAGGGCATACTGAATGACTTCGTCGGAAACGACTTTGTAACGCTCCCCTGCTACGACATTCATCGCGGCTTGAACTCCCACGAACTGCGAATAAGGAGTCACCATGATCGGGTAGCCGAAATCCGTTCGAACTCTGGCGGTTTCTTCCAGGACGTCATTCAGCCTGTCTCTCAATCCGGCCTGGGAAAGTTGATGCCGGAGATTGGAGATCATTCCCCCGGGAACCTGATGAATGTACTGATAGGAGTCGTAGTGTGCCGGCGCGCCCATCGGCCACCCTTGTCTCACAGCGATGGCCCTGAAGTGTTCTTCAACCAGCTTGAGCCCGTCTTCGTCGACATTCGACGTATAGCCCAAGGTTCGAGCGTTTTTGATCAAGTTGAAGAGCGAGGGATTCGACGAAGAATCTGCCAACGGCGGGATGGCAGCGTTGACATATCTGACTCCGAGCTTGATGGCTTCCAGCGAGCACAGTGGACCTAGCCCGGTATGGCAATGGGTGTGAAATTCTAGGGGAATGCCATTGATGTTCTGAAGAATTACCGGCACTACCGTTCTTGTTCTCTCAGGCGTGAGCAGGCCGCCCGGATCCTTGAGGCAAATCCTGTGAACGTCCAATTTGGCTGCCTCACGAGCCTTTTGCGCGTAGTACTCGTCCGTATGTTTGGGGGACTCCCCGAAAATGAGGTTGACAATGGGGACGATCCCGACACTGCGCGCAGCCCGAACCAGTTTTCGCCAATTCCCTGGTGTGTTGGATGAATCCGCCAATCGCGCCTGCCGGACTCCGTGAACCGCAATCCTTTTCCACCACAGGTCCTCGAGTGATCGGGGGCTGATCTGAAATGCCGTCAAATATCGGCCGCGGATCATTCTCAGCGCCGTCTTCTGAACCCGTTCGCGCACCAGCCGGATCCGCTCGAATGGGTCCTCGCGGAGTTCGCGGATCATTTTTTTTTCGAATCCCCCAGCGGCGAGGATCTCGATGGCGTCAAATCCGGCTCCATCCATCGTCGCGGCCACCGGCAATATCATGTCAGTCCTCATCGCCGTGGCCCAGAGACTCATCTGCCCGTCGCGAAGCGTGGTATCGATAAAGTTTACATCATTCATCTGTTCTTTCTTCAGCCTGGATCGGGCTTGGCGTCATGCGGGCATCTGGCAAACAATACTGTCGATCCGGTGTGACGGCCGCAATCCGCGCGCCCAGAGTGCCCCCACTGCACTAGTCATCCAAACGTCAAGGTCGCGACGCGTCAGGCCGATGAACGTTGGAACGCCGGCGGTCCAACTCATGGGATAAATGCGAACGATCGCACCCGATGGGCAGGCCTGATGGCGCCCGAACGGTGGGGCGGCACGCTGACGTTCTCGCAGGTCCTCTTTGGTGGCGAAAGGAGCGCGCCCGAAGTCCCCGATATCCGCAAACCCGTCCGGAATTATTCCCGCCCGGTCCAAGTCTTCCCGATAGAACGGGGAGCTTTCATACACGTACTTGAGTTGCTGCCGAAGAACGCTTTCGTTGGCTGATCGAGTTTCCTCCCGGCTGGATCGCTCTGTCCGTTCGTCGTGGACGTGGGTTTCGCCCATGGTGTGGCGTGCGTCCCGTCTGTGCATTGCGCGAGCATGTTTACTCCGGGCGAGCACCCGATACCTTGATCACAGGTATCCATTTCGCCATCTCCGCTTTGATTTGCGCTCCGAACTGCTCGGGAGTGCTGTTCACAGGCTGGGCGCCCTGTGGTGCCAAGCGATCGCGCACTTCGGACAGATTGGCAACTTGTACCAACTCCCTGTTGAGCCATGCCACGATCTCGCGTGGGGTCCCGCCCGGCGCGAGGACGCCGAACCAGGCCCCCATCTGAAAACCTGGCAACCCGGACTCTGCTACCGTGGGTACCTCAGGCAAAACCGCCGAGCGCTGAAAGCTTCCCACGGCGAGCGCGCGTAACTTCCCGGTTTTGATCTGCTGCAGGACCGGCGGCAAGCCCGTAAAAATAATCGCTACCCGGCCGCTCAGCAGATCTGGCAAGTATTGGGCGCTTCCCTTGTAAGGGACGTGCACCAGATCAACACCGGCCGTGGTCTTGAATAACTCCATGCCAAGATGGTGCTGGCTACCAGCGCCAATCGACGCATAGTTCAGCTGCCCCGGCCGGGACCGCGCGAGCGCGATCAGCTCTTGCACTGACCGGGCTTGCACATCCGGATGGACCACTAGAGCAAAGGTGATCGCGGCTACCAGACCTATTGGCTCAAAGCCCTTGACCGGATCGTAGGAAAGCTTGCGATAAAGTCCAGGATTGATCGTTAGGATCTGATCGGAACCTAGCAGCAGGGTGTAGCCATCGGGCGCCGATCGGGCCACCGCCTCGGCAGCAATCATTCCGCTCGCCCCCGCCATGTTCTCGATCAGTACCTGCTGTCCCCAACGCCCGCCGAGCTTTTCGCCGAAAACACGGCCCACGATGTCTGCGCCGCCGCCCGGTGGATACGGCACCACCATTCGCACGGACTTGCTCGGGTAGGCCTGCGCACCGACATCGGCCGCGATACCAAGAATCAGAATTAGGAAGAGAAAACGATTAAACATACCCGTGAAATCCTTCTGTGGCCCAATCTACCAGGCGATGGCGACCGCGCCTAAATTACTCAGAAATCGGTAATTTAGAAGACGCCAGGTCGTTATTCCATGCGAGTTTCCGAGGCATTTTCGTCGTCTAAATTGCCAACTACTGAGTAATTTCTGAAAGCGGGTCAAGACCCGCAAATCCTTCCCGTCGTTACAGCGCGCGTCCACGCCATGTGTACGGCCAGCGGGTGCCAACCCCTTTTGCCTCCGCTGCGTCGACCATGCGAGCGCCGATAGCAGCGAATTGGATCCCCATTCCAGTGTTGTTGAAGTGGAACGTGATGTCTTCTGGTGAACGCGGTCGTACACCGCCTTCCCGGACCACCTGAGATAGCTCGACGATTTGGTCCATCGATAACTGCTTGCTCGTTATCACGGGAAGGAGGTCGAGCTGCTGGTCCAGTTCCACCTGGACCTTGGAATTCACGACGACCAATGACGAGCGTGTCACCGTTTCCTCGTCGATCTCCTTTCGCTGGTCCAACCGATCACCGCCTGAGATCGAAATGACGTGGGCACCCGGCTTTATCCATTCACCCTTCATAACGGGATTGATCGCGTTGGTGGCGGCCACGACAACATCCGCGCCTCTAACGGCTTCTTCGGCGCTATCGGCTGCCGCAAAGTCGACACCAGAACTCCTTTCGGCTTGCTGCCTGACAAATCGCGTCCGGTGCTCCGGGTTCGGGGAATAGACGCAAACACGGCGGAAGGCACGTACGTTGAGCAGCGCGGTGAGCTGCCATCGGGCCTGCCAACCGGTCCCCAGAAGCCCCAAGATTTCGCTGTCGTTCCGAGCGAGATACCTGGCACCCAGCGCGCTCGTGCACGCAACGCGTATCGGGTTTATGTAGAAGTCATGAATGATCGCCCGAAGCCTGCCGGTTTCGATTTCGAAAACGCACACCAATCCCACGAGAGACCCCGGAAACTCCATTCGCTGAGAGCCGAATTGGCTTTCGAAGCGCACCCGACCGGCATTGACCCTGAGCGCGCCGGCATGAGCTCCCGGGACGAGTCCCGCATGCAAGTTGAACCAATGGTGCGTGTTTGCCTCTTCAAGCGGGACGAACAGCCGCTGACGCGGCATATTCTGGGCGACCTCCTCGCCTAGTTGACGGTACGCCATTTCGAGCGCGTCGATATACGAAGGTATGTCCAGGACGCTCTTGATGTCATCGTTCGTTAAGAGCAGGACGCCGTCCACCGGATGCGTGCCATCGGCAGCGGGCGTCTTTGATGGCTGCTGTGTCATTGTCCACTCCCGGCGAACCTTGGATCGACTAGTTCGGACAGCGGAATGTCGCGCTTGAGGACACCCAGATCCCGGTAGACCTTCAGGTCGTTTTGCAGCCTCGACATGCTGATCCGGAAGTCGCCACCATAGCCGGGCTTGATCGACGTAAAGACTTTCAGCGCTGTGGCTGGGTCAAGCTTCAATTCCGGGGCAAGGAGCTTCGTAATTTCATCAGGCGACGCCGAGATGAGAAAGTCATGGCCTTTCTTCAAAGCCCGAACGACGCGAGCCAGCGCATCTCCTTTTTCCGCGATTTTCCTCTCCGTGGTGTACATGGCCATGGAGGCAACCTCACCGCCCAGCCACTCTTGCGAGGCACCCGGTTTTCGAAGATCCAGCACGGGCCTTGCAATGCCTCGATCCGTCAACACAGTCAGAATCGGCTCCCACACAATGGCCGCGTCCGCGTCCTTCCGCTCGAGCAGGTTGATCCAGACTTGCGGTGCGAAATCCGTTATGTGGATAACCTTGACGTCAGCCTGGTAGTCAAGACCGCCCTTCTTGAAGACGGCCATGCCGACAGCCCAGGCGGCTGCGCCGGCCTGCGACGTCACAACGCGCATCCCTTTCATGTCGGAGATTCGCTTGACCTTGTCCGCCAAGTCCGACCGCACCATTACCGCGAAGCTTTCGGCGTTGTACCAGAGTCCGATGAGCTTGAACGGCAAACCCGACTGGCGTGCGATGGCGCCGACTACGACAGAAATAAGGCCGACATCGACGTCCCCGGACGCCAGTGCGTCCCTGGTTCTAGGCCCTCCGAGGTAAATCAGCTCCGGCTCAATCCCCTCCTCGCGAAAGTAGCCCTTGTGGACTGCGACCCAGACTGGCCCGTTCAATTCATAGGCGGGGACAGTGCCGATACGCATCTTTTGCATTTGAGCCTCGGCAACGGCGGGAGCGAGCAATGCAACGAGAACCACCATCCCGACACTTGCCAACCGGCTCGAAAGCCGGCTTAGATAGTTGCCTATTGCTTGGTTTCGCATGACGACCTCCTCCATATGGCGTGAGAGGCCAACCGTGCCCGCGATCTGTACTCGCGAGCCTTAACGGGCGCCGGCCCTCTCACCTGACATTCCGGCGCGTGAATTTGGATCTCATTCACTAAATCGATACGACAGGTGGACGCCACCTTAGTAACCGGTTTTCGATGTACTTGGCCACGCTCGTAAGCGCAACGCCCACAAACATAAGCATGAAAAGAATCGCGTACATCAGATCAGTCTGGAGCAGCCCTTGCGCGACGAGCATGCGATACCCCAGACCTTCGGTCGCACCCGCGAACTCGCCAACAATTGCGCCGAGAAGTGAATAGGCCACACTGACCCGGAGTGCAGCAAAAAGCCAGGAGACGACGGAGGGAACCACCACGATCCGGATGATTTGGCCGCTCGTGGCGCCTAGGAACCGGATCGCCCGGATGAAATCCGGGTCAATGGATTTGACGCCCGCGTACACATTATAGAAAACCACGAAAAACACTACGGACCAGCTGGCCATGATCTTTGAAGTCATACCGAGGCCGAACCAGATCACCAGGAGCGGTGCAAGGGCTGGGCGCGGCAACGCGTTGACAGCCTGAAAGAACGGCTCGAATACACGGTCAAGAAGTTGGAAACGAGCAAACAGGACGCCCACCATGAGACCGGTTGTGGTGCCCAACGCCAATCCGGCGAACGCCTCCACGAGCGTCACGGTCAGATCACTCAAGAGAAGTTGATGCTCCCTCCGTATCGCCTCAAGAATCATCAGCGGCGAGCTGAAGTACAGAGCGATAGAGCTTGTCGCTAGGAACCACCCGCCGGACAGCAGTTCCCACGCCACCAGAATCGTTCCGACAATTCCGAACCTGAGAAAGGCCACCATTTGTGGATTTGTTACGCGCTATTCGCCGATGTCGGGCGGTTAGTGCCGGAAACTTCGATGGCGCCCTTGAGGTCCTGCCAAATGCTCCGGTAGGTGTCTTGAAACACTGGCGCAATCCTCACGTCCATGATGGATCTGGGGTGAGGAATGTCGATGTCGTAGATCCGCTGAATGGTTCCGGGCCTCCGGCCCAGCAGAACCACACGATCTCCAAGCAAGATGCTTTCTTCCACGTCGTGCGTGACGAACACGATGGTCGTCTTTGATGCATACCATAGGTCTACCAGGATCTGCTGAAGCACCATTCGAGTCTGCGCATCAAGGGCGCCGAAGGGTTCGTCCATCAACACCACTTCTGGGTTGCATGCGAGTGTGCGGATGATGTTCGTGCGCTGCCGCATCCCGCCAGACATAGCAAACGGGTAAGACTCTTCGAACCCGGAAAGCCCGACCTTGTCGATCCACTCCTGGACTCGCGCTTCTCGTTCCGCGACTGGCAGCCCCATGATCTCCAGCCCGACTCCTACGTTGGCTTCGAGCGTGCGCCATGGAAGCAAAGTGTCCTTCTGCAGCACGTAACCCAAGCGGTGCCTGGCTTCCGATCGCCAAACTATGTCGATCCGTCCCTCAATCGCTGCAGACTCCTCGTCCACGGTATTGCTCAGGAGATTCATCAGGGAGGACTTGCCGCAGCCAGACGGGCCAATGACCGTCAAGAACTCCCCCTCTCTGATGGAAAGGTCGATCCCCTTGAGCACGGGGACTTTAGTGCCTGCTGAAAGAAAGCTGAGTCCCACACCCTGAATGCGGATCTTCTCGGCTCCTTCGCGCGTAGCACTATGCATGCGTCTTCATCGCACGCGCCGCAGGGCCGCGAACGATTCCTGGAAGAACTGTCTGTTTGACCACTGGAGAATGAGCAGGCACACCGAAACCCAGCTCGGCAGAGATTCGATTTGCCGCAACTCGCACCAGACGGGCCAATTTCAGGCGCGAAGAGTTCATGCGTGACTTCAGTCCGGCTACCGTGATTGCTCCGACCACATCGCCTGCCTGGTTATAGATCGTGGCAGCGACGCCTAAGGCTCCCACATAGTTCTCCTCATTGCTTTCCGCAATCCCGCGAGCGCGAATTTTCGAAAGCTCATCAAACAGCCTTGCCCGGTCAGTAATTGTCGCTGGCGTGCGCCTCGGCAAGCCGGTCTCACTCAGTATCCGCTCGACCTCAGCGTCATCTCGCGCCGCGAGAATGGCTTTCCCAATTGCGGAAGTGTGCAGGTATGCACGGGTTCCGACGTTCTCATCGAAGCGAATAGCCTGGGCGCCGCCAACCTTGTGAATGATCACAACATCATTGCCTTCCTGAACCCCGAGGTAGATGGCCTCACCCGTTGCTCGCGCCAACTCGCGGGAAATCGGCACTGCAGCCTCGAGGAAGGTGGTCCGGTTCAGGATCACAGAGCCAATGCTAAGAACCTTAAGCCCGATGGTGTACTTAAGGTCCCCTGGTGCCTTGCGCACCCAGCCGCGGCGGGTAAGCGTTCCCAACAAACGATGAGCCGTGCTCTTCGTCATGGTCAGAGCTCGCGCAATCTCGCGCACACCGTGCGCACCCGGATTCCGAGCAAGCCACTCAAGCATTGCCAAGGCGCGGTCAACGATGCGACTGGTTTCAGATGGTTGCTTTGAAGTCACCAATTCAGGACGTTGTCCCAATTTTATCTCAGTGTCAACAATTTTCCTGCCGCGTGTCA
>Ga0209343_10006244_pt1 | contig 14287 bp, 12 predicted proteins | sample RifCSPlowO2_02_FD_184026 | JGI IMG/M metagenome (GOLD analysis project Ga0209343, IMG submission 184026) | Groundwater microbial communities from Rifle, Colorado - Rifle CSP2_plank lowO2_0.2 (SPAdes) (version 2) | ecosystem: Environmental > Aquatic > Deep subsurface > Groundwater | place... | reverse complement strand
TGTCCCCTCCGCTCAATCTCGCCGTACTTCGTGTCCGGCTCGAATCGGGTTCCGCGCGCTTCACCGTCCCTGGCTACGCGCGCTCCACACGACGCTGCGCGAACAACCGGCAGGCCGACCCGCATGAACGGGCCCCTTGAAATTTATTCAGTTCAGAAAACTGCGCAGTTGCTCGGCCATGCCCTGGCAGGCGTTGGATTGCACCCGGGCCAGTAACGGCACCGGAATGAAGATGGCGGGCATGTAGGACGTGCCCTGGGTCTCGGTGTTGATCTTGCCGGACAACGATAATTCCTTGAAATCCCAGATGCTGGCCTCGTAATTGGCGGCATCGTCCCAGGTCGCAAATCCGAAGCAACCGCCGCCGCCCGGCCCGATGGCGCAGGAAATGGAGCCTTTCTTGTCCACGGTCTCGGTATAGCCGTCGATCCAGACGAAATAGCGTACGCCGAACTCCTGGAACTTCAGTTTTATCTCCGGAACCTGCGCCAGCCGCTCCAGGTTCTTGACATCGGTCGGGGCCGTGCTGGTTTCGAAATAGGGATACATGGAATCCACGAAGATTTTTTCCGGGACCACGTGGATGGGATTGCCGCCCTTGGCGAGGTTTTCGCCGACGCAGCTGATGAAGTCGACCTCGGTTTCGTGTTCGCTGTTGCTGCGCCGGCCGAGCACGACGACGGATTCTCCCGCAGCGATTTGCGTTTCCGTTACGCGATGCTCGTCAATGATGGTCGTGCTCTTGCAACCGGTGAGCAGCGCCAGTATTCCCAGCGCCCGGGTGAGACGCGCGAACGGGGGGTAAGGAGCGCGCAAGGAACTACGTTGGCTAGCAAACGTCCCCATAGCGCTTGCAGTCCCGGGTCTTCTGCGCCAGCCAGCGCCGTACCTCCGGCACCTGCTCGAAACCCAGCGCCAGCTTGGCGCCGGCATCACGCATGGCCAGGTTGATGGCGGTGGAGAGTCCATCGTCCTTGCTCTTCAGCATGGCCGTTTCGGCCTTGCCATATCCGGTCACCGGCCATTCCGCCACCAGTTGCCCGTCGCTGTCAAAGAGCTGCAACTGGTATTTGATCCATGCTTCATACAGCTCGGTCTTGGTTTCCGTCGGCAACGCGAACTGCATTTCCGCAACGCGCGGGGCAATCGCCCCTGCCGCGCCTGCGGCGCTGGTGGCCGTGGTGGCCGGGGTCACCGCCTGAAACATGGAGGCCAGGATGCGATCAAACAGTGCGACCTGGGAATCACCGCTTTCAATCTTCCAGTCCGGGCGGTCCTCGGTGTCTTCCATGTACGCATACGTGCGCAGCGCGGGCTCGTAGTACACGCCCATGGTGAGCGGGATCTTGCTCACGGTCGGCGTCGGCACTTCGGTGTCGACCTTGATCTTTACCGACTGTGAGCAGCCAGTGGCCAGTGCCAGGAGACCCAGGCACAACGCAAGACGACCGACGATCCAATTTCGGTAATGTCTCAATTTGTCATTCCGAGCGCAGCGAGGAATCTGCCGCAGGCGTCCCGAACGCGGTGACGGGTACAGGGAAGTATCCGGTAGAGCCGAGCCGGGAGCGGAGACCGAGGTACCTTGAATATACGGCAAGATTCCTCCCTTCGGTCGGAATGTCAATGGGGTGCTCGGAATGACAAATTCACATAGAGTCATTGTTCCAACTCCAGATTGTCTGTGATGTTTTTGACTGCATGGCTTTTGACCTGATCAACGTAATATTCGACGCGGAAACCAGTGTACGGTTCCCCCGCTAAAACGGCGTTCCGATAGTGTAACGGGTTTTGCCGGTGGTGCTGCGGAAGTCACTCAGGCCCACAAATGTGCCCATGTTGCGCCGGGTCATCTCGCGCATCAGGTTGGCAAAGCGGGCGCCGGTGACCTGTTGCGGAGCGGCAAATTGCACCGGGAAACCGATGGCATGGATGCGGATCTGGGGCACGCCGTCATTATTCTTTGGATTGAGCCGTTCGATCACGTCCAGCACCCGGCGCACCGAATCCCCGGTGAAGTCATCTCCGAACACATAAATGCTGATGCGCCGGTCCGGTTCATAATAGGTGCGGATCGCCTTTTCGATGCCCTCGACCGGGCTGCTGTTGCTGAAGGGATTCCAGGTGCGCAACCGGTCCACGATGATCTTGCGCCGCGCCGGTGAGTCCGGGATCCACTTGCTGCGGTAATCCTTGAACATGTAGCCGCCCTGGTCATCAAACACCTGGATGCCCTTGACCTTCGGGTAGAGTTGCAGGACTCCGATCATCTCCTGCATGACCCGGCCCCACGCGTACTGGAACATGCTGCCGGAGGTATCAATGACGAAGATGATGTATTCGCTGTCCACGGGTATGCCGCCGGCCAGGTCCGTGCGCACCTGTTCGCGCTGGGCCGACAGGCGCCGCATCTCATCGGTGAGCTTTTGCAGTGCCGCCTGCAATTCGCCCTTGCGCGCCGCGTCGGAGCTGGCGGACTGCTCCTGCCCTGCGGCATGGTCCTTTATTGAACCCAGTTCGCTCGCGAGGCGGGCCACGCGCAATTTGATCTCCGACAGCTGTTCGCGGGTCGCCGTGAGTTCGCGGTTCAGGACCCGGGCCTCGCCCCGCAGCTCGAACAACTTTTCCTGCAGGTCGGCGATCACGCCATCCAGCGCTTGCGGCGCGGGCTCCAGTACCAGCGGCCCGCCGGGCTTGGAAATCATCACCAGCAGGATGATGGCGCCGAGCCCGCAGGTAATCACATCCAGGAAGGACAGGCTGAAGACTTCCACGTCGCGCCGCTTGCGTCTCATGGCCAGTCCGCCGCCGGGCTCAGGAAGGATCCGCCACTGGCCACGGCGAGGCCCCAGAAGGAGAATGCCGCCATGGGGTCGCCTTCCATGGGCAACAGGATGGTGTTGATGGGCACGCCATTCGGCACCTGGTTGGCAGCTGCATTGAACAACTTGAAGCGCTCGTTGCCGGAAACCTTGCCGCCGCTGCGCGGCGCTCCCAGGCCCTGGGTCGGAAGTCCGTCGGTAATCAGGTAAACATTGTCCGGCAGCGGCCGCAGCCTGGCAATCTCCTGAAATGCGCGTTGCAGGCTGGTCCCGCCTTCCGGAACAACTGCCTTCACCGCATCGACCGCGGCATCCAGCCGCGCGGATTCATTCACGTTCAACCACTGTCCCTCGGTCCCGGGGATGGCTGCCTTGACGTCCGTACTGAACAGGTACACCTGGAATTTGCTGCTGGCCGGGAAGCGTGTGGTCAGCCAGTCCAGCGTGGCCACCGCCTGGCGCCATTTCACCGATCCGGTCCTGCGCGCATCCGTCATGTTCTTGCGCCGGATCACATTCACCAGAGTCTCATCCAGCATGCTGGCCGAAATATCCAGCAACACCAGGATGCGCTCGCCGCCGATCTGCAGTCCGGTCAGGTATTGCCGGGTGCCTTCGCCGCTGAAGCTGCGGGTATGCTCGCCGGTCTTGGTCCGTTCGGCCTCCATCTGCTGTTTTTCGCGTTCCAGATCCCGGACCTGGGCCTCCAGGGCCATGATCTCATCGGACGCGGAACTGGCGCGTTTCGCCTCCGTGTCGCCCTGTGCCTCCCGGACCTGTTCCTGGATCCGGCGCGCCAGGCCTGCCGCAATCACTTTCTGTTGCTCCACTTCCGCGATGGTATTGCGCAGTTCCGCCAGGCCTTTTCTCCCATCGAGGACCTCCTTGTCCAGCAGGCTGACCTCGCCGCGCTGATCCGGCGGCATGGCAGCCGCCGGCACGGCGGCGTTGACGTTGTGCTTGATGATGAGAAACACCAGCACCATGGCCCCGAGCCCGCAGGACATGATGTCCAGGAACGAGAGGCTGAAGTTGGGTAGCGGTCGGCGGTTACGGGCCATCCGGGCGGACGGTGCTGATCAATGAGTAGACGGTATCGGAACCGGCGAAACTGATCTTGTCGCCGGCCGCGATCCGGCGCGCGCCGGTCAGGCGTTCACCATCCACATAAATCGTGATGTCGGTGAGCGGTGTGATTTGGGTATCAGCACCATTGCCGTTGATGGCGCACGACGACAGGGGTTGCCGGGCCGTAGTCACCGAACCGCGCGCGGAAAGGTACAACGTGCGCTGGTTCAACGGGTAGGCCTGGTACCCGTGCAGCAGGTGGGTGGCGGGTTCAAGGTGTGTCGGATGGAGCGCCGTGGGCGCCTCGGACTCCGGCATGCGCAGCGTGGCCTCCTGCGGCGCGGGCAGGCGCGTGACAAAATTCAGGTTCGGGCCGGCGCTTCGAATCCGGTCCAGATACAACAGGCAGCTGCGCCGGACCACATCGGCGGCCAATGCCACGGGCGCCGCGCACGCCTGCGATAGTCCGGGGAGCGCCGCCGCGCGATCACTGAGCAACACCATCCGATCCGGCTCCAACCGCTGCAGGATGGCGGAAAATTCCCGCCGCAGCCGCTCAATCATGCTGTCACGGGTCAGCCGCGCCTGTTGGCGCGATGACCCAACGACAATATCCAGGATGACCTCCGGCTGCGTCTGTAACGTCACCAGGCAACGGGGCAACTGGTCGTACACGGCTTGTTCAGTCTCCGCGCGGTGCAGCGGGTCGAAACGCGATTGTTGTATGAAAGTATCCGAGATGAGTTCCGCGGCGGCGTCGTGAATCGCCAGCACACCGCAGCCTTCGACGACATCCACGCTGTGGCGTTCCACCTGTTCATTCACGTCGATGCGCGTCAACACCGCCTGATGCAGTTGCAGATCCAGATGCTGGTACCGGCCCGGACCTGCAACGGCGGCGGTCGCCGCCACCGCCGTGTCCACCAGCCCAACCGCGGCAAAGGGGCAGGACTGGCTGATGCCCAGCAGCAGAGCCAGTTGCGCGGTGGAAAAACTCCCGGGAACGGCGAATATCACTTCTGCCGGCTTGCCGGCACGTTCGTGCAGCGACAGCAGGTGCTGGTAGGCAAGGTCCGCATTGTGGCGCAGCGCACCCGCGGCGGATGGCCATGGATCCTGGCTCAACGCAGACCAAAAGCGATTGTACGTCTGACGGGGATGCAGATGCGTCATGCCGGCGGCCTGCTCGCCAAGGTGCAGGCTGTCCCCCTGGATGACGGCAACGCCCGGACAGTGCAGCACCAGGCGCTCACCCTGGTGGACGCGGATGTCCGCATCGTTGAGCTCGATGATGCAGGGCTGCGACATGTGACCGCGTGTCAGCGCACCTGCAGGTGATAGATAAGGTTGTTATCGCAGTAATTCTGCGTGTCGAGCACCAGGCGTTCCTGCAACAACTGCAACTGGTGCATAAGAAACATGATGACCATGCTGACCACGAGGGCAATGAGCGTGGAGTTGAATGCCACACCGAGGCTGACCGTGACGCCGACAATGTCGCCTTCCACCGCGCGCTGGGCCTGGCCCAGTGCGTCACCGATGCCGCGCACCGTGCCCAGGAAGCCGATGGAGGGGATGGCCCAGATGATGTAGCGCACCAGCGAGAGCTCCGAGTCCAGCCGGTCCGACTCCACATCGCAGACACTGCGCACGGCCGCCGCAGAATCCTGAATGCTGCGCGTGGAACCAAAGCGTTGCAGCGCGGTGAGCAACGCCCGCGGCAACAGGTACTCGCGCTGCTCCTCCGGTAACGCCTGCAATGGGCGCGCGAATTTACGCGCATCCTCGGGCAGGATGCTGGTGCCTTCAGTGACCTCCAGCAGCGAATGGCGCAACAGTCGGCGTTCTTCGATGGTCTGGCGCAACTTCAACCCCATGATGGCCATGGCCCACAGTGCCAGAATGATTTCCGATTCCTGCTCATAATCCTTGAGCACGATATAAATGGAGCGCGGTAGTTCGGCGGTTTCCCCGGCCTCCTGCCGTGCGCGCTGGTCCGCCAGCAACGCATCCGCCGCCGGCCAGACCACCATTACATACAGGGTGTGCACCAGGATGATGGATATGACCAGCGATGCGAGCTGGAAGAAGAAATCGGAGGTGACGGTGTGTTTCATATGTCCACCGGAAAGCTCACCGACAGGTCCTCGGAGATCTCCTCGCTGGGCGTGAAGCTATCCGGGCTCTTTGCGGCAGCGGATGGCGTGGGAGCGGTGGTGGTCGCGGGTTCCGGTTCGCCTGCAGCTTCCGTTGCCGGCGCAGCCGACTGTTCCGGCGGCGGATCGCCTGCTGCCGGTCTGGTCGCATCCTCCTGGGCCAGCGCCACCCCGCCCAGCGCCATGAACAGAACCAGTGTCAATGCCTGTATCAAACTGATCACTCCAGATAACGGGCGATGCGGAAACCTACATCATCGCGCCCCTCGGTGCCATAGTCGCGGAAACTCAGGCGCAACTCGGTTACTGTGCCATGTGCCCAACTGGCGCCGCGTATCACGCGGTGCTGTCCGCCGGCCGGCCCCTGCGGGTCGGTCATGGCGGAGACCTGATCCACGGGCACGTCGTACCAGTCATGCACCCATTCGGCCACGTTGCCGTCCATATCCCACAGCCCCTTGCCGTTGGGAGGAAAGCTGCCCACCGGCGAAGAAACCGGATAGCCATCCTGGTATTTTTCCAGTACCTGGGCCACGAGACCCACGGACGACTGATCGGCAAAATTGCCGCTCTTGGCCGGCGGCGGCAGCGCCTCGCCCCAGGTGAATCGGGTCATGGCGCCGGACTGAAAGCGGGCAGCCCATTCCCATTCAGCTTCCGTGGGCAAGCGATATCCGGCCGCCCCCGGGGTGGCGCCCAGCACCTTTCCGTCCCGCACCTGGTAAAAAGGTTGCAAGCCGTCCTTCTCGCTCAACCAGTTGCAGAACAGCACGGCCCGTTCCCAGGTGACTTTGACTACCGGCTGGTTGGCGCCATCCAGATTTTTCTGCTGGAAATCCCCGGAGCCATGAGTCGGATCGAATTGCTTGAACTGGGCATTGGTGATCTCATTCACGCCGAGATAAAACGGACGCTGCAATGTCACCTCACGCAATGCCTCGTTGGCGCGACGGCCCGGCTCACGGCGCGACGCGCCCAGCGTAAATGTGCCGTTGGGACGAAACAGCTTCAATACCGCCCCGCCCGCCGCCGTGATTTGAGGTTTGATGGCGGCGATCCGCGCCTCTGCTTCCGTCTGCAGCTTGATGTGCACCTGCTGCGGTATGCCGGCGCGGGGTGTGACCGTGGTTTCGTATGCCACATAGCCCGGCTTGTGGATGCGAATGGTGTGGGCGCTGGTATTCAATGTCACGGTTTGCGCCGCCAGCCCACGGCCCTCTCCATCAATGGTCAGTTCGGCATCCGCCGGTGTGGCGCGTATGTCCACGCTGGCGATATCCGGCGTCAAATCCACGTCCAGAGCGCGCCTTTCCCCGGACGCCAGTTGCACATTGCGTTCGGCGCCGGCAAAGCCATCGCGGAACAGTCGCACGGTGCTGGACTGGCCCGGCGCCAGCGCCAGTTCGATGGGTGTGCGTCCCTGGAATTTTCCATCCAGCGTGACACTGGCCCCGGCGGGCCGGCTGCGCAATTCCAATACGGCATCCGCGGGCTGCAACTCAATCTCCGGCAACGTCTGCAACTGTTCAGCGACAATCTGGAGTTCACTGAAGAATGGCTTGTACCCTGACAGCTGCACGCGGATGGCGCGCTTGCCTTCCAATATCTGGACTGTTGACGGCGTGCGCCCCGCGGACTGATCGTCCACGAATATTTCAGCGTTCGCAGGTGTCGAGCTCACCGTCACGTCCGCCCAGGCCGGCTTGAGTTGCAGCATCACCTCCTGCTCGATGCCTTTGCCCTCGATGCTGACGGACTGTTCCAACGGCTGGTACCGATCCAGGCTGACGCGTAGCGCATGAACTCCGGCCTGCAACTCTTTCACCAGCAAAGGTGTGCTGCCGCGCGCTGCGCCATCCACGGCGGCTTCAGCGCCTGGTGGCGCCGACTGCAGGCGCAGCCGGCCCGGCAGTTTTTCCAGCACGAACGACTTGCTTTGATTCTGTTCCGGGCCGATCTCCAGCGTTGTCTGCAGCAGGTGATATCCTTCCGCCCGCGCGGAAAATTCATAGTGGCCGGACCGCAGCAGCAGCCGGCTGCCAAGCTGCAGTTTCAGCATGGCAGCCACTTCAACCTCGGCATCAGCAGGTTCAACCACGATGTGTACCGCGCGGGCGGACAGCACGAACCAGACCACAACCGCGCATAGACACAACGCCAGACCCGCAACCAGTGCCGCCGGCCGCGGGCGCCAGCGGCGCACCGGCCCGCGCGGGGTGGGCGGTGTAAAGGGTGCGGGGCGGATGACGCTGCCCTGGTCAAAGCGCGCCGGCTCGATGCTCCGGAATCCGGGTTCCGCCATTTATTTCCCCGTCCCGATCGCTTCCGCGCATTGAACCTGTACCGGTGTTCCGGTACCGGTGGCTGCCACCGTGAATTCCACGCGCACATCGCGGAAACCGGCGCGTGCCCCGGTTGCCACATACCGGCCTGGCCGCAGCAGGACCTCCTTGCTGGTAAAGCGGCCCAGCCTGGCGACGCGATACACCGTCACCTCGGTGGCGCCATCGGATACCAGGGTCACCGCCACCCGCGTGCGTGACTCCTGCTGCAGGGTGCTCAGCACGGCTATTTGTTGTTTCAGCTTTGTGCCGGGAGACGTCACGCTGCCGGCCCGGGCCAGCAAGGCGGTGGTTTCTTCGTCGACATTGTCATCGGCAAGGCGGTCCGGCCGCGCAATGGCCTGGGCCAGTTGCTGACCCAGATCGCGACGGTCTGCCGCCGTGCTGATTCCTTCCCGCGCCGCGAGCAGGTTGAGATCCATTTTCAGCGCCGCCTCGTACTCCGTCACCGCAGTTCCCCATTCTTCCGACTGCTCCGCGGCGCGGGCTGCCGCCAGATGCTGTTCTATTTCCGCGGACGTCAGCCGCGTTTCGGTCTGACGCAGGGCATCCGTTGCCTCGGGCGCGCCGGCTTGCAGGCGCAGGGCTTCAGTGAAGTGGCCGCGCGCAGCGGTCAGTTGCCCGGCGCCGAGTGCCGCAAACCCCGCACTCATGGCCGCACGATAAGACTGTGCGCCCAACTCGCGCCGGGCCGACTGCAATCGTTCCTGCGCCGCCGCGGAATCCGGATCCAGGTCGCGAGCCTGTTGATACGCGGCGACCGCCGCCGCGAGTTCCCCTGCGCGCGTCCGCTCGTCCCCGGTTCGAATCAGGTCCATGACTTGATCCACCTTGCCGGCCCGCTCTGCGCCTTTTCCTGCACCGGCATCGTCCGGACGGATAAGGAGCGCAGTTTGAAATGCGGCACCGGCGGCATTGCCATTGCCATCAAGCAACGCCTGATTGCCTTGCATCATGGATTGCGTAAATACCGTGTCTGCCTTTTGCACCAGCGCTTCAAACCGCGCGAGTGCTGCCTGATAGCCGGCGCGGGCGCCGGGATAGTCCAGTGCCTGGTATGCGCGTTCACCGGCCGCGAGTTGATCTGCGGCGCTGCGGTAATCTGCCGGGGCCCAGGTCTCCACGCCCATCCCTTTCAGACTTTGATCCAACTCGCGCACCTGCTCCAGCAGATCCTGTGCGGCGCTGCGCGCGGCTTTGCGATCCTCCTCGGATGCGGCGTCCGTGGTTGCAGCGTTCGGCGCCGCCGCCGGCGTTGCCGCGACAGCCCGTGCTTCCGCTGCGGAGAGGGATACAGGAGTGGGGGATTCCCGATGGCCGGCCTGCCACCGGGGCAGGATGAAGATCACGGACAGGGCCACGCAGATCAGGGTTGCCAGCGCCAGCAGTGGCAACCAGCGTGTCTGCCTGGCGCCGGCCTTTACCGCTGCCGCATCGTGCCCCTGGCTGTTGCCGAGCTTGACCGGCGCCGGGGCAATGCGATCGAAGGAGTGCGGTTGTTGCTCCATGGGTCGTGCGCGGAACGACTCCGGGCGCGGCATCAGTGCCGCATCCGGGTGGCTCAATTATTCGCAGGTGCCGGGTCCGGCATGACGCCGGTTTCAGTTCGGTAGATCTCCTGCAGTATCTCGCGCCACTGTGCATATTGCTGATCCACGCTGCCGGACAGCGTCACAGTCCGGTCTTCCAGTTCCATCCGGTGCGGCTGTATGTCCGCATCCAGCGAAGCGGCGATCTCCTTCAGGGACTCCAGGTGCAGTTTCGCCTCCGCGTTCCGATCCAGGCCGCTCTTCACCAGCATGGCGCCGGCGCCGATCCCGACCAGTCCACCCATGGTTCCCAGCGTCCCCAGGCCCGGGTTGTTGCTGTTGGCGCCAAAGTAAATGGCCGCAATGCTGGCCGCGATGGCAGCCACACCGCCCAGCGTGCGCCGCGTAGCGGAACCCCGGGTCTCGCGTAACTGATGAATCTCGGAGTAACTCTCCTGCCGCCATTGCAGATACGGGCTGCGCATCTTGGCCGCGAAGGTGGAGTAATAGTCCTGCAACGTGTCCACGAACAGGTTGTCCCGCTCGCGAATTCGCCGCAGCCGTTCCATCAATGGATCATTTTCCGCCGGCAGGCGCGCGATGCTGTACCGCTCCTTGCCGTCCTTGACCAGGTAGCCGGAATACACCTCGGGGGCGAAGCGTTCGGCGAAGCGGAGTTCGCTGATCGTGCGCAGCGTGCCCACCTGGGCCGGCGTGACCTGGCTGCGAAACGCGGCCATGTCACTGGCAATGCGGTTGTATAGCCCCTGGAATGGCTCAATGGATTTGCTCAGCTCCTTGTCATAGGCGTACTTGCTTGCCTCTTCCTCGTAGGTGCGCGTGAACCAGGTCTTGCCGCTGGAGTCCTGCACGTTGATCGCAAGTTTCAGGAATTCACCGTCGGACTGGAGGATGACGCCGTCCACGAACAGATCCATCTCGCTCTGCCGGTCAGGTATCACGCGCACCACGCCCCAACTGCCGGTATTTTGCAGCGTGGTGGCGAGCACGGTGGGGAAATAGCGCGCCTCGGCCTGACGCACCTCGGGGTAGATGAGTTCCAGTTCCTTGTCAGTCAGGCCTTCGGTGCCGGGTTTGAAAAGGTTTACGCCGACATCCAGCAACATTGACTCCGGCACCGGCCCGGCAACCTCGGGTTGCACCGGTGTCTGTGTCGTGGTCTTCACCGTGGTGGAATTGCAGCCCGGAATCAGAGCCGCCAGCAACAACGACATCAATAACGCGCGCGAGGCTTTCATCATCATTTCACCGGCATGCCTTTGTATTTTCGATATTCATTCCAGAGTTTTTCCCGCAGCACCGGATCCGGTTCCTGCATGGCGGCCTCGCGCAGCTGGCGTGCGACCACATCATCATCGTCACCGCGCGGAATGTCCGTCGGCACGGCGGCCATTGCCACCGGCGCGTGATCTCCAGCACGCGGCGGGGCGGGCATCGCGGGCATGCCGCCGCCCGCGGAATTCGAGACGCTGCCACCCCTCCCACCCGGGCCACCGGTCAGCGGCGGCGCGGTATCACCGTCACCACCCGCTCCGGCCATGCCCCCGCCATCCTCCGAATCAGCGCCGTAACCGTCGTCGTAGCCGGAGCCAGGTTCTTCTTCGTCGGCGCCGAGTGTACCGCTGTCACGCTGCCGTGCCGCGGCAGCCGCGCGCTCATCCAGCAACATGCCGTCGAATTTTGCCATCTGCTCATTGAGCCGCCCATCCAGCAGCACTACTTGTTCCCCCTGGGTCACGGCACCGGGTTCACCGCCGGCGGCTGTCGTACCTGTGCCGGGGGTGCCGGCCGCACCGGCGGCCTCATCACTCATACCGGGGGATCCGGCCGCGCGTGAAGTACCAGCCGCAGTTGCACCGCCGCCGGTTCCTGCGGCGGCAGCCGGACTGCCCGCGGCGCCGGAGGTACCGCCGGGCGGACTGTCTGCGCGACTTGCGGTAGCAGCACCGGATGCAGTCGACAGCGGTGGAGGGCTGCCCGGTTCCGGTTCCGAACCCGGTTGTGCGGCGGCGGCCCCTTGCATGCCCTTGTCAAATGTTTCCAGCGCCGCATCCAGAACCTCGTCCTCCGTTTGTGTTGACGATGGATCCTCCTTTCCGCCACCCGCTGCTGCAGAATCCTGTGCCTGCTGTTGTTGACCGGCGTCGGCGCTGCTGCTGGCCTGCGCCTCTACCGCGCCGGCCGCCGCCGGGGAAGCAGGTTGTGACTGGGAATCGGATTCTGATTCGGACGCGGATTGGGGTTCCGCCTGGGATTGCGATTGCGTCTGTGCGCTGGGTTTGGATTGGGACGTCGATGATGTCGTCGAACTGGAACTTTGCGTGGGCGGTTGCGGTATGGACGGCGGCGTCGGTTGGCTGGGCGGCGTCGAGCAACCTGCGCCGGCCAGGGAGATCATGGCGCAGGCGGCCAGGCGGCGAAGCGTGATCAGGGAATCGAAGCGCATGGGGCCAACCGGGTCAGTTGATGGGGAAACGTTTGACCGTTCCCAGCGTGTCGACGGCCACGCCATTTTCGAAGCGTGGCCGGAACCGGTTCTTGCGCAGCGAATCCAGCACCTTGCGCCGTGCCGAGACCGAAGCGTCGGGACTCTGGTCCGTGATCTCGGCATTGTGCACGCGGCCATTCTTCGTCACGTCGTAGGTGACGGTGACAAAGTTCGCCGGGTTTGCCGGCGCGACCTGCTTGTCGACGCTGGGCACGGACAGCCGCAGCGACGGGACCGGGACCGGGCTGCCAAAAAGGGTCTGGGTCTTTTTGTCGCCATCGGGCAGCCCCGCGAGCAATTGCCAGGCATTTTGATAGTGCTCCAGCGCCGTCTGGTTGCTGCCACGCAGGATGTACCAGTCGCCCAGATGGGTGAGCGCCTCGGCGCGGGATTCCGGTTCAAGTTCGGCATGGGCATCATGGATGGCGATGATGCGTTCCAGGGATTTGCGCGCCGCGAGGAAACGCCGCTCCACGTCAAGGTCCTTTTCACTCTGGGCGCGGGTGTAGGTGCTGATATTCGTGACCGGGATAACGTAACACGACATGGCGATGCGACCAGTGGCGGTACGCACCGGGGTGCATTTCTGCACATAAGCGACGGTGCCGGTGGCCTGGCGATCCACGTACTTGTCCAGCGGGCGGTTGGCATATTCGATCATGGCCTGATAGCTGGCAACGGTGTGTCCGTACAACAGGTCGATCAGGCGCGGGTCGGTTTCTCCATAGCGCTGTTCCGTCAGCTTGATGGACTTTGAGAACAGATGGGCGGCGTCGCTGACCGTGGTATAGCCATCGGTCTTCAGCAGTCCGTCGCGGTATGCCTGGATCTTCCAGCTCCCCACCTGGTCGAAGATTTTCAGCAACTCCTGGTCTCCGTCTTCGTAATTGCGCTGGTAGACCCACAGCAACTGGTCAAAGTTCTGGTCCACGGCCGGCCAGTCGCGCAGGGCGATATTGCTTTCGGTGATATTTTGCAGGATGGATACCTGTGCCAGGTTCTGCACCCCGGCGGTGACGCGCTGAATATGAAATGCACGCTTCAGGGCCTCCAGTGCCCTGGCATGATCCTGCAACTGCTGGTACACGCGCCCCTGGCTCAGCAACTGCTCGCCGAGGCGTGGGTCATAGGCCCCGTATTCGGATTCCAGCCGGGCCACTTGCTGCTCGTATTGTTCCGCGATGGCCAGCAATTCCTCCGACGTGGCCGTGGGCCGGAGTTCCGGGTCCGGCGCAACCTCATCGGCAGCGGCGTACGCCGTTGCGATGAGGCAGAAAACCAGAATACCGGGCAGATTGATATTTGCTATGCGCATGGATGGATCAAGTTCCGGGGCCGCCTATTATGCAGGGACTTGGAATCCCAAGCAGGTCAAGATTCCTCCCCGCTAAATTGGATTTCCCACGCCCCCATTGGTTCCGGAATATGTGGCACGCGTATTGCCGGATTGCGTCCCCGCGCAATTTCCTAACTACATGATTTGTAAATATTAATTGTATCGCCCGCAAAATGCTTTTGGCGCCGGGCCGACGGCAGGCAGTGCCGCTGCGCCATATTGCGGCAGCATGCAGGCCGGCAGGATATGCTGGTGCCTGCAAGCATTACATATATAAGGAGCGCGCAATGACAAGAGTTGCGGTGGTGACTGGTGGCACCCGGGGCATCGGCAAGGCCATATCAGTGGGATTGAAGAATGCCGGTTACAAAGTGGCGGCGAACTACGCGGGCAACGACGAGGCCGCGGTCAAGTTCAGCAAGGCCACCGGCATAGCCGTATACAAATTTGACGTGGGTGATTTCGAGGCCTGTCAGCGCGGCGTGAAACAGATTGAAGCGGATCAGGGCCCGATCGATATAGTGG
>Ga0209343_10006239_pt1 | contig 14291 bp, 15 predicted proteins | sample RifCSPlowO2_02_FD_184026 | JGI IMG/M metagenome (GOLD analysis project Ga0209343, IMG submission 184026) | Groundwater microbial communities from Rifle, Colorado - Rifle CSP2_plank lowO2_0.2 (SPAdes) (version 2) | ecosystem: Environmental > Aquatic > Deep subsurface > Groundwater | place... | reverse complement strand
GGCGGGGGGCGGGTTTACCGCGGGAAAAAAAGAAATCATTCAGGTCTTGCATCAAAGAAGCCGCACCACGCTTTTCAGCAACAGCATGACCCCGGCCATCGCTAACGCGGCCATGTATGTTCTGCAGAATTTCGACAAGAAATTATCCGGGCGGCGGAAACAGCTCGAGGAAAACACAGCGTATTTTCGCGCCGCCATGGAAAAGCTTGGGTTCACCCTCGGCGGCGACGGCAAGCACCCCATCACTCCGGTCATGCTATTTGAGGAAAAATTGGCGACGGACATGGCGAGAGCGCTTTTCGGCAAAGGGATTTATGTGCGCGGATTCACCTATCCGGTCGTGCCGAAGGGCAAGGCGAGGATCCGTGTGCAGATATCAGCGGCGCATACCAAGAAGCATATGGACGAAGCCGTTGCGGCCTTCCAATCCGTGGGCCGGGAGTATAAGATCATTAAATGAGCGACCCTAATACACGAATGCACCCGAATGACACGAATATTCGAGACATTCGGGTGAACAACTCGGGTCATTCGAATCGCCTTTCATGAAGAATATTGTTATCATCGGCGGAGGGACGGGAACTTTTACCCTTCTTTCCGGCCTTCGCAAATTTCCCACGAATAATGCGGTCATCGTTTCGACTGCGGATGACGGCGGCTCTACTGGTCGGCTTCGTGAGGAGCTCGGCGTTATTCCGCCGGGGGATATTCGACAGTGTCTGGTGGGGCTTTCATATGGGGACGCGATCCTTCGGGACCTCTTTTCCTATCGGTTTGAAAACGGATCTCTGAAAGGTCATGCCATGGGCAACATCCTTATCGCCGGCCTCGAGAAAAGTACGGGGAGCATTGAGCAAGCGATCGCGGCGGCCGCTAAACTCCTCAATGTCCGAGGAGAAGTGGTGCCGGTCACTCTCCACCCGACCCGGCTGACCGCCACCTTGGAGGGAGGCAAACAGATCGTAGGCGAGCATAATATCGACGAGCCCCGGCACAACGGCAACCTGCGAGTGAAATCTTTGCGCCTCGATAAGCCTAGCCCGGCGAATCCGCGTGCTTTGGCGCTCATCAAAAAAGCCGATGCCATAGTTTTTGGCCCGGGCGATTTATATACGAGCACTATCCCCAGTCTTCTCGTGGAGGGAGTCGGCAAGGCGATCGCCGCGTCGGCCGCCCGGAAGATTCTGGTAGTGAACCTGATGACGAAGTGGGGGCAGACGAATGGCTTCAAAGCCTCCGACTTTGCCCGGGAACTGCAGGCGTATCTTGCGCCCGCGAAGCTGGACATGGTGATTGTGAACACCCAAAAGCCGGGCACGGCGGTTATCGCGCGCTACCAAAAAGAAAAGGCGGAATTTGTGGAGCCTGATCTGGATGTGCTGAAAACCATGGGGACTGCCGCGGCCGGAGCCGAGCTGGTTTTTGCCGGAACGTTTGAGAAAAACAGCGCGGATACGCTGACCAGAAGTATGCTGCGGCACGACTCGGACAAACTTGCGAAGTTAATCGTGGAAGCGGTCTGATATGGAGATAAAAACCAGCGTCGAAAAAGAAGTACAAGCAGTCAAGATCGTAGCCTCGGGAGACGGGAGGATAATCGGTCGGGCTTTTTTGTACGTTCTGAAAAACGAGCTGCACAAAGAACCTTTCGGGTTTCTCGAAGACGTCTTTGTGGAAGAGCAGTACCGCAACGGCGGCGTCGGCAAGCAAATCGTGGAGCGGGCGATCGCCGAAGCGAAGAAACAGGGCTGCTATAAGCTGGTGGGGAACAGCCGGTTTCAAAACGAAGCCGCGCACCGGTTCTACGAACGCTTCGGGTTCAAAAAACAAGGCTACGAATTTCGCCTCGATTTTTAAGCCCCCCTTTTTGTAAAGGAGCCTGTACTAGCGGCAGTTGGTTATGACTTCGGCGCGAATTAAGCGGCCTTTTTCAATTCTCCCCCGTCATCCTTCCGTTTTTTGATTTCCTCTGGTTTTTTCTCTTCCCTAATTGCTTGTTCGGTTTCCTCGGGGGTGGGTTTGCGAAGCGAGCCGGGCACCAGGTGGCTTTCGGGTCTGACACTGCCGTCGCCTCTTTTGGAGTCGTACGTTTCGAATTCAGCCGCTTGCAATTTTGGCGTGTCGCCAAATGAAGGGTTTGAAGGGTCGTTCTTATCCCGTTTCCCTAATGCCTTGAAAACCCCCTTTTTTCTCTCGGGGTTGGGGTTGTAGTTGGACTCTAACTCTGGGTTTCCCATATAGTTAGATAGTAGCAGAGTAACAAAAAAAATCAATTTCCTCTTTATGCGCGTTATTTCCGATCTGCATATTCACTCCAAATATTCCCGCGCCTGTTCGAAGGATCTCGTTCCCCAGAATCTCGACAAATGGGCGAAGATCAAGGGTGTGAACCTGCTGGGCACCGGCGATTTTACCCACCCGCGGTGGTTTGCTGAGCTGCGGGAGTCGCTCGAGGAAGCGGAGCCAGGGTTTTATAAATTACGTTCATCCTCCCCCTCACCCCTCCCATCGAGGGAGGGGAAAAAACAAAATTTTCCTCCCCCCGGTGGGGAGGAGTTGCCTGCCCGTTCCGCAGGCGGGAAGGAGGGGGGCGTCCGGTTTGTTTTGTCCGCGGAAATTTCCTGCATTTACTCGCAGGACGGCCGCCTGCGCCGCGTGCACTATGTCCTGCTGCTGCCGTCTTTTTCTGCGGTCGAAAAATTCAACCGAACCCTAGAGAGCAAGGGCGGCAAACTAGGGAGCGACGGCCGGCCGATTTTGGGGATGAACTCCAAAGAAGTTCTGAAGTATCTTCTGGACGCTTCTCCCGACGCGCTTTTCGTTCCCGCCCACGCGTGGACGCCGTATTTCGGGATTTTCGGCAGCAAGTCGGGTTTTGACTCCATCGAGGAATGTTTCGGGGAGATGACGAAACACGTTTTTGCTTTTGAGACCGGCCTCTCCTCCGACCCAGAGATGAACTGGCGATTCAGCGGCACTGATAAATTTGCCATCCTGTCTTCCTCGGACGCCCATTCGCTCTCGCGCATCGGCCGCGAGGCGAACGTCATGGAGGTCCCGGAAAAGGAGTTCAATTACCGAGAGCTTTACCGCATCATCAAAGAAAAAGACGCCAGCCGTTTCAAATACACGATCGAATATTTTCCCGAGGAAGGGAAATACCACCTCGATGGTCATGCGAATTGCAAGTTTTCCTGCGAGCCGGAAAAGACTAAAAAATTGCATGGGGAGTGCCCGGTATGCGGCAAGAAACTCACGATCGGGGTGGTATCGCGCGTGCAGGATCTCTCGGATCGACCGGAAGGATTTCTCCCGCCGGGAGCGCCGGCGCAGAAACATCTCGTTCCTCTAGAAGAAGTTTTGGCGGACTGCAATGGCGTAGGAGCGAAGAGCAAGAAAGTTCAGGATCTGTATTGGAAGCTTATCGCGGCCGCGGGCAGCGAGTTTGCCGTGATATTGGACCTGCCGATTCCGGATGTAGCGAGTCTTGGCGGGGCAGTGGTGGCAGAGGCCGTGAAGCGCGTGCGGGAGGAGAGGGTCCACAAGACCGCCGGGTATGACGGAGTCTACGGGACAGTCAAAGTTTTTACAGATGACGAGCGGGCGAAATTTGACCGCGATATCTCCAAACAAAAAGCGTTGTTCTGACCCCCACACCATAACAAGTCTTTTTGCGCCCGATTGATCTAAAAAGCTGAGGGGGGATTAGTCAAATACCTTTTTACTATCGCGTTGCCAAGACAAGGTGCCGGAGCAAACATAGACTTGTTTGGTGTGGGGGCAGGATTGACAGTGGATAACTTTACCGGTTATATTGGTTTCTTGCCTTATAATTGAATTAAGGTTTTTTCTTGCAGGTGTTGGTTCGCACATTCCAAAGCCAGAAGGAGGTGATTAATGGAGGAAAAGCTCGCGCAGTACCGTGTTCCGGTTTTTACCGCTGTGTTTTTTCTTTCACTCGGTGCGATTTCCGTTTCGGCTGCAAAATATTTGCGGCGGCGTCGCACCGACCGTGAACTAGCCGAGCAAGTCGGAAAGCACGAAAGTATTCCAGTTAGGGACCTACCGCAGTCAATTCGCGAAGCAAGGAGGAGGTGAAATGCCCATCAACAAGGACGAAGTACTGACCGAAGAGCAAAGAATCGCCCTTGGTTGTTACCTAACCCTCAACAACTGTCGCATTTTGACGTCTCGTCTGTCCCCTAACCCCGGGGAAATCGTGCTCGTTGTCCCCGAATTGGCTTTGCGGCAGGGTATGATGCTCGAGAAGGTACAAGAGGTCGCCCGACGGGAGGGTGTTCAAAGCGAGGAAGTCCGTTTTCCCTTCCGCCGTTCGCTCGCCCTGCGCGCCAACCCCAATCGCGTCGTTGATTTATTCCGAAGGTTTTCCTGAAGTAGCCGCAGCTTTTCCACCCGCGCTCCGCAGCGCAACTCCCCGAACCGTGTTTTGGTTTCAGCCCACCGGTTCGGGGCTTCTTTTTTTCCTTGACTTTTGGTATTATTCATGGGCAAGTTCGTCCCTAAGAGGAAGCGAGGATTACCGCCTGCGGCGGGGTAAATTGGTCTAGCTTACCCAGCTGCAAGCGGGGCGCATCGCCAAAATATTCTTTGTAGAGCGGAGGCGTCGCATAGCGGCCTAGTGCACACGCTTGGAAAGCGTGCGTCCGCAAGGACTCGTGGGTTCGAATCCCACCGCCTCCGCCCTGCGAGGAATGGAATTAACCACATTTTGGTGACGGGGTGAAAATCCCACCGCCTCCGCCAGTTAGGAAATGAAGTCAGTGGCTCATTTTCAAATGCGGGTAGGTGTTTTTAAAGAAATCGACTTAAATTAAAAAATAATAAAAGTATGGAAAATTTTATAAAGATATTTTTTATTTTCGTTGTCACATTATCTATTTCCCCCAAACTGGCAAGCGCCGGCGAACCGCCAAAGCCGGAATACGGAAAGGCGCGAGGAACCATTGATATTCCTTGTGTGCTACCACCGCCGGCATGGAGATATCCAGGTGAAAAAGAAGGCGCCATGATCACACATACTATTACTATTGATTTTTGGAATGTGGGCAAAGCGGGCGGGGATCAATATGAGTACGTATCGGTAACCACCGAGTATTCAGGTAAAAAAAGTAGCTGTTCATGGGGTGGAACACATGGCGATAAATTTGATGGTGGACCCAATGGAAAATTTCAAGCATTTGGACGAATGGTAAACGGAAAGCATATTGAAGTAACTTGGAATGGTGGAACAAGCAATATACCCGTTCTTACTCCGGAGGTATTCTCAAAATACGATTGGGCTGAGGGCGCGACAAAGAGCACACTTGAAGATTCCGGCGCGGCTTTTTCGGACGTTTTTGGTCAGGTAGAAGTCAGTATTCCTCGTCCCGATGGCACCTTTGATGAAGAGAGCTGGGACCTTGCCAAGCTTGATGGAAAAACTTTGCCGGTAGGTACCCATATTAAGACATCGGAAAAGAGTGGCGGGATTATCTCTTTTGCTGACATGACTACTTTTACGCTAAAACCTGAAACAGAAATTGTTCTTTCGTCTCCGAGCGCAAAAGATAGCGCAATCAAAATACTTTGGGGCAATTTAATGGTCAATGTAAAAAAGATGATGAAAGATGGATCAATGGAAGTGGAAATGAGCCAGGCGGTGGCCGGAATCAAAGGCACAACCTTTATTTTGGAAGAGACCGGTGATACATCCACGCTAAAAGTCATTGAAGGAACGGTCTCTTATATATCAAAAACGACCGACGACACGGAAATGGTTAATTCGGGAGAAACGATCACGGCCACGAAAGACGGACTGGGACAAAAATTAAGTTTTGACGTGGAGACCGAGAATAAAAGATGGGACAATCAGACGGACAATTCGGAGGAAACCTCTAGCAAGGCAGGTAACTATTTGTATTACTTAGGAATCCCAATTGTATTCGCGGGTATTATTACTTTCATTCTTACCAAGAGAAAGAAACTAAGGTAATTTCGTGCTCAAAAAATACCTGTCTCTAATCGTCGTAAAAGATTTTACTAGCAGGGATTGGCAAAGCGGCGTAAAACAGACACCGCCAAAGATTAAAATCATTAAAGAGCCAAACTAGTTAGATATGAAAAAACTATTATTCGTCATTTTAGCACTCATAGTCATCGGCGCAGTCGGATACGCTATTTTAAATGGGACCAAGTCCGAAGATCTGCTGGGCCAAGATCCCAAGCTTTATTTGTATACTATTAATGGCCAGTCAACCGGACAACTTAACGCGACTGTGCCGTTTACTCAAGCATCCAGCGACCAGTATTCAATTGATGTTGCCATTGACCTTAACAAAGATGGACAGATCACTGACAGCGAGTGGCAGGCCAAAGATGCCGCTGCATATCTAGTCCAAAATTTGAAAAGTAATTATTGGTTTGTGGATGAGGCGAAAAAACTGGCGGTCAATGACGAAGTTTTGTTAAAAGTGAGTTTTAAAAAGTCCAACAGCTCGGCTGCGCCCGCGACGCTTGAAAAAAAGTTAAAAATTGAAGCGTTTGAAATAGGCGAGATGTTCGGGTTTGACGTGCCGGGAGCGCACGAGGATATCAAGCGCGGCGGCAGCGTGCCGAACGCAATCATTTCCGTGGCCCATGCGGAAGGCGAAGAAGTGTTTCGTGACGCAATGACCCCGGACTTGGCTCAGGACCGTATGGAGTGCGCCGCGGTTTCGGCCGCCAACAACCTGATGTCTTTGGCCGGCGAAAACGACAAGCTCGGGAATTTACCAGAATTTACCGGTGATCTGATCGAAGAACTTAAAACTGATATGAAGTTTAATAACGGTATTACGCTGGATAACATGGTGACCGGCAAAAACACCTTTACTCAAAGACACAACCTGCCAATATCCACCGAACTCAAATTTGCGCCCACTAAAGATGATATCCTGAAGGCCCTGAATTCCGGCGCCGCGGTGGAGCTCAGTTTCAGCTTTGTCCGCTCGAGCTCCGGCCGCAGCAACACGGGTCACGTCGTGACCCTGGTTGGCGGCTCGAACAGCGAGCTTTTTGTCCACGATTCGGGTACGCCCGAGGGAATGGATACCTTAAGGATGTACGGTACCGTCCAGACTTCCAAACATACTTTTATTAACGTTCCGTATCCCTTGTGGGATGGCGTTGCGTATATTGACGGCATCGTGATTCAAAACTGGACCGACCCCAAACACGCCGAGGAATCTTTTACTGACGCGGGCGAACAGGCCAGCGAAGTAGAAATGTTGGTGATTGACGGCCACTATTTCCCGAAAAGCTTTTTCCGCGTTGCCAACCCGGATAACTGCAAAGCGCCGCACTATCATGCGGTGAATAGCGACGACACGGCTTATGGCCTTAAGGATAAAAATTCGAGCGAGATCGTTTCCTTAAGAGATCCGAACAGAGATTCCTGCGGCTTTGGCAGGGTCTCAGAAGTACCGGTGGAAAAAATTACCATCACCTTTGAACAATCGCAGGAATTGATTAAATATTTGCCGACTTCGGCGGTTCCACAGGAATCAGGTGGGGCGGTCAAAGTATGCGGTCTGCCGGGGGGACCCGTTTGCCCTCCGCGTTAGAATAGAAAACCTAACCTTCTGAAGTAGACGGCACCTATTTGCCCACCCCGGAGGGCATTGGGTGAGGAGCCCTTGTCCGCCAAGATTTTTCATGAAAGTAAGCATCAGGCCGCAAAAAGTATCAGACGCTGGAAGATTTCTAGAAATTTTGAGTAATCCGAATTTCAATTTTTTTCACGTCCAAGAGATAACGCTAAGTCGAGAGGTCAAATTCTTAAAAAAGAACGAAGAGAATCGGAAGAGGAACTTCGAACATAATTACGCGATCCTTGCCGATGGTGTAGTGGTTGGCGGGTGCGGCATAAAAATCGATCAGCACCGCCCGTATATTGGAGAGATTGGATATTTCCTCGATGAAGCTTATTGGGGCAGAGGTATTACGGTTCGCGCGGTGAAGCTTTTGGAAAAGGTTGGCTTTGATCGATTAGGACTGAGCAGAATAGTGATCTTAATGAATACAGGTCACCGAGCAAGCCAAAGAGTAGCTGCAAAAAGTGGTTACAAGCGCGAGGGGCTTTTAAAAAAATCTCACCACTGTACTGTACACAAAAATGAATACGAAGACTGTTTCTTATATGCGAAGTTGAAATAGATGCTCCCGTCTGAAGAAATCAAAACTAAGCTCAATGTCGTCGACTTTGTCGGCGAGTATGTGAAGCTCAAGAAATCCGGAGCGAATTTCCGCGGCCTTTGTCCGTTTCACGACGAAAAAACTCCGTCTTTCATGGTTTCCCCGGCGAAGCAGATCTGGCATTGCTTCGGCTGCGGCTTGGGCGGCGATATTTTTGAATTTGTGAAGCAAATGGAGGGCGTCGAATTCCCGGAGGCTTTGCAGATTTTGGCCACGCGCGCGGGGGTAGTGCTGGTGCGTCCGACCATTGAGTATCAGAAAGCCACGGATGAAAAAAAGACGCTTTACGCCATCAATGAACTGGCCGCGAAATTTTACGCGAAGGTTCTCGCTGAATCCCCGGTAGCGGCCGCGGCGCGCGAATATCTGGGCAAGCGGGGCTTCAAGCCGGAAACAGTTGTTTCCTGGCAGCTCGGGTACGCGCCAAATGATTTCCATACTTTTGAAAACTTCATCATCAAAAAAGGTTATCAGAAGAGTGAAGCGGTAAAGGCCGGGTTGCTGATCGAGAAGCCTGCCTCGCCGGCGGGCGGGGACGGGGGATTTTATGACCGGTTTCGCGACCGCGTGATGTTTCCGCTTTTTGATCAGCATGGCCGGGTTGTCGGGTTTACCGCCCGTATCCTGCATCAAGGTAGTCCCTCGACAGGCTCGGGATCTACGACAGCGAAATACGTGAACAGCCCGGAGACAGCAATCTATTCCAAGAGCTACCTGGTCTACGGTCTGCACGCCGCCAAAAACGGGATTCGAAAAAATGACGCCGCGGTGGTCGTCGAAGGAAACGTGGACGTCATCACCAGCCACGAAGCGGGTTTTGACAACGTAGTCGGCTCTTCCGGTACGGCGTTTACGGCGGGGCAGCTCGAATTGCTGAAGCGATTTTCGCAAAACCTGATTTTTGCCTTTGACGTCGATGTCGCCGGGCTCACGGCGACGCGCCGGGCCGTGGAACTGGCTCTCTCCCAGGGATTTAACGTCAAAATCGCCGCGATTCCAAAAAGCGTGGCCAAGGACCCGGACGAGCTCATCCGCCGCGATCCCGCCCTGTGGCGCGGCGCGCTCCAGGGGGCGAAAAACTTCCTCGACTTTTACTTTGACGCGATTTTTGCTAATCTGAATCTAGAGGATAGTCAAGCGAAGAAGCAGGCAGTGGCAGAGCTAATTCCGCTGCTTTCTTTATTACCCGACCCGCTGGACCGCAATCACTATCTCCAGCGCCTCGCGCTCAAACTCCGGGTCGACGAGAAATTGGTCCTGGAAGTCCTCAACCGCCGTCTTGCGGCCCGTGAGCGAAAATCAGTCACTCCTCGGCCGCCGGTTGTGAAAAAAACCAGACAGGAACTCCTGGAGCGGCGCGTCCTTTCCCTGATGTTGCGCACCGGGGCGGAATTTCCGGATGAATGGAACATATTAGCCGACGACGATTTTACTTTTTTACTTCTCCAGCAAGTTTTTTTGGAAGTAAAACCTTTGATACAAAATCACAATTTTGACCTCGAGGCCTTTCTGGGGAGCCACCCGAAATGGCAGCCGGAATTGGAGCTCCTGCTCTTTGGCCTGGAAAACGAGCTGGCCTTGAGTCCGGATGTGTCTCTGGACGAACTCAAAAAACAATTTGTGTCCGAGTTGAAACTTCTTACGACAAAGCGGAAAATGAGCGAGCTCGGGAACCGGATCCGCGCGGCGGAACAAACGGGCCAGCGCGAAGAGCTGCGGGTGCTGACAACGGAATTTAATAATTTGTCAAGGGAGTTATCGAGGTTTCATGTCGGGTAGTGAAAATTCGACAGATTATGTTCCACTACGTGTATTTCCTAGCAGGAAAAAATAACAGACTATATGTTGGGTTGTCGGCTGACTTGCGAAAGAGAGTTTCGGAACATAATCATGGCAAGAATTTTTCCACCAAACCGTATCGACCCTGGCAGCTTATTCACTACGAAGCGTATCTCAACGGAAAGGACGCGAAGCGCAGAGAGAAGTATTTAAAAACCAATCAGGGGGCCAGACTTCTCAAACGAATGTTAAAAGAATATTTTTACGAGATAAAGAATCATTAAGTCGAATTTCTACTACCCGAAATGTCGTCTAAAGCAAAAAAACAGAAAAGTCAGAAACGAGCCGGGAAAAAGGCGTTGAAAGCCCGGTCAAAAGCCAGGTTTAGAAAGCACAAAGAACCGCGGGCTCATTTTGATTGGGAAAAGAGCCTCCGGGACCTCGTCGAGAAAGGACGCAACCGCGGCTTTGTCACCGAAGCCGAGATCCTCGGTTCGATTCCGAACATTGAGGACCGTTTGCCCGAGCTCGAGGAGCTTTTCGACAAACTCGAGTCTTTGGGGATCGAGGCCGTCGATCAGGAGGTCGCCTCGGTGTGGGAACAAAACAAGCCGGTCGAGAAAGGTACGAAGAGCAAAAGCGGAGTGACCACTCCCGAGAGCTATGATTTGGGGGATATTTACGATGACTCGATTCAGATGTATCTCCGGGAGATCGGCAAAGTTTCCCTGCTCAAAGGGGATGAAGAGGTGGAACTGGCGAAACGTATCACCAAAGGCGACGTTGCCGCGCGTAAAAAACTCACTGAGGCAAACCTCCGTCTGGTCGTATCAATAGCCAAGAAATACATGGGACGAAACCTGGGACTCCTTGACCTCATCCAGGAGGGAAATCTCGGACTGTTCCGGGCGGTCGAGAAATTTGACTGGACCAAAGGATACAAATTTTCGACCTACGCGACCTGGTGGATCCGCCAGGCTATCACCCGCGCGCTTGCCGACCAGTCGCGCACGATCCGCATCCCGGTGCATATGGTGGAGACTTTGAACAAATACGCTCAAGCGGAGCGCTCGCTGGTTCAGGAGCTGGGGCGCGAGCCCACGGCCGAGGAAATCGCGGCGGAAATGGGGATTGAACCGAGCAAAGTTCTGCAATTACAGAAAATTTCTCAGGAAACCGTGTCTATCGACACGGCCGTGGGAGACGAAGGTGATGAGGAAGACTCGCGCCTCGGGGATTTTATCGTCGACGAACAAACGACCATGCCGGCCGATTCGGCGGGACGGCAGCTCTTGCGCGAATACGTCACTAGCGTTTTGAAAGATTTGGATCCGCGCGAACAAAAAATCCTGAAAATGCGTTTCGGACTCGAGGACGGCGTGACGCATACGCTTGAGGAAGTCGGCAAAGAATTTGGCGTGACCCGCGAGCGTATTCGGCAGATTGAAGCGAAAGCGCTGGAGCGCATTAAAGACCACAAGGATATACAGAAGCTTAGGGACTATTAGGAGTAGGCCGGAGATAGTAGATTGGAGGCAGAAGCCGGGCAGTGCTTGTCCGGCTTTTTGTATTGGTCGAAAGTCATTATAATCATCTTAAGTTCAGGAAAGGAGGGTAGAGTATGAAGATTTGTTCCGGCTGGGTTGTTTGAAGGGACGATAACGGAGCTTCCTGATCCTTCGGGATCGCGACTGAGGAGTTGTAAATAAACAGGAGTCATCATCCCGCTCCTGCCCTGTCAAAGATTTTGCCGTTGTATCTCAGGAAGCATAGTCCAAGCCACCTCGATGTCTGGTTATGCCAGGAGGTAACAACGGGCGGAATAGTTATTCTGCGGGCACTCAGCTGTCCCGGGAAGGGAGCGTTTGCTTCCCAGCTGCTAAGGGCGATGGTTTTTACACATCGCCCTTCTTTAATTATCTATGATAGAATGCGGATATGAGTGATTTAGCATCGAAGAAATGCATTCCGTGCGAGGGCGGCGTGGAGCCGCTCAAATTAAATCAGGCCGAAGAGTACCTGAAACAGATAAATCGCGGTTGGAAGATCGTCGAGGGAAAACGGATCGAGCGGGAATTTAAATTCAAGAATTTCAAGGAGGCCCTCGAATTCGTAAATAAAGTCGGAGAAATAGCCGAGGCTGAAGGGCACCACCCAGTCGTCGAGTTCAGTTGGGGCTGGGTGCGGCTCAAACTCTGGACCCATGCCATCGGCGGACTTTTCGATAATGATTTTATTCTTGCCGCGAAGATTGACCGGTTGGTAGAGGGTAGACAGTAGATGGTAGATGGGGGAAAACAAAAAACCGCCCTCAAGGGGCGGTTTTTTAGTTCCTTACAGGAATCCCCGTCAAGTTTCCCAAAGGGAAACGCCGACGGGGATGAATGAGCACGCGAAGCGTGCTGTTAGCGCGAGCCCCTCCTGAATTGATTGTCATCCCCGACTTGATCGGGGATCCAGGTTCTAGATTCCCGCCTTCGCGGGAATGACTGAAGCGAGCGAGGAGCGGAGCAAAGGAAACCCCGCCAGAGCGAAGCGATGGCGGGGAGGACGTCATTTAGCTCACCAGAACCTTCAAAAAATTATCACCGTGGCGATGAGGAAGTAGATGAGGATGCTGATCAAGTCCTGCATGATGGTCGCGAACGGACCGGCGCCGAGCGCCGGATCAGTGTGTTCGCGGGCCAGAATCGTCGGTATCGCCAGAGCGAGCACCGGGGCGATGAGGACGTTGATGAACATCGCCAGCCCTACGGTCCATGCGATTTTTATCGAGTGCAGCCAGAGATAGGCAAAAACGGCCAGCGCCAATCCGAAAATCAAGCCCAACCCCAACCCGAGCAGAACCTCCTTCGCCAAATAACCGGAGAGGCCGGCTCCCTTTTTTGCCAGGTGCCGCACGTAGATTGTTTCGGTCTGGGTGCCGACGGCATCGCTCATATAGACGATAATCGGCAGAAAAAAAGCGAGCCGCAGATCTCGCGACAAAATTGATTCATATTTGGAGATAATCACGGCCGTGGCCATGCCGCCCAAGAGACCTAAGGTCAGCCAGGGCAGGCGGTGTTCGAGGAGGTGTCCAACCGGTTCCTTCGCGTCGTCTTCGAGCTGTTCTTTTGGTTCCATTTGTTTTTGTTTTAGGAAATATCCCGGTGGGTTTCAAAGAGAAACGCGGCGTCGGGATGGAGCTCTTTGAGGACCGCGATGATTTCCTCGAAGATTTCCTGGGAGGAAACGTCCGTTTTTTTGGCAATCCATTCGTCGATGCGGTCCGCCACGGTTTGGGCGATATTTTCCGACAGCTCTTCGGAGAGATGCGCGTTGCGGCAGGCTGCGTAGGAGGCGGCGTAGACCTTCCGTGAATCGTAGGGTTCGCTATGACCTTTTCTTTTGACGATGTGAGGCATATCTTTACGATTTTTTACCAATATGCGAATCATTTCTTCCCCTCTCCGCTATCGGAGAGGGTTAGGGTGAGGTTACTGATATTTTATCTGCCACGTTCCTTACCTCACCTTCCGTCCTCTCCCATTTGGGAGAGGAGACTTATTCGTATATTCGTACTGATTAGTAATTGGTAAAGCTATCCAAAATTAATTGTGCCGTTGGCAATCAGAATCAAGAGCCAGGCGAGTCCAACGAGCAGGACGCCGATAGCGAGGCGCATAAAGCCGCGGTTGTCCTGTTTCCAGCTTTTGATTTCCTGGATCTTCTTCCCGCTGGCGACCAAAAGCAGAATCACGATCAGCGGAGAAACGAAAATCAGATTATAGAAAACCAGCAGCCAAAAGGCGTTGAGGTCAAACGATTGCGAGAGAATCGCGATGATCGCCAGGTAGGGCGCGCCGGTACAGGGCAGTTCCACGGCTGAGACAAAAGCTCCAAGGAGCGCCACCCCGATTATCGTGGTGTGGGATGCGAAGTCGTGGATTTTTTTTGCCATCGAAGCGGGAATGGCGAGCGAGAACCCCCGGCCGTACCAGAAGAAGTCCTTGATTTCCAGAATGCCGGCCAGCACGACGAGCAGCGCGACGGCGATGGACAGGTATTCCGTCACGACCAGCGGGATTTTCGTGAAAAAATATACCAAACCAAGCCCGGCGGCCAGGTATACTAGCATAACCGAGCCGGTGTAGACAAAGCCCAGATACATCATCCGTTTTATCGAGCCGCCGCCCGAGAGCACGACTGACATCATCAAAATCAAAACCCCGATGGCGCAAGGGTTGATGGAATCAACCGCCGCGGTGACGAGGACGGTGAGGATTGTCGGGAGCTGG
>Ga0209343_10006238_pt1 | contig 14292 bp, 12 predicted proteins | sample RifCSPlowO2_02_FD_184026 | JGI IMG/M metagenome (GOLD analysis project Ga0209343, IMG submission 184026) | Groundwater microbial communities from Rifle, Colorado - Rifle CSP2_plank lowO2_0.2 (SPAdes) (version 2) | ecosystem: Environmental > Aquatic > Deep subsurface > Groundwater | place... | reverse complement strand
TTGTGCATGATAGTTTCGCTGCAACTCGGGACATGGCACACCTCCGGCAATAATCGCTGAAGGTGGTATTTTAGTTAATATCTTTTATTATTGCAATTAGACACTAGATTGCCATGCTTCATAACCGAAATAAACAAGGGAACCAAAGCATGAAAAGAATTTTGCAAGCCGTTTCAGCATCCCGCCATCACGGCTGCCAATTTATAGGGGTGTTATTATGCGTATAGTTATTTTGATGCTGCTGCTGACAATCGCAGCTTGCAGTGAGAGGGAACATGGCAGCAAGACAGAAACTGATGCTTCCCCTGCCCGGAAAACAAATTTGAATAGCCAGTTCGGATCTGGGCCGCAAAGCCCGGAAGACAAGTTTGCCGAGATGAAGCGGAAAGCCGAGTCTGGTGATGCAAAAGCGCAATTAGGTCTCGCCCGGATGTATTACAACGGAGACGGCATAACCAAGGATGACGCCAAGGCGGTAGAGTGGTATCAGAAAGCATCCGAACAGGGGAATGTTTTTGCGCAATACAAACTGGGCGAGATGTATGACAAAGGTGAAGGCGTACCCAGGGACGCAGCCAAGGCGGTGGAGTGGTGGCAGAAAGCGGCAGCGCAGGGTAATGACGCCGCTCAAGAATCACTCAAGCGCCTTCCTGCTAATTGACACCAAGGGGGAATCAAATGGAATTCAGTTCTAAATTTATTGCATCGGCGTTGCTTTGTCTGGCTTTGGCAGCCTGCAATCAGCCTGTTGAGGAACAAGCATCGGCCAAGGAAGGTAACGGCAACGATGCGGAAAGTACCAATGGAATGCAAAGAAAATTACCGGAGTGTGCGAAGCGCAACAAGGATGGTACGTACAAGTATGGAAGTGGTTGTTCAAAAGATCAGTGGTTAGAGTGGCAAAAAACCCAGGACGCTATGGTCGCACCAGAGAGATAACGAAGGCCCGAGCGCAAAGTTTTGATGGACTGCTTTCGGGCTGGCAATAATGCAACATCAGGTTAGGCTTCGCGTTAAAGCGTCACGCCATGAACGACTGTTTTGAGGCGATGAAATCCGGGAGCCAGAAGTATCAGCTTTACCATTGATTGCGGACAGCGGAGTGCGCCAGGCTTATTGCCCGAGCTAAAGCGAACTTTGTTGGTCGCATCAGGTCTGAATAAACGTATTTTACATTTGACAGGGTTGCCGAATTTTGCCAAGCTGCACACATGTCTCGTTCCATTAAAAAACTTGTTGCGGTACTTATAGCCATCTGGTTGCCGTTGTTCAGCGGCAACGCGCTGGCTGTTTCGGTTGGAATGCAGTCGATGGGCGGCGATTGCCATGCTGTCGCTGTCCAGCAAGACGAGCATCAATTGCATCACGCTATGGCATCGCAACACTTCCAGTCTGCTGCGGATCAGGATCAATCCTCCTGCCTTCATGACCAACAGGATTCTGGCTGCGGGAGCTCCGGCATCTGCCATCTGGCCTGTTCCGCATATCTGGCTACTGCCTCAATCAAAGAGGTGGTGGCTCTGTCCTTTGCGCAATCGTTCGTCCCCTCTTTGACACAGTTTCAATCCATTGCATTAACCCTGCTTGATCCCCCGCCTCTCGCTCGCGCTTAACGCGGGACGAGTGTCTTTTTTTTTCAGCTAGCACGCTGAACCATTCAGCATAAAATTCCCGTTCCGAACCGTATGGCAGCCGCACTGCGCCTGCTAATCCGCTACATATTAGGGATTTAAAACATGAAAACGAATGAAATGAGTTTCTATAAAACGAATGAAGTGGGTTTTGCCAAAACATTTACGATTGTTCATTTATCAAAACACCTTCTGCAAGGTATGGTGCTGTGTGCCGCTTTGGGAACCACTCTGCCCGGCATGGCGCAGCCCCTGCAACAGGGTTCAGGGCAGGCCACTTCGCCTCTCGCTGCCTCAGGGAGTTCGGGACAGGCCCTGCCGGTCGTGGAAATTTACAAGAGTGCGGAGTGCGGCTGCTGCAAGGCCTGGGCGGAACATCTCCAGAAAAACGGCTTCAAGGTGATTCTGCACGATGTGGACGATATACCCGCAGCACGCAAAAAGCTGGGCATGCCCAATCAGTACGGTTCATGCCATACCGCCAGGGTCGGACGATATCTGGTTGAGGGGCATGTACCCGCGACGGACATCAAGCGTTTGCTCAAGGAAAATCCCAAGGCCATCGGATTGGCTGTGCCTTCAATGCCGCCCGGATCGCCCGGCATGGAAAGCGAAGATCCAATCCATTATGACACCTTGCTGATTACCGGGGACGGCAACGCCAGGGTATTTGCGCATCATTGAACCGGCGCAGCCACCCGGATAAACAACATTCCGGTGGCTGCTTCGCATCAGGCTTCAAGGAGCGAATCATGAAAATACGATCTGTTGTCAGATTGGCGGTTTGCGGGTTGATGGGTGCATGGCTGCTGCCTGTCCATGCGGCCGAGGATCGCACGCTGGGTTCGGATCTTGCCGGGCTGCTGGAATATGCGCGCGAGCACAATCCGGAATTGGCGGCAACGCGCTTCGATGCCGATGCCGCAGCGCAACGCGCGCAGTCGGCAGCAGCCTTGCCCGATCCGGTATTGCGTGCCGAACTGATGGACATCACCAATCAGGGCACGAATAAAGGCACGAGTATATTGCCGTCGCAGGTTGGCGGCACGCGCTACTTGCTGATGCAGAGTGTGCCGTGGTTCGGCAAGCGCGATTTGCAGCGCGGGGTTGCCGAGGCGCAAGCTGTACAAGCCAACAGCGAGGTTTCCGCGACCTGGGCCGAGCTGTCGGGCAGGATCAAATCGGTCTTTGCGATGTATTACTACCTGTCGGGCAGCGAGAAGCTGAATCGGGAAACGCTCGGCTTGATGAGCAGCTTGGAGCAGGTCGCACAGGCGCGCTATGCCAACGGGATCGGCACACAGCAGGATGTCCTTCGCGCCCAGGTCGAGCAAACCGATCTGCAGGGCGAACTGCTCAATCTGGAAGTCGAGCAGCATCACGCACAAACGCGGTTAAACGCTTTGCTGTCGCGCCCTGCGATGGCGGAGCTGGCGCAGCCCGCGCAACTTCGGAACCTGCCAGCGGCGGCACAGCTCGAATATGCCGTGCTGGAAGAAAAGCTGCGCGTGCGCAACCCGCAATTGCAGATTGCCGATGCGCGCAGAAATGAAGCCGAGAAAAGCCGCGATCTGGCCCATAACAACCGCTATCCCGGTTTCACGCTGGGAGTCGCGCCGACCCAATCCGGCAACGCGGTAAAAAGCTGGGACTTGATGGTCGAGCTCAATATCCCCTTGCAGCAGGAATCGCGCCGCTCACAGGAACGCGAGGCTGCGGCGATGCTGTCTGCCTCGGGCGCGCGCAAGGAAGCGCTGCTTAACCAGATGCTGGCCGACTTGTCGGAAAGCGTGTCAGCGCTGGAAACCGCGCGGCGCACCGAAGCCTTGATCGCGACGCGCCTGCTTCCGCAGGCCGAACTCACCTATCAGTCCGCCCTGTCCGGCTATGAGACCGGCAAGGTGGATTTCGCCATGCTGCTGGATGCGCAACGGCAAACCCTGAAAGCCAGACAGCAACGGCTCAAGGCGCAATTCGAAACACAGGTACGTTTGGCCGAAATCGAACGTTTGCTGGGAGAAGAATTATGAAACGGCTTGGCGGAATAATAATTGGCGCAGTGGTTTTGCTGGGTGTGGGTGTTGCCGGGTATTGGTTCGGAAGCCAGAAGACCGGGGACAGTGGACAGAAGACAGAAATTGCAGTGCAAAAAGAACCTGCCCGAAAAATCTTGTATTACCGCAATCCAATGGGTTTGGCGGACACCTCGCCGGTGCCGAAAAAAGATTCGATGGGCATGGACTATGTTCCGGTTTACGAAGGAGGGGATGAGACGGGTGACGGCAATCATGCCGCTTCGTCCTTCGCACCCTCAGGAGGCTCAGGACAGGCCGCTTCGACAGGCTCAGGACAGGTAAAAATCAGCGTCGAAAAGGTGCAAAAACTGGGGATAAGATCCGAGCCGGCAACGATGCGTGTTCTTGATAAAACGATGCGCACCGCTGGCAGGGTGGAAGTCAACGAACGGAATATCCACAGCATCGCTCCCAAGTTTGAAGGCTGGATAGAAAAGTTGCACGTGAAGACCACTGGCGAGCCGGTAAAAAAAGGACAGGCTCTGTTCGACGTGTATAGCCCGGAATTGGTATCGGCGCAGCGAGAATACTCGATTGCAATGCAAGCTGTCGCGGCATTGAAAGATGCGGATGACGATACCAGACAGAGCATGCAGCAGCTTGCCGAGGCCAGCCTGATGCGCCTCAAGAACTGGGATATTTCCGAGCAGCAGGTGCAAGACCTGTTCAAATCCGGGACGACCAGGAATAGCCCTACCTTCCACACTATTCATACGCCAGTCAATGGCATCGTTCTGGAGAAAAAAGCCCTGGAGGGGATGCGTTTCATGCCCGGTGAAATGCTGTATCAGATTGCCGACCTTTCCTCGGTTTGGGTGATAGCCGACGTCTTCGAACAGGACATCGCTCTGGTTAGGACTGGCATCAAGGCCAGGGTGAAAATCAATGCCTACCCGGACAAGGTGTTCGAGGGCGTCATCACCTATGTTTACCCGACCCTGAATCCGGCAACCCGTACCGTTCCGGTGCGGCTGGAGATCGCCAACCCGCGCGGCTTGCTCAAGCCAGCCATGTTTGCCCAGGTGGAGATATCGGTGGTCGGCGAAGGCAAGGTGCTGACCGTTCCGGCTTCCGCGGTGATTGACAGCGGCACTCGCCAGATCGCGCTGGTGCAACTGGCGGAAGGACGCTTCGAGCCGCGCGAAATCAGGATAGGCAGCCGCAGCGACAATTATGTCGAAGTGTTGTATGGGATTGCCGAAGGAGAACGGGTGGTCGTGGCGGCCAACTTCCTGATTGATGCCGAAAGCAACCTCAAGGCAGCGCTCGGCAGCCTCGGGCACGCTCATCCCGGCGGGACGCTGGATGCGAAAGGAACCGCCCAACCAACTGTGGAGCATGCCGGGCATGGTTTACCGGGCGCGGCAGACGAGTCGAAACCGGCCGCAGTTGGCTATCAGACGGAAGGCACGCTGAATGCCCTCAATGCAGACGGCACGGTCAACGTCACGCACAGCCCGATCAAGATGCTGGGCTGGCCGGGGATGACGATGGATCTCGCGCTGGCCAATCCATCGCTGGTGACAGGCATTCAGCCCGGCACTGCCATTACGTTTGAAATAGTCGAGCGCAATCCGGGCGAATGGGTGATTACCAGGCTGCAAGCCAAGATGGCGGCACTTTCCGGCAATCCACACGCGGGGCACTGACATGTTAAACACCATCATCGACTGGTCGGCGCGCAACCGCTTCCTGGTGATCATTGCCACGCTGTTCATCACGCTGGCTGGCGTTTATGCAGTGGTCAAAACCCCGCTGGACGCGCTGCCCGATTTATCGGATGTGCAGGTGATCGTCTTTACCGAGTATCCCGGCCAGGCTCCGCAAGTGGTGGAAGACCAGGTCACCTACCCGCTGACCACTTCGATGATTTCGGTGCCGAAATCCAGGGTGGTGCGCGGCTTTTCGGTGTTCGGCGCGTCCTTCGTGTATGTCATTTTCGAGGACGGCACCGACCTCTACTGGGCACGTTCGCGGGTGCTGGAATATCTCAACTTTGCTTCCGGCAAACTGCCCAGGGGTATTACGCCGCAGATCGGCCCGGATGCGACCGGTGTCGGCTGGGTCTATCAATATGCGGTGATCGGCGTGAACAAGACGCTGGCCGAACTGCGCTCCATCCAGGATTGGTATCTGCGTTACCAGCTCACCAAGGCACACGGCGTATCGGAAGTGGCTTCCGTCGGCGGCTTTGTGCAGCAGTATCAGGTGACGGTGGACCCGGTGAAGCTGCGCGCCTATGGCATCCCCCTGATGAAGGTTGTGCAGGTGATCCGCGATTCCAATCGCGATGTCGGCGGACGTGTGGTAGAGATGGCCGAGACCGAGTACATGGTGCGCGGCAAGGGCTACCTGCGCGGCACGAACGACATAAAGAATCTGGTGGTGAAATCGGAACGCGGCACGCCGGTACTGATACGCGACATCGCGCGTGTCGAACTCGGCCCGGACGAGCGGCGCGGCCTCACCGAGTTGAACGGTGAAGGTGAAGTGGTGTCCGGCATCGTCATGGCGCGCTATGGCCAGAACGCGCTGGAGGTGATCGAGAACATCAAAAACAAAATTGCCGAGGTGTCCTCCGGCCTTCCCGATGGCGTGACCATCCAGACGGTGTATGACCGATCCGACCTGATCCATCGTGCCATCGCAACCCTGAAAAGAACATTGCTGGAGGAAAGCGCCATCGTGGCGCTGGTGTGCATCGTGTTCCTGATGCATGTGCGCAGCGCGCTGGTGGCCATCGTGATGCTGCCCGTCGGCGTGCTGATCGCCATCATCGCGATGCGCTTGCTGGGCATGAATTCCAACATCATGAGTCTGGGCGGGATTGCGATTGCCATCGGTGCGATGGTGGATGCCGCCATCGTGATGATCGAGAACGCGCACAAACATCTGGAGCGGCTTGAAGGCAACCCCAACCCTCCCCAGCCCTCCCCTGACAAGGGAAGGGCTGGGGAGGGGTTGGGAGGCCGGGAGGGGTCAGGTTTTGATGCACGCGCCAACGCCATTCTCGCCGCCTGCAAGGAAGTCGGCCCGGCGTTATTTTTCTCGCTGCTGATCATCACCGTCTCGTTTCTGCCGGTATTTACGCTGGAGTCGCAGGAAGGACGGATGTTCTCCCCGCTCGCTTTTACCAAAACTTTTTCCATGGCGGGCGCAGCGTTGTTGTCCATCACGCTGGTTCCGGTGCTGATGCTGCTGTTTATTCGCGGCAAAATCATGCCGGAGGCGAAGAACCCGCTGAACCGCTTCTTGATCTGGACTTACCGCCCGGTTATTGCGGCGGTGATGCGCTGGAAGAAAGCGACCATCTTCGCCGCGCTGGTGATTCTGGGTGTTTCCATCTATCCGGCGACAAGGATGGGCTCAGAGTTCATGCCGACGCTCAACGAGGGCACGCTGCTTTATATGCCGGCCTCGCTGCCTGCCATGTCCATCACCAAGGCTGCGGAACTGTTGCAGACGCAGGACAAGATCATCAAGAGTTTTCCCGAAGTGGCATCCGTGTATGGCAAGGCGGGGCGTGCGCAGACGGCTACCGATCCGGCCCCGCCGGAAATGTTCGAGACAGTGATCAATCTCAAGCCGGAGGCTGAGTGGCGACACGGCATGAACATCGACAAGCTGATCGCGGAAATGGACAAGTCGCTGCAATTTCCGGGTATGGCCAACTCGTGGACCATGCCGATCAAGGCGCGTCTCGACATGCTCGCTACCGGCATCCGTACACCGATCGGCATCAAGGTGTATGGCAAGGATCTGGAAGGGATAGAGCGTGTGGCCAGGGACATCGAAGCCGTGGTCAAGAACGTACCTGGCACCACCAGCGCCTTTGCCGAGCGCATTACCGGCGGTTACTACCTCGATATCGAGCCGGACCGCGAGGCGCTTGCGCGTTACGGGATGCCGGTGGGAGACTTGCTGGATGTCATCTCTACCGCGCTCGGCGGCGAGATGGTGACCACCACGGTGGAGGGACGGGAACGCTTCGGTGTCATCGTCCGCTACCCGCGCGAATTGCGCAGCAGTCCTCAGCAGATTGCGCGCGAAGTGCTGGTGCCAATCCCGATGCAGAGTAATGGGGAGGGCGCGATGATCCCGCTCGGGCAACTCGCCAGGGTGGAAGTGGTCAAGGGAGCGCCAGCCATCCGCACCGAGAACGCGCTGCTGTCCGCCTACATTTTTGTGGACATCCGCGATCGCGACATCGGCACTTATGTGGCCGATGCCCGCAAGGCGGTGGCGGAAAAGGTGAAATTCCCGCCCGGTTACTACGCGACATGGAGCGGGCAGTTTGAATACATGGAGCGCGCCGCAGCCAAGATGAAGATCGTCATACCGATAACGTTGCTGATTATCTTTTTGCTGCTGTATCTCAACTTCAGGCGCGTGACGGAATCGCTGATCGTGATGCTCTCGGTGCCGTTCGCGCTGGTCGGCGGCGTGTGGCTGCTGTGGCTGCTCGGTTATAACCTGTCTGTTGCCGTTGCGGTGGGCTTCATCGCGCTGGCCGGAGTCGCGGCGGAAACCGGGGTGGTGATGCTGATCTATCTGGAAAACGCCTGGGAACAGATCAAGGCGAAACGAGCGGCTGAAGGACAAGCCCCAACCACAGGCGATCTCTACGCGGCAGTCATGGAAGGTGCGGTAGAGCGGGTGCGCCCGAAGATGATGACGGTGGTGGCGATCATGGCCGGCCTGTTGCCTATCATGTGGGGAACCGGCACTGGCTCTGAGGTAATGCGCCGCATTGCGGCACCGATGGTAGGCGGCATGATTTCTTCTACCGTGCTGACGCTGCTGGTGATCCCGGCAATTTATGCGCTGGTGAAGGAAGTGGGGTTGCGCAGACCGTAACAGTTTTGACTATAAACGGTCAGTAGTCGAAGCGTCGCTGGAAATGCCCGGGAATGCAACGAATGGAGAGCACAATGAAAAAACGAATTGGGATTCTCGTCCTGTTGTTGGCAGGCGTGGCACCACTTTCACTGGCCGCCCAGCCGATGGCTGATATGGAGATGCAGAAAGAAACCGAACAGGCCAGCCATCAGGGTACGGGCAAAGTGGTATCCGTGGATCGCGCAAAATTGCGCATCAAACTGGCGCACGAACCGATCAAATCGCTGGGCTGGTCGGCCATACTGATGGACTTCAGCGTAGTAAAAGCCTCGCTGCTGGATGGCATCAAGGCGGGCGACGCAGTGCGATTTGAACTGGGGAAAACCAAACCGGAGGAACTGGTATGGGTAATCGTCAAAATCGAGCGCAGGTAATCAAAGAGCATGCGGGCAAGCTCCGCCGCTAATCTTTGAGGTTGCGTTTTGAGTGTTAACCGGCGTATCTTGCTCGTATCTGGATAGGATGAATGGCTCTGGGCGGGATTGAACGCATCGCATAAGAGGAGGGCGGCAATTATGCTGGACGAATTTATTCACGAACCGCGCATTGCGTACTTCTCGATGGAGATCGCGCTGCGCAATGAAATTCCGACCTATGCCGGCGGGTTGGGGATGCTCGCCGGCGATACCCTGCGTTCTGCCGCCGATCTCGAGCTGCCGATGGTGGCGGTCAGCCTGATAAGCCACGCCGGCTATTTCCGCCAGGAAATCGATGCGCAGGGAAGGCAGACGGAACATGAGGCGATCTGGGATATCAGGCACTGGGCGCAACCCCTGGACGCCAAGATTGCCGTGCAGATCGATGGCCGTACGGTCTGGATCGGCGCCTGGCTGTATGTGCTCGAAAGCCATATGGGAGGCCGCCAGCCGGTGTTGCTGCTCGATACTGACCTGAACGAGAACAGCAGCAGCGACCGCGAAATTACCCACTATCTCTACGGCGGAGACAACGTTTACCGGCTCAAACAGGAAGTGGTGCTCGGGCTGGGCGGCGTGCGCCTGCTGAACGCGATCGGCTTCACGATCAGGCATTACCACATGAACGAAGGGCATTCCGCGCTGCTCGGGCTGGAGCTGATGCGGCGTTTTACCTATTCCACCGAGCACCTGCGGCCCGGCGAATCGCACTATGACCTCCCGCGTGTGCGCGACTTGTGCAGCTTTACCACGCACACACCGGTCGAAGCAGGGCATGACCGCTTTCCCTACGATATCGTGCAACGCATTATCGACAACGGCTTCGACATCGAAACCATCAAGCGTCTGGCCGGGGAGGAGAGTCTCAACATGACGCGGCTGGCGCTGAACCTCAGCGAATACGTCAACGGTGTAGCCAGGAAACATGCCGAAGTGTCCAACGCGATGTTCCCCGGCTACAAGGTGCACGCGATCACCAACGGCGTGCACCCTTATACCTGGACTGCCGAAGGCTTTCGGCAGCTTTATGACCATTACATCCCCGGCTGGTGCCACGAGCCGCAATTGCTGATGCGCGCCGATTGCTGTATTCCCGACACCGCGATCTGGGAAGCGCATGTTCAGGCGAAACTGCATCTCATCGAGAAAGTGCAGGCGCTCACCGGGGTCGTGCTAAAAACCGATGTCCCGATTTTCGGCTTTGCGCGGCGCATGACCGCATACAAGCGCCCCGATCTGCTGTTCTCCGACCTGGAGCGGTTGCGCGCCATCGCGCGCAACCAGCCGTTTCAGATTGTGCTCGCCGGCAAGGCGCACCCGCGCGATGAAAACGGCAAGCACCTGATCGAGCAGCTGTACGCGCATGCGCATGCCCTTGCCGACGCGATACCGGTGGTCTACCTGCCCGATTATGATCTGGCGCTTGCCCAGACGCTGACCGCCGGAGCGGACGTGTGGCTCAACACACCGTTGCCGCCTCTCGAAGCTTCAGGCACCAGCGGCATGAAAGCCGCATTCAACGGCGTGCCCAACCTCTCGGTGCTCGATGGATGGTGGGTTGAAGGCTGCCTCGAAGGAGTAACAGGCTGGGCGATCGGCGATGGGATGGGCATGGCAGACGGAAATGCACGCGCGCTTTACGACAAGCTTGAACAGGTGGTGCTGCCGCTGTATTACAGTCAAAGTGATGGTGGGTGGATCAAGGTGATGAAGGGAGCGATATGCAAGAACGCCTCGTATTTCAACAGCCACCGCATGATGCGCCGTTATGCGACCGAGGCGTACACGCGATAACTTTTATTTCGGCCGAAGCGCTACTTCCGGTTAAAACATTTTGAGGAACGGACCATGAACACTGCCACAGACCCGGTATGCGGAATGAAGGTAGACAGCGAGTCGAGCCATAGCGTGGAGCATGCGGGTGAGCGCTATTACTTTTGTTCACAACGCTGCCTGGAAAAATTTCAGGCAAACCCTGCCAAATACCTCAACTCGGATGTAGCAGCAGCGGATCAGGCGACTGGAATTTACTCCTGTCCGATGCACCCGGAGGTGCGCCAGGCTACCCCCGGCTCGTGCCCAAAGTGCGGTATGGCTCTTGAGGAAGAAACGCCGGGCGCAACGCCGCCTGGAATTGTCAGGCCGCTCCAGTATGGATCGGGAGGATTTGTGTTATTGCTCGCCATCTATTTCGGGGTGGTCAGCCTGATTTCCGGGAAGGATTTCGCACTCGAGCAATTCGCAAAATTCTGGTATTTCATCGTGCCCCTTGCGCTGGGTTTCGGCATCCAGGTCGGGCTTTACACCTATCTTAAAAACCTCGTCGGGCAACATGGTGCGTCAGGCAAAGTGGTTGCGGTATCCGGCACGACCTCTACTGCCGCGATGGTTTCCTGCTGCGCGCATTACCTGACCAACATACTGCCCATTCTGGGGGTCACTGGCATTCTCGCCGTAGTTGCGGAATACCAAGTCGAGTTGTTCTGGCTGGGCCTGGCCTTTAATGCGGCCGGCATCCTGTATGTTGCGTCGATGGTTATCAAAGCTACCAAGGAGCATAAAAAATGCGAAAACAATTCTTGATGGGTCTGGCTGTTGCGGCACTAGCCGCTTATTCGAATATCCATGATTCAGTCGCGTTCAGGATCATTGCGGTGAGCGCCGCGGCGGAACTCGGGTATGTGCCGCAAATCAGCAATGAGCGTGGAGTAAAGGTTACCGTCACGCTGCAAAACACCCCGAATGAAGCGGAAGCATGGGATTTCGAGGTAGTACTGGAAACCCATACCAAGACTTTGAACGATGACCTGGCTAAATCTTCGGTGCTGATTGCGGATGGCAGGCAATACCTGCCACTGGGCTGGGAAGGGGCGCCGCCGGGAGGCCATCACCGCAAGGGTTCATTGCGCTTCAAGGCGATAGCCCCTCAACCGCAGATAATTGAACTGCAAATTCGCCTGGCCGGCGACGCTTCTCCAAGAAGCTCCAAATGGTTGCTGAAATGAACGGCTGAGATTATGCCCGGACTACCGGGTGAGGAGGCGTCATGAATATTGAGGCAGATATATTGGAGCGGGCAGATGCAGCATTTGCCGAGGCATTAGCCGAGGCGTTGGACATTCGCGAGCATGAAATCGGAGACCACTCGAAACGCGTGGCCTGTCATACCCTGGTGCTGGCGCGCCGCTTTACCTCAGATCCAGATCAGTTGCGGCAAATTTACTGGGGCTCTTTGCTTCATGACGTAGGCAAGATCGGGATTCCGGATGCAATTTTGTTGAAACAGGGCGCGCTCAATAAAGATGAGTGGAATACTATGCGAACTCATCCCGAAAAAGGATACCGCATTGTTTCCCAAATTCAGGAAATGAAAGAAGCTGCCGAAATCGTGCTCAGCCATGAGGAGCGTTTCGATGGAAGTGGCTATCCGCGGGGATTGCGTGGTGAACAAATCAGCCTGGGGGCGAGACTGTTTGCCGTAGTCGATACCCTGGACGCAATTACTTCTGACCGCCCTTATCGCAAGGCAAGCTTGTTTGAACAGGCACGTGATGAGATTGTCAGGATGAGCGGCACGCAATTCGATCCGGCAGCAGTGCAGGCATTTCTGGCAGAGGAAACAACGTTGCGCGAAATGGTGGAAGCCAAATGCTTACTGCCTCATGAACCAGCCATCTCGCAAACACAAATTTAAGGAACGCACCATGACACCCAACATTGATCCCGTATGCGGCATGACGGTGAAACCTGAATCTCCGCACCGCCATGAATATGGCGGCGTCGAATATCGTTTTTGCAGCGCCAAGTGCCTGGCCAAGTTCCAAGCGTCCCCGGAGACCTACCTGAAGCCGCACCCGAAGGAGCCGCAAGTTGCCAAAGCGGGCGTGATGTACACCTGTCCGATGCACCCTGAAATCCGCCAGCCTGCGCCGGGAAGTTGCCCGAAGTGCGGCATGGCGCTGGAGCCTGAAACCCCACCAGTTCCGGGGCCGGTCAAATACACCTGCCCGATGCATCCGGAGATCGTGCGCAATGAACCCGGCAGTTGCCCGATTTGCGGCATGGCCCTGGAGCCGCGCAATGCCCCGGCGGAAGACAATGCCGAATTGCGCGACATGACGCGGCGTTTCTGGGTGAGTACGGCGCTGGCCTTGCCGGTGTTTGTGATCGCGATGGGCACCGACCTGGTGCCGCAAGCGATGCCGGAATCGGTTTCGATGACGGCGCTGCAATGGCTGGAATTCGCGCTGGCCACCCCAGTCGTGCTGTGGGGCGGCTGGCCGATCTTCCAGCGCGGTTGGGCTTCGCTGGTTAATCGTCATCTAAACATGTTTACGCTGATTGCGCTCGGTGTCGGCGTGGCGTGGAGCTACAGCGTCGTGGCGATGCTGCTGCCGGGCATCTTTCCGCCAGCGATGCGCAGCATGATGGGTACGGTGCCGGTGTACTTCGAGGCGGCGGCGGTCATCATGGCGCTGGTGCTGCTCGGGCAGGTGATGGAATTGCGCGCGCGCAGCCAGACCAGTGCCGCGATCAAATTGCTGCTCGGACTCGCGCCGAAGACCGCTCGCATCGTGCGCGCCGACGGCAGCGAGGAAGACATTCCGCTGGAGCGGGTTCAGCCGGGCGATGTGTTGCGCGTGCGCCCCGGCGAGAAGGTGCCGGTGGACGGCGTGGTGCTGGAAGGAATAAGCGCGCTGGATGAATCCATGGTCACTGGCGAATCCATCCCGGTGGAAAAGACCGCGGGCGCGCGGCTGATCGGCGCCACCGTGAACGGCACCGGCAGTCTGCTGATGCGCGCGGAGCGCGTCGGCGCCGACACGCTGCTCGCGCAGATCGTGCACATGGTGAGCGAGGCGCAGCGTTCGCGCGCGCCGATCCAGCGGCTGGCCGATGTCGTTGCCGGCTATTTCGTGCCGGTAGTGGTTCTGGTCGCGCTCGCCACGCTTGCCGTATGGGGGTTCTGGGGGCCGGAGCCGCGCCTGGCGCACGCCGTGGTCAACGCGGTGGCGGTGCTGATCATCGCCTGCCCCTGCGCGCTGGGGTTGGCCACGCCGATGTCGATCATGGTCGGCACCGGGCGCGGCGCGACACTCGGCGTGCTGATCAAGAATGCCGAGGCGCTGGAAACCATGGAGAGGGTCAACACGCTGGTGGTGGACAAGACCGGCACGCTGACCGAGGGCAAGCCGAAACTGACCTCGGTCATTCCGCTGGCCGGGTTCGAGGAGGGTGTAGTGCTGTGGCTGGGTGCCAGCCTGGAGCGCG
>Ga0209343_10006237_pt1 | contig 14296 bp, 11 predicted proteins | sample RifCSPlowO2_02_FD_184026 | JGI IMG/M metagenome (GOLD analysis project Ga0209343, IMG submission 184026) | Groundwater microbial communities from Rifle, Colorado - Rifle CSP2_plank lowO2_0.2 (SPAdes) (version 2) | ecosystem: Environmental > Aquatic > Deep subsurface > Groundwater | place... | reverse complement strand
AAAGTACATCATCAATTTGCCGACCAAGCGGCACTGGCGTGGAAAGAGCCGCATGGAGGACATCGAATCGGGCCTCAAAGACCTGGTCAGCGTGATTCGCGAACGGCGCATCACGTCGGTTGCGATTCCGCCGCTGGGCAGTGGCCTGGGCGGCCTGGAATGGCGCCAGGTACGCCCCAGTATCGAAGCAGCCATGCGCGGCCTCGATACGGTGCGCACGATCGTGTTCGAGCCGCACACCTCGCCTGACCCACAACCGACAAAGCGGACCGGCAAGGTGCCGAACATGACCGAAGGCCGGGCCGCGCTGGTCGGGCTGATGCGCCGTTACCTCGGAGGCTTGCTCGATCCATTTGTGACCCTGCTGGAAGTGCACAAACTCATGTACTTCATGCAGGAAGCCGGTCAGCCCCTGCGCCTGCGCTACGTGCAGGCACCGTATGGGCCGTACGCCGAAAACCTGCGTCACGTCCTGCACGAGATAGAAGGCTACTTCGTATCTGGTTACGCGAACGGTGGCGACGCGCCGGACAAGGAACTGTCGCTGGTACCTGGCGCCGTCGACGACGCCGAAGCATTCCTAGACCACCACCCCAATACCCGCGCCCGGTTCGAGCGCGTTGCGGAACTGGTGCAGGGTTTCGAGACGCCCTTCGGTCTGGAACTGCTATCCACGGTGCATTGGGTTTCGACACGGGATCATGTGAGCGATCCAGACGATTTATTGGCGAAGGTCTACGCATGGAGCGATCGAAAGCGCCAGTTCTCAAAGCGTCAGATCCTGCTTGCCCGGGACGTGCTGACGAAGAAGGGCTGGATCGAGGCGACCTGATCCACGCATACGAGGTTATGGACATCACCCTTCAGCCGCAGGTGCTTCGGTGGGCACGCGAGCGCGCGGCACTCAATGAGGACGTCCTGGGCAAGAAGGTCGGGACGAAGCCCGAGCGCGTCATGGGCTGGGAGCGAACCGGGCAACTCAGCTTCAGTCAGGCGCAGAAGCTCGCCAAGGTGACCTATACCCCCTTCGGCTACCTCTATCTTCAGACGCCGCCGGATGAGCGTCTGCCTATCCCCGACTTCCGCATCGTCGGCGGGACCGGCGTGAGACGCCCGAGCCCGAATCTCATCGACGTGCTCGACGACGCGTTGCAGCGGCAGGACTGGTTTCGCGACTATCTGACTGCCTATGGCGAGCAGCCGATTGCGTACGTCGGCAGTCTGCCGTTCACGATGCCCATCGCGGAAGCGGTTGCGCGGGTGCGGCAAGTCATGCCGTTTGGTGTGGCTGCAAGGGCTGAAGCACGGACGTGGGAAGAAGCACTGACTCTTCAGATCGAGCAGATCGAAAGCAGCGGCATCCTGGTGATGCGCAGCGGCATCGTGCGCAGCAACACGCATCGGCCGATCTCGGTCGAAGAGTTCAGGGGATTCGCACTCGCGGACCGGTACGCGCCGCTGATTTTCATCAATGGGCGTGACGCGCTCGCCGCGCAGATGTTCACGCTCGCGCATGAACTGGTGCACATCTGGGCTGGTGTCTCGGGCGTGTCCAACCTGGACAGCACCTACCCTGTGGACCGAGCCGAGGAACGGTTTTGCAATCAGGTCGCCGCTGAACTGTTGGTGCCGGAGGCCGAACTGCGCCAGCAGTGGCCCGAGGCGCGCCGGCAGGCGCAACCCGTCGCCTGGCTTTTGCGCCAGTTCAAGGTGAGTTCTCTGGTCGTACTGCGCCGACTCAACGACCTCGTCCTGATCGACAGAGACACTTTCCAGCGCCTGTACCGCGAGGAAGAAAACCGATTTCGTGCCATAGCCGCGGACCGGGCAGGAGGAGGAGACTTTTACCGCACGCAGCGAACCCGTTCCGGCCGCCGGTTTGCGCGTGCGTTGATCGAGAGCACGCTGGAGGGGCGGACTCCCTACCGCGATGCGCTTCGTTTGCTCGGGATGAGCAAGGTGGGTACCTTCCATGAGTTCGCGCGACAACTGGATTTCGCGGTCTGATGGCCTACGGGCGCTTCCGGCGCACAATGTAGACTCTAAAGTGGAAGGAATGGCGTTGACCCTGACCGAGTTCGAAACGATGTTGAACGACGCGACCAAGCGGATCGAGGGCGACATTGTCTGGCAGGAAGACGAGGATCACTCACCCTGTCTGGAGTTTCGCGCCGAAATTCAGTCCGATAGCGGCTGGCCGTTGTTCGTGCGCGGTAGCTACAACCCCCTCATCCCCGCGCTGTCTTATGTACTGCTCCTGAAAACCACAGGCCGCATCTACGGCCTGGATTTGGGCAAGGATCACCATAATCCGCAGTGCCAGCAGACTGGGGAGAAGCACAAGCATCGGTGGTCGGAACAGTTCCATGATAAGGAGGCCCATGTGCCCGATGACATCACGGCGCCGGCCAGCGATCCGGCAGCCGTTTGGATTCAATTTTGTGGCGAGGCCGCGATTACTCATCAGGGCCGGATGACACCTCCTCCGGCACGCACGGGAGACCTCTTTCCATGAACGCCGCGAACATTTGCGCCGAGATTGAACAAGGGATGGGTGCGCTGTTCTCCTGCGTTCCACACCAGGACGACTGCCGCATTCGCACGCCGTATTTGTATCCTGACGGGGACAATATCGACCTGTTCTGCAAACAGGACGGGGATCTGATCACGGTGTCCGATCTGGGCGAAACTTTGCGATGGCTGCGCATGCAGACAACCTCCCCTCGGCGCTCCGCGAAGCAGAATGCCCTGATTGCGGACGCGTGCCTGACGCACGGTGTAGAGCTCTACAAGGGCATGCTGCTTGCACGGTGCCGTCAAGGGGAATCGCTTGCAGCGGTGGCGCTGCGCGTCGCGCAGGCAGCGTTGCGGGTATCCGATCTGTGGTTCACCTTCCGCACGCGGGCGGTGGAATCGATCACGGATGAAGTCGCAGATCTGTTGACCGAGCGGCAGTTCCCGTTTGACCGCGCTGAAAGACTTGCCGGACGATCAGGTCGGGCCTGGACACCGGATTTCCATGTGCGCACCCCAGCGCGCAGCTCACTCGTCTATGTGCTGAGCACAGGCAGTCGCTCCGCCGCGCGATCCGTGTCCGAGCATGTGCTGGCTGCCTGGTACGACCTGAACCATTTCGCCGCCGGACCGGAAGCCCTGCGCTTCGTGAGTCTGTTTGACGATACGGCCGACGTCTGGGCACCGGAGGATTTCAAGCTCGTGGAGCCGCTGTCCACCATCGCCCGGTGGTCCGAGCCGGACAGATTCGTTGAGGTTCTGGCCGAAGCGGCATGATCTGATTTTTCCTCGTGAGGAATAAGCCGATAAAGCCCCTCCATGGCGACCGACACGACCGAAAAGGGACTGGAAGGCCTCATCGTCGAGGCGATGACCGGTGTACCAGGCGGCGTCGATTCAACGCAGGCCGGTGCGCACAAGCCGCCCACGCCTCACGGCGGCACGGGCTGGTTGCTCGGCAATGCGCAGCATTACGACCGCGAACACGCCCTCGATCGCTACCAACTCCTGTCGTTCCTGCAAACGACCCAGGAATCGGTATTCGAGGCCCTGGCACTTGGCGCTGATGGGCCGCCGCGGCTGAAGTTTTTTGCCCGGTTGCAGGGCGAGATCGCCAAGCGCGGCGTGATTGACGTACTGAGGCATGGCGTCAAGCATGGGCCGCACCACGTCGACCTGTTCTACGGCACACCGACCCCGGGAAACGAGAAGGCACAAGAGCGATATGCTCTGAACCGCTTCAGCGTCACGCGCCAACTGCGCTACAGCCGCGAGGAAACGCAACTGGCGCTTGACTTGGGCTTGTTCATCAACGGCCTGCCGATCGCCACCTTCGAACTGAAGAACAGCCTCACCAAGCAAACGGTGGCAGATGCGGTGGAGCAGTACAAGCGCGACCGGGATCCGCGCGAGAAGCTGTTCGAGTTTGGCCGCTGCGTTGTGCACTTTGCGTTGGACGATCACGAAGTACGTTTTTGCACGCAACTGAGAGGCAAGGGCTCATGGTTCCTGCCGTTCAACCAGGGCTGGAACGACGGCGCCGGCAATCCGCCGAATCCGGACGGGCTCAAGACCGACTACCTGTGGAAGCGCATGCTCACGCCGCGCGGGCTGACCGACATCCTCGAAGACTACGCGCAGGTGGTGGAAGAGAAGAACGAAAAGACCGGCAAGAAGAAGCGGACGCAAATCTGGCCGCGCTACCACCAGCTCGACGTCGTTCGCCGGCTGCTGGCTCATGCCGGCGAACACGGGGCGGGCCAGCGCTACCTGATCCAGCACTCGGCGGGCAGCGGCAAGTCGAACTCCATCGCGTGGCTCGCGCACCAGTTGATCGTCCTGAAGAAGGACGACACAGAGGTATTCGACTCAATCATCGTCGTAACCGACCGGAAGCTTCTCGACAAGCAGATTCGCGACACCATCAAGCAATTTGCGCAGGTGGGCGCGACCGTGGGCCACGCCGAGCATTCGGGCGACCTGCGCGGCTTCATTCAGAGCGGCAAGAAGATCATCATCACCACGGTGCAGAAGTTCCCCTTCATCCTGGACGAGATCGGAAGCGAGCACCGGGGGCGCAAGTTCGCCATCATCATCGACGAGGCGCACTCCAGCCAGGGAGGCAAGACCTCGGCGGCGCTCTCCATGGCGCTGGCCAAAGGCGGCGCGGAGGAGGAGGACGAAACGCCCGAGGACCGCATCAACCGCATCATGGAAGCGCGCAAGATGCTGCCCAACGCTAGCTACTTCGCCTTCACCGCCACACCCAAGAACAAGACACTGGAGCTATTTGGCGAACCGGATCCGCAGACCGACGGCACGGTCAAGCACCGGCCGTTCCACAGCGACAGCATGAAGCAGGCAATCCAGGAGAACTTCATCCTGGACGTGCTCAAGTACTACACGCCGGTCAACAGCTACTACAAGCTGGTCAAGACGGTGGAGAGCGACCCGGAGTTCGACACCAAGTGGGCGAAGAAGAAGCTGCGGCACTACGTGGAGAGCCACGACCGCGCCATCCGGCTCAAGGCCGAGATCATGGTGGACCATTTCCACGAGCAGGTTCTGGCGCTGAACAAGATCGGCGGGCAGGCGCGGGCGATGGTGGTGACCAGCGGCATCGAGCGCGCCATCCAGTACTTCCATGCCTTCCGCGACTACCTGAAGGAGCGCAAGAGCCCGTACCAGGCCATCGTGGCTTTTTCGGGTGAGCATGAGTACGGCGGTGTAAAGGTCACCGAAGCGTCGCTGAACGGCTTTCCGTCGAACCAGATTCCCGACCAGATTGCCGAGGACCCCCATCGCTTCCTGATATGCGCCGACAAGTTCCAGACCGGTTACGACGAGCCGCTGCTGCATACGATGTACGTGGACAAGGTGCTGTCGGGCATCAAGGCGGTGCAGACCCTCTCGCGGCTCAACCGCGCGCACCCGAAGAAGCACGATGTGTTCGTGCTCGACTTCATGAATGACGCCGCCACGATCGAGCTGGCGTTCGCCGACTATTACCGCACCACGATCCTCAGCGAGGAAACCGACCCGAACAAGCTGCACGATCTGAAGGCGACGCTCGATGGGTATCAGGTGTACGCGCCGGAGCAGGTAAGCACGCTGGTTGACCTATACCTGTCCGGTGCTGACCGCGACAAGCTGGATCCGATTCTCGATGCCTGCGTCGCGACCTATAAGGAACACCTGGACGAAGATGGCCAGGTGGACTTCAAGGGCAAGGCCAAAGCGTTCTGCCGCACCTACGGCTTTCTCGCGTCGATACTGCCTTATACCAGCGCCGATTGGGAGAGGCTATCGATCTTCCTCAATTTCCTCGTGCCCAAGCTGCCCGCGCCGATAGAGGAAGACCTGTCGAGGGGCATCCTCGAAGCAATCGACATGGATAGCTATCGGGTCGAGAAACAGTCGGTGGCGAAGATACAGCTGCCGGACGCGGATGCCGAGATCGAGCCGGTGCCGACCACCGGCGGCGGACGTAAGCCGGAGCCGGAGCTGGATCGACTGTCGAACATCATCAAGGCCTTCAACGATCAATTCGGGAGCATCCCCTGGACCGACAGCGACCGCGTACACAAGCTCATTACCAAGGACATCCCGGCACGAGTCGGGGCCGACACGGCCTACCAGAACGCCAGGCAGAACTCCGACAAGCAGAACGCGCGCATCGAGCACGACAAGGCACTGGCGCGCGTGATGACCGCTGTACTCAAGGACGACACGGAGTTGTTCAAGCAGTTCAGCGACAACGAAGGCTTTAAGAAGTGGCTGACGGATACCGTGTTCGGGCTGACTTACGACAGACCCGGGGCGGGAGGATTGGCAGGGCGGTGAAAAGCAAAAAAGTACTGAGCTTTGAATATTTCCACCACCTCACTCACCCCTGCCTCGGATGGCTCGGCAAACAACCTCGGCAACTCAGCGTTCATCTCCCCCTCACATCCGCAGTTCAGCCCAACTCCATAGCGTTTGCCCCGCACTCTGCGTTTACATCCCGCAAGGTTTCTTCACAGGCTCTCAGCCGAAAGCCCACGATCCCGGTAAACTTAGACGCGTTCGGCGCCCCGCCATGCCGAACCGACGGCAAAGCATCGCATCGTTCTGGAGACTGCCGTGAATCTCGTTGAGCGCTCATTTCGCTTGGAAGCAGCCGAAGGGCTCGGACGGAAACTCCGTCCCGAGCTGATCGGTCCTGTTCTGACGCATCTCCACGACACGCTGCAGGATGCGGTCCGCATGGGCTTCCTTCATTCGAGCCGTGCCCGCGGCCGTCTGCCCGCAGTGCTCAGGTCTGCCGCCGACGTTCGGTATCTGGGCCATTCCGCCGATGGCGAAAACGCTACGCTGCTCCGGTTCGAAGTGGCGCCCTTCGGCGAGGCGGCTGCGGAGCTGTTCCAGCAGCAGCTTCTCTGGGATGAAGGGCCGCGGCCCGAGCAGACCGCCTTTGAACTTCTCGGCTCGGCCCTGGGCGACGTGGCTGCCCATCGCGTCGAGAGCAACCGGTTTGATCCTGGCCTGCTGCGCCGGATCGCGAGCTACCGGCGCATGTTCAGCCCCGGGCGCCTGCAGCGCATTGCCCTCCCGGACACGGAATTGCCTTTGCCCGGCCAACTTGATTCCACCGTCGTGAGTGCTGCGACGGCTCTCTCCGACGCCACGCCTTCATCCGAGCGCGTGCGCGTTGCCGGGCGGCTCGATCTCATGGGGGCAAGCCAGGGAGTGCTGAAATTGCATCTCCAGCCCGGGGTCATCGTTACCGCGATCTGGGAAGGCCAAGGGCTTCTGGAAACGCTGACGCCTTTATTCAATCGGGACGTGGTGGTCGAGGGCCTCGCGATCTATCGTCCGTCGGGTTCGCTGTTGCGGGTGGATGCAGACGCCATCGCCGCGGCCTCGCCAAACGATGAGTTTTTCCGTCATCTGCCATCCGGGACGGTCAGGCAGGATTTTGCGAAACTCGCTCAACTGCGCCCCGGAGAGAAATCGGTATACGCCCGAATTCTCGGAAGCATCCCGGCAGAAGAGTCCGACGACGAGTTCACCGCGGCGGTCGAGGCACTGAGTTAGGCGCATGGCCAATGCGATCCCCTATTTACTGGACACCAACGTTGACCTCCACGCAACGCGCAAGGACAGTCCCGCCTTCCGGGCGATTTCGAGACGCAGACCGAGCTCGCTGCGGCGCTCGGCATTACGCGGGCTCGGGTGCTCGCACTGAAGAAGGGCCAGGCGGAGCAGTTCAGTCTCGATGCCCTGGTCGAGCTAGCGATCCACCTGGGGCCCAAGGTGCGCATGACCATTACGCGGCCTTATAGTCGCGACGAGTGAGCGGCAGCGCTCAGCCCTTGCGCCGAGCGGCGTTGAATGCGGCCTTCGCGCGGCGCATGAGCCCCGGGTGCAGCACGCCCAGCCTGGGCGTCTGCCCGTACGGCGCGTGCGGCGGCACGCGAAACCATTCCTCGCTGTAGGGCAACTCCTTCCTGTGGCGCAGGTCGAATTTGGTCGGGAAGCTCAGGCCCGAAAGCGCATAGACCTCGCCGTCGGCCGGGCTGATTAGGAATTCGCCGGAATGCAGCCGCTCGGTTTTCTGCGAGGTTCCATAGGCGACCGCGACGTAGGGCTCGCCGTTCACCTCACCCACTTGCAGCACCAGTGCCGGGCGCGGTTTGGGGGCCGGCCCCGGGATTCCCTTCTGCGGGAAGCGGCAATACACGATGTCGCCGGGTTCGGGCGGCGGGAAATAGGCCAACGCGGCCAGCCCTAGAACAGGCGCTTTGCCGGCTTGAGCCGCCCTTGCGGCACGAGCTTGTCGATCGCCGCGAACTGCTCTCGGGTGAGCGGGCCGTTATCCGCCTCGTAGCGCGGTAGCGTCTGCCTTGCAAGGTTCGCCATCGCGACGTGGATAACCTGGGTTTCGGACAAGCCGAGATTCTCGGCGAGTTTTGTCGCCGTAGCCCGTGAGACGCCGAAGGCGGAATCCTTTTCCCGATAGCGCAGCAGGATGCCGGCGGCGGAGGGTTTGCCGCGTTTGGATGTGGTTTGACGGGTCGACATGGGCTGCTCGCTAATTTCGTTTGATATCATTAGTATATCTATTGACCGACGGCGTTGCAAACGCCGCTGGCGGAGCTCCCTGACCGCCAAGCGAGAATCAAACGGAACCCGTGCGGTAGAATCGCGGTCTCAAGAACGACTGCCGCCCGATGCCGCTTCTCGACAATCTCAATCCTGAACAGCTCGCCGCCGTCACGCTGCCGAATCAGCACGCGTTGATTCTTGCCGGCGCTGGCAGCGGCAAGACGCGCGTGCTCACCACGCGCATCGCCTGGCTGATATCTACCGGCAACGTGAGCCCGGCGGGAGTGCTTGCGGTCACCTTTACCAACAAGGCCGCGCGCGAGATGCTGACGCGCATTTCGGCCATGCTGCCCATCAACACGCGCGGCATGTGGGTGGGCACCTTCCACGGCCTGTGCAACCGGCTGCTGCGCGCGCACTACCGCGATGCCGGGCTGCCGCAGTTGTTCCAGATACTCGATTCGGCCGACCAGTTGTCCGCGGTGAAGCGTGCCTTGAAGAGCATGAACGCCGACGAAGAGCGCTTTCCGCCGAAGCAGGTGCAGTACTTCATCAATGCCGCGAAGGAGGAAGGCAAGCGCGCCAAGGACGTGGATATCAGCGACGAGCATACGCGCCGGCACGCCGACATCTACGCCGTCTACGACGAGCAGTGCCAGCGCGAGGGCGTGGTCGATTTCGCCGAACTGCTGCTTCGCACCTACGAGTTGCTGACGCGCAACGAGATACTGCGCAATCACTACCAGCTGCGCTTTCGCTACATCCTGGTGGACGAGTTCCAGGACACCAACCGGCTGCAGTATCGCTGGCTGAAGCTGCTCGCCGGGCACGGCGAGTCCGGTGTGGAGCCGGGTTGCGTATTCGGGGTTGGCGATGACGACCAGTCCATATACCGCTTCAGAGGCGCGAATGTGGGCAACATGGCCGACTTCGAGCGCGACTTCCGGGTCCGGAACGTGATCCGCCTGGAGCAGAACTACCGCTCGCACGGCCACATTCTGGCTGCGGCCAATGCGCTGATCTCGCACAACCGCAAGCGCCTGGGTAAGAACCTGTGGACCGCGGCGGGCGAGGGCGAGCCCGTGCGTGTCTATGAGGCGCAAAGCGACGGTTACGAGGCGGCCTGGCTGGTGGAGGAAGTGCAGTCGCTGTTCCGCGAAGGCATCGCGCGGCGCGACATGGCGCTGCTTTACCGCTCGAATGCCCAGTCGCGGGTGCTGGAGCACGCCCTCTTCTCCGCCGGAATCCCGTACCGGGTCTACGGGGGCCTGCGCTTTTTCGAGCGCCTGGAAGTCAAGCACGCGCTCGCCTACCTGCGTCTCATTGCCAACACGGACGATGACGGCGCGTTCCTGCGGGTGGTGAACTTTCCCGCGCGTGGAATCGGGGCGCGTTCCATCGAAGCGCTCCAGGACGCTGCGAAGGCCGGCGGCACGAGCTTGTACGCCGCGATGACCAAGGTCGAGGGCAAGGCCGGTGCAGCGCTCGGCTCATTCGTGCGCATGATGGACGCGCTGCGCGCCGAGACGCAGAACCTGCCCTTGCCCGAGGTGGTCGAGCACACGCTGGCCCGGAGCGGGCTCATCGATCACTACCGCACCGAGCGCGAAGGTGCCGACCGGGTCGAGAACCTGGAGGAGCTGGCCAATGCCGCCGCGGCGTTCGTTCAGGAAGAGGAGGCCAACGACCTCGCGGCTTTTTTGGCGCACGCCTCGCTCGAATCGGGTGAGAACCAGGCGGGTGAAGGTTCCGACGCGCTGCAGTTGATGACGGTTCACTCGGCCAAGGGCCTGGAGTTTCACGCCGTGTTCGTCACCGGCCTCGAGGAGGGGCTGTTCCCGCACGAGCAGAGCGTGCTCGAGGACGACGGGCTGGAGGAGGAGCGCCGGCTCATGTACGTGGCCATCACGCGGGCGCGCACGCGGCTTTATCTGTCGTTCGCCCAGACCCGGCTGCTGCACGGGCAGACGCGCTACAACGTGGCCTCGCGTTTCATCGACGAGGTTCCGGCGGGGATCACGCGCTGGCTGACGGCCTGGATCGGCGCGGGGCGGCCTGAAACTTCATCCTGGCCCGCAGCGGACAAGACGTTTGTCGCAACGCCGGCTGCGGGCAAAGCGGCGCCTTCGGGCTATCGCATCGGCCAATCGGTGACGCACCCGAAGTTCGGCCAGGGCGTGATCGTCAACACCGAAGGGTCGGGAACGGATGCGAGGCTGCAGATCAACTTCGGCAGGCAGGGAATGAAGTGGCTCGCGCTGGAATACGCGAAGCTGATGCCCGCCTAGCGCCTATTCGAACAACGGTAGTTGGCTCGCGCCGACAAGTACCGCCTGCTCGACCGCCTGCTTGGCGTCCTTGAGCGTGGCGGTCTCGCCGGCGTGATGGCCGGCTTCCCATCGATAGATGCCGTCCCACTCGCCCTTGGGCCCGAGTCTCACGGCGCCGAGGCGCTTTTTCCTCAGCCAGTAGCCGTGCTGGAAGTAGCCTCGTTCCCAGAACGGCTTCGGTTTTCTTTTTGTGGCACGCGGTTTGGTCATGGTCGGTGAGAGCAAGCAATGGTTGCCGCCGATACCTTACTGAGCCTTAGGCCGCGATGCAACCTCTGCGAGCCGCGCGCACGCCCTGAACGGGAAGGGATCACCATTGCGCGCCGACCGAGACCACCCAGTAGCGCGCGAATCGGCCCACGGCCTGCCAGGCCGCCACGGCAGCCCAGTTCAGCTTCAGCCACCCTGCAGCGACGCATAGCGCATCGCCCACCAGTGGAAGCCAGGCGAATACCAGAATCGGCGCGCCGTAGCGCTGCACGCGTTCCACCTGCTTGAGCGGCTTTCTCTTGGCGATCAGCCGGCCGATCGCGTAGGAAGTGAGGCCGCCTAGCGTGTTGCCCAAGGTGGCGATGCCGATCGCCGGCCAGAGCAGGTCCTGGTGCAGCTTCAGCACCGCGAACAGGGCCGCCTCCGAACTCAGAGGAATCAGGGTGGCGGCGAGGAAAGCGGCCAGCAGCAGGGATGCGAGGCTCGCTTCGGGGGAAAACAACCAATCCATTTGACCTGGAGCATAGAGGGAAACCCTCTGCTCGTGTAGAGTGATGAAAATACAGGCCTTTCTGCCACGTTTCTACGGGTTTGCTATTGCCGGCTATGGGTAACGACTACCTCGAAAAAATCCTGAAAGCGCGTGTCTACGACGTGGCGATCGAGACGCCCTTGGACCTCGCGCCCAATCTCTCGGCACGGCTGGGGAACCGGCTGATGCTCAAGCGCGAGGACATGCAGCCGGTGTTCTCTTTCAAATTGCGCGGGGCGTACAACAAGATGGCGCAACTTCCGAGCGCTGCGCTCAAGCGCGGCGTGATCACGTCCTCGGCGGGCAACCATGCGCAGGGGGTGGCGCTGTCGGCGAACAAGCTCGGCTGCCGCGCCGTGATCGTGATGCCCGTGACCACGCAGCGCATCAAGGTGGACGCGGTGAACGCCCGCGGCGCCGAGGTGGTGCTCCACGGGGACAGCTACTCGGATGCCTACGAGCACGCGCGGCGCCTGGAGAAGCAGCTCAGGCTCACCTTCGTGCATCCGTTCGATGACCCCGAGGTGATCGCCGGCCAGGGCACGATCGGCATGGAGATCCTGCGCCAGACCACGCGACCGGTGCACGCCGTGTTCGTCGCCATCGGCGGCGGCGGGCTGATTTCGGGCATCGCCTCCTACATCAAGCGGCTGCAGCCGGAAATCAAGGTGATCGGCGTCGAGCCGGTGGACTGCGACGCCATGGCGCGCTCGCTCAAGGCGGGACGGCGCGTGGTGCTGGAGCACGTCGGCCTGTTCGCCGACGGTGTGGCGGTGAAGCAGGTCGGCGTGGAGACATTCCGCATCTGCCGCCGACTCGTCGATGACGTGCTCCTGGTGGATACCGACGAGATCTGCGCGGCCATCAAGGACGTGTTCGAGGACACGCGCTCGATCCTGGAACCCGCCGGTGCGCTCGCCATCGCCGGTGCGAAGGCCTACGTCGAGCGCACCGGCGCGAAGAACCGCAAGCTGGTGGCGGTGGCAAGCGGCGCCAACACCAACTTCGACCGGCTGCGCTTCATCGCCGAGCGCGCGGAAATGGGCGAGCACCGCGAGGCGATCCTGGCCGTCACCATTCCGGAGCGACCGGGGAGCTTCAGGGCTTTCTGCGCCACGTTGGGCGCGAGCAACATCACGGAATTCAACTACCGCATCGCCGATCCGACGGAGGCGCACGTCTTCGTCGGCATCGGCGTCCAGGGCCGCGCCCAGACCGCGCGCATGGTGAAGACCCTCGAGCGTCACGGCCTGAAGACCTTGGATCTATCGGACAACGAAATGGCCAAGCTGCATGTGCGGCACATGGTGGGCGGGCACGCCCCGCTCGCAGCGACCGGCGGCCGGCGCAGCGTGCGCGACGAACTGCTCTACCGCTTCGAGTTTCCGGAGCGGCCCGGTGCGCTGATGAAGTTCCTCAATGCCATGCGCACCGACTGGAACATCAGCCTGTTTCATTATCGCAACCAAGGCGCCGACTATGGGCGGGTCCTGGTCGGCATGCAGGTGCCGGGCGCTGAAATGCGGCAGTTCCGGCACTTTCTTGCGACCCTAGGCTATCCGTACGTGGACGAAAGCCGGAATCCGGCCTATCGGATTTTCCTGGGTTAGCGCTGAGCCAACGCTCGCGCGGGGCCGGCCGGAGGAAACGTTGAAAAGGAGTGTTGCATCATGAACGACCCATCAGGCATGCCGCCTTTTCCGATGCCGCACATTCACGAACAGGACTACGAAAAACTTGCCCGCGCGCTGGACCCCTTCGGCGTCGGCCGCTCGCTGCTCAAGGTCGAAAAGGCGTGGACGGATCATCCGCTCGATCTGGCCGCGTCGATGACGCGCTTTTCCGGCGATTTGGTGGCGCTGCAGCTGCACGTGTGGAAACGGGCATTCGGCATGCCCGATCGCGACGTCGCTCCCCCGCACAGCGACGATCTGCGCTTTGCCGATCCGGAATGGTCCAAGAACCCGTTCTGGGATTCGATCAAGCAGGTGTACCTCACCATGACGCGCGACTGCGTGGACATGGTGTATTCGACACCGGATCTCGACGAAAAGGAACGGCGGCGCGCGGCATTCTGGGCCAAGGCGCTGTTCAACGCGTTCGCGCCGACCAACTTTTTCTGGACCAACCCAGTCGCGCTGCAGAAATTTGTCGAGAGCCGGGGCGAGACCCTTGCGCGGGGGCTGGAGCAGTTCATAGAGGACGTGCGCGCCGGCAATCTGCGCATGGTCGACCCCGAGCCTTTTCAAGTGGGCAAGAATCTCGCCGCCACGCCGGGCGTCGTGGTGTTCCGCAACCGCCTGCTCGAGGTGATTCAGTACAAGCCGCTGCGCGACCGGGTTCACGAGGTGCCGGTCGTGCTGATGGCGCCTTGGATCAACAAATACTACATACTCGACCTCGATCCGAAGAAAAGCCTGGTGCGCTACCTGGTCGAGCAGGGCTTCACGGTCTTCGTCACCAGCTGGCGCAATCCGCCGGCCGATATGGCCGAGGTCCGCTTCGAGGATTACCTCACCGACGGCGTAGATGCGATCGTCGACACGGCAAAATCCATTTGCGGCGTGTCGCGCGTGCACGCGGTGGGCTACTGCCTGGGCGGCACCATGCTCTCGATCTATAT
>Ga0209343_10006235_pt1 | contig 14299 bp, 11 predicted proteins | sample RifCSPlowO2_02_FD_184026 | JGI IMG/M metagenome (GOLD analysis project Ga0209343, IMG submission 184026) | Groundwater microbial communities from Rifle, Colorado - Rifle CSP2_plank lowO2_0.2 (SPAdes) (version 2) | ecosystem: Environmental > Aquatic > Deep subsurface > Groundwater | place... | reverse complement strand
AATAACTTAAATGATGCATAGGCGGAAACAAAAAAGGCCACTCGATTGAGTGGCCTTTTCTGAGTATCTGGTTGCGGGAGCCGGATTTGAACCGACGACCTTCGGGTTATGAGCCCGACGAGCTACCAGACTGCTCCATCCCGCGGTCGCAATTGTAGCGGAAAAGCCTTGGATGTCAACTGTGAAACGAAGTAATTTGTTTTTATTCAGGCGCTTAGCTCCGCTGAACGCCTAGCGGAGCGCTCCGGACCGCGTCTTAGAGGGCTGTGGTGGGAATTGATAAGGGCAGCGGGCGCGTTTTCTGGCGTAGCCCCTGAGGCCGCTGTTGGGCTAGAGTCCGGGGCCATTGTGTTGGAGCAGGTCGATGAGTCATCTATGCAAAGCCTGCGCTGCTGCCCAGGTCGCGAAGCTGAAGTTGCTGCCTCTGGCGGCCGAGCAGTAACGGCGCGCCCGGCAAGCCTGTGGATATGACCAGTCGAAAAATCATCCATGTCGATTGCGACTGCTTCTACGCCGCCATCGAGATGCGTGACGACCCGAGCCTGGCCAATAAGCCGCTGGCGGTGGGTGGCTCGGCGGATCGGCGCGGGGTGATCGCCACCTGCAACTATGAAGCCCGCAGTTATGGCGTGCGTTCGGCCATGGCGTCCGGGCAGGCCCTGAAACTCTGTCCGGACCTGTTGATCGTCAAGCCGCGCATGGAGGCCTATAAAGCCGTGTCGCGGGAAATTCAGGCGATCTTTCGCGAGTACACCGAGCTGATCGAGCCGCTGTCGCTGGATGAGGCCTACCTGGATGTCACTGGCAGCCCGCATTTTGCCGGCAGCGCCACGCGTATCGCCCAGGATATCCGCCGGCGGGTCTCCCAGGAGCTGCATATCACCGTATCGGCGGGGGTGGCGCCGAACAAGTTCCTGGCCAAGATCGCCAGTGACTGGAAGAAGCCCAACGGTTTATTCGTGATCACCCCCGATCGGGTCGAGGATTTCGTCGCGGCCTTGCCGGTGAGCAAGTTGCATGGAGTGGGCAAGGTCACGGCGGACAAGCTCGGGCGCTTGGGCATCCGCACCTGCAGCGACCTGCACGAATGGAACAAGCTGGCGTTGGTCCGGGAGTTCGGCAGTTTCGGCGAACGCCTGTGGGGCCTGGCGCGCGGTATAGATGAGCGCGCGGTGCAGACCGACAGCCGCCGGCAATCGCTCAGCGTGGAGACCACTTACGATAAAGACCTGGCGGATTTGTCGGCGTGCCTCGCGCAATTGCCGCCACTGCTCGAGGAACTGGACAGGCGCCTGGCGCGGTTGGACCCGAGCTATCGAGCGGACAAGCCCTTCGTCAAGATCAAGTTCCACGATTTCAGCCAGACCACCCTGGAGCAGGCCGGGGCGCGGCGTGATCTGGACAGCTACAGGCTATTGATGAGCGCCGCCTTTGCCCGCGGTAACAAGCCGGTGCGGCTGCTCGGGGTAGGGGTGCGCCTGCATGACCTGCGCGGGCGGCATGAGCAGTTGGAGTTATTTGCGCCGTAGGGTGGGTTAGGTGCCTGCACTGACGAATGGTCGTGCAAGTCTGGTCGAGGCACCGTAACCCACCATTGCAGGCTGGCTAACGACGCGGCGCCCGGATACACCACCAGCTGCCATGGCAGTGGCACGCGCCGCTAACCCAGCCTACAGGTCAGCCTTTTTCCGGCCATAGACGCAGCGGCTTGCCTGCGGCTGGCCACAGACGCAGCTGCTCGATAGGGGAGAAGTCCCAGCGCTGCACCTTGCTCAGGCTGTCGAGAAAGCGCACTTCCTGTTCCATCAGCGCGGGGGCGCACAGCTTGCGGGTGCTGCCGGCGGCGCTAAAGCTGAGCTGGTTGCCTTCCAGGCTGTAAGCGGCGAACCAGTGGTTGCAGCCGGCGTTGCCATAGGCGCGGCCATCGTCACCTAGGGTGATGGTCAGGTGGCTGTTGTCGATCAGCGGGCGTTCGCCAATCCATTCCACCTCATAGCTGTGTTCGGTCTGCAGTTGCGGGGGCGCGCTGGCGCAGCCGAGCAGAGCGGCGCTCAGCAGGGTGATGGCGAGTGCGCGGTTCATGCGGTGTCCTTTTGGCATGCGGGGCACAGATGGCGGTCTTGTTGCTTGTGCCAGCCCAGTTCCTTGATCCGGGCCTCGGCGGCCGGCGCTTGGGCTTTCTTGCCGAGGGCGGCGTCCACGGCGAACTCGAAGTCCAGCTGGGCCTTGCAGCCATCGCACTTGACCTGCCAGTTGAAAATAGCCAGTTCTTTGAAGGCTGGCCCGCTGGCCACTGCGACCCACTGGCCGCGCGGGTTGATCAGGTGGCGGACCTTGTCGGCCTGCAGGCGCATGGACAGCTCGCGGCTGCCCTTGAGGCTGACCAGCAGCACGTCGCCACTTTGCACCGAGCCGCCGTTGCCGGTGACCTGGTAGCGGCCGGGGGCCAGTGCGCGGCATTCGATCAGGGTGTGTTCGGGGTTGAGCAGGTTGTAGCGGAAATCGTGTTCGGCCATGAGTCCTCCAGATGTGCGCAAATGCTATCACGCGCCAGGGACAAGCTGATTGCTCGGCGTGCCGGCCAGCCAGGCGGTGATCGGCTGCAGAGGTCGGGCGCTGGGCAGCACTGCATCAGGCACTGACCTGGGTCTCGCGGGCCAGGCGTTCGATGGCCGCGTCCAGTTCATCCAGGGCCTGGTTGACGGCTGGGTCGTTCTGTTTCAGCAGGGTTTCGCTGCGCTGACAGGCGGCGCGCAGTTGCGGCACGCCGCAGTAGCGGGTGGCCCCGTTCAGGCGATGCACGCGCTCCAGCAGGCTGCTGCGCTCGCCGCTTTCGCGGGCCTGGCGAATGGCCTGGCGATCGGTGGGCAAGCCGGCCAGCAGCATGCTCAGCATGTCGGCGGCCAGGTCGGCCTTGCCGGCGGCCAGGCGCAGGCCTTCTTCGGCATCCAGCACGTTCAGGTTGTTATTCGAGGCGCTTTCGCTGAATGGCTCAGTGGCTTGATTGCGCAGGGCCAGGCCGGTCCACTTGAGTATCACCTGGGCCAGCTGGCGTTCGCTGATGGGCTTGGTCAGGTAGTCGTCGAGGCCGCTTTGCAGCAGGGCGCGCTTCTCATTGGCGAGGGCGTGGGCGGTCAGGGCGACTATGGGGGTGGCGCTTTGCCCGCGTTCGTTTTCCAGCTGGCGAATCGCCTCGGTGGCCTGGCGACCGTCCATGCCGGGCATCTGCACGTCCATAAAGATCAGGTCGAAGACCTGCTGGCCGGCTTTCTCCACGGCCTCATAGCCGCTGTTGGCGATGCTGACCGTGGCGCCCATGTCGCCCAGCAGGGTCTGCACCAGCAGCAGATTGGCCGGGTTGTCGTCGACGCAGAGAATCAGCGGCGCGCGGCTGGGGCTGGCGTTTGGATGCTCCGCGCGGCTATGCCGGGGGCTGACCAGCTGGGCCAGGCCGCGCTGCAGTTTGCGCGTGCAGGCCGGCTTGGCTTGCAGCTGGCTGTAAGCGTCCGGCAGCAGGCTGTGGTACAGCGCCTGCTCGGTGGTGGGGCAGAGCACCAGGGTCTTGCAGGCCAGGCGATCCAGGTCCCAGATAGATTGACCGAGGCGTTCCGGTGGCAGGGCCTGGGTGCTGACGCCGAGCACCGCGAGGTCGATCGGCTGTTCGTTGTGGCGCGCCGCCGCGACGGCGGCGAGCAGCTTGTCGAGGTTGTCGAAGGCGCTGACCTGCAGACCGCAGTCTTCCAACTGGTGTTGCAGGGCCTGGCGGGCCAGTTCGTGGCTTTCCAGCAGCACCGCGCGGCGGCCCAGCAACGGTGGGCGCGGTAGGTCTTCGGCGTCGTCGCGGGCCTTGGGCAGGCTCAGGCTGATCCAGAATTCAGAGCCTTGGTCCGGGGTGCTGTCGACGCCGATTTCACCGCCCATCTGCTCGATCAGGCGCTTGGAAATCACCAGGCCCAGGCCGGTACCGCCGGCCTGGCGCGACAGTGAGTTGTCGGCCTGGGTAAAGGCCTGGAACAGCTCGCGCAGGTCCTCGTCGGACAGGCCGATGCCGGTGTCCTGCACGCTGATGCGCAGCTGCGCGCGGTCGGCGCTTTCGTCTTCGAGCATGGCGCGCATGACGATGCTGCCGGCACGGGTGAACTTGATCGCATTGCTGAGCAGATTGGTCAGCACCTGCTTGAGTCGCAGCGGGTCGCCGATCAGCGACAGCGGCGTGTCGCGGTAGACCAGGCTGAGCAGCTCCAGCTGTTTCTCGTGGGCCGCCGGCGCGAGTATGGTCAGGCTGTCCTGCAGCAGGTCGCGCAGGTTGAACGGGATGTTTTCCAGCACCAGCTTGCCGGCTTCGATCTTGGAGAAGTCGAGGATCTCGTTGATGATCGCCAGCAGGCTGTCGGCGGATTTCTCGATGGTGCCCAGGTAATCCTGCTGGCGCGGGGTCAGCTCGCTCTTCTGCAGCAGGTTGGTGAAGCCGAGGATGCCGTTGAGCGGGGTGCGAATCTCGTGGCTCATATTGGCCAGGAACTCGGACTTGATCCGGCTGGCCTCCAGGGCCTCCTTGCGCGCCAGGTCCAACTCGATGTTCTGGATCTCGATGGTTTCCAGGTTCTGCCGCACGTCTTCGGTGGCCTGGTCGACGCTCTGCTGCAATTCGTCCTGGGCGTTCTGCAGCGACTCGGCCATGCGGTTGATGCCCGAGGCCAGCTCGTCCAGCTCATGGCTGCCCAGCGGCGGCAGGCGGGTTTCCAGATGGCCGTCCTTGAGCTGGGCGACGCCCAGTTTGATCTGCCGCAGCGGCTCGTTGATGGTGCGGCTCATGCGCACCGCGAGCAGGGCGGTGACCATCAGGCCGGTGGCGATCAGCAGCAGGCTGGCAAACAGGCTGCGGTAGCCGCTGAGCAAGGTGCTGTGGTGGGACAGTTCCAGCTCGACCCAGCCCAGCAGCGGGTTGTCGCTGGCAGCGCCGAGGGTTTCGCCGGTGAGGTTCAGGTGCTGCGCGAAGACCGGCAGGAGGAAGCGCGTGGCGTCCTGGTTGCTGCTGTGCCGTGCGGCTTGCAGTCTGCCGACGTTGGGCGCTGCGTTGAGCATGCGCGGGCCGGCATGGGCCAGGGCCCTGTGTTCGGCGGCGAGAAAGCTGACGGCGCGCACATCCGGTTGCTCCAGGGCTTGGGTGGCAATGCGCTGCAGCAGTATGCCGTCGCCGCGTTGCAAGGCCGGTGCGGCCAGGGGCGCGAGTTGTTCGGTGATCATCTGCCCGCGTTGCAGCAGTTGCGCCTGCAGGTCGGACAGCTGCACCCAGGTGAAGTAGCCGCCGAGCACCAGCGCCAGCAGGCTGGTGGGCAGCAGGGTGAGCATGAGCACGCGGCCTTTGATGCCTAGATCCTTTAACACAGTCTTCCTCCCGCGTTGATAGGTGGCCAGTTTAGCGGCTGCACTCGCCGCAATGACAGGGGCGACACGCCTGCCGGCAAGGATAGAGCGCGCGGCGTTATGGCCGGGCGAGGTTTGCCGTTATCATAGGCACCTTCTTCGCGTCTGGATCGTCACCTTCGCCATGAGCCCGCACTACCCCACTATCGCCGATTGCGTCGGCAACACTCCGCTGGTGCGTTTGCAGCGCCTGCCGGGGCATACCAGCAACACCTTGTTGTTGAAGCTGGAAGGCAATAACCCGGCGGGCTCGGTGAAGGATCGTCCGGCGCTGTCGATGATCGGGCGTGCCGAGCAGCGTGGCGCTATCCAGCCCGGCGACACCCTGATCGAGGCCACCTCCGGCAATACCGGCATCGCCCTGGCGATGGCGGCGGCGATCAAGGGCTACCGGATGATCCTGATCATGCCGGACAACTCTACCGCCGAACGCAAGGCGGCGATGAGCGCCTATGGCGCCCAGTTGATTCTGGTCGGCGGCATGGAAGAGGCCCGCGACCTGGCCCTGCAGATGCAGGCGGACGGCAAGGGCAAGGTGCTCGACCAGTTCGGCAACTGCGACAACCCCGAGGCCCACTACGAAGGCACCGGCCCGGAAATCTGGCAACAGACCGGCGGGCAGATCACCCACTTCATCAGCTCCATGGGCACCACCGGCACCATCATGGGCGTGTCGCGTTATCTCAAGGAGCAGAACCCGCGGGTGCAGGTCGTCGGCCTGCAACCGATGGAAGGTTCGGCTATTCCGGGTATCCGCCGTTGGCCGGAGGAATACCTGCCGAAGATCTATCAGGCCGAGCGGGTCGATCGCATCATCGACATGGGCCAGCAGGAGGCCGAGGACGTCATGCGCCGCCTGGCGCGCGAGGAGGGCATCTTCTGCGGCGTGTCTTCCGGCGGCGCGGTGGCGGCCATGCTGCGCCTGTCCCAGGAAGTGGAAAACGCGGTGATGGTGGCGATCATCTGCGACCGTGGCGACCGTTACCTGTCCAGTGGCGTGTATGACGTGCCGAGCGCTGAGGGCCAGGAATAGATGGCCAGGAATAACTAATGGCTAAGAAAGACGGCGGTCTGCGCTTTCAACCCAGCGGCGGTTCCCGTGCGCCGCAAGTGCCGGTGGGCAAGAAGCACAGGCTCGACATCGAACGCCTGGCGGGCGATGGCCGCGGCATAGGGTTCAGCGAGGGGCGCACCTGGTTCGTCAACGGCGCCTTGCCGGGCGAGCAGGTCGAGGCGCGGGTGCTGGGCGCCCATGGCAAGGTGGTCGAGGCGCGGGTCGAGCGGATTCTCGGCGCCAGCCCCGAGCGGCGGGTCGAGGCCTGCATGCATGCCAAGGTCTGTGGCGGTTGCAGCCTGCAACATATGCCCCACGCCGATCAGCTCGCCCTGAAACAGCGCATGCTCGCCGAGCAGCTGAGTCGCCTGGCCGATCTGCAGCCGGAGGAATGGGCGGCGCCCTTGGTCGGGCCCGAGCTGGGTTACCGGCGGCGCGCGCGGATCGCCGTGCGCTGGGACCACAAGGGCAAGCGCCTGGACGTCGGTTTCCGCGCGGCGGCCAGTCAGGCGATTATCGCCATAGATCAATGCCCGGTTCTGGTACAGCCCTTGCAGCCGATTATCTCCGCGTTGCCGCAGGTGCTGCGCGCGCTGGACAAGCCCCAGGCCATTGGCCATGTCGAGTTGTTCAGCGGCAGCGCCAGCGCCGTGCTGGTGCGCCACACCGCCGCCTTGAGCGAAGCGGATCTGGCGCGCTTGCAGGCCTTCTGTAGCGCCCATGACGCCCAGCTGTGGTTGCAGGGCGCCGGTGAGCCACAGCCGTTCGAGCCGGAGCAGCAGCTGAGCTATGGCCTGGATAGCTGGAACCTCAGTCTGGCGTATCGGCCTGGCGATTTTGTTCAGGTCAATCAGCCGGTCAACGAGGCGATGGTGGCCCAGGCGCTGGACTGGCTGGCGCCCCAGGCGGATGAGCGGGTGCTGGATCTGTTTTGCGGCCTGGGCAATTTCGCCTTGCCCTTGGCCCAGCGGGTGCGCGAGTTGGTGGCGGTGGAAGGGGTGGCGAGCATGGTCGAGCGCGCGGCCGAGAACGCGGCGCGCAATGGCCTGGGCAACGCGCAGTTTTTCCAGGCGGACCTGGCCAACCCGCTGGCCGAGGCCGGTTGGGCGCAGGGCGGCTTCGATGCCCTGTTGCTCGACCCGCCGCGCGATGGGGCGTTGCAGGTGGTCAAGCAGGTGGCGACCTTGGGCGTTAAGCGGGTGCTCTATGTGTCGTGCAATCCGGCGACGCTGGCGCGTGACAGCGCCGAGTTGCAGGCGCAAGGTTATCGACTCAAGCGCGCCGGTATCCTCGATATGTTTCCGCAAACCGCGCATGTCGAGGCGATGGCGCTGTTTGTCAGGCAGTAGAGTGAAGGTGCTGAGATAGGGCTGCTCGCTTGGTTTTTCCCGAGTCAGGCCTTATCTGATGTTTGCAGGGGCGCGTAGGGATTGCGTCTTAGGTGGTTAAACCGACCGGCTCATAGAAGGCTGGCGACTGTTCGGTGTGCTTGGCGCACACCGTAGGGGAGCAAGATGGTTCAGGTGAGAGCGCATCAGCCGATCAACGATGACGGCAGCATCAACCTCGAGGCCTGGCTCGGGCATGTGCTGAAGGTCGACCCGGCGCTGGATCGCGAGGCCCTGCGCGAGGCCTGCGAGTTCGCCCGCGAGGCCGAACAGCAAGCCAATGCCGCGCAGAATCTGTGGAGCGAGGGCGCCTCGAGTTTCCGCGCGGGGCTGGAGATCGCCGAGATACTCGCCGACCTCAAGCTCGATCAGGACTCCCTGGTCGCCGCGCTGATCTACCGCTGTGTGCGTGAAGGCAAGGTGCCGCTGGCGGTGGTGCAGCAGCGCTTCGGCCCGCTGGTGGCCAAGCTGGTCGAGGGCGTGCTGCGCATGGCGGCGATCAGCGCCAGCCTCAACCCGCGCGACTCCCTGGTGCTGGGCTCCCAGGCCCAGGTGGAAAACCTGCGCAAGATGCTGATCGCCATGGTCGACGACGTGCGCGTCGCCCTGATCAAACTGGCCGAGCGCACCTGTGCGATCCGCGCGGTCAAGCATGCCTCCGAGGAGAAACGCCACCGGGTCGCCCGTGAGGTGTTCGACATCTATGCGCCCCTGGCCCACCGCCTGGGCATAGGTCATATCAAGTGGGAGCTGGAGGACCTGTCCTTCCGCTACCTGGAGCCGGCGCAATACAAGCAGATCGCCAAGCTGCTGCACGAGCGGCGCCTGGACCGCGAGCACTACATCAATGAGGTGATGGGCCAGTTGCGCCTGGAGCTGGAAGCCACCGGGGTCAAGGCCGACATCAGCGGCCGGGCCAAACATATCTATTCGATCTGGCGCAAGATGCAGCGCAAGGGCCTGCAGTTCAGCCAGATCTACGACGTGCGCGCGGTGCGCGTGCTGGTGCCGGAGGTGCGCGACTGCTACACGGCCCTCGGCATAGTGCACACCCTGTGGCGGCACATTCCCAAGGAATTCGACGACTACATCGCCAACCCCAAGGAAAACGGTTACCGCTCGCTGCACACCGCCGTGCTCGGCCCGGAAGGCAAGGTGCTGGAGGTGCAGATCCGCACCCAGACCATGCACGAGGAAGCCGAGCTGGGCGTCTGCGCGCACTGGCGCTACAAGGGCACCGACGTCAAATCCGGCTCCAACCATTACGAGGAGAAGATCTCCTGGCTGCGTCAGGTGCTGGAATGGCATGAGGAACTGGGCGATATCGGCGGCCTGGCCGAACAGCTGCGCGTGGATATCGAGCCGGACCGGGTCTATGTGTTCACCCCGGACGGCCACGCCATCGACCTGCCGAAGGGCGCCACCCCGCTGGACTTCGCCTACCGCGTGCACACCGAGATCGGCCACAACTGCCGCGGCGCCAAGATCAACGGGCGCATAGTGCCGCTCAACTACAGCCTGCAGACCGGCGAGCAGGTGGAGATCATCACCAGCAAGCACGGCACGCCGAGCCGCGACTGGCTGAATTCCAACCTGGGCTACATCACCACCTCGCGGGCGCGGGCCAAGATAGTCCATTGGTTCAAGCTGCAGGACCGCGATCAGAACGCCGCCGCCGGCAAGGCCCAGCTGGAGCGCGAACTGCAGCGTCTGGCGCTGCCCCATGTGGATTTCGACAAGTTGGCCGAGAAGGCCAATATGAAGACCAGCGAAGACCTGTTCGCCTCCTTGGGCGCCGGCGACCTGCGCCTGGCGCAGCTGGTCAATCTGGCGCAGCAGCTGGTCGAGCCGGATCGGGTCAACGAGCAGCTCGAGCTGATCCCGCGCAAGGCCCTGGGCTTCAAGCCGGGCAAGCGCGGCGATATCCAGATCCAGGGTGTCGGCAACCTGCTGACGCAGATGGCCGGCTGCTGCCAGCCGCTGCCGGGCGACCCGATAGTCGGCTATATCACCCAGGGCCGCGGCGTCAGCATTCACCGCCAGGACTGCGCCTCGGTGCTGCAACTGGCCGGGCGCGAGCCGGAGCGGATCATCCAGGTCAGCTGGGGCCCGGTGCCGGTGCAGACCTACCCGGTGGACATCATCATCCGCGCCTACGACCGTTCCGGCCTGCTGCGCGACGTGACCCAGGTGCTGCTCAACGAGAAGCTCAATGTGCTGGCGGTCAATACCCGCTCGAACAAGGACGACAACACAGCGTCCATGTCGATCACCGTAGAGATTCCCGGGCTGGATGCGCTGGGGCGTTTGCTGGGGCGCATCAGTCAGCTGCCGAATATCATCGAGGCCCGGCGCCATAGAGTTTCGTAGGATGGGTTGAGCGCAGCGATACCCATGCTGTCGGGGCGCTTGGAACTGTTTTCGCGGTTCTCTCTGGGTTAATTGCGCCGGAATCCATCATCGGCGCGATGGGTTACGCGGCGCGCTGGTTTTATCAGCGCTGCGTAATCCGTGCTCTGCGCCGCTAACCCATCTTACGGATGCGTACTAACCGGGATTTGCCATGTACCAACTCGACGACTTGCTGCATCTGATGGCCCGCCTGCGTGACCCGCAATATGGCTGCCCCTGGGATTTGAAGCAGAGCTACGCGAGCATAGTGCCGCACACTATCGAGGAGGCTTACGAGGTCGCCGATGCCATCGAGCGCGGCGACTTCGAGCATCTGCCGGGCGAGTTGGGCGATCTGCTGTTCCAGGTGGTGTATTACAGCCAGCTGGCCCGCGAGGAGGGGCGCTTCGATTTCGCCCAGGTGGTCGATGGCATCACTCGCAAACTGCTGCGCCGCCATCCCCATGTGTTCGTCGATGGCGATCTGTATGGCCCCCCCGATGCCTCCAGGCTGGCAGAGGCGGCGGTCAAGCAGCGTTGGGAAGAACTGAAGGCCGAGGAGCGTGCCGAGAAGGCCGCCGCTCCCGAGCAACTGTCGCTGCTCGACGATGTACCCACGGCCCTGCCGTCCCTCAGCCGGGCGATCAAGTTGCAGAAGCGCGCGGCCCAGGTCGGCTTCGACTGGCCCGAGGCGCTGCCGGTGGTGGACAAGGTGCGCGAAGAGCTGGATGAAGTGCTGGAAGCCATGAGCGAAAACGATCCGCAAGCCATCGCCGAGGAGCTAGGCGACCTGCTGTTTGTGGTCAGCAACCTGGCCCGGCATCTCAAGGTCGATCCGGAAAGCGCCTTGCGCGCGGCCAATGGCAAGTTCGAGCGGCGCTTTCGTTTTATCGAGCAGGCATTGCGCGAAGCGGGTCGGGCCATGGAAAATTGCAGCCTGGAACAACTGGATGCCTTGTGGGGCGAAGCCAAAAAGCAGGAAAAACAGGTGTTGGGCTGCGGCGAATGATTTGCCTCGGCGCTGTCCGCATCCTGGCCATGCCCGACAAGTGGCTGCGGGCGTTAAACAGATGCTGGAAAGGGAGCTGTTCGGGTTTCCGCCGGATCGGCATCGTTATCAATCTTCGAGTTGTGTGAACAGGACAATGGCTAAGGCCCATACACTTCAGTTCCAGGAGGAATTGAAGGTCGATCCCCTGCGTAGGGAAGTCGACAGGATTGACTGGGCGACCGTCGACCTGCCCGACACCTGGGCCGACCATATCGACTGGACCCACCTACCAGACCTGCGCCGTGTGCTGCGCACCCTGGCCGGGCGCGAGCGCCAGCGCGTGCGGCTGCCGGCTGAGTTGCCGGGCAGCGCCTGGATTCCCAAATACGTCTTGCAGGAATTTCACAACCTGCCCAACGGCAATTACTCCAAATCCTTTAGCCGTGGTTATGCCCAGGGCTTCGACCGCGCCATGCTGGGCAGCCTGAAGGCTGGGCGCAGACGGGTCGCCGAGGCCTTGAGCGGCGCGCATTGCGCACTGGACCTGGGTTGCGGCGCCGGGCGTCAGGCTGCTGCGCTGCGTGAGGTGGGGGTTGGCGAGGTCTGGGGACTCGATCCTTCGCCTTATCTATTGCAGCACGCGGCTCGCGCTTACCCGCAGATCCACTGGGTGCAGGGGCTGGCTGAGGATAGCGGGCTGGCGGACGGGCAGTTCGATGCCGTGGCCGTGTGTTTCGTCTTCCATGAGATGCCCCCGCATTACCTGCGCCAGGCGCTTGCCGAGCTGGCACGGATCACCAAGCCCGGTGCCCGCTTGGCGGTGCTGGAGCCATCGCCGTTGCAGTGGTCGGCCGGCTATCGCTGGCTCTGGCGCCATCATGGCTGGCGTGGCCTGTATTTTCGCGCGCTGGCCCGGCGCGCCTATGAGCCTTTCGCCGGGGTCTGGCACCAGCAGGATTTCGCCGAGCTGCTGGCCGAGGCCGGCTTCACCTTGCTGCAGGACGACACCGGCTGTCCGTTTCGTTTCTTTTTCGCGCAGCGCACCGACGACACTGTGGTCAATCACCCACCTCAACCGAGTATGGACAAGTCATGAGCCTTTCCCTCCGCGACCAGCTGCTGAAAGCCGGCCTGGTCAATGAAAAGCAGGCCAAACAGGCCGGTAAACAGAAGCAGAAGCAGCAGCGTCTGGAACAGAAAGGCCACATCGAGAAGGACGAGTCGCAGAAACTCGCCGCGCTTCAGGCCATGGCCGAGAAGGCCGCGCGTGACCAGGAGCTCAATCGCCAGCAGCAGGAAAAGCTCGAGCAGAAGGCCCGCGCCGCTCAGGTCAAGCAGCTGATCGAGGTGTCGCGCCTGCCCAAGCTGACCACCGAGGATTACTACAACTTCGTCGACGACAAGAAGGTCAAGCGTCTGTCGGTCAACAAGCTGATGCGCGACAAGCTCAGCAGCGGTTCCCTGGCCATAGTGCGGCACGGCGGCGGTTATGAGGTGATCCCGCGCGAGGCGGCGTTGAAGATTCAGGAGCGCGACCCGCGGCGGGTGATACTGCTCAATACCCAGGCCGCAGCGCCGGATGCCGACGATCCCTACGCGGCGTATCAGGTGCCGGACGATCTGATGTGGTAAGCCGTGCGCGTTTGTTGGGCTGAGCTCCGCGAAGCCCAACGAGGTGCCGTTCGCGACTCTTCGGTACTCAGCTGGCCGCATAAAAAAGCCGAGCATTGAGCTCGGCTTTTTTCATGGCGTTTTGCGTTAGTTTTGCCGGCCTGCGACAGGCTTGCCGTCGACCGTGCCGTCTTTCAGCATGATCTGGTATTCCTTGCCGTCCTTTTCCACCTGGTGCAGACGCACCAGCAGGTAGTTCCAGTCCTTGGCGAACCAGAGCACGGTCTTGCGGCTGCTCTGGGTCGGGTCGCGCACGCGTTCGACCTTGATCGCATCGACCGAGCCCACTTCGGTGCTCACCGTTTCTTCGCCCAGCACGCGGAAGTCGTAGGTTTCGATCTCGTCGCCGTCGACCACCTGGTAGCTCATGCTTTTCTTGCCGGCGGCCACGTCGTATTGCAGGGCCAACTGGTAGGTGGACTTGTCCAGCAGGCCGCGGTTCAGCGGCAGGCGTATCGCCGTGTCGCGGTCGTTGCCCAGCACCTGCTTGGCGCTCCAGTCGAAGTCCTGTTCGACCTTCTTGCTCTTGCCCAGGCCGCTGCGCTCATACAGGTAGCTTTGCGGCAGAAAGGCGGCGTTCTCGACGCGCAGGGTGCTTTGTTCGCTCAGGCTGGCGACCAGCATGGAGGCTTGAAAGCTGAGTTTCCACAGGCCGTTATCCGCTGCCTCCAGGCTGCGCGAAGCGGTGCCGCTGACCGGCAGTTGCTTCCAGTCGGCGGTGTAACTGGCGGAGAAAGCTTTCAACTCGGCCGCCAGGGCAGGCAGGCTGAACAAGGCGAGGGCGAAGAGTAAGGCGCGACGCATGGTGTCTCCTGGTTTCGAAGCTAGTTTCGAATAATCTGACCGCTACTGGGCAAGGCTTGACCGTCCAGCAGTGCCCCCTGTGCAGCGAGGCGCAAACGACCTTCGGCAAACCAGCGCACGGCCAGCGGATAGATCCGGTGTTCCTGCTGGTGCACCCGCTGCGCCAGGCTGGTCGGCGAATCATCCGACTGTACCGCTATGACTGCCTGTACGACCAGTGGGCCGCCATCGAGTTCCTCGGTGACGAAGTGCACGCTACAGCCGTGCTCGTGGTCGCCGGCGTCCAGCGCCCGCTGATGGGTGTGCAGGCCCTTGTACTTGGGCAGCAGCGAGGGGTGGATATTCAGCAGGCGACCGGCGTAATGGCGGACGAAGGCTGGGCTGAGGATGCGCATAAAGCCCGCCAGCACCACCAGCTGCGGATTGAAGGCATCGATGGCCTCGACCAGCGCCGCATCGAAGGCCTCGCGGCCGTCGAACTGCTTGTGGTCGAGCACCTGGGTGGTGATGCCGGCTTGTTGCGCGCGCTGCAGGCCATAGGCATCGGCGCGGTTGGAGATCACCGCGGCGATG
>Ga0209343_10006234_pt1 | contig 14302 bp, 14 predicted proteins | sample RifCSPlowO2_02_FD_184026 | JGI IMG/M metagenome (GOLD analysis project Ga0209343, IMG submission 184026) | Groundwater microbial communities from Rifle, Colorado - Rifle CSP2_plank lowO2_0.2 (SPAdes) (version 2) | ecosystem: Environmental > Aquatic > Deep subsurface > Groundwater | place... | reverse complement strand
GACGGATCTCCCGGCCCGCGACCACCTCCCGCCAGATTCAATTTGCCTTGCGGCTCTCGTTCTAGAGCATTTCTCCCGATGGTGTATCCTAAAATATCTGTCGCCCCTTCCGGGGCTAGTCCCGACGGGCTTCCCTTCCCACGGCTTGCGCCGTGGGCCAGAGTCTAACGCCCCTACGGGGCTTTTCCCGGACGATCTATAGCAACGGGAGAAATGCTCTAGGAGGACTTGATTTCTGTCCAGATGCGGTCTCGCAAACGTTGTGTGGCAGGAGGTAAGGTGCGCGGCCATTCTCCGCGCTGGAAGACCTCCCGAGGAGGGTAGAGAGTGGAATTGGTGCGAATGGCTTCGGGTAACAGACGATGAGCAGCTCCATTGGCAGTGGCGGTCTTTGTAAACCCGGCGATTTCTGCGGAGACACCTGGACGCAATAAGTAATCCAAGAGTTGATGAGCCTGGCGCTGGCGGCGGCTCTCGCGCAGGATCACGGCGCAATCGCAGTAAAAAGGGGAGCCTTCAGCGGGGTGGGCGAACGCCAGGTTGGAAGAAGCGGCGATCGCTTGTTGTGCAGTGGTAGACCAGAGTTGCGCTGCGAGAACGTCACCGGAAACGAGCTGGTCCCGAACTTCGGCGTTCAGATACGCACGCAAGAGAGGCTTTTGCGCGATCGCCTCCTGTTTCGCACGGTTCAGCTCCTGGGGGTCGGTGGCACTAAACGAAAACCCCAGCTTCTTCAAACAGGCTCCGAGCACGTCCTCCGGATCATCCAGCATGGTAAGGCGGCCTTTCAGTCGCAGGTCCCAGAGGTCGGCCCAGCGGGTAAGCGGGGGTTGAACACTGCGGTTGTAAACGATGCCCGTGCTCGTCCACATGTAGGGTATGCCCCACAGAAGCTCGGAGTCCCACTCGGGCGCACGAAACGCAGGGTCCAGGTTGTCAAGGCCGGGAAGCCACTCGTGGCGCAGAGGCGCCAACAAGCCGTATTCGCGCATCGGCTGGAGCCGGTTATGAGTCGGGAAAACCACGTCCCAGCCGGAGTTCCCTGTGAACACTTTTGCCAGCATCTCTTCATTGCTCTCGTAGGTTGAATAGCGAACTTGCATGCCGAACTCCGCTTCAAAGTTGGGGATGGTGTCGGGCGCAACGTAAGCGGACCAGTTGTAAACATTCAGCCGGGGAAGGTTGCTGCGCCGGCATCCGGCGAATCCAACCCCAGCCGTTCCCAACAGAAATGTGCGCCGGTTCATCCTGCGGCCCGAACCCTTTCGGAAATCAGGATGAGCAGGCCGAAGAAGACTGTAATCAACGCAGAAATCGCATTGATTACAGGGCTGGCGCCGCGCCGGGCCATGGCGTAAATCACCATCGGAAGGGTCTCGGAGTCGATGCCGGCCACCATGCTGGTGATCACATAATCATCAAAGGAGACCGTCAACGCAAGCAACGCAGCGGCGATGATGCCGGGGACCAGGGAGGGCAGGGTGACGTACAAGAAAGCTTGCCATTCCGTAGCGCCCAAATCCATGGCGGCTTCCTCCAGTACAGGGCTGGCCGTCCGCAGGCGGGATAACACCACGATCACCACATAAGGAATCGAAAACGCAACGTGGGCAAGGATCACGGTGTAAAGCCCAAGCTGCCAGTGCAGCCAGCGGAAAACGAACTGAAACATGGCGAGCAGCGCGATGCCGGTCACAATTTCGGGTGTGACGAGCGAAAGGTAGAGCGACCCTGTGAGGAAGGGCGATTTTCGCTTCCAAAGTCCATAGGCGCAAAGCGTGCCGACAACCGTGGAAATGGCGGTCGCGGTCAAGGCAATGATGATGCTGTTCCACGTGCCTTCCATGATCTGCGGAGTGCGTACGATCGCACGATACCAGTCGAGCGAGAAGCCCTCCCAAACTGTAAACTGCGAGGAATTAAAGCTGAAAACAGCAAGTGTAAGCAGAGGCAGGTGCAGAAAGGCGAAAAATGCCGCTGCATATACAGCAAGCCATCGTTTCATGCCAAGTTCTCGCTTTCCCGCCGGAGAAATGCCCAGACGAGCACAGTCACCAGCCCCATCAGAATGATGGAAACAGCGGAGCCAAAGGGCCAATCGCGCGCAGTGGTGAACTGGTTTTGCACCAGATTTCCGATCAGAACTGTTCGGCCTCCCCCGAGTAAATCCGGCGTGAGATACGCCCCCAGGCTGGGAATGAATACCAGAACCGATCCCGCGATGATGCCGGGTTTGCACAGGGGGATGGTAACGCGGAACAGCGTGGCCAGCGGCCGAGCGCCCAGATCGGCCGCGGCATCGGCCAGCGAGGGATCCATCCGCTCCAGCGTGGCATAGATGGGAAGCACCATGAACGGAAGATAGCCATAGACAAGGCCCAACAGAACAGCGCCATCGTTGTACAGCATCGGGAGCGGATTCTCAATGATTCCCATTGCCTGTAACGCGCTGTTGATAAGCCCGGTATCGCGGAGCAGAAAGAGCCAGGCATACGTTCGGACCAGGAAACTGGTCCAGAAGGGAAGCATGACGAGTTGCAAGTAAAGATTCTTGTGCTGGGGCGACGACGCAATGAATAGTGCGGCGGGAAATCCCAGAACCAGGCAGAATCCCGTCGAAGCGATCGCCATGACAATCGAACGCAGATAAATTGAAAGATAAAGAGGATCGAAGAGTCGCTGGTAGCTTTCCACCGTCCACGGCTGCTCGATCCCGCCGTAAACGCCCCGAGTGAGAAAGCTGTACGCCAACACAATTGCCAAGGGTGTGGCGAATAGCGCGGCCATCCACAGCCACGAGGGGAACAGGAACCAGCGGCGCAGGTTCATGCGAACCTCATCTCATCGGCGGCGTTCCAGCAAAGATACACAGCGTCGCCTGGCTGAAACACGGAACTGTTCCGGGATACCTGGGCGACGGCTTGTTCCCCGTTGGCAAGATGCACCAAGACCTGGATGCGGTCACCGAGAAAGGTCGAATTTTCCACCACTCCGGGATAGGAGCGAACCTCCCCTTCCGCAGCGTGTGTGATGCGGGTTGCCTCGGGCCGAATGCCGATGCCGGCGATCCAGTTGACTGCGCCCAGAAAATCCGCGGCGAATCGCGAGCGCGGATGAAGATATACCTCTTTCGGCGAACCCACCTGTTCGATGCGGCCGGCGTTCATGATGGCGAGTTGATCGGACATGGAAAGGGCCTCTTCCTGGTCGTGAGTGACCAGAAGGAATGTGATGCCAACTCGCCGCTGCATGGCTTTTAGCTCCAGACGCATCTGTTTCCGGAGTTTGGGGTCGAGCGCAGCCATAGGCTCGTCGAGCAACAAGACCTCGGGTCGCAAAACCAGGGAGCGCGCGAGCGCCACTCGCTGACGTTCCCCACCCGATAGCCGCGCGGGATGGCGGCTTTCTTTGCCGGTGAGCCTGACCAATTCCAGCACCTCCCGCACGCGCCGGTCCACATCGGATAAGCCTTGCCGCCGCAGGCCGAACTCAATGTTCTGCCTGGCGGTCAGGTGCGGGAACAGGGCATAACTTTGAAAAACCGTGCTGACATTGCGCTCGTAGGGCTTGCGGTGATTTACGATTTCCCCGTTGAGCAGCACGTCGCCCGATGTGGGGTCCTCGAATCCGGCGATCAGCCGCAGCGTGGTGGTCTTGCCGCAGCCCGAGGGCCCCAGCAGCGAGTAGAAACTTCCCTGCGGGATGGAAAGCGAGACGCCTTCCACGGCACGGTGTCCGGGGTAATGTTTGACCAAATCGCGTAATTCAAGGATGAAGTTCATCGGAGGTTGTCCTTTTCCACCGATTCAGATTGTCTCGGTTCGGACTGCGACAGCCGAGGGTCGGGAACGGGCCTTTCTCTTTCGAGATCATCTGAATATCTCGTCGCTCTTGTGTGCCGTGGTCTCTTGTTCGTGGCGATCTCAGAACGGCCGGCCATACTTTCTATGCCCGGCAGCTTGTCTCTGGATTACAGCGAAGCGAGCACAGCAACCTGGTTCCTGCTGCTCCCGCGCAATGCCTGAAGGTATGAAGAGGAGCCTGCTAGGCGTCCGGGTAAGTGACAATCACAAGCATGCTGGCGGGTTTATTCGTTTCGTTCCTAATCGCCCGGCCTTCGTTGGGCGCAATATGAATCGAATCCCATGCTTTCAAAACGATCTTCTCTTTTTCCGAAGTAACCACCGTGACTTCACCCTCCAAGACGAAGTATATCTTCTCGGTGGGTGAGGCGTCGTACTCAGCGCCGCCTTGGGGAAGGAAATGGGACAGTCCCATCCAAAACTTCCTGGCGCCGCTTTCTTCTTTTCCATGCAGCCGCAGAGCCGTCATGTTGAAATGCTTTGCTGCGGCATAGGGCTGGGCATCCTTGATTTCAACCTTCTTCATGGCCTTCCTCACCTGTTGAGATTTGGCGATCGGGACTCGCTCCCGGCTCCCATCCAGTATAGCGCGCTCCTCGCTCCAGAGGATGTCCATGACCGCTCGCGCTACTTTGTTCTTGACACTCGGGGACGCCTTACCGATAATGCTCTCCCGAATGCAATGCCGTGGGCTCGGGTGGCTTTCCCAGTCGCGGGTCTTCCGCCGCGCGCCGATGCTTTGAACGGGGAGCACTGCCTCTCCCCGTGGAATGAGCGCATGTCAGTGGCCGCTGGGGCGAACACACAACCCGCGGACGACCTCGCCCTACTAGAGGAGCAGCCCATACGGAAGGCTTTTCGGCGCCTCATCCCTTTTCTCTTCGTCCTCTTCATCATCTCCTATCTGGACCGAATCAACATCGGTTTCGCTGCCCTGGCGATGAACAAGGAATTGAACCTGACTGCAACCATGTTTGGTTTGGCCAACACAATTTTCTATGCCGGTTACGCTGTGTGCGAGATCCCGAGCAACCTGCTTCTGACTCGATACGGCGCGCGGAAATGGATCGCCCGGATACTGGTCACCTGGGGAATCGCCTCCGCGGCGACCCTGTTTGCCTCCAGCGCTGCCAGCCTCTATGTCCTTCGTCTGTTGGTGGGCGTCGCGGAAGCCGGTTTTCTTCCCGGGGTCCTGCTGTATCTGACGTTCTGGTTCCCGCCCACCTACAGGGCGCGCGCTACCGGCATGTTCTTGATGGCTCAACCGGTCACGATTGCGATCGGAGCCTCGGTCTCGGGCGTGATTCTCGATCATGCCAATGGCTGGCTGGGGCTGTCGGGCTGGCGGTGGATGTTCCTCGTCGAGGGTTTGCCCGCGGTTTTGTTGGGCATCATCACCTTCTTCTATTTAAGTGACAACCCGGCGAAAGCGAAATGGCTAACGGATGCGGAGAAGGCCGCGCTCCAGCGGCGGCTCGAGCGCGAGCAAGGCTCCCCGGTTGGCTCCCGGGCCGGCGGCCGGGGATGGCGCGAAATGTTCAGCCGCAACGTCACCATCCTGTCGCTGACCTATTTCTGTCTGGTCGTGGGCCTGAATGCGAACGCCGTTTGGACCCCTCAAATCGTTCGGGATGTCCTGGAGACGCACAGTCTTTCCTCGGTGGGTTTGTTCACGGCGCTGCCGGCGGTCTGTGCGCTGATTGCCATGCCGATTTGGGGCGCCCGTTCTGACAGGAAAATGGAGCGGAACTGGCACTTCGCGCTGCCGGTCCTGGCCGCTGCGTTGGGCTGGTTCCTGCTCGCGATCCTGAAGATGCCCGAACTGCGCATGGCCAGCCTGGTCCTCTGCTCGGCGGGCGTTTTTTCAGGACAGGTGATTTTCTGGACGGTTCCGGCCCAGGTGCTGTCTCCCAATGCCCGCCCGGTAGGCATCGCCTGGATCAGTACCTGCGGGATTGTCGCCGCCTCCGTCAGCCCCTTGGTGTTCGGCTTTTTGAGGGATCTGACGAACAGTTGGTTTGCCAGCCTGATCTTTGTAGCGGTCATGCTGGCCGTCGCGGCAGCGCTCTTCTTCCTGGTGCCGGCCCATGGAAACCCAGCGTCGGTTCCGGCCCATAGCCCTCCGAGGGGCTGAGCTGGGGCGCGGTCCCTCCGCGTCGCCCGGCCAAATATCAGCTCGGTAGGAGACCTCCGCGCGATCGGGACCCAAGTTGTCCAGTGTGCTACAATTTCGAGTCTGTCACCGGCCAGAAAGCGGCGCAAGTCCGACAGACCCGGAGACGATTTGCCATGAAGAAAGAGCTGAAATTTTATAATCTGTCACAGCCCATCGAGATGGGCATTCCTCTATGGCCCTGGGTGGGGCAGATGCAAGACCTGGTGATCGAGCGCTTCCTCTACCATGAGCGGGATGGGAAGCAGTCGGCCGTCTTCCACTGCAAAATGCACACTTCCACGCACATGGACGCGCCGTTTCACATCATTGGAACCGGGATCGGGATTGATGAGATTCCGCTGAGCAGTTGCTTCGGCACCGGCGTGATTGTGGATATGCGCCACAAGAAAAAATGGGAGATCATTGGTCCCGAAGATTTCGAGAAAGCCAACCCCAAGATCGAAAAGGGAGACTGGGTAATCCTGAACACGGGGTGGCACCACTACTGGAACGACCATTACCGATACATCAATCATTACCCCGGCCTCTATAAGGAGGGTGGGGAATGGTTAGCCGAGAAGGGTGTGAAAGGTTTCGGCATCACCGGGGCGGCCCTGGACAGCCCGCTGGCCCACGCGCCTCTTGCGAAGATCATGCCCTGGCTGGACAAGGAGTACAAGGAGGCCACCGGAGAGGATCCGGAGAAGAAATTCCCGTTATACGAACCCGCGCACTTGGCCTTGCTCGGCAACGGGGTGTGCGGAATTGAAAACGTCGGCGGCGACATTGACCTCATCACCGGCCAGCGTCTCACCATCGCGGCATTTCCGCTGCGCTGGATCAAGGGAGACGGCTCCATGATCCGCGTGGTAGCGATTGAGGGTCTCGAATAATCGGCCGGGGTGAGGACCGTCCCCGAAAGGTCAACGATGAGGTTCGCAGACATTCGTAACATTGCGGTTGTCGGCAGCGGAACCATGGGACCGGGAATTGCTCTCTCTTTCGCGAAGCATGGATATCCGGTCCGCGTCTGCGACACCAGAGAGCAGGCGCTCGAAATGGGCCGTGCGGTGATCCGCGCCAGTCTGACGACCCTGTCGCGGCATGGACTGGTGGACGCGGCGGAAATCAAACCGATCGAGAATCGGGTTTTCTTCACCACCCGTTTGGAGGATGCGGTTCGCGAAGCGCATTTCGTGCTGGAATGCGTTACGGAAAACCGCGAAATCAAACGGGCGGTATTTCAACAACTGGGTCAAGCCTGCGGCCGAGAGACTATTTTTTCCAGCAACACTTCGTTCCTGAATATTTTCGAGTTGGTTCCGGAAGACCGTTTGCCCAACACGGTCATCGCGCACTGGTTTGCGCCTCCTCATATTCTTCCTTTGGTGGAGGTCGTCCGCGAGGCGCACACTTCCGAGCAGACGGTGAAGCTGGTGGTGGAACTTCTCCGGGCCATCGGCAAGTGTCCGGTGTTGCTGAAGAGGTACGTGCCGGGCCACGCCATCAATCGGATCCAAAAGAGCATTGGACGGGAAGTCTTTTTTCTTTTGGACAACGGTTATATCACCGCCGAAGAGCTTGATCTGGCCGTGAAGGCGAGCATTGCCCCGCGCATGATGCTGCTCGGAGTAGTCCAGCGCTACGATTTCACCGGTCTCGACCTGAGCGCAAGCAATCTCCGCGATGAACAATATCTGGAAGCTCCCCCCGACCGCGAGCCCCAGAGCTTAACCCGTCTGGTCCAGCAAGGCCATCTGGGAGTGAAGACGGGCAGGGGTTTCTACGACTATCAGAACAAAAGCCCCGAAAGCGTGTTTGCGGAACGGGACGATCACCTGCTCCGGATTCTGAGCAGCGTCCGCGTTGGCAGGAAGAGCGGTCCCGGGCAAGGGGAATAAACCGGAGGCAAGGCGCCGTTCCTCGATCTCATCATGCCGATCCCATTGCCGGAAAACAAGGTCATCGTCACCGTGGCTCAGACCGGGGCCCTGGTGACCAAGGAAATGAATCCGCACCTTCCGGAGCAGCCGGAGGAGATCGCCGCCTCCGCATATGCCTGTTACAACGAAGGCGCTGCGATCGTCCACATCCATGCCCGGGACAGCCGGGGCGAAAATACGGCCGACATCGGGATTTTCCGTTCGATCCACGAAAAGGTCCGCTCGTTGTGCAACATCATTATCCAGGACAGCACCGGGGGAGGCCCCAACTTGACGCAAGAGGAGCGCATCCACTGCCTCCAAGCGGCCCCCGAGATGGCCTCGCTCAACATGGGCAGCTTGATGCGGGTTTCCGGACGTTATGCCGGCACTCCCTTTTCCAATCTGCCGGAAGAGATCGAGGATTACGTCCGGCAGATGAAAGCAGTGAATGTGAAGCCCGAGATGGAAGTCTATTCTCATCCGATGCTGCGGGATGTCAACAGCATCATCGCCAAGGGTCTGATTGAAAAGCCTTACTACATCAATATCGTTCTGGGAATGAAATATCAGGGAGCCTGTGAGGCCACTCCCAAAATCTTGATCTCCATTTTGGACCTGCTGCCGCAGGACTCGATCTTCAACTGTACGGCGGTCGGCTCGGCTCAGTTGCCGCTGACCACCCTGGCGATGGTTCTGGGCGGGTGCGTGCGGGTCGGGTTGGAGGACAACATTTTCTACCGGAAGGGCGAACTGGCCACGAATGCGCAACTGGTGGCGAGAGCAGTTCGAATCGCAAGAGAGCTGGGGAAAGAGCCTGCAACCCCCGAGGAAGCCAGGCGCATTCTGGGGTTAAAAACGGCTCCTAAGGCCGAACCGGGTTGATTCATTCCAGTCACTTTTCGCCGCAAGGTTGAGCTGTGGAAGATCTGTTTCGTCTCGATGAGAAGGTAGCTCTGGTCATGGGCGGCGCCGGAGGCATCGGTCACGCCCTGGCGTTGGGCCTGAGCCGATACGGAGCCAAGGTGGTTGTGTCGAGCCGCAACCAGCAGGCGATCGCGCGGGCAGCCAGGGAGATTGAGTCCGCAACGGGGAACCGGACGCTTGCGATTGCGGCGGACGTAACCGAGGAGAGCACCGTAAGCGAATTGGTCAAGAGCACTCTGGCCAAGCTGGGGACGATTGACATCCTGGTGAACGCCACGGGGCTGAATCTCAAGAGGGACGCCTTCGAGTTTCCGATGCCGGACTGGGATCGCTTGATGGACGTGAACGTCAAGGGAACCATGATCGCCTGCAAACACGTCGGCCAGGTGTTCCGGGCTAAGAACCAAGGCAAGATCATCAACCTCTCTTCTGTCCGAGGCATCCGCGGCTATGCGGGAGGCAACGCCGGATATTGCGCTACCAAAGGCGCCGTGGAGATGATCACCAAAGCGCTGGCGCTGGAGTGGGCCCCCTTCAACATCAATGTCAACGCGCTGGGGCCGGCGTTGATCATCACCCCGGGTACAATTCACATTCAGAATGATCCGGTTCGGGCAGAGAAATATAAGGCGCAGATTCCGCTGGGGCGGCTCGGGGTTCCGGAGGACCTTGTGGGTGCGTGTGTATTTCTTGCGTCCAAAGCTTCCGATTTTGTGACCGGGCAAACCATTTATGTGGATGGAGGGCTGACCGCAGATTAAATGCGAATCCAAAAGATTGCTCTCGAAGAACACTTTGCCGTGCCGGAAACGGTGGACGATTCGGCAAAATTCATGCCGCGCGAGGTGTGGCCGAGGCTGCGCCAGCGCTTGCTGGACACGCACGGACAACTGCTTGCGGACATGGATGCCGGCGGCGTCGAAATGGCGGTGCTTTCCCTGAACTCTCCGGGAATTCAAGCCATCCCACGGAAGAAGCAGGCCGTCGAGAGGGCCCAGCGAGCCAACGATTACCTGGCGGAGCAGGTGGCGAAAAGGCCCGATCGGTTTCAGGGATTGGCGGCCGTGCCGTTGCAGGACCCCGATGCGGCCGCGCTGGAATTGGTCCGCTGCGTCAAGGACCTTGGGTTTCGAGGCGCGCTGGTGAATGGATTCTCGCAAATCGAAACGGAGGATTCGATCATCTATTCCGATTTGCCCCAATTCTGGCCCTTCTGGGCCACGGCAGAGAGTCTCGACGTTCCCGTCTACCTGCACCCCAGATACCCCGTGGAAACTCGGGCAGACCTCAGCGGCCACCCCTGGTTAGTGGGCGCGGTATGGTCTTTCGGCGTCGAGACAGCAACACATGCGTTGAGACTGATGGCGAGCGGTCTGTTCGATCAATACCCCAGACTCACCGTCATTCTGGGCCATTTGGGAGAAACGCTCCCGCAGGCAATTTGGCGGAGCGATCATCGTCTCGGGAGAATGCCTCGGGGAATCCCCGCCAAAAAGAAGCTCGGGGAGTATCTGCGCAACAATTTCTATGTCACTACGAGCGGCAATTTCTGCACCAAGACGTTACTCAGCACGATCCTTACCTTGGGAGCGGACCGCATTCTGTTTTCTGCGGATTATCCGTTCGAAGAGATCAAAGAAGCTGCGGATTGGTTCGACAGCTTGGATGCCATCAGCGAGACCGACCGGCTGAAGATCGGACGAACGAATGCCGCCAGACTACTCCAGTTGGACAAGCCGAGATTCGCAGCCATTTCCGCTTGATTCCGGCAACGCCCTGTCCAGGATGCCGCCCTCAGAAGTTTCACGTATTTCGTGGTCGGAGTAATAACTTCTAGTGAACCGGAATCGCAGGCCCAGGCTTCGGGCCGGTGTAACGGAGCACCCAAATGCCCTGGCTGCGGTCGGACATGTAAATATAGCCTCGCGTATCCACAATTACGTCGGCGCCATTTGAGGTAGGCCCCGCGCCCCCGGCAGTCGCGCCTTCTTTTCTTACCGGATTGGGAGGGATGAAGTAGCCGATCTCGCGCGGCAGGCGAGCATCGGCGATGTCAAACACCCGCAAACCGGCATTGTTATAGGCCATATAGATGATGTTGTCGGAATGATCCACGAACGGATTGTGGAACATCATGTTGACGTTGTGCGCGGTGAACCCTCCGCTTCTCTCGCAAAAGTTCCTGTAAGGCGCGCCCGGGGGTGGCTCTGGAACGGGGAAATACGATAAGACCTTGGGCCTGGCTGGGTCTGCAACATTGATTAGGGAAACTAGGCTGGGGCCTTCCTCACACCCCCCCTCGGAGTTGAGCAAGGCAATTTTCCGGCTTGGGAATGGCAGTACGGTGTGGACGGCAAAAAGCATATGGAACGGCGGATCAAAAGATAAGTGGCTGACTTCTTTGGGATTGCGCGGGTCGCTGATATCCAAGATCACCATCTTATCGTCAAAGCCAAGATAAGCCAGGTTTCCCACGATTACCGGCGGCCCGTGCAAACCGTGGCCATTAGGCCAAGCCGTATTCATCTGATTTGCTTGCCGTTCGGGAAGTTTCAGTTCTGGAGGCGCCCAGCGTCCGACTTCCACCGGATGGGCCGGATCGCTGATATCCACGATCACAAAAATGTTGCCTATATAGCCCCTCACGCCGGCGGCGAGATACATGTAGCGTCCGCCATAGTAGCCGTTGCGATGCGTGCCGAGGCCGCCGGTCTTATATTGACCGAGCAGCTTGGGATGCACGGGATCGGCCAAGCTCCAGATCAGAACGCCTTCATCCCACGGCTTGGTGGGATCGGTGTCTCCGCCGCGCTGCGAACGCTCCAACCCGGTAATCATTTTGCCCTCGGCGATATCCACCTGCACGGTGCGGGTATTCGCGGGGCCGGGGATCCAATTCACTACCACGGGTTCTCCCGGGTTCGTGATATCCAGGACGCTCCATCCGCGATCGTCCTGCGCGGCCGCGTACATGTACCAGCGGCCATTGGCCTGCTGGATAGACATCTTAAACGGGATGTGACCGCTCACGTCGGTGAAACTGATGAACTCCACATTCTTTGCGAAGGCTCCATTCGGAAGCGGCCTGGACTGGGGATAAACGGAGGCCGGCAGGAAAGCTGCCATCATCAGCGCCAGCGCGCCCCAGAGCGTCCTCTTGATCTCACTCATCGTCATTCTCCTCCCTCGGCATGGCATCGGTTCGGAATCTTGCGAGCCAATCCCGCCCACCCACCATCCATTCAACAACGCGCCCGCCAAGCCTCCGGAACCGGAAAATGCCGGCAGGCGATAGATGGTGTTGAAACGCCAGGAATGCTTGACATTCCAATCCGCCGGTCCCTGATCGAGTTCAAACGGCATCACCGAATTGACCAGCACGGTGCTTCCACCGTTTTCCGAGCTGGCAACTCCGGTGGCCTGATCAATCGCCTTCTGGAAACTGTAGGAGCTGTTGAATTCCAGTCCTTTGCTCAAACGCTTCCTCACCACCAACTGGAAGGAGTTGTACCAGGAATTCCCGGAACCCATAAAGTCCTGGATGGTTGTCCAGTTGGGATTGAAGCGGGGCTCCGTCCCGGTCCAAAACAGCCGTCCATCGGGAAGAACCGTCGGGATGGTCGGATTTGCGTTGTGGCTCTGCATCACGTTAAATCCCCGCGATCCCGCGTACGTCAGCGACGCGGCAAAGTTCGCGGGCAATTGCCGCTCCAGGGTGAGATTGTAAGACAACATGTGAGTTTGATGGAGATTGAATTCGACCGTGCGAGCGGTTCTTCCTCTTGCCGACTCGGGGAAAACGAACGGAATCGTCTATGTAGAGGGTGTGGTAATTTGGCTCTGACCGGAAAAGGGCGGCTGGACGGTCTTGGAAGTGATGATGGGTTGAAGCACGTTGGCGGTGTCATACATCTGTGCAAATCCGCCGCGCAGCGCTGTCTTCCCGTCACCCCGGATGTCCCAGGCGAATCCAAGCCGCGGACTGAGGTTCTGGAGACGCTTGGATGTTTTTCCGACCGGCGGACCGGGCGTGTACACCGCATCTCGGCGCGGGTCACGCAATGCGGAACCCTCGCCCTGAACCTCGGTGAAATCGGTATAGAATTCATAACGCAGCCCCAGGTTGATCGTTAAGTTGGGCCGGACCCGGAAGTCATCCTGAAGGTAAAACCCCAGTGTGTTGTATTGGTACGTGCGGTCTTTTTTCGACCCTGGCGTGGGCGCGGTGACGGTGTTCGTCTGGCCTTGCAGAAACGTGGCGAGGCTGGAGAAGCTGACCGACCCGTGTTCGGAAGTGAGGCCATACGTATACAACTGATGATGGTTCAGGACGGCTCCGAATTTCAGATTGTGCCGGCCGCGCGTGTAGAAAAGATCGCCGCTGTACGTGAATGTATTCAGGAGCGTGAACTGCGGAGGATTGGTGTCAGGGCCCCAAGGAGCCGGCGGGTTGGGTCCCTTGACCATTCCAGATGACTGCGCCGGCCGGGCCGCGGCAGCCCGTGCTGGGTACGTTGTTGATGTTGGTAAGGCCGAGCCGTTCCTTCAATGCTTCATAGGTGGCAAAGAAAAACGCCTTGTCTCTCTTGATCGGGCCGCCCACCGAGCCGCCGTATTGATTCCGCCGATAGGGCGGCAGGCGGAAGTCGGGACCCGTGGCCACCGAAGGGTAATCGAAGAAATTGCGGGCGTCGAGCGCGTGGTTGCGCAAATATTCAAAGAGCGAACCGTGCCAGCCGTTGGCCCCCCCCTTGCTGACCATGAGCACTTGAGCGCCTATGCGCAAACCGTATTCGGCGCTGAAGGAGTTGGTGACCACCCGCCATTCCCTGATTCCTTCGAGTCCCGGCAAAAACTGAGAGACTGGCTTGATGAGATTCTCCTTTTCTGGCTTGCCTGGTTGCATTTCTTGGAGTTGTTAACGGGGGCAGGTCACTGGCAGGAGCGCGTTTTCCAGAATGAGATTGGGGCTGGCACCAACCATTGATTGCGGAAGCACCCGACCAGGGCAATCACTCGAGAGTTATGCGAGGAAAAGACCTACCTTTTCGACGCGCGTAATACCCCAGATGCGTGCGAATACCTCCCCCATCTCCTGCGCCGTGGCCGCGCCGCTGAACGCTGCGAGCTGCAACGCCTTTTGTTCCAGTTCGCTGCGGGTGAGCGGGTTGCAGGGATCGCCCTTCGGCTCGTCGACGCGTCCGTGAAGAGTGCGGCCGTCGGCGGTTTCCACCGTAATTTTGCCGACCCAGCGTGTCGGATACAACTGATCGACTTCCGGATCGAACACCATGCGGACTTTCTTCCGGAAAGCGGCGATGCGAGCATCGTTGAAAGAGGTTTCAAACTCCCTTATGCCGGCTTGGCGAAACAGCGCAATCATCCCGAGCACCGTACCCATGGAGAATTTCGCATGGTGCGCGGTCTGCGGATCA
>Ga0209343_10006230_pt1 | contig 14307 bp, 5 predicted proteins | sample RifCSPlowO2_02_FD_184026 | JGI IMG/M metagenome (GOLD analysis project Ga0209343, IMG submission 184026) | Groundwater microbial communities from Rifle, Colorado - Rifle CSP2_plank lowO2_0.2 (SPAdes) (version 2) | ecosystem: Environmental > Aquatic > Deep subsurface > Groundwater | place: Rifle... | reverse complement strand
ACGGCTATGGCGAGGAGTACGAGAAGAGGTGGTACGAGGACACCAAGGCTCTGGTGGGCGAGTACGTCGACCACCACCCGGTGCCGACCTGCCTGCGCAACCATGCCCTCCTCAAGGAGGTCGCGGCCGGCCGCGGGCCCATCCGCATGGTGACCAAGGAGGCTTTCCAGGACCCGCACAAGGAAACCGTCGGCTGGGAGAACTTCCTCGGTATGACGATCGGGCAGGCGGTCGTCTGGGCGTCGCAGAACATCGACCCCAAGCACGTCAATCCCGAGCTGACCACGTCCGAGCCTTACGTCATGGGCTCCCACGCCACCTGCTCCGGCGCGTGGGCCAGCGGACCGGAAGACTACGCCCCCGCGGAATATCAGTGGGGATACAACCGCATGATGACGGTCGACGGGCTCTTCGGCGCCGGCGACACCATCGGCGGCACCGCTCACAAGTTCTCGTCAGGGTCCTTCGCGGAAGGCCGGATCGCCGGCAAGGCGGCGGTCAAATACGTGATGGAAAAGGGCAGGGACCAGCCTCAGGTGAGCGAGCAGGAATATCGCGACCTCGAAAAGGTGATCTACCAGCCGCTGGAGAACTACCGCGTCGGCCGCAACGAGATCGTCGCCGGGACCGTATCGCCGAGCTACCACCTCCCGATCCAAGGTCTTCAGCGCCTCGAGAAGATCATGGACGAATACGTCGGCGGCATCAGCACCAACTACATGACGAACGGCGTGCTGCTCAACCGCGGCCTCGAGCTGCTGGCCATGCTGAAGGAAGACATGGGCAATATGGGCGCCGAAGACCTGCACCAGCTTCAGCGCACGTGGGAGCTGCACCACCGGCTTTTGGCCTCGGAGTCCGTAACGCATCACACGCTGTACCGCGAGGAAACGCGGTGGCCGGGGTATTACTATCGAGGCGATCATATGAAGCTGGACGATGCCAATTGGCATTGCTTCACTTTGTCCCGCTACGAGCGGAATACCGGCAAGTGGGAAATGGAGAAGGCGCCGGTCTACCACATCATCGACTGACGCGGCTGAACGAACTGGTACCGAACGTCTCTACGGCACCGTGCGAAGTTCGTCGGCGGAACCCTCGCGGGCGTCGAACCTGCGGAGCTGGACTCGCAAAGGCATTGAAGCTGCGGGGAACATCGAGAACCGACGTTCTTCGTACGAAATTCGCCGCCCGCGTTTAATCGGCGAAGGCCCGTCAACGCGCGGAATGGCCGGCGAGCTTGACCTCGACCCTCTCGTGCGCCTGCAATCCCGAGTAATACTCGCGCAGGATCTCGAGCACTTCCGGCCGGCTGAACTCGGCGGGCACCGCATCCCCATCGGACAGCCATTTTCGCAACTTGGTGCCCGAAACCAGCAGGCGGTCCTTTTCGTCGTGGGGGCAGGTGCGGGCCGATGCCATCCCGCCGCAGCGGTAACACCAGAACGTCCAGTCGATTTTCAAAGGCCGCGTGGCGAGCGCATCCCGTGGAATTTCGTCAAATATGTGATGCGCGTCGAACGGTCCATAATAATTTCCGACCCCGGCGTGATCGCGGCCCACGATCAGATGCGAACAGCCGTAGTTCTGGCGGAACAGGGCGTGCAGCAATGCTTCGCGCGGCCCGGCGTAACGCATGTCGAGCGGATATCCAGATTGCACCACGGTTTTCCGGACGAAATACTTCCCGATCAGCGCCGCGATTGCGCGGGTGCGGACGTCCGCCGGGATGTCGCCGGGCTTGAGGTTGCCGAGGAGCGAATGGATCAGCACGCCGTCACAGATTTCGATTGCGACCTTGACGAGGTACTCATGCGAACGGTGCATGGGGTTGCGGGTCTGGAAGGCTGCCACCGTCGACCAGCCACTGGCGGCGAGTGCGGCGCGCGTTTGCGCTGGTGTCATGTACAGCGCCCCGTATTTCTCGGGGTAGCCTCCTTGCGCGAGCACGTTCACCGCTCCGGCCAGGTTGACTTCGCCCTGTTCCATCACCATCTTTACCCCCGGGTGCTCGGGATCAGTGGTGCGGAACACTGTCGCGCACTCGTGTGCCTTGTCGATTGTGTATTTCTCGGTCACCTTCATCGTGGCGAGCGCCTCGCCAGTCCCGCCGTCGACCAGCGCGATGTCGGTGCCAGTCCGGAGGGTGGCGGCTATGTCTTTGGTAGCGGAAAGCGTGATGGGGATCGGCCAGAACAACCCGTTCGTCATCCGCATTCCATCGCAGACGCCGTCCCAATCAGCATGGGTCATGAATCCTTCGAGCGGGGTGAAGCCTCCGATGCCCAGCATGATGAGGTCGCCTCTCTCTCGCGAGCTGACAACGACCTTGGGCAAGGACTGAGCCCGTTTGCGCTCTTCAGCAAGTAACGGGCCCGCGAGCAACCGCGGTTTAAGCGTCGCGCTGCCGTGAGGGGGGACTAGACCTGACAAAACCGCTCCGGAACAAACAATTATGAAAACGTGGCGGCAACAAGCGTAGCATGCAAGAGAGTGCCTGCTTATCCATATATTTTATTAGCGGATAAGAACCTTTCCTGGCAGCAACCGCCGGCCTGAACGGCCCGGTCGGGCCAGATCTTGGTCGACGGCGACCATCGCGGAACTTCCGCCGTACAGCATAGTCTGTCCACTATATGGAATCCGCGCCCGTGGCGCATTATGTTAGGATGCAATCGAAGCCCCCCCGAAGATCGTATTATTTCAGGTCGCATCCTGGACCTGGGTTGTGGCGGGGTGCGAGTGCGCGACGGTGTGGGCCGCTCATGCAATCTCTCGATGATATGATTGCCAGATTTTTCGAGCCCATGGTATTGAGCCCCAGATGCCGCAATCGTTCGGAAGGGCATTAGCGCAGGTTCTGGCAGCTGCCATCGTTCTTGCATTTCCGCTCGCAGCTTTCCCCCAGGCTTCGTGGAACTACTGGCGCTTCGATCCTTTCGAGACCGAGAGGAGCGTGGCGCGTGATCCGAGCACGCGCTGGGAGCCAACGAGCCCGTTGCCAGTGGTTCCCGTTCCGGAGACTGCCGGGCAACTGCCCGCCACACGCCCGCTGTCGCTCGCCGAACTCACCGAATACGCACTGCGCAACAATCCGCGCACCCGTCAAGCCTGGCTCGCTGCGGTAGCGGCGGCGGCGGGAGTGGGATTGGCCAAGGCTGATGATCTGCCGGTCGTTACCGCGAGCTACGCATTTACTCGGGCGCGACCGGTCTCAGCGACCTCCGGCGTACCATCGCCGTGGCTCAATCGGTATGGCCCCTCGATCAGTTTCAGTTATGTGCTGTTCGATTTTGGGGCAGGCGACGACGTGGTCGAATCCGCCGAATATCGTCTGCTCGCTGCCAACCTCGCCCAGAACCGCACGCTGCAGGACGTCATGTTCCTGGTCGAGCAGGCGTACTACCAGCTGATCGGAATCGAAGCGCTGGTGCGTGTGAACGAGCAGTTGCTCAAGAACATCGAAACCGCGCTCGACGCCGCACGCCGACGCCGGGAGTCCGGCCTCGCCACCGTGGCCGATGTGTATCGTGCGGAAACGCAGGTCGCGCAGTCGCGACTGACGTTGACGCGCAGCCGCGGCGAATTTGACAAGGCCCGCGGCCAGCTCGCGACGGCCGTCGGGTTGCCGATCCATAGCTCCATCCAGGTGCAGAAGTTGTCGGCCCCGCCCGAGGTCCAGCAGGTCGTGACCGCAGTGACCGATTACCTCGAGCGGGCGAAAGCGACGCGACCTGATCTCATTGCGGCGGAAGCGCAGGCGCGCGCCGCGCGCGCGAGCGCGAATGCAACAGCCAAAGCAGGGCTCCCGTCGATTGAGGTGACCGGCAACACGGCGCTGAACGAGTACCACCCTGACCGCGCGTCGACGCGCGCAAATACCCTGTCGATCAATCTTCGCATCCCGATTTTTTCGGGCTTCCGGGACACCTATGCAGTACGACAAGCCGAGGCACAGGCCGCCCAGGCGGAGGCAGCGCGCAATGCCCTGTTCCGCCAGACGCAACTGGAGGTGTGGCAAGCCTATTACGATTTACGAACGGTAACAACCGGTATTGCGACCACGGAGGCGCAAGTGAAATCAGCCGAGCAGACCGCGCAGGCGACGCTCGCCCGCTACCAGGCGGGATTTGGCAGCATCCTGGACCTGATCACTGCGCAGCAGGACGAGGCGACCGCCCGGACGCAGCGCGTCCAGTCATACCTCGACTGGTTCACTACGCTGGCACGGCTCAATTACTCTATCGGCATGAGCGGCACGTTGACTACGGCGGATATCAAGAAATGAAGCGATTGACGATGACTTTGGTGTTCCTGGTGATGTGCGCCGTGGCCGCGGGAGGGTACTGGTATTGGCAGAAGTCCTCCACGCCATCGGGTGAGGTCACTGCCAAGAGCAAAGGCAAGGGCAAGGGTAAGGGGGGGCGCGGCGGGGTTCTGATCGTGAAGGCCACTCGAGCGGTAGTGAAGCCGATGCCGGTTCTGATCGAAGCGGTTGGAACGGTCGAGCCCGAACACAGTGTCCAGGTGCGGGCGCAGGTGAGCGGCGTCCTGCAGTCGGTGATGTTCAAGGAAGGCGACCGGGTGCAGGCGGGCCAGGCGCTGTTCCAGATCGATCCGCGCACGTTCCGGGCACAGTACAACCAGGCGCAGGCCGCGCTCGCACGGGACAAGGCGCAACTTGAAAATGCACGCGCGCAACAGGAGCGGCTGGAACCCCTGCTCAAGCGGGAGTTCATCACCCGCCAGGAATATGATGTGGCGGTCACCTCAGCGAAGTCCCTGGAGGCGACGGTACAGGCGGACCAGGCGGTTGCCGAGCAGGCACGGATCCAGCTGGATTTTGCGAGCATAAGGGCGCCGATTTCTGGCCGCACGGGCACGCTCGCCGTGAAACCGGGGAACCTGGTTCCGGCGGCAGGCGGGGGCACGCCGCTCGTTACCATCAACAGCATGGATCCGATTCTGGTGGCGTTCAGCATTCCGGAGCGCCAGCTCGAGGAGATCCGCCGCTACCAGAGCGATGCGGAGATGCGTATCGAGATACTCCCGGACCGCAGCGGCCCGCCTGCAGCAGACGGCAAGCTCGTTTTCATCGACAACACGGTCACCCAGCAGACTGGAACCGTTCTGCTCAAGACCCGAGTAGCCAATTCGAAGGAAGCGATCTGGCCGGGGCAATTTGTCAACGTGCGCATCGTGTTGACGGTCGAACCGGAAGCCGTCGTCGTGCCAGAGGTAGCGGTACAGCCGGGACAGGAAGGCAGCTTCGTCTACCTGATTGACGAAGAGAGCAAGGTCAGGGTTCAGCCGGTCAAGATCTCGAGGCAGATCGGCGCCGAAGTCGTCATCGCCTCCGGTGTCAAGCGCAATGACTATGTCATCACAGAGATTCCCCAGGCATTGACCCCGGGAGGGACCGTTCAGATTGCCGGCGCCGAGGGCAGGAGTGCGGGCGAGAAGGGGAAGGGGAAGGGCAAGGGCAGGGGCAAAGGAAAAGGCGACAAGAAAGACGAAACCAAGTCCGAATCAAAATCGGCGGGTAAGGCGCCATGAACATTTCAAAGGTATTCATCGAACGCCCGGTTGCCACCACGATACTGGTTGCAGCGATCATCATATTTGGCTTGATCGCCTTCCGCACCCTGCCGGTCAACGAATTGCCGAGCGTTGATTTCCCCACTATAAACGTGACTGCAGAGCTTCCGGGAGCGAACCCGGACGTCATGGCGACAACGGTGGCTACCCCCCTCGAGCGGCAGTTCAGCCAGATCCCCGGCGTGGACAGCATGAGCTCTTCGAGCACCAATGGCAGGACGCGTATCACGCTTCAATTCAGCCTCAATCGCGATATCGACGCCGCGGCGCAGGATGTCCAAACGGCGATTTCACAGGCGATGCGCCGCTTGCCGGAGGGCATGGATCCCCCGACGCTGCGCAAATTCAACCCTGCGGACGCACCCATACTGTTCCTCGCGTTGACGGCAAAAACGCTGCCGCTGCCCGCGCTGGATGACTTTGCCGACACTCATATCGCGCAGCGGCTTTCGATGATCAATGGCGTCGCGCAAGTCCAGATATTCGGCTCGCAGCGCTACGCGGTGCGGGTATTCCTGAATCCGGAGGCGCTGTCCAAGCGCGGGCTCGGACTGGACAGAGTAGTCAGCGCGATCCAGAACGCGAACAGCAATCTGCCATCCGGTGTGTTACAGGGTTCGGCACGCGATTTCACGGTCAAGTCCTCGGGCAAGCTGGAGCGCGCCGAGAACTTCAACCACCTGATCGTGGCATACAAGGACGGCATGCCGATCCGGCTGTCGGACATCGGTACGGCAGTTGATGGAATCGAAAACGCGAAAGTCAAGAGCTGGCTCAACGGGGAAACCGCCATCATCTTGGCGGTTTACCGCCAGCCCGGAACCAATACGGTTGAGGTGGTGCGGAACATTCGTGCGATTTTTCGGGAGATCGAAAGCAAGGCGCCGCCCGGCGTCCGCATCCACGTGGTTAACGATCGCGCACAATTTATTCAGGCTTCGATCAACGAAGTTGAGTTTCATCTCGTTCTGTCGGTCATCCTGGTTGTGCTGGTGATCCTCGCATTCCTGCGCAACGCCACTTCTACACTGATCACGGCCTTGATACTCCCTACCTCGGTGGTCGGTACGTTCGCGGCCATGTATCTGCTCGGATACAGCCTCAATAACCTGTCGCTGATGGCGATCATACTTTCGGTCGGATTCGTGGTGGATGATGCGATCGTGGTTCTAGAGAACATCACCCGCCACATGGAAATGGGAAAGGATCGCATGCGGGCCGCCCTGGAGGGTGCGCAGGAGATCGGCTTCACCGTGCTTTCGATGACGATCTCGCTTTCCGCGGTGTTTATCCCGATCCTGTTCATGGAAGGCATGCTGGGGCGCCTGTTCAGGGAGTTCGCGGTGACCGTAGGTGTGGCGGTTCTCATTTCGGGCACGGTCTCGCTTTCGATGACTCCCATGATGTGCAGCCTGATGCTCAAGCCCACGCACAATCATGGCCGTGTCTATCAACTGTTCGAGCGTGTGTTCGATGCCGCAAGGGATTTCTACGGCTCGACATTGCGTTGGACGATGCGCCACCGAGGACTGATGCTGTTGGGTTCGGCCGGCTTCCTGGTGCTGATTGTCATGCTCTACCAGGCTGTTCCTCACGGCTTCATTCCGCGTCAGGATACCGGGGTTTTCTTCGGCAATGCCCGCGCACCGGAAGGTATCCCCTTCGCGGAGATGCGGAAACGCATGAGGGCCGTTGCCGCGATCATACAGAAAAATCCGAACGTCGAAGCGGTGATGGCAACCGCCGGGCAGGGTACCGGGGGGGTGTTCGGCAGCAACATCGGCCGGATCATCGTGCGCCTCAAGCCGCGCGAGGAAAGGACCGCCCGAGCCGACCAGGTCATACAGGAGTTGCGACGAGCCTTCGCCGGCGGCGCGCAGGGTCTGCGCGTGTTCATGAACAATCCGGCCTCAGTTCGAATCGGCGGGGTGATCAGCACCAGCGACTACATGCTTGTGGTCCAAGGCAATGATGCGCCCGAACTGTACCGTGCAGCCCAGCAGTTGGAGGCGCGGCTGCGCGAATCGAACCTGCTTCAGGATGTCAATTCCAGTCTGGAACTGCGCAACCCGGAGATTCAGATCAACATCCTGCGCGACCGTGCTGCCGTGCTAGGCGTCTCGCCCCAGCAGATCGAGACTGCGCTCTACAACGCGTACGGCGGGCGGCGGATCAGCACGCTCTACGGATCGACGGATCAATACAACGTGCTGCTGGAGCTGGATCCCCGCTTCCAGCGCGATATCAATGCCTTGCGGTCGCTGTTCGTGCAGTCGAACTCCGGGCAGATGATTCCAGTCCATGCTGTGGCCGACGTGTCCATCGGTGTGGGCCCGGTATCCGTTAGCCACTATGGACAATTGCTGTCGGTCGTGCTGTCGTACAACCTGTCTCCGGGCGTATCGGTTGGCGGTGCGGTGGCGCATGTACAGGAGCTTGCCCGAGAAGTGCTGCCGGTGGGCGTCTCATTCACGGTTGCAGGAAACGCCGCTGCCTTCGAGCAGGCTTTCCAAACTCTGCCCGTATTGCTGCTGATCACGATCCTCGTGATCTACATGGTGCTTGCGATCCTCTACGAACATTACGGGCATCCGGTCACGATCCTGACTGCGCTGCCGTTCGCCGGATTTGGCGCGTTGCTCATGCTTCTTCTTTTCAAGCAGGAACTCAATGTATTCAGCTTTGTCGGGATCATTCTGCTGGTGGGCCTGGTGAAGAAGAACGGCATCATGATGGTGGATTTTGCACTGCAACTGCAGCGCGAGAAAGGTTTGCCACCGACGGAAGCCATCGTCCAGGCCTGCGTCATTCGCTTTCGCCCGATCATGATGACGACAATGGCGGCGATCTTTGCAACCCTGCCTCTCGCGTTCGGGACCGGCACCGGGTCGGAAATGCGTCAGCCCCTGGGTATTGCCGTCGTGGGTGGGCTGATCTTCTCCCAACTGCTGACCCTGTATGTCACGCCAACTTTCTACATCAGCATGGAGCGCTTGGCGGGATTCTTCCGCGGTCGGGGCAAGGTAGTCCCTGCTATCGGTCGTTGACGACAGCCGCTGGCGTGGACGATGACTGCGTGCCAGGCGATCCGGAGATGGGGGCCGTTCAGCGATCGGCGGCAGCTCCTTGCCCTGATACGGATGAAAGTGGCTGTAGTTGACCGCCCGATTCAGGCCATGACGCATCGCCTCGATGACATAGGCGTCTTCGATGTCAATATTTTCATGTGGTCGACAACGTCTCCCAGCGTTTCCATGACTGACCGGGTATCAGCGAGGGACCGTGCCTTGTCGCTGACGACAGTCAGGCCAAGGTGCCGCGGTTTACGGCTGCGATGAGGGCGGGTCAGAAATTTAAATGCGTCGCCGTGGTTAATGGGGGTTTCCTGAGAGGATTTTCCTCATGCCTGGGGAGGCATGGGAACGTCTTGTCGCGATTGGAAAAATGCCGGTTCTGCGCCGCTCCAAGGGAAAGATTCTCATGCACCGGCACTGGCACTGTCAAACCGGTCGCGATCTGACGCGGCGCCCGAGTTTTCGTTTGACTGAAAAACCAGCCCACTGTTATAATCTCCCCTCTTGACCGGGCGCGGGGTGGAGCAGTCTGGCAGCTCGTCGGGCTCATAACCCGAAGGTCATAGGTTCAAATCCTATCCCCGCTACCAACCGGAGACGAAGAGGGCGCCGCCCCTCTCGCTTCCCGAAGTCAGACAAAGGCTTCGAAACGCTCTTTAACAATCTACAGCCGATAAGTGTGGGCGCTTGGTCTTGGGGCCCGCAACAGGTTCGTCCTGTGCGGAATCTAAGATGTTGAAGTGCTCGCACGACAGTAATACGTCAAGCGAGAGTTACTTTGCAGAGATTAAACTGAAGAGTTTGATCCTGGCTCAGATTGAACGCTGGCGGCATGCTTTACACATGCAAGTCGAACGGCAGCACGGGGGGCAACCCCTGGTGGCGAGTGGCGCACGGGTGAGTAATATATCGGAACGTACCCTGTAGCGGGGGATAACCTCTCGAAAGAGAGGCTAATACCGCATACGACCTACGGGTGAAAGCGGAGGACCGCAAGGCTTCGCACTATAGGAGCGGCCGATACCGGATTAGCTAGTTGGTGGGGTAATGGCTCACCAAGGCTACGATCCGTAGCTGGTCTGAGAGGACGATCAGCCACACTGGAACTGACACACGGTCCAGACTCCTACGGGAGGCAGCAGTGGGGAATTTTGGACAATGGGCGCAAGCCTGATCCAGCCATGCCGCGTGAGTGAAGAAGGCCTTCGGGTTGTAAAGCTCTTTCGGCGGGGACGAAACGGTTCGTGCTAACACCACGGACTAATGACGGTACCCGAAGAAGAAGCACCGGCTAACTACGTGCCAGCAGCCGCGGTAATACGTAGGGTGCAGGCGTTAATCGGAATTACTGGGCGTAAAGCGTGCGCAGGCGGTTTGTTAAGACAGGTGTGAAATCCCCGGGCTTAACCCGGGAACTGCGCTTGTTACTGGCAGACTCGAGTGTGGCAGAGGGGGGTGGAATTCCAGGTGTAGCAGTGAAATGCGTAGAGATCTGGAGGAACACCGATGGCGAAGGCAGCCCCCTGGGCTAACACTGACGCTCATGCACGAAAGCGTGGGGAGCAAACAGGATTAGATACCCTGGTAGTCCACGCCCTAAACTATGTCAACTGGTTGTCGGGGAAGCAATTCCTTGGTAACGAAGCTAACGCGTGAAGTTGACCGCCTGGGGAGTACGGCCGCAAGGTTAAAACTCAAAGGAATTGACGGGGACCCGCACAAGCGGTGGATTATGTGGATTAATTCGATGCAACGCGAAAAACCTTACCTACCCTTGACATGTACGGAATCCCCCAGAGACGGGGGAGTGCCCGAAAGGGAGCCGTAACACAGGTGCTGCATGGCTGTCGTCAGCTCGTGTCGTGAGATGTTGGGTTAAGTCCCGCAACGAGCGCAACCCTTGCCATTAGTTGCTACATTCAGTTGGGCACTCTAATGGGACTGCCGGTGACAAACCGGAGGAAGGTGGGGATGACGTCAAGTCCTCATGGCCCTTATGGGTAGGGCTTCACACGTAATACAATGGCCGGTACAGAGGGCAGCCAACCCGCGAGGGGGAGCTAATCCCAGAAAGCCGGTCGTAGTCCGGATTGTAGTCTGCAACTCGACTGCATGAAGCCGGAATCGCTAGTAATCGCGGATCAGCATGTCGCGGTGAATACGTTCCCGGGTCTTGTACACACCGCCCGTCACACCATGGGAGTGGGTTCCACCAGAAGTAGTTAGCCTAACCGCAAGGAGGGCGATTACCACGGTGAGATTCATGACTGGGGTGAAGTCGTAACAAGGTAGCCGTATCGGAAGGTGCGGCTGGATCACCTCCTTTCTAGAGATGTGCTTCCGGACCAAGTGTCCACACTCGTCGGTTGTAGCAAGGCAGGATTCAGGGTTCAGGATTCAGGATTGAGGGTTGCGGTCTCAGCCCTGAGTCCCCAGTCCTCGATCCCAGATCCTGAAGGCAGGGTCTGTAGCTCAGTTGGTCAGAGCACACGCTTGATAAGCGTGGGGTCGTTGGTTCAAATCCAACCAGACCCACCAGTATTATCGGGGGTGTAGCTCAGTTGGGAGAGCGCCTGCTTTGCAAGCAGGAGGTCATCGGTTCGATCCCGTTCACCTCCACCATTCCAAGAATGAGAGTTCGGTGTTGAGCGTTGAAGGTGATGAACTTTCAGCTCTGAACACTCAACTCTAACCAGAGTTGGGCGGCTGTATTGCTCTTTAACAAACCGGAAGAAGTAAAGGTCTCGGTTCAGAATGAACTGCGGGTTTGCGCCTGCGCGTTTGTTGGTGAACCGGGAACTGGGTTTGATTGTATCGCGCATTCAACGCACAAAAGGAGTTGAATGCGGCAAACACGAGTTCCCCTGTAACAACGAGCTTCGGGGCTTGCTCCGAGGGTTCAAGGTTATAGGGTCAAGCGAATAAGTGCATGTGGTGGATGCCTTGGCGATTACAGGCGATGAAGGACGTGGTAGCCTGCGAAAAGCTTCGGGGAGCCGGCAAACAGGCTTTGATCCGGAGATGTCCGAATGGGGAAACCCGGCCCGCAAGGGTCATCGGCACCTGAATTCATAGGGTGCCAGAAGCGAACCTCCCGAACTGAAACATCTCAGTAGGGAGAGGAACAGAAATCAACCGAGATTCCGAAAGTAGTGGCGAGCGAAATCGGAGCAGCCAGCAACCTTTAGCCATCGACTTAGCAGAACGGTGTAGGAGAAGCCGGCCATAGCGGGTAATAGCCCCGTATGCGAAAAGCCGATGGTGGAACTAGGGTTGCGATAAGTAGGGCGGGACACGTGAAATCCTGCCTGAAGATGGGGGGACCATCCTCCAAGGCTAAATACTCGTAATCGACCGATAGTGAACCAGTACCGTGAGGGAAAGGCGAAAAGAACCCCGGAAGGGGAGTGAAATAGATCCTGAAACCGCATGCATACAAGCGGTCGGAGCTCCGCAAGGAGTGACGGCATACCTTTTGTATAATGGGTCAGCGACTTACATTCAGTGGCAAGCTTAACCTTGATAGGGTAGGCGCAGCGAAAGCGAGTCTTAAATGGGCGACCAGTCGCTGGGTGTAGACCCGAAACCAGATGATCTACTCATGGCCAGGATGAAGGCGGGGTAACTCCCACTGGAGGTCCGAACCCACTACCGTTGAAAAGGTAGGGGATGAGCTGTGGGTAGGGGTGAAAGGCTAAACAAATCTGGAGATAGCTGGTTCTCTCCGAAAGCTATTTAGGTAGCGCCTCGTGGTACACCTTCGGGGGTAGAGCACTGTCATGGCTAGGGGGCCGTTCAGGCCTACCAAACCATTGCAAACTCCGAATACCGAAGAGTGGGTCCACGGGAGACAGACGCCGGGTGCTAACGTCCGACGTCAAGAGGGAAACAACCCAGACCGCCAGCTAAGGTCCCGAAGTGCAGTTAAGTGGCAAACGAAGTGGGAAGGCACAAACAGCCAGGAGGTTGGCTTAGAAGCAGCCACCCTTTAAAGAAAGCGTAATAGCTCACTGGTCGAGTCGTCCTGCGCGGAAGATGTAACGGGGCTCAAACTGTACACCGAAGCTGCGGGTGCGCGCGTTCCTTTCAGCACGTTCCACAATGCCGCGCTTTGCGAGCGACATCCTCGCAAGCAAAGCGTAGTCGACAGCAAAGTCGAGCGGCATTGCGGTGGAGCGTGTTGGAAGGAGCGCGTGCGCGGTAGGAGAGCGTTCTGTAAGCCTGAGAAGGCGGATCGAGAGGTCCGCTGGAGGTATCAGAAGTGCGAATGCTGACATGAGTAGCGATAAACAGGGTGAAAAGCCCTGTCGCCGTAAGCCCAAGGTTTCCTGCGCAACGTTCATCGGCGCAGGGTGAGTCGGTCCCTAAGGCGAGGCCGAAAGGCGTAGTCGATGGAAAACTGGTTAATATTCCAGTACCTCAGTGTAATGCGATGGGGGGACGGAGAAGGTTACGTGATCCGGCAGTTGGCATCCGAAAGGTGATGCCGGTTCAAGCGTGTAGGCGTGCCGCCCAGGCAAATCCGGGTGGCTTAGCTGAGGCGTGATGACGAGCGCCCTTGTGGTGCGAAGTCACGGATACCCTGCTTCCAGGAAAATCCTCTAAGCTTCAGTTACACGGAGACCGTACCGTAATCGGACACACGTGGGCGGGATGAATATTCTCAGGCGCTTGAGAGAACTCAGGAGAAGGAACTCGGCAAATTAGCACCGTAACTTCGGGATAAGGTGCGCCCCTAGTAGGTGAAGGTGTACAACTGGAGCCAAATGGGGTTGCAGTGAAATGGTGGCTGCGACTGTTTAACAAAAACACAGCACTCTGCAAACACGTCAAGTGGACGTATAGGGTGTGACGCCTGCCCGGTGCCGGAAGGTTAAGTGATGGGGTGCAAGCTCTTGATCGAAGCCCCGGTAAACGGCGGCCGTAACTATAACGGTCCTAAGGTAGCGAAATTCCTTGTCGGGTAAGTTCCGACCTGCACGAATGGCGTAACGATGGCCACACTGTCTCCTCCTGAGACTCAGCGAAGTTGAAGTGTTTGTGATGATGCAATCTCCCCGCTGCAAGACGGAAAGACCCCGTGCACCTTTACTGCAACTTTGCATTGGACTTTGATGAGATCTGTGTAGGATAGGTGGGAGACTTTGAAGCGCTGCCGCTAGGTGGCGTGGAGTCGCCGTTGAAATACCACCCTGACCTCATTAGGGTTCTAACCTTGGCCCGTGAATCCGGGCCGGGGACCGTGCATGGTGGGCAGTTTGACTGGGGCGGTCTCCTCCCAAAGAGTAACGGAGGAGTGCGACGGTACGCTTAGCGCGGTCGGCTATCGCGCTGAAAGTGCAATGGCAAAAGCGTGCTTGACTGCGAGACTGACAAGTCGAGCAGGTGCGAAAGCAGGTCATAGTGATCCGGTGGTTCTGTATGGAAGGGCCATCGCTCAACGGATAAAAGGTACGCCGGGGATAACAGGCTGATTCCTCCCAAGAGTTCATATCGACGGGGGAGTTTGGCACCTCGATGTCGGCTCATCACATCCTGGGGCTGTAGCCGGTCCCAAGGGTATGGCTGTTCGCCATTTAAAGTGGTACGTGAGCTGGGTTTAAAACGTCGTGAGACAGTTTGGTCCCTATCTGCC
>Ga0209343_10006228_pt1 | contig 14311 bp, 20 predicted proteins | sample RifCSPlowO2_02_FD_184026 | JGI IMG/M metagenome (GOLD analysis project Ga0209343, IMG submission 184026) | Groundwater microbial communities from Rifle, Colorado - Rifle CSP2_plank lowO2_0.2 (SPAdes) (version 2) | ecosystem: Environmental > Aquatic > Deep subsurface > Groundwater | place... | reverse complement strand
GAAGCCACACGGCCGCACCCCGACCCGATGCCCAAGCGAGTTATCGAGACTGGGCTTTGTGAAAACTCAGGTTAGTGATGATTTGTGAACGACGAAGTAGCTGCCATCTGGCCAAACGCCGGCTCGCTTAATCGGAAACAACCGACATCGGATGCCGGGCCGCTCGAATCTGGGGTAATCCAATTTCGGCATCCTTGTGGGTGGTATCCGTTGGATTTCGCGCAGGCGCAGGTCGATGGAGAATTGCGCCGCGGCATCCATCACGACATCCCAGACCCCTTCAACGCGAATTGGCCCTCCCGGGAACGCGCGCTGGTACTCCGCCGGCGGTACGGATTCTGGTTCGCCGAGCACGGAAGGCGGTAGGTGCACAGAGAGCCGCAGTTCGCCGCTGCGTGCGATCTGAAGCAGCTCGGTTTCGCTGATCTCCCTTTTGAGACTCCTCGCCAGATGCGCCGCCGCATCCTTCGTTAGAAGCGGCGCGTCGCCGACCTCATCGACCATGGTTTGACCTCCCAATTGCCGAGGACATAGATGTCTGCACGCCGTAGTGTGTGCGAGTCGATTCTAGCTGTCCAGATGGAAACGTGCGTCAAGGGAGCAAAGCCAGGATACCTGCGCAATTGCGGTCCTTCTGATCCTGCTGCGCTTCGTACTGACCCTGCTGCGTTATCAATGTTCATTGTCTGTTTCCAAACGGAGAACCGGCGCCATCAACCAGGCAGAACGTGCGACATCCTGGACGCGCCATTCGACTCATGGTCAACGGAGTGAGGTTAGGAGGCTTATGAGGGGGTTTTATTCAGTACCTGCTCGCGCTGGAAGAGGTGCTCAGCGACGACAAGCTGAAGAAGCTCGCGCAAGCGTATTTCACTCTGGGTGCGATCGCCGCGATTCTCTCTACGGACATCCACGCATGAGCGTTGACGATATGCGGCGGTTTCTGCGAGCACGGGTTTTTCATTACACCGTCCTCAAGTACTTGCCGCAGGTCCTGACGGACCAGGAGCTGCGGCCGACGACTGCCGGCGTGGCTGCCACGGAACGCCCGGCGGTGTGGTTCACGACGCGGCCGACATGGGAACCGACGGCCAACAAGATGTGGCGCACGGGCGACGGCAGGCTCGTTTCGCTCTCGACAGAAGAGACGGCAATCCGAGGCGGTGGTCTGATTCGCATCGAGGTCAACCCCGAGGTGGCGCCGTTCACATGGGCGGACCATGTCCGGCTGAGCGGGATCACCAAAACGATGGCACGAGCGCTGGAACGGGTTGGCAGCCGCGACGGATCGGATCCCGGCGAGTGGCGCGTCAGCTACGCGCCCGTACGGAGCGAACACTGGCTGGCTCTTGAAATCTGGCACTGCGGCCGATGGCGTGACGCCGTGGATGTGTACGAGTCGCTGAAGAACACCCGACGATCCGGCGGTGCGCTCGCCGCTGGTGAAATGGCCGCCAATTGACGGGTGCGCCGACAAAATCGGTCGAGCCGTCGAGAAACAGAGGAGAAGTACGTGAGATCAACAAACAACCCTTTTAGAAAAGGCAATTTCATCTACGCCTTTTGGTCTGTTGGATTCGACGGGCCGTTCGACGTCGCGGCGATCGTGTGGCGGGAAACTACGGACACTCCGTGTCGCGGGGACTTCCGATTCCGCTACCACGCCAGTTCCGATCCGCGGGATCCCAATGACCGCTTTTCTTGTTATCAGATCGAAGCGAGGGGTGGTTCTGATGAGTCGGCTCAAGAGCTGATTCTTGCGCTTGATGGAGCGCTGAATCTGCTTGCCCATCAGTTTCAGGGTCGAGTCACGCGTCTTGATGTCAATGGCAATGGCGCGCGATTCGCCGAGCTGCTCCGGACCCAATCTTCTTTCATGTCGACCCCAGCAAGCAGCGCTGTAGGTGTCGAGTGACTTACCAACTCATATACGCGGATCCGCCCTGGCCGTCCCTGTGGGCGAAGGGTAAGAGGGGCGGTCACTTCTGTCCGGAAAAACACGACGAGACGATGACCGTCGACGTATCGGAGATCGAAGCGGTCAGCAGCGGCCCAGGATGCCAGACCGGACCGGAGAAAGGAGCCTAGCCGTGGGCATGGACGGGTTCGGCACGGCTCGACAAACGCTGGCGGCTCATAGTCGGCGAATTGGCATAAGGAGATTGATTCTATGAATCGCAAGACTGGCGCTGAGATCATCCGCGAGATTCAGCAAGGATCCCTCGCGGGGTTCGCATTTGGATTGCCATCGTCGCTGAGGGACTCTGAAAAGCGACTGGTGTGCGAATCGTTAGCCACCGGCGGTGTGCTGAACAAATTCGCGTTATTGCCTCCCGACGATGGTCTTGCCTTGCTTGTTCGTTTGACTCCGCACGACGCGCAGCGCGAACCGATGGTGCTGGTGGTGATCGGGCACCCCATGACGATGGTTCAGATCCCCGGTTCCATCGAGCAAGCGCAGCGGATCCGCGCGAGGCCCGTTGAAGTCTTGAGGCTGAGCGAGATGGAGCAGAGCACCCTTGATGAACTTCACGAGAAGACGGTCGTGGACGACGAAGTGTATGCAAACTTGATGAGGTTGAAGATTGACGCGCGAGCCGACATCCATGGGGCTGAGTTGACCACTGGGATGGCATCTCGCTCATGAACGGCTGCCAGCCGACACAGAACAGCCCCATGCTGTTGCGGACCCACTCGACCGGGCCGCCATCGAAGAAGTACCAGTTGGTACTCGCGGATCCGCCCTGGTCGTACGCGTGGGGCAAGGGGAAACGGGGTGGACAGTTCGCCCCGGAACGACACTACGACACGATGGCTGTCGACGTACCGGAGATCGAAGCGGTCAGCAGCGACCCAGGATGCCAGACCGGACCGGAGAAAGGAGCCTAGCCGTGGGCATGGACGTGTTCGGCAGGGCGCCTACAACCGAGGCGGGCGAGTATTTCCGAAACAGCGGGACGTGGTGGTACCCACTGGCGGAGTACTGCTGCGAGGTCGCGCTAGGATCTTCATGCGAGCACGTGCTGCTCGGTATGCGCGGCCATGTCAGGCGCGTCAGCAGCAAGGTCGTCATCCCACAAACGATGCTCCTTCCGCGTGGCACTCCAACAGCGAAAAACCGAACGAGTTCAGGGATTCGCTCGGCAAGATGTTTGGGAATGTTGAAGGTTGCGAATACACCGTCTAAGGAACAGCACCATGGCTAACTACTACACCATCGTCGTGCCCGAATGTGGCCTGCCCTGCTCCCGTACTGCGGCTGATCACATCGCTCAGCTGCTCGATACTGCGGATGGCCCGCACGGCTTCACGGTGGATTACAAAAACAAGCAGCTATTCCTGATCGCTGATGAGAGTGGTTGGTGGGATTGGCTGCCGGAGGCAGCCTTACAGGCGATTGGACAGCTGATCGTAAAAGCCAAGATGCCCTACTGGGAGTTTGGCGTGGCCTATACGTGCAGCCGCCTCATCGCGGATTCGCATGGCGGGAGCAACTTCCGCATCATGCGGGATGGCCGCATCACTACAAGGACGTGTCGCTGGCCCGAGGATGATGAGTCGGTAATCGCATGAAACCAATCATCGTCCTGATGCTTGGCGTGGCGATGGGATGCTGGGCGACCGGCTTATTAGTCCACCACGGGCACGACACAAACATCGTCGGCATCGATGATGCCCGCGAGGATTTCAACATCGATGGTCTGTTCGCAATGATTTCCGGCGACCCGGAGATGGAACAGAAAGGCAAGCCAGAATGACACTCCGCCCGTTCTTTTCCTTCTTCGGCAGCAAGTGGAGACTCGCGCCTGAGTATCCCCGACCCCAGTACCGCACGATCGTCGAGTCGTTTTCGGGCTCTGCCGGGTACAGCCTTCATTATCCGTACTTGAGAGTCATCCTGGTGGACGCAGACCCACAGATTGCCGGGCTCTGGCGGTATTTGATTCGCGCTACGCCAGCCGAGATTATGAGCCTCCCGGATCTCGAACCTGGGCAAGATGCGGACGATCTGAATCTGCCGCAAGAAGCTCGGGGGTTGATCGGTCGCTGGGTGAACAAAGGCAGCGCAACGCCCTGCCAGAGTCCCAGCCAATGGATGCGGAACAGTGCGCATACGGTGACTGATTTGCTCGATGGGGGCGAACGGACACTCTACGAGACGCAGTTCTGGGGCCACCGTATCCGACAGCGAATCGCCATCCAACTCCCTCAGATTCGGCATTGGCAGGTGATCGAAGGCGACTACCGGGAATCGCCTGACATCAAGGCCACCTTTTTCGTCGATCCACCGTACCAGGTCGCTGGTCGTCACTACCGGATTGCTGATCTCGATTATCGGCAGTTGGGTGCGTGGTGTCGAAGCCGCCAAGGGCAGCGCATTGTCGCCGAAAACGAAGGCGCGACGTGGCTCGATTTCGTCCCGTTCAGGCGCGTGCAGGGCACGTGCGGCGCTCATCGGACCGGCATCAGCAAGGAAGTGATCTGGACGACAAGTGATGTGGAGGAGGTGGCGTGGTGGACCGACGACCAATAGCCATCGCGGACGAGCGCCCGAGCCTGGCGGCCACCGGAACGCCATCCAGGAGCGCCAATTCGCCGCGCCCGAGCCAGCCGTCGTGGCTGTCCGACGCGCATCGCAGCGGCGTGTCCCCGCGCCTGCTCCGGCAGCACCTTGCCGACGCTGGGTTCTTCAATCTCCTACTCGGCAGGAAGCGGACGGCGAACGCTGTCCTCGTTCACCGCGACGACAACGTCATCCGCGAAGTGGACGACCGGCACGTCAGGCAGTATTTGCTGGCGGAGGCTGAGCGGGAGAGGTATGGCGCGGCGGTTCTCGACATCCTCTGCGAGCTGACGAAACACGCTATCGATGGCGTGACTCGACTGCTGCCAATGCATTCGTACAACGGGCAGGTGCCCGGGACGGCGCCGCTGTCCGTGTTCACCGACACCGCCGACGAGGTGCGCTTCATCGCCGCCACCGGCGTCGTTGTGATTACGGCCAACCACACGGCCATCCACCCGCTTGAGACGCTCAACCTCGGTGATGCGGCGGTGTGGGAGTCGGAGATTCACCCTCGGGCGATCACCATCGAGCCACCAGACGCGCCGCGCAAGGGACGCTTCGAAACGTTCTGCGAGCGCGCTTTTTGGGGTCGCGTCCGGTCGGGCAGTTCGAGGTGGACCGACGACTTCGGCATGACGCCGGAGGGCGAGGCGCAGTACCGCGCCTTCCGCGGGACCCTCGGGTACCTCCTGCATCGGTACCGCGACCCGGCGAACCCCAAGGCGGTGATCTTCGTAGACGAGGCGAGTGACGGGACGTACGCCCAAGGTGGCACAGGGAAGTCCCTGACGTTGCGCGCGGTCAAGCACGTGCGGGCGCTCTCGGTGCAGGACGGCAGGCGGTTCCAAAACAACGGCACGTTCGGTGGTCGATTCCAGTTCTCCAACGTCACGGCGGACACCAACATCATCGGGATCGACGACGCCGGCTTGGGCTTCAAATTCGAGGGCCTGTTCGCCATGTTGGCCGGCGACATGGAGGTCGAACAAAAGGGGAAGAACAAGATCGTAATCCCGGCCGCGCGGGCGCCGAAGGTCGCCATCACCACCAATTACGTCGTGCCCGATCACGGAACGAGCGTCACGCGGCGCCGGTACATCGTCCAGTTCGGATCGTACTGGGCGGAGGCGCATCGTCAGGGCGAACAGGTGTCGGATCTACAGCACCTCGGCAAGCGGCTGTTCGGGGCCGACTTCACCGACCAGGATTGGAACGATTTCTTCAACTTCCTGTTTCGATGCGTGCAGCAGTACTTGCGCGAGGGTGTCGTTGAGGCGTCGACGGCAAGTTATGGGTTGAAGGGCCTGCGGGTGGAGCTGGGCTCTGAGTTCGTCAGCCACTTCACCGACTACTTCGACGGCCTCGTCGGCCGCCGGCATATCGATCCAGAGCGCGGCGAGTTTCTGGACGATCTGTTGGCGGGGTTTACGGCGGCTTTCCCAGGGCACGGCTGCCGACCGGTGGACTTCCCGACGAAATTGATGCGGCTGGGAGAGTTTTGGGGGTGGCAGTACAACTCGCACAAGGCCAGCAAGGGCGAAACGCCTACGGCCCGCCGTTGGCGCGTCACCGACAGCAGGGGCGAGAAACGAAACGCCGTACGGTGGGCAAAGACGGGCGCACCGGATGAAGCGCCTCCCAGCGGTAGCGACCCCGCTGGGTCCGGCGGCGGCGCCGAAGCCGCGGGTCACCACGGGCCGGCTGCGCCGGATTCATGTGACACCGGTGACACCGGTGACACGCCGACGGTCAGTGTCACTGGTGTCACCGATGGCAACGGTTCGGACGATGCGATGTCTGACGGTACGTTGGCCGGCCCGGCGGTCACTTCACCTGGGCCGGCAGACCTCTCGGTATCCGCGGACACCGATGACACTCGTGATGCCAGCAACGCTGTCAGCGGTACCGACGACTACGAAACCGACGGCGCACCGTGGGCCGACAGCTGCCGACCGCGGACGATTGGCGATTGTATTTTGCCGGCGCGTCTAAAGGGCGTCTTTGCCGAGATGGTGCAGACGCGTAAGGTTCCCAATCTGCTGCTGTACGGACCGTCGGGTACCGGCAAGACGACCGTCGCCAAGGCGGTGTGCGCAGAATTGGGCATTGATCCTCTTGTCATCAATGCGTCCGAGGACCGCGGGATTGACCTCGTCCGGGAACGCCTACGGCCGTACGCGGCGCCCAGCAGCCTCTACGGTCGCAAGTTCGTCATCTTGGACGAAGCGGACCACCTGACGGAGTTGTCGCAAGCGGCACTGCGAGCATTCACGGAAGAGGTATCCGCAGGTTGCGGGTTCATTTTGACGGCTAACAGTGTGGACAAGATTATTCCGGCCCTTCTGTCGCGGTGCACCGAAAAGTGTTTCGGGTTACCTGACGACAGGGTCGAACTCCTGCCACTCATGATTGCGCGCGCCGAGCGCATTCTGCACGACGAGCGCGTTACCTACCATCCCGCTTTGGTCGCCGAGATCGTCGCGGCCGTCTACCCGGACTTCCGCAAGGTCTTGAACATTCTGCAGGGTGCTGTCGTGAAGGGAATCCTGGTGGCGGTGGCCGTGACGCCCGGCGGAAAAGCACGGTACGGCGGTGACGAAATGCTACGCAGAAGTCCGACACGTTAAGTGTCGCTAAAGGGAGAAATGCAATGACGATCAGGAAAACACTGTATGGCGACGTCGAGGTCGGCGACGGAGAAGATGTGTCGATTGAGATGCACGGGCCTCACTGTCGGATTGCCACCACGCACTTCGCCTTTGGCGGCACGGAGCATCCGATACCGAGGGTTCGTGTCGTCATCGAGCACGTCAAGATACTGCCGCCGAGCACCCAACATCACAAAGTAAACAGGACGGACGGGAACCATCAAATGAAATCGGCGCAGCGCCGCACCGGATCAAGCATCACGTGCACGCAGACGACAGGAGAAAGACGATGAAGATCAAGAGCGACACTGGCCAAGAGCTACACGAATACATGATGTTCCGCGCCGCACGCGAGCGGCACGTGTACGAACTGACCCCGGAATTCTTCACAGCGTTACTGGCTGGGGGCGTCCGGACTTTCTTTGGTATCCAGGTGAACGAGGCCGGCGAACTCGCGGCCGACAACCAGAACCCAAGAGCGTTCGCCGCCTACTCGAAGAACCGCCTTGGAAGAATAACGACGAGCGTTTCGAGATGAAGGCTGCGCGTTTGGGATTATGGCGGAGATCAATACGATGAACGATCCATACGAAACAGGAGAGGGGCCATTCGCCCAACTCCTCGCGAAGCATGGACCTGATGCCATGCTCGATGCCGTCGCCCCTGCCGTCTGCCCAGGCGAGCTGCCGCGTGCCGCTCACTGGTGGCCGCAACCCACCGACCGAGCGGAGGTTGAGCGCCTCAAGGCGCGAGTGAAGCTGCTCACCCACGAGGAGCAGATCGAGGGTGCGGGCGCGATGGCCGTGGCCCTCGTGGAGGTCCTCGCGGAGATCATCGCGGACACCGCGACGCATCAGTACGCGGCAGCCGTTCTGAATCTCATTCCGGCGTTGAAGCAGGAAGTGCTATTGGCGATGCAAACGACAGGGCGTCGGTCCCACTAAGAGGATTCACGTCATATGGAGACGATTACCACTCCGACGACCGTGTCGTTGTACCGGGGCGATTGCCTGGACGTGCTACCGCAGTTGCCAAAGGCGTCCGTCGATTTAATCCTCGCGGACCTGCCGTACGGGACGACGGCCTGTGCATGGGATTGTCCGATTCCTTTGGATCGTTTATGGGCGGCGTATGCCCGTGTGATGAAGCCGACGACCATGATCGTACTGACCGCCATGCAACCGTTCGCGGCGCTGCTGATCATGTCCAAGATCGGGTGGTTCCGGTACGAGTGGATTTGGGAGAAGCCGCAGGGCACGAATCCCCTGAATGCCAAGATGATGCCTTTGCGCGCCCACGAGCACATTTTGGTGTTCGGCTCCGAGCGCGGCTTGTACCAGCCGCAGATGGAAGTCGGCTTCCGGCCCGTGCGAGGGTTCGTGTCGGAACGTAAGGTCAAGGTGGCCCAGTCGCTATTCGATGACGACGAGGCGACGGAGCTGATTACAGCGGGCAACACCAGCGGCGAAGTCTACGGGTTGCCCACCAGCATGCACCGCGAGAACGCCGAAGGCACCCGCTATCCGACCACGGTGTTGCGTGTCGCACCTGACCGGAAGACGTGGCACCCAACGCAAAAACCAGAGGCGTTAATGCGATACCTCGTGCGGACCTATACGAAGCCTGGCGACCTCGTTTTGGACAACGCGATGGGCAGCGGAACGACGGGCGTCGCGGCCGTGATCGAGAACCGCGCCTTCGTGGGCATCGAACAGGACCGGAAGTACTTTCGCCGAGCGGCCGAACGTATTCAATCCAGCGCGCATTTGTTCTCGGAGGATTTGGAATTCGATGTCCATGAATGATCACATCGTTCACGGCACCTGTGCTGGGCGCGCGGATCGGGCCGGCTCAGAGGACGGATCCCAGGGCATTGGTCCTACCGTTTATCGCGACCTGCGATGAATTCCGCCGGAGGCGTCATCGCCACGGCTGTACACTTGAAGGTCGCAGCGTACTGCATCCTCAATGTCAGGCAGCCCCCAGAACATCACGCGCGACAATCACTACCTCCCCGAGTTCCTACTGAGGCAGTGGGCGTCAGAGGGGAAGATTTTCCTGTATCGCATTTTGGTGTCGGCACCTACGGTGCCGGAATGGCAGCAAAGACCTACCAGTAGCGTGGGCTTTCGCGACGACCTCTATACGTTGCTTTCGGGTGGCCGGGAGGTCGATGAATTCGAGAAGTGGACGCAGGCGATCGAGACGCCAGCCGCGACATCAATCCACAAGCTCACCTTGGGTTCCAAAGTCACACCGCAGGACTGGCGCAACATCATCAAGCTGGTTGCGCTTCAGGACTTGCGAACACCGCAGGGATTCTTGGAGCTGCGGAAGCTCTGGGACCGCATCATTCCTGACGCCCTGAACAAGAGCATGGAGGAGGCGATCGAGCACCTTGAAAGCGCGCATGCGCGGGGCGAACGGTTACCTGAACGCACCGAAGGGCCCGACCCAATTGGACGACTGGTACGGATTGAAATCGAGCCGCCGGACCAGCTTGGCTCGGACAAAGCCAAGGTTCGTGCGACTGTTCCATCTGGACGGCACCTGTGGCTCGAAACGGTTCGCAACCTGATGGAGAATGGCGCCAAAGTCCTCTTCACGCATCGATGGAGTGTCGCGGCGCCGTTTGGCGACCTGCAATGGCCGCTGCCTGATCATCCCGTGATACGCCTCAACTGGAACAGCGAATCCGACTACAACTTTGGCGGTGGCTGGAACTCGCCAGGGACAGAAATCATGATGCCGCTTTCACCGCAGCATCTTCTGTACGTCAAAGTAGGCGCGAAAATGCGCAACCGATTCACCTTTGGGCAGAAAGCGACACAGCTCCTTCAACGGCTGCTCGCAGAGCGCGCTCACCGATTCATCTTCGCAACAAGAAAGGAGGAGTGGGTGGCGACTGCCCGACCGCGGACGGTTGACGCAGATGCCATGGCGGCCGAGGAACGGGAGTGGAGAGAGTGGCATCAGGATCAGCTCGCATCAGAAACTGCGCTAGAGCAGCGTCCCGCACTTCTTCGACGACAGCCGAACGGCGACTTTTGATCGACCTAATGCCACCGGCGTACAATGTGTGAGCCGCCTCCGTTTCTGGGGATAGACCCGCGATGAACATCTCCGATACTTCTCTTAGGTCTGAGTTGCCGCGCCTGTATGAGCTCAAGGACGCAGGAATCGATCCATCAGACCCGAATGAGTATTTTCACAGGCTTGAGGAGCGCTGTGCAGAACACCGCACCGTATTCGGCATCTACAAGAAGCTTGAGAGAGACCTCTGCGCACTGGACGATGCTGCGTGGGCTGATTTTAGGTCTCGAGCCGTCGCTCAAGCCGCGAAGCGGCATCCTATTCGCGGTTGGCGGGAACTCTTCGATGTTTTCAGTGAGGCCAAGGGATTCACATACCTCCGCAGCATCGGATGCACTAACGTGCGATTTGTTCCTCGGGCATCGTCGAGAACGCCTGACCTAGAGGGTTTGCGCAATGCGAAGCTAGTTCTCTGCGAGGTCAAAACGTTGAACGTTTCTCAAGACGAAGCCACGAAGCGAGACCGTGTGCATCGAGGTGAAATCATCGGCGGCGAAGTGGCTGATTCACTCGGGGCTGGCTTCCTGAACAAGTTGAGTTCCGATATCGAGAATGCCTCTCAACAGCTTCAGGAGCACGATCCCGGCCACTTGGCAGACTGGATGATCTTCACCGTCGTGAACTTCGACGACTGGGTGGGCGACTATCAGCGGAAGTATTTCGACCAAATCGATAGATATTTGCGGTCGAATCCCGTTTCAGAAGTCGAATTCGTGTTCTGCCCTGCAAGCAATCTTTTTGAGCGCACCTTCACGATGACGGCGGCAACTGTCTTCCATGGATGATCCTGGATAGCGCGCCGTTAAGGAGACACGGGCAATACTGGGGTCGGTCCACGCCGCCCAAGACGCCCAGTCTCGATTGATTGCATCGCATACCACGTCGCTCCCCGTACCGCAGGACCTGAATGCTTGCGATGCCATTCTTGCCGCGGTACGCTGCCGCACGACATGGCGCGACTGCCCAATCCGAAGACGCTGACGCACGACCAACTCATTGAGCGCTGGACGAACTGGCTCAAGCAGACGGAGAAGGCGTCGTTCCATCTCTATCGAAGCCGTTACACATGGGAAAATATTCAGCGCTTGTTCAAAGCGAATCCGCCGCTACAGATGGATGCCAGTCACATCCTGGAATGGATGCACCGCAACTTCTGGAACGAGCACGCGATTGCTATCCGGAAGGAGATGGAGCACGGCAAGGGCTATCTGACGTTGATGAACTTCCTTGACGAACTAGAACGATTCTCGGAAGTTGTCTTGACGCGCAAGCGCTGGATGACGCTCTATTCGCAACAGTTCTTCCACGAATATGGCATACCCGATAAGGACTTCGACGGACTGCCGGGCGCAATGTGCCGCTATCCGAAGCAATCACCCGACACGGACTGCATTTCAAAGGACAGCGTGCATCGCGCACGTATCAACCTGAAGAACGTCAACACGAAAGTCGTCAACTTCGCCCATGCCTTCGTTGCCCACAGAACGAACATCGAGAAGCACGACGTGTCGCTTGCAGACATCTACAAAGCTGTAAACCGCATCTTCGACACGTATGCTACGTATTACCGCTTGGTTACGAACAAGACATGGATGGGACGTTATCCCACGCCGCAATTTGATTGGTTCAAGGGCTTTACGTACCCGTGGTGGACGAAGGACTTCAAGCCGTTTGAACCGCCCGAGTAGCGATCAGTCGCGAGTAGTCGCGAAGGGGCGGGCGATGGCCGTCGCGGGAATCAGGAGTCAGTGCGGCGTTTATCGCGAGTAATCTGACGTCAGGTCCTCTTGGGAGACGTCGGCCGCTGCCCGTGCGTTCTCTCGGGGCATGTGAGGTGGTCAAGGCCATGTACTCTGATGACGCCGACCGGTTTTTGGTACGGCTTCGAATGGGCTCGATGTTCTGAACTAGTGGCTTGTACTGACGAGTTGTAAATCATATGATGGCGCATGCCATCGACATCGCTCGTGCTGACGAACGACCAACGATCCGATCTCGAAGCGCGTGTGCGATCGGGACGTGGTCGGGCGGATGCAGCGCGCCGCGCGCGCGTCATTCTGCTGCTGGCGGACGGCTGCAGTTACGCCACGATCGCCACGATGACCGGATGCAGCTCGCGGACGATCGCCTTGTGGAAGCAACGATTCGCGAAGGACGGACTGGCCGGATTGGCGGCGCGTCATCGCGGCTCGAAACCGACCGTCCTGACGCCGGCCCTCGAAGCGCGCATCATGGCGTGGACGCGTCGCCCCCCACCGCACGGTGCGACGCACTGGTCCACGCGATCGCTAAGCCGGAAGCTGGGCGTGCAGCACACGATTGTCGCGCGTGCCTGGCAGCATGCCGGCCTGCAGCCCCATCGCCTCGAGCGGTACATGCGGTCGACCGATCCCGAGTTCGAGACGAAGGCCGCGGATGTGATCGGCCTCTACCTCGATCCGCCGCAGCACGCCGTGGTGTTCTGCATCGACGAGAAGACGGCGATTCAAGCGCTCGACCGGCTCGACCCGGTTCTGCCGTTGTCGCCCGGGCGCGCCGAACGGCACGGCTTCGAGTACTACCGGCATGGGACGCTGTCGCTCTACGCGGCGCTCAATACGCAGACGGGCGAGGTCGTCGGTCGGACCGCTGCGCGTCACACCAGCGCGGAATTCGTCAGCTTTCTGCAGACCGTCGTCGAGACGCAGCCGCGACGGCGCGAGATGCACATCATCGTGGACAATCTCTCGGCGCACAAAACGCAGCAGGTCCGGACCTTCTTGGTGGCGCATCCGTCCGTCCATCTTCACTTCACGCCGACCTATTCGTCCTGGCTCAATCAAGTCGAACTCTGGTTCTCCAAGATCGAGCGCGATGTCACGGCGCGGGGCATCTTCACCTCGGTCACCGATCTGCGTCGGAAGCTGATGCGCTATATCAAGCATTACAACAAGACCGCGACGCCCATTCGCTGGTCCTACGCGGACCCGTCGCGGAGAATCGCATGACCGCTGTACAACTCGTTAGTACGGTCCACTAGGGTATGACTATTGTTCTCGCAATTCACCTTCCTGGCTTCGTCGTCATTGGTGCCGATAGCCGCGGCACAAATTTCGTTGCCGGCGCCGTGGACGACACCGTAGAGAAGGTTGCGCTGACAACCGAGGGGCTGATATCGGCCGCAGGTAGTTACGGACTCTTCGAATTGGTTTCGGCGGATATCCAGATGAACGGCGCCCCTGCGTCAGACTTACCGGAAATCATTGCCGCGAAGCGGAGCATGACACAGGGATTGCTGGGATTCGACGGCGCTCAGGCGATAACGAGCTTCGTCCAATCCCACGTCTCTGAGTCCGGCGAACTCATACTCGAAGAGCACCACCCGTCTCGCGAATACGCGCCGCGAGGGATCCCTCCAGGAGGTTTTCACCTTATCGCTCCCTTGGGCATGACCGGCGAGGTCGAAGTCGAGCTACGGCGACAGATTACTCAAAGGATTCAAGATCTGCCGCCGACCGGCACGTTCGCCGAGCGCACTTTGGGGGTCCAACGCATCATTCAATCGGTCGTTCAAGCCACAGCGGCCGATAATCCGAACGTTGCGCCGAGCTTCCAAATTGGTATTCAGCGCGACACTGGCGAATGTCAACTATCAGAGGTCACAGACAGCGTTGACAGCATCATTTGGCAGGACATCTAGAACAACCCAAACCGCGGTGAAGCGCTGCCTGATTACTCCTAATCTGTCGCCCTGGGAATCTATGACGGCGCTTCGCGTTGACGCCGGATTGTCAGTAAAAGGTCTTGGCTACGCACTGGTCCGAGAGCTCGTTACTGTTCAATCCTTGTGGCGCACGCAACGCTGCTACGCCAGGGGGAGCCTTGAGAGCGCTCGGGTCTCCCTGTCGTGCAGGATCACTAGCCCGCATTATTCGTGAAAGGGCCGATTTCGGTCTCCACACGTGGGTGAATCGTAGCGCAAGCTCGCCATTGGGTGCGCGGGGGAGAAGCGGACGGCGACGCG
>Ga0209343_10006227_pt1 | contig 14311 bp, 16 predicted proteins | sample RifCSPlowO2_02_FD_184026 | JGI IMG/M metagenome (GOLD analysis project Ga0209343, IMG submission 184026) | Groundwater microbial communities from Rifle, Colorado - Rifle CSP2_plank lowO2_0.2 (SPAdes) (version 2) | ecosystem: Environmental > Aquatic > Deep subsurface > Groundwater | place... | reverse complement strand
AATGAACCGCCGGATGCGGAACCGCACGTCCGGTGGTGTGGGAGGACGGCGGGGGTGACCCCGCCTCCTACCCGATCAACGCGCCGATCCGGTAAGGGACGCCGATGGCGGAGCGCAGGTGCTGCCGGCAACTCCGCAGCCCGCGGCGGAAGCCCTTAGCTTTCGGTCAGCGCCGCCTCCGGCGTCAGGATCCGGAACAGGCCATGCAGCCTGTCGCGCCGGGCCAGCCGCAGCAAGGCCTTGTCCGCCGTGATCAGCCAGTCGGCGGCGGCGTCGCGGGCCAGTTCAAGGAATTTCTGGTCGTCGCGGTCGCTGCAGCGCGGCAGGGCGGCAGTCGGCGCCGGCGCGACGCCGGCTATCCGCGTTACGGCGGCGCTGTAGGCCGCCAGTGCGTCTTGCTGGCGCTCGTCCGAGAGCGCGAACTCGGGGTAGCCGAGCACCCGGCGGAACTCGCCGATGCAGGCGTCGTTGGTGACCGCCTGCCATTCGCCGCTTTCGATCCGGGCTCGCAGCGGAGCGAAGCGACTGTCGGCAAAAACATAGAGCGACACCAGTACATTGGTGTCGAGCACCACCCGTCGTTGCGGAGTGGTCGAAAAAACGGGCGCCGAGTCTCGCGACCCGGCGCCCGTTGCGCGTTCCCCAGGAACGGCGCTCATCCGTTACTCACTTCTTCTTCTTCGGCGCGTCGAGGCGGAATTTGACGAAGGAGCCGGGAGCGTCTTCGAGCGGTTTCAGCTTGCCCTTGGCCGGATCGCGTGCCGGCACCTTGTCGTCGTTGAGCTTGGTGATCCACTTCTGCCAGTCGGTCCACCAGGAACCTTCGTGCTGCTTGGCATCGGCGAACCATTCGTCCGGGGTCGCCGGGCGGGCGTCGTTGGTCCAGAAGCCGTACTTGTTGGCCGAGGGCGGATTGACGATGCCGGCGATGTGACCGGAACCGCCGAGCGCAAAGCGCACCGGGCCGCCGAGCACTGTGGAGCCAAGATAGACGCTGCGCCACGGCGCGATGTGGTCTTCGATGGTGGAAATGAAATAGGACGGCGTCTTGACCTTGGACAGGTCGATCGGCGTGTCGAGCAGGGTGATGCCGCCCGGTTCGCGCAGCAGGTTGTTCAGGTACATGTTGCGCAGGTAGTAGCTGTGCATTTTGTAGGGCATGCGCGTGGAATCGGAATTCCAGTAGAGCAGGTCGAAGGGGAAGGGATCCTTGCCCATCAGGTAGTTGTTGACCACGAAGGACCAGATCAGGTCGTTGGAGCGCAGCATGTTGAAGGTGGTGCCCATCTCCGAGCCTTCGAGGTAGCCGCGTTCCTCCATTTTCTTTTCGAGGCTGGCGACCTGGCCTTCGTCGATGAAGACGCCGAGTTCGCCCGGGATGGAGAAGTCGAGCAGGGCGACGAAGAAGGTCGCCGAGGCGATGCGCTTGTCCTTCTTGGCGGCCATGTAGCCCATGGTCGAACCGAGCAGCGTGCCGCCGAGGCAGTAGCCGATCATGTTCACTTCCTTCTCGCCGGTCTGCTGGCAGACGGCATCGATGGCGGTCAGCGCGCCTTCCGTCATGTAGTCGTCGAAGCCCTTTTTCGCCAGCTTGGCATCCGGGTTCACCCAGGAGATGACGAACACCGTGTGGCCCTGGTCGGTCGCCCACTTGATGAAGGAATTGCTCTCGCGCAGGTCGAGGATGTAGTACTTGTTGATCCAGGGCGGAATGATCAGCAGCGGGCGCTTGTACTGTTCCTTGGTGGTCGGGTTGAACTGCAGCAACTGGATCATCTCGTTCTGGAAGACCACCTTGCCCGGCGTCGAGGCCACGTTCTTGCCCATTTCGAAGGCCGACGGATCGGTCATCTTGACGCGCAACTGGCCGTCGCCTTCCTCGATGTCGCGCAGCAGGTTGTTGAAACCCTTGAGCAGGTTCTGGCCGTGGCTCTTGACCGTCTCGCGCAGCACTTCGGGGTTGGTTGCCGCGAAGTTGGAGGGGGCCAGCGCGTCGATGAACTGGCGGGTGAAGAAATTCACCTTTTTCTGCGAGATGTCGTCGAGACCTTCGATGCAGCAGACATTGTCATGCACGTGGCGCGCCGTGATCAGGTAGGACTGCTTGATGAAGTCGAACAGGAAATGCTCTTCCCATTGCTGGTCGGCGAAGCGCTTGTCGCCCTTTTTCGGCTGCGCCACCGGCGCCCCTTCCATGCCCATCATGCGCAGCGTCGAATGCTGCCACAGCGAAAAGTAGTCCCATACCAGGTTCATTTGCGCCTGCGCCAGCTTGTAGGGATTGGCCAGCATCTTGGCCATCATGTCCATGAAGGCCTGGGCGATGCCGAGGTCGTCCGACGGCGCCGAGATGCCTTTCTTCAACTGCCGCTTCATGTGTTCGGTGATCAGGTGCGAGGCGCGTTGCGCGACCTCGGCGTAGGTCTTGGCGACTTCCTTGGGATCGGGCAAAGCTTTGGTTTCCTGCGCGGGCATGGTGACTCCTTGGGGTTAGCTGGTGTAACGGGTAAAGCCGTTTTTTTCAATGCGTTGTAATTTTCCTGCGTGTTCCAGGTAATTCAGATGGGCAATCGCTTCGCCCATGGCGAACATGGTCTGGTGCGGGTCGGGCAGTTCGCGGCCGAACAACACGCCGATCAGTTCGGCGGCGCTCTTCGCGGCGCCGGCGCAGGCGTCGAGCAGCACCTCGCAGCGCTCCGCATGGTGGGCCTGGAGCTGGTCGACGCGGGCATGCAGGCCGCGGAATGGCCGTCCGTGCGAGGGCAGCACCAGCGTGTCGGCCGGCAGCACCCGCAAGCGCTCGATGGAATCGAGGAACAAGCTGAGCGGGTCGCCGTGCGGGTTGCTGGCCATCACCGAGATGTTGGTCGAGATGCGCGGCAGCAGCATGTCGCCGGAAATCAACACGCCGAGTTCCGCGCAATACAGGCTCATGTGTTCGGGCGCGTGACCGTGGCCGACGATGGTGCGCCAGTCGTGCTCGCCGATGCGCAGCAACTGGTCGTCGAACAGGCGCTGATAGGTAACCGGGATCGCCGGCACGCCGCGCTTGTAGCCGTTGCCGCGCGCGACCAGGCCGTCGATGCGGGCCTGGTCGAGACCGTGGCGGCGGAAGAACTCGACCATGGACGCGATCGAGTAGCCGGCGATTTGCTCGACGATCATGTGCGCCGCCAGATAGTCCCCTTGCGAGATCCATAGTCCTGCGCCGGTCTCCTGTTCGAGCCAGGCGGCGAGGCCGAGATGGTCGGGATGGCAATGGGTGACGATGCAGCGCGTCAACCGCCGTCCCACCAACGCCGACTTCCAGGCTTCCTTGACCGGGTCCAGAGCGAAGCCGGTATCCACCGCCGCATGGCCGGCGCCGTCGGCCAGCAACCAGAGGTTGATGTGGTTCAGCGCGAACGGCAGCGGCATGCACAGCCACTCGATGCCTGGCGCGACGGGCACGGCGACGCCGGGCGCAGGCGCGGTCTCGTGCGGATAAGCGATGGGAGCGTTCAAGCGGGGTCTCTTTGCATCGGTGGGCGAAATCTGCTTAACTTGCTGATAATTGGTCGCCCATCTTATCTAATTTTCAGGGCTATATGTGCGGTGCAACATCGCGCGCATGTCAGTCCGCCATCATGAACGACACTCAAACCATCACCGAATTGGCGCGCGATTTCGGCGTCACCACCCGCGCCATTCGCTATTGGGAATCGCATGGGTTGGTTTCCCCGGCGCGCGAAGGCGGCAACCGCATCTACAACAAGCGCGACCGGACCCGCCTGAAACTGGCCTTGCGCGGCAAACGGCTGGGGCTTTCCCTGGCCGAGATCAAGGACCTGATCGACATGTACGACACGGCCGAGGACGAATCGTCCCAGTTGCTGTCCTTTCTCGGTGCGCTGGCCCAGCGCCGCGCCGCGCTCGAACAGCAGCGCGACGATATCCAGGCCGTGCTCAAGGAGATTGCCCGTTTCGAGCGGCAGTGCCGCGAGATGCTCAAGTCCGCCGAGCTTGACGCCGACTCCGCGGCGCGCAAAAAATGATTCGGCGCCGGCAGTAGTTGACGTTGACGTCAACGTCAACTACCATGGTCGCAATCCGCAGGAGGAGAAATGCCCCATACGGCACGCCCTATCCGCAACACTTTCGATCCGCGCAACCCCGACTGGGACGCCACGGTGCGCGGCAGCTTTGCCCGGCAGCAGGTGATGCACCTGATCGGCGCCGAAATGGGGCCGCTCACTCCAGGCCACTGCGAAATCCGCTTGCCTTTCCGTGACGACCTGACCCAGCAGAACGGCTTTTTCCACGCCGGGATCACCAGCACCATCGTCGATAGCGCAGGCGGCTATGCCGGCTACACACTGATGCCGCCCGGATCCGACGTGCTGACCGTGGAGTTCAAGCTGAACCTCTTGGCGCCCGCCGATGGCGAGTACCTGGTTGCCGAAGGCCAGGTGCTGAAGTCAGGGCGCAACCTCGTCATCACCCGCGGCGAGGTATATGCGATCAAGAACGGCAAGGCCACCCACTGCGCCACGATGCAGCAGACCCTGATGACCATGCACCATAAAACGGAGAAAAAATAATGCTCGGACTGAATTTCGACCTCGGTGAAGACATCGAGATGCTGCGCGACAGCGTGTGGGCATTTGCCAGCAAGGAGATTGCGCCGCGTGCGGCCGAGATCGACCGGCTGAACGAATTCCCCGCCGACTTGTGGCGCAAGTTCGGCGAGATGGGTCTGCTCGGCATGAGCGTCGAGGAGGAATACGGCGGCACCCAGATGGGCTATCTGGCGCACATCGTCGCGATGGAGGAAATCTCGCGCGCCTCGGCGTCGGTCGGCCTCTCCTATGGCGCCCATTCCAACCTCTGCGTGAACCAGATCCGGCGCAACGGCAACGCGGCGCAGAAAACCAAATACCTGCCCAAACTGATCTCCGGCGAGCATGTCGGCGCGCTCGCGATGTCGGAGCCGGGCGCCGGTTCCGACGTGGTGTCGATGAAGCTGCGCGCCGACCTCAAGGGAGATCGTTACGTCTTGAATGGCTCGAAGATGTGGATCACCAACGGCGGTGATGCCGACACCCTGGTGGTCTATGCCAAGACCGATGCCGGTGCCGGCCCCAAGGGCATGACCGCCTTCATCGTCGAAAAGGGCTGCAAAGGTTTCAGCAAGGGCCAGCATCTGGACAAGCTGGGCATGCGCGGTTCCAATACCTATCCACTGTTCTTCGACGACTGCGAAGTGCCGGTGGAAAACGTGCTGGGCGGCGAGGGCAACGGCACCCGCGTGTTGATGAGCGGCCTCGACTACGAACGCTCGGTGCTTTCCGGGGGTCCGCTGGGCATCATGGCCGCCTGCATGGACGTGGTGATTCCCTTCGTCCATGAACGCAAGCAGTTCGGCCAGAGCATCGGCGAGTTCCAGCTGATGCAGGGCAAGCTGGCCGACATGTACAGCACCTGGCAGGCTTGCCGCGCCTACGTCTATGCCGTGGGCAAGGCCTGCGACCGTGGCGACCATTCGCGCACGCTGCGCAAGGACGCCGCCGGCGCGATCCTGTATTCGGCAGAAAAAGCCACCTGGATGGCGGGCGAGGCGATCCAGGCCCTGGGCGGCGTCGGCTACACCAACGAGTTCCCGGTCGGGCGCTTCTGGCGCGATGCCAAGCTCTACGAAATAGGTGCCGGCACCTCGGAAATCCGCCGCATGCTGATCGGCCGCGAACTGTATAACGAGACCATGTGAGGAGAAAACCTTGAGCCAGGAAGCTGCAGCGTTGCAACAGGAATGGCTGGCCGCCGTCGCCGCGGTGCGCGGCGCGGCGCCCGCTCCCGACGTGCTGCCCATGGCGGCGGTGAAAGCCGTGAGTGGGCTGGAGTTGTTCCAGAAGATGCTGCGCGGCGAATTGCCGCCGGCACCGATCACGGAGACCCTGGATTTCCATCTGGTGGAGGCCGAGAAAGGCCGCGTGGTATTCCAGGGCCATCCAGCGAAGGCACATTGCAATCCGCTGGGCAGCATTCACGGCGGCTGGCAGGCGACGCTGCTCGATTCCTGCATGGCCTGCGCGGTGCAAAGCCATCTCGATGCCGGCCAGGCCTACACCACGCTGGAATTCAAGGTGAATTGCCTGCGCGCGCTGATGCCGAATACCGGCCCGGTGCGCGCCGAAGGTCGCATCATCCAGGTCGGACGCCAGATCGGCATCGCCGAAGGCAAGCTGGTCGACGCCGCCGGCAAGCTCTACGCCCACGCCACCACCACCTGCCTGATCTTCAATGTCTGACGCGCGCAGAGCCGCCTCAAGCGCGGCACAGCCAGAACCCGGAGCCGCGCAGCGGCGAACCGTGATCACCCCCTCGCTCGGCGAGGGGGATGGGGGGCGTGCTTCATGAGCGGACTTCTCGACACCTATCGCGGCACGGTCTATCCGTGGCATTGCGACCACATGAGCCACATGAATGTGATGTGGTACGTCGGCAAGTTCGACGAGGCCACCTGGAACCTGATGTCGCATCTGGGCATGAGCGCGCCCTTCCTGCGCGAGCATCATCGCGGCATGGCGGCGGTGGACCAGCGCATCAGCTACCAGCGCGAGTTGCATGCCGGCGATACTGTGGCCATACGAACCGGCGTGGTCAGCGTCAGCGACAAGAAGATCGTCTTCTTCCACGAAATGCGCAACGCCGACAAAGACACGGTGTCGGCAATCACGCTGCTCACCGGCGTGCATCTCGACACCCAGACGCGCAAGAGCTGCCATTTGCCCAAAGCGACAGCCGACCAGGCGCGCCAACTGGTGGTCGCCTACGAACTGCCGTGGGCGGCCTGATTCCGAATGTCTGAGCCAAGCCCAAGAGTCGGCGCTGGTAATGCGGCGGCCAGCGTACGCGAACTGGGCGCTGGCGACGTGGCAGAACTCGAGCAGGTGCGCCAGTTCTTCCGTAACTACGCGGCCTGGCTCGGCGTCGATCTGTGCTTCCAGAATTTCGACGAGGAAATGGCCACGCTGCCCGGACGCTATGGCGCGCCCGCGGGGCGGCTGTTCTACGCCGAGGTCGACGCAGCTGGGGAGACACGCGGCGCCGGCTGCGTCGGCATCCGGCCCTTTGCCGAAGGCGTCTGCGAACTCAAGCGCCTGTATGTCGATCCGGCTGCGCGCGGCCTCGGCATCGGCCGTCAACTGGCCCTCGCGGCCATACGCGCGGCGCGCGAGATCGGCTACCGCAAGATCCTGCTCGACACGCTGCCGGCGATGCGCATCGCCGTCAAGCTGTATCGCGAACTGGGTTTTCTCGAAGCGCCCGCCTACTACCAGACACCGGTCGAAGGCACCCAGTTCCTCGCCCTCGACCTGGAGAACTGGTCCGAAGAACAGATCAACAACCAGACACTGCATCACCTGTTCGACTTCAACCGCGCCTGGGCGCGCCGCATCACCGAGGTCGATCCCGACTACTTCGAGAGGCTCTCGCATCTGCAGGCGCCCGAATACCTCTGGATTGGCTGTTCCGATTCGCGCGTGCCGGCCAACCAGATCGTCGGCCTGCTGCCGGGCGAAGTCTTCGTCCATCGCAACGTCGCCAACATCGTGGTGCACACCGACCTCAACTGCCTGTCGGTGATCCAGTTCGCCATCGACGTGCTAAAGGTCAGGCACATCATGGTGGTCGGCCACTACGGCTGCGGCGGCGTGCAGGCGGCACTGAAGCATCAGCGCGTGGGGCTGGCCGATCTCTGGCTGCGTCACGTGCAGGACGTCCATGTCAAGCATCTGGCGCGCGTCGACGAGTTGCCCGAGGATCGGCGCCACGACCGGCTGTGCGAGCTCAACGTGCTGGAACAGGTGATCAATGTCTCGCGCACCATCGTCGTTCAGGATGCGTGGCAGCGCGGCCAGGGCCTGACCATCCACGGCTGGATCTACGGCCTCAAGGACGGCCTGGTGCGCGATCTCGGCCTCACCATCAGCGCCCCCAATCACATTGCCGAGCGCTATGAGTTGGCGTTGTCGACACTGCCATGAATGCAACAACCAAACTTCGCCGTCGGCCCGTCATTCCGGCGGACGCCGGAATCCAGAAAGCGCGGCCGGACGTCTCCTGGATTCCGGCGTTCGCCGGAATGACGGACGGGGAGCTTGATCGAAAATTTCTACCCAGGTTCTCAAGATGAAAGGAAACTAACATGAACGACCCCATCGTCATCGTCTCCGCCGTCCGCACTCCCATGGGAGGATTCCAAGGCGACTTCAACTCCCTGACCTGTGCCCAGCTCGGCAGTGTCGCCATCAAGGCCGCGGTCGAGCGCGCCGGCCTCAAGCCCGCACAGGTCGATGAAGTCATCATGGGCTGCGTGCTGCCCGCCGGGCAGGGCCAGGCGCCGGCGCGCCAGGCCTCGCTCGGTGCCGGCCTGCCGCTGGCCGCCGGCTGCACCACGGTGAACAAGATGTGCGGCTCCGGCATGCGGGCGGCTATGTACGCGCATGACATGCTCGCCGCCGGCAGCGTCGAGGTCTTGGTGGCCGGCGGCATGGAATCGATGAGCAACGCCCCGTATCTGCTGCCCAAGGCGCGCGGCGGCTATCGGCTGGGTCACGGCGAGGTCAAGGACCACATGTTCCTCGATGGCCTCGAAGACGCCTACGACAAGGGGCGCCTGATGGGCACCTTCGCCGAGGATTGCGCCGGCAGCTACGCGTTCACGCGCGAGGCGCAGGATGCCTTCGCCGTCGCCTCGACCACGCGCGCCAAGCAGGCCAATACCGACGGCAGCTTCGCCTGGGAAATCGCGCCGGTCACGGTGTCCGGCAGGAAGGGCGACGTCGTTGTCGACCGCGACGAGCAACCCTTCAAGGCGCAACTGGAAAAAATCCCGACGCTGAAGCCGGCCTTCCGCAAGGACGGCACGGTGACCGCCGCCAACTCCTCGTCGATTTCCGACGGCGCCGCCGCGCTGGTCATGATGCGTGCCTCCACCGCGGCCAAGTTGAACCTCAAGCCGGTCGCCACCATCGTCGGCCACAGCACCTTCGCCCAGGAGCCGGGGCTGTTCACCACGGCGCCGGTCGGCGCCATGAAGAAGTTGCTGGCGAGGAATGGCTGGAGCGCGGACAGCGTGGACCTCTGGGAAATCAACGAAGCCTTCGCCGTCGTCACCATGGCCGCGATGCACGACCTCGAGCTGCCGCACGAGAAGGTCAACGTGCATGGTGGCGCTTGCGCCCTGGGCCATCCGATCGGCGCCTCCGGCGCACGCGTGATCGTCACCCTGATCGGCGCGCTGAGGAAATACGGCAAGAAGCGCGGCGTCGCCAGCCTCTGCATCGGCGGCGGCGAAGCCACGGCCGTCGGCATCGAACTGATCTGACGCTCATGGAGTACCAGACCCTCACCTACGCCAGCGAGGGGCGCATCGCGCGTATCACGCTCAATCGGCCCGATCGGCTCAACGCCATCGTGCCGGCGATGCCGCGCGAGATCCGTCTTGCGGTCGAACGCGCCAATGCCGATGACGAGATCCACGTCATCATTCTGCAGGGTGCCGGGCGCGCCTTCTGCTCCGGCTACGACCTCAAGGATTTCGCAGAGGCCGATGTCGATACCCCCTGCACGCAGTCGATGCCCTGGGACCCGATGGTGGATTACCGTGCCATGAAGGGCTTTACCGACGACTTCTTCAGCCTCTGGCGCAGCTACAAGCCGACCATTTGCAAGGTGCAGGGCTTCGCCGTCGCCGGCGGCAGCGACATCGCGCTGTGCTGCGACCTCGTGGTGATGGCCGCGGACGCCAGGATCGGCTACATGCCGGCGCGCGTCTGGGGTTGCCCGACCACCGCGATGTGGGTCTATCGCCTCGGTGCCGAGAAGGCCAAGCGCATGCTGCTGACCGGCGACACGATCGACGGCAAGACCGCGAAGGAGTGGGGTCTCGTCATCGACGCCGTGCCCGAGGCTGAACTGGAAGACGCCGTGCTCAAGCTGGCGAACCGTGTGGCCGGCGTGCCGAAGAACCAGCTGATGATGCAAAAACTCATGATCAACCAGGCCTACGACAACATGGGTCTGGCCAACACCCAGATGATCGCCGCGCTGTTCGACGGCATTACGCGCCACTCGCCCGAAGGCCAGTGGTTCAAGCGCTATGCCGAGGAGCAGGGCTACAAGGAAGCCGCGCGCCTGCGCGATTCCGGCGAGCCGATTCCCGGCAGCAAGAGCTACAAGGACTACAAATGATCCTTAGCGAAGAACAGGAACAGATCCGCGACATGCTGCGCGATTTTTCGCGCGAACAGCTCGCGCCGAAGGCCGCCGAATGGGACCGCACTTGCCACTTCCCGCGCGAGGAACTGCGCGCGCTCGGCGAACTCGGCGTCTGCGGCATGGTGGTGCCCGAGGAATGGGGCGGCGCCGGCCTCGACTATGTGTCGCTGGCGCTGGCGTTGGAGGAAATTGCCGCCGGCGACGGCGCGGTGTCCACCATCATCAGCGTGCAGAACTCGGTGGTCTGCGGCCCGATCAACGCCTTCGGCACCGATGAGCAGAAGGCGCAATACCTGAAGAAGCTCGCCAGCGGCGAATGGCTGGGCTGCTTCTGCCTGACCGAACCGCATGTCGGCTCCGACGCCGCGGCGATCCGCACCAAGGCAGTTCGTGATGGCGACCATTGGGTGCTCAACGGCGTCAAGCAGTTCATCACCACGGGCAAGAACGCGCAGATCGCCGTGGTCTTCGCCGTCACCGATCCCGGCGCCGGCAAGAAGGGCATCTCGGCCTTCATCGTGCCGGCCGAGACGCCGGGCTACATCGTTGCCCGCGTCGAGGAAAAGCTCGGCCAGCACGCTTCGGATACGGCGCAGATTCTGTTCGAGAACTGCCGCATTCCCGCCGGCAATCTGCTTGGCGGCGAAGGGCAGGGCTATCGCATCGCCCTGTCCAACCTCGAAGGCGGCCGCATCGGCATTTCGGCGCAGGCGGTGGGCATGGCGCGCGCGGCCTTCGAGGCGGCGCTGCACTACTCGCATGAACGCGAGAGCTTCGGCAAGCCGATCTTCGAGCACCAGGCGGTGAACTTCCGCCTCGCCGACATGGCGACCCAGATCGAAGTCGCGCGGCAGATGGTGCATCACGCCGCGGCCTTGCGCGACGCCGGCCGGCCCTGCCTCAAGGAAGCCTCGATGGCCAAGCTGTTCGCTTCCGAAATGGCAGAGAAGGTCTGCTCCGACGCGATCCAGATCCACGGCGGCTATGGTTACGTCAATGATTTCCCGGTCGAGCGCATCTACCGCGATGTGCGGGTCTGCCAGATCTACGAAGGTGCGTCGGACATCCAGCGCTTGGTCATCGGCAGGTCGCTGGGCGATGCATCATGATAAGCATCATTTGGTGCTATATTTGATGCATGCCTAATGCCCTGGAGAATCCGATGAGAACCACCGTCACCCTGGATGAAGATCTTCTGGCCGATGTCGAACAGTTGAGTGGCATTCGCGACCGATCCCAGTTGTTGCGCGAAGCCTTGCTGGAAATGCGCCATCGCCTCGCCTCACAGCGGCTCGCATTGCTCGTCGGTACGGAGCCTGATGCTGTCGCATCGCCACGTCGCCGACCGCCTCATTTCGTATCGGAACCAGCGGCAACACCCTATCGGGCCAGGAAGCGCGCCAAGGCAAACCCATGAGAATCCTTGCCGATACTTCGGTCTGGGTGGATTTTCTGCGCCACAAGAATGCGCCCATCCTCGAGCCCCTGAACCTAGGCGACGTCGTGATGCACGACTACGTGATCGGGGAAATCGTGCTGGGTGGAATCAGCCGGACCAAGCTCGCCATTTTCGAACAGTTGCGTCGTTGCCACTGCGCCAGCCACGAAGAGGTGATGCATCTGATCGCCGAGCGCAATCTGGCCGGCAGCGGCCTCGGCTACGTCGACAGCCATCTGCTTGCTTCCGCGCTGATCGACCGTCTGCAGTTGTGGACACTGGACAAGGCGCTGCAACAGGTGGCGAACGAGTTCGGTTGCGGGCTGGCGGCGCATTGATCCATCGACAAAACGGGAAAAGCCCATGGCCGAATACACCCTGCACTGCTTCGCCCAATCCGGCAACGCCTACAAGCCGGCGCTGATGCTGGCGTTGTCCGGCGCCGACTGGGAGCCGCGCTTCGTCGACTTCTTCAATGGCGCGACCAAGACGCCGGAATACCGCGCGCTCAACGTCATGGGTGAAGTGCCGCTGCTCGAACATCGCGGGCGGACGCTCTCCCAGTCCGGCGTGATCCTCGACTATCTGGCCGAGACCCTCGGCACTTTCGGTCCGCAGGACAGCGACGAGCGGCGCGAAATCCTGCGCTGGATGCTGTTCGACAACCACAAGTTCACCAGCTACACGGCGACCCTGCGCTATCTGCGCAATTTCGTGCCGACCACCGATCCTGCCATCATCACTATGTTCCGCGCCCGCGCCGAGGCCGCCTGGAAGGTACTCGACGCCCATCTCGCCGGGCGCCAATGGATCGTCAGTCGCCGTCCCACCATCGCCGACTTTTCGCTCGCGGGCTATGTCTTCTGGCCCGAGGAAATCGGCGTGGATTGGAACGACTACCCGAACCTCCGCGACTGGTCGGCGCGCATCGCCGCGCTGCCCGGCTGGCAGCACCCTTATCAACTGATGCCCGGCCATCCGCTGGTCGGCTGGGGAACAGGAGAAAAATGATGACAGACGCGAAAGACCCCATCGAGTTCTGGTTCGATTTTTCCTCTCCCTATTCCTACCTCGCCAGCGAATTGATCGACGAACTCGCGGCGAAACACGGGCGCAAGGTCAAGTGGCGGCCGATGATGCTCGGCGCCGCGTTCAAGGCTTCGAACATGCCGCTCTTGATCACCATCCCGCTCAAGGGCGAGTACAGCAAGCGCGACTTCGATCGTTCGGCGCGCTACCTCGGCATTCCCTACAAGTTCCCGCCGAAGTTTCCGATCGCCACGCTGGCTGCCGCGCGCGGCTACTACTGGCTGCACGGACAGGATTGCGCCAAGGCCAGGGAGTATGCCCACGCCGTGTTCCGCGCCTACTGGGTCGACGGCCGCGACATCAGCGAGCTGCACGTGGTGCTGGAGATCGTCGATCGGCTCGGCATCGATCGCGATGCCTTCACCACGGCCATCGCCACGCCGGAAATCAAGGATCGCCTGAAGCAGGAAACCGATGCCGCGATTGCCAAGGGCATGTTCGGCGCACCCTATATCGTGGTCGATGGCGAGCCCTTCTGGGGTGTCGACCGTCTGCCGCAAATCGAGAAGTGGCTTGCCACGGGAGGATTCTAGTGTCCGTCATCAAATCCAAACTCAACACGCGCAGCGAGGAGTTCAAGGCCAACGCGGCAGCGATGAGCGCGCTGGTCGCCGACCTGCGCGAGAAAACCATTGCGGTTTCCGGCGGCGGCTCGCCGGAGACGGCTGCCAAGCACAAGGCGCGCGGCAAGCTGCTGCCGCGCGAGCGCATCAATGCCCTGCTCGATCCCGGCGCGGCCTTTCTCGAATTTTCTGCACTGGCGGCGCTGGGCATGTACAGCGGCGATGTCGCCTCGGCCGGCGTGGTCACCGGCATCGGCCGGGTGCAGGGAGTCGAGTGCATGATCGTCGCCAACGACGCGACGGTGAAGGGCGGCTCCTACTTCCCACTGACCGTGAAGAAACATTTGCGCGCGCAGGAAATAGCGCTGCAGAATCGCCTGCCCTGCATCTACCTGGTCGATTCCGGCGGTGCCAACCTGCCGACCCAGGACGAGGTGTTTCCCGACCGCGACCACTTCGGCCGCATCTTCTACAACCAGGCCAACATGTCGGCGCTCGGCATTCCCCAGATCGGCATTGTCATGGGTTCCTGCACCGCGGGCGGCGCCTACATGCCGGCGATGTCCGACGAGTCGGTCATCGTCAGGAACCAGGGCACCATCTTTCTCGGCGGCCCGCCGCTGGTCAAGGCGGCCACCGGGGAGGTCGTGAGTGCCGAGGACCTCGGCGGCGGCGACGTGCATACGCGCATTTCCGGCGTCTGCGACCACCTGGCCGAGAACGACCATCACGCGCTGGCCATCGCGCGGCGCATCGTCGGCAACCTCAACTGGACGAAGAAAGTCAGTCTCGACGTGACGGCGCCGGAGGAGCCCCGCTACGATCCCGAGGAGCTCTACGGCATCATCCCGACCGACACGAAGAAGTCCTACGACGTGCGCGAGGTGATCGCGCGCCTCGTGGACGGCTCGCGCCTCGACGAGTTCAAGGCGCGCTACGGCACGACGCTGGTCTGCGG
>Ga0209343_10006226_pt1 | contig 14312 bp, 13 predicted proteins | sample RifCSPlowO2_02_FD_184026 | JGI IMG/M metagenome (GOLD analysis project Ga0209343, IMG submission 184026) | Groundwater microbial communities from Rifle, Colorado - Rifle CSP2_plank lowO2_0.2 (SPAdes) (version 2) | ecosystem: Environmental > Aquatic > Deep subsurface > Groundwater | place... | reverse complement strand
TCCGGGTTGCTCTTGATCATCGCGATCAGGTTGCTGATCTGGTCGATCGAGCCGCCATTGGGGGTCGGCCAGCTGCGCCACTGGTAGCCGTACACCGGGCCGAGGTCGCCGTTCTCGTCGGCCCACTCGTCCCAGATACGCACGCCGTTATCCTTCAGGTACTTGATGTTGGTGTCGCCCTGAAGAAACCACAGCAGCTCGTGAATGATCGATTTCAGGTGGCACTTCTTGGTGGTCACCAGCGGGAAGCCGTCGCCCAGATTGAAGCGCATCTGATGGGCAAAAAGGCTGTAGGTGCCGGTGCCGGTGCGGTCAGCCTTGAAGGTGCCGGTGTCGCGCACCAGGCGCATCATGTCGAGGTATTGTTGCATTACGCGGCTCCTTGGGCGGCCGGGGCGCGGCGGTAGGCAAACACGATCAGGGCGATACCGCCGAGGATCATCGGCAGGCACAGCACCTGGCCCATGGTCAGCCAATTGAAAGCCAGATAGCCGAGCTGGGCGTCTGGCACGCGAACGAATTCGACGACGAAGCGGAAGATGCCGTACCACAGGGCAAACATCCCCGACACCGCCATGGTCGGCCGCGGCTTGCGGGTGTAGAGCCAGAGGATGGCGAACAACGCCACGCCTTCCAGGGCGAACTGATACAGCTGGGACGGATGGCGTGCCAGTTGCGCGGGGTCGGTGGGGAACACCATGGCCCAGGGCAGGTCGGTAGCCTTGCCCCAGAGCTCGGCATTGATAAAGTTGCCGATCCGCCCGGCGCCCAGGCCCAGCGGCACCACCGGGGCGATAAAGTCCATCAGTTGGAAGAAGCTCTTGCCGTTACGCTGGCCGAACCACAGGTTGGCCAGCATCACGCCGATAAAGCCACCATGGAAGGACATGCCGCCCTTCCACACCTGCAGAATCAGCAGCGGGTCCTGCACATAGGCGGCCAGATCATAAAACAGCACATAGCCCAGGCGCCCGCCGAGCACCACGCCCATGGACGACCAGAACACCAGGTCGGAGAGCTTGTCCTTGTGCCAGCTTGGGTCGAAGGCGAACAGCCGTCGCGACAGCAGCAGCCAGGCGCTACCGATGCCGATCAGGTACATCAGGCCGTACCAGTGAATCTTCAGCGGGCCGAGGGCCAGGGCCACCGGATCGATGTGTGGATAAGCCAGCATTCGTACTCCTTAAAATTAACCATTTAGACCGTTGAGCGGATGACGCTTCATCCATCCACCGTCTAGAACCCGACCGCGCAGCCTTACCAGAGAAAACTAAGCCCGACGCAAAACAGCAGCAAGGCGAACAAGCGCTTGAGCAGGCGCGGCGATAGCTTGTGCGCCAGGCGCGCGCCAAAGCGGGCGAAAAACATGCTGGTAGTGGCGATGCCAAGCACGGCCGGCAGGTAGACAAAGCCCAGGCTCCACTCCGGCACCTGCGGGTTATCCCAGCCCACCAGGATAAAACTCAGGGCGCTGGCGGCGGCGATCGGCAAACCGCAGGCCGAGGAGGTGGCCACCGCCTGCTGCATGGGCACGCTGCGCCAGGTTAGAAACGGCACGCTCAGGGAGCCGCCGCCGATCCCGAAAATCGCCGAGGCCCAGCCAATCACCGCCCCCGCCGCGCTCAGGCCGAGCGGCCCCGGCACAGCGGCGCCGGCTTTGGGTTTCAGCTCCAGAGCCATCTGCACGGCAATCACCAGGGCGAACACGCCGATGATCTTCTGCAGCATGGGGCCCTGAATGGCGGCGGCGGTTAGCGCGCCAACCCCGGAACCGAGCAGGATGCCGACGGTCATCCAGCGCATCAGCGCCCAGCGCACCGCGCCCTTGCGCTGGTGTTCGAGCACGGCATTGATCGAGGTGAAGATGATCGTCGCCAGCGAGGTGCCGACCGCCAGGTGGGTCAGTACTTCCGGGGCAAAGCCCTGGGCGGCAAAGCTGAACACCAGCACCGGCACGATAATCAGCCCGCCACCGACGCCAAACAGCCCGGCCAGCACCCCGGCGCAGGCGCCAAGCACAAGATACAGCAGCAGATATTGCACAACGTCCATCGGTGCCTCCCGCACAATCCGCCATGGTAACGGATGCCGACACCCGCCTGCACTTGTCTGGCGAGAAGGATTAGGATCGAAATGTGTTCCCAACCGAGATCGGCGCCATGTGCCTGATTGTCTTCGCCTGGCGCCCCGGCCATGACCTGCCGCTGCTGCTGGCGGCCAACCGCGACGAATTCTATGCCCGCCCGAGCCTGCCGCTAGGCCACTGGGAGGACGAGCCGGGCGTGTATGCCGGCCGCGACCTGCAAGCTGGCGGCACCTGGTTGGGCCTCGGTCCCGACGGGCGGTTTGCCGCCCTGACCAATATCCGTGATCCGCGCCAGGCCATCGGCCCACGCTCCCGCGGTGAACTGCCGGCGTGTTATCTGACCAGCACGCTGGCGCCGGCGGAGTTTCTCGCCCAACTGGCGCCACAGGCGAGTGAGTTCAGTGGTTTCAACCTGCTGTTGGGTAACGACAAGGAACTCTGGCACTACAACCCGCGCAGCGGTGCGCCGCGACCGCTGTCCGCAGGCGTCTATGGCGTCAGTAATGCGGACCTCGACAGCCCCTGGCCCAAGCTGCTGCGCGCCCGCCACGGGCTGCAGCAGACGCTGCCGGCGGGTGACGACGAGGCACTCTTCGCCCTGCTTGCCGACCCGCAGCGCGCCGCCGATAGCGAACTGCCCGAGACCGGCGTGGGCCTGGAGATCGAGCGTTTGTTGTCCAGCGTATTTATCGCCAGCCCCGGCTACGGCACCCGCGCCAGCACCCTGGTCAAGGTTCACGCCGACGGCAGCCGGCAAATCCGTGAACGACGTTTCGGCCCGGACGGCGTGCGCTTAGGGGATGTCAGCCTGCTCCTGGAACCGCGATCTGCAGCCTGAAAAATCAGCCTCGCCGGATCGGTTAGCGACGTAACCCATCCTACAGCCGGTATGGCGCCGAAGATCGTGCCTTATCTGTAGGCGCCAGCTTGCTGGCGCTTCGCCCGCCAGTATCGCCAGCAAGCTGGCTCCTACACCGCACGCAGATTCCCACGAAGAACCGGGCAGCTCGTCGGATCGGTTAGCCGCGTAGCGGTGTAACCCATCCTACCGGCCGACAGATCAGGCCTGGATGGTTGCCGCCGGGTTGATCACCCGGCCGAGGCCGAGGTTGCGCAGGGCCAGGTCGAGGGAGCTGTGGATGACCTGCGGATTGTCGATGCGCAACAGTTGCGCCAGCAGTTCGCGGGCCTTGCCCAGGCTGATCTGGCGCAGCAGCCATTTCACCTTGGGCAGGTTGGTGGCGTTCATCGACAGGCTGTCGAAACCCATGGCCATCAGCAGCACCGCCGCCGATGGATCACCGGCCATCTCGCCGCAGATGCTCACCGGCTTGCCTTCGGCGTGGGCGCCATCGACCACCAGCTTCAGCGCCTGCAGCACCGCCGGGTGGAGGAAGTCGTAGAGGTCGGCGACCCGCGGGTTGTTGCGGTCCACGGCCAGCAGGTATTGGGTCAGGTCGTTGGAGCCGACCGAGATAAAGTCCACCTGGCGGGCCAACTCGCGGATCTGGTAGACCGCCGCCGGCACTTCGATCATCACCCCGACCGGCGGCATGGGAATGTCCACGCCCTCATCACGCACCTCGCCCCAGGCGCGGTGGATCAGGTGCAGGGCTTCTTCCAGCTCGTGGGTGCCGGAAATCATCGGCAGCAAAATGCGCAGGTTATCCAGGCCTTCGCTGGCCTTGAGCATGGCGCGGGTCTGCACCAGGAAGATTTCCGGGTGATCGAGGGTCACGCGAATGCCGCGCCAGCCGAGGAACGGGTTGCTTTCCTTGATCGGGAAATACGGCAACGCCTTGTCGCCACCGATGTCCAGGCTGCGCATGGTCACCGGCAACGGATGGAAGGCGGCCAGTTGTTCGCGATAGATCTTGGCTTGTTCTTTTTCACTGGGGAAACGCTCGTTCATCATAAACGGCACTTCCGTGCGGTACAGGCCGACGCCCTCGGCGCCGCGCTCCTGGGCGCGCTTCACATCGGCCAGCAGGCCGGTGTTGACCCACAGCGGCATGCGGTGGCCGTCGAGGGTTTCGCACGGCAACTCACGCAGCGCCTCCAGGCCCTTGACCAGTTGCCGCTCTTCCTCGACCACCGCGCTGTACTGGCGGCACAGGGCTGTCGAGGGGTTGGTGAAGACCTCACCGTGGTAACCGTCGACGATCAGTTGAATGCCGTCGATCTTCGAATAGGGCAGATCGACCACGCCCATGACCGTGGGAATGCCCATGGCGCGGGCCAGGATGGCGACATGCGAGTTGCCCGAGCCAAGCACCGAGACCAGGCCGACCAGCTTGCCTTCCGGCACCTCGCCGAGCATCGCCGGCGACAGCTCTTCGCTGACCAGAATGCAGTTGTCCGGGTACACCAGGGTTTCTTCGCGGGCCTCCTGCAGGTAGGCCAACAGGCGCCGGCCGAGGTCCTTGACATCGGAAGCCCGCTCCCGCAAATACGCATCGTCCATCAGCTCGAAACGTTTGACGTGCTCGCCAACCACCTGGCACAGGGCGCCCTGGGCCCATTGTCCGGCGGCAATCACCCGCTCGACTTCGCCCGCCAGGGCGGCGTCTTCGAGCATCATCAGGTAGACATCGAACAGCGCGCGCTCTTCCGGGCGCAGCTGGGTGGCCAGCTTGGCCGACAGGTTGCGCATGTCGGCGCGCACGGCCTCCAGGGCGCGATGGAACAACGCCTGTTCGGCGGCCACATCGTCAACCTGTTTGTCCGGCACCACCTCCAGGTCGGCCGGCGGCAGACGCACCAGCGCCGTACCCACGGCGGCCCCCGGCGAGCCGGGCACACCCACAAAACGCGCTTCCTGGATGCCTTTGCCCTGCTTGCCCAGACCACGGATCGAGCCGGTGGCCTCGGCGTGGGCAATAACCCCGGCCAGTTGCGCACTCATGGTGACCAGGAAGGCTTCCTCGCCCTCGTCGAACTGCCGCGGCTCCTTCTGCTGGATCACCAGCACGCCCACCACCCGCCGGTGGTGGATGATCGGTGCGCCGAGGAAGGAGGCGTAGCGCTCTTCGCCGGTCTCGGCAAAGTAGCGGTAGCGCGGGTGATCGGCGGCGTTTTCCAGGTTCAGCGGTTCTTCGCGGGTGCCGACCAGGCCGACCAGGCCCTCGTTGGGTGCCATGCTGACCTTGCCGATCGAGCGTTTGTTCAAACCCTCGGTGGCCATCAGCACAAAGCGGTTGGACTCCGGGTCGAGCAGGTACACCGAGCAAACCTGACTGCCCATGCTGTCTTTGACGCGTTGCACGATAATCGTCAATGCCGACTTGAGGTCTTTGGCGGCATTCACTTCCTGGACGATCTTGCGCAGCGTACCGAGCATGCTCAAGTCAGTTCTCCGTGGTCAGTCGCGCGCCAGCAGGCGCGGAGCAAGTTCCTTGAGGGCGCGGCGGTAAACCTCGCGCTTGAATGTCACAACCTGGTCCAGCGGATACCAATAGCTGACCCAACGCCAGCCATCGAACTCCGGCTTGCCGGTCAGATCCATGCGCACCCGTTGCTCATCCGAGAGCAAGCGCAGCATGAACCACTTTTGTTTCTGGCCGATGCACAGCGGTTGGCTGTGGGTGCGCACCAGACGCTGGGGCAGACGATAACGCAACCAGCCACGGGTGCAGGCGAGAATCTTCACATCCTGCTCTTCGAGCCCCACTTCTTCATTCAGTTCACGAAACAGCGCCTCTTCCGGCGACTCGTTATCGTTGATTCCGCCTTGCGGAAACTGCCAGGCATCCTGATTGATACGCCGCGCCCAGAGCACCTGGCCCACATCATTGGTCAGAATGATGCCGACATTCGGGCGAAAACCATCGGAATCAATCACGGCACACAACCTCGTAAACGCATGTTCCTGCATTGTTCCACAAAGCCCGTGAATCCAGCAAACGCGCGCCAGAGCGCATTGGAGACGGGGGGCAAAAGTGGTTATCCTGAGCGCCCTGGCCCCCTCCCGAACAAGGTATCTGCCGTGCGTTTGGCTTTATTCGATCTGGACAACACCCTCCTGGCCGGCGACAGCGACCACGCCTGGGGCGACTACCTGTGCGAACGCGGGATTCTCGACGGCATCGCCTACAAGGCGCGCAACGATGATTTCTACCAGGACTACCTGGCCGGTCGCCTGAACATCACCGACTACCTGAACTTCAGCCTGGAGATCCTCGGCCGCACATCAATGGCCCAGCTTGAGCAGTGGCACCGCGAGTTTATGCGCGACTGCATCGAGCCGATCATCCTGGCCAAGGGCGAGGCGCTGCTGGCCGAGCACCGCGCGGCGGGCGACCAGTTGCTGATCATCACCGCCACCAACCGCTTCGTTACCGCGCCGATTGCCGCGCGCCTGGGCGTCGATACCCTGCTGGCCACCGAATGCGAAATGGCTGACGGCCGCTACACCGGGCGCACCACGGGCATCCCCTGCTACCAGACCGGCAAGGTCACCCGCCTGCAGCACTGGCTGGCCGAGAACAACCGCACCCTGGACGGCAGCACCTTCTACAGCGACTCGCGCAACGATTTGCCGCTGCTCGAGCAAGTCAGCCACCCAGTGGCCGTCGACCCCGACGACAGCCTGCGCGCCACCGCCACAGAACGCGGCTGGCCGGTGATCTCGCTGCGCTGAAAACGCGTTCGCATAAAAGGCCAAGCCCCCGTCAAGCGTGGCAACAGCAGAGCACCAGTAGGATGGGTTGAGCGCAGCGATACCCATCAACTCACGGCTGGCGTTCCTAGGCGTCGCGGGATCAACAGATACAAGTGCAGCACCAACAAAAACGCCGCCCAATCAGGCGGCGTTTTTGTTTAATCCGGAGCTTACGCCGGCTTGGCGCCCATCAGCCCCATGATGACCAACAGCAACAGCACAATCAGCCCGGCGTAGGCCGCGCTAAAGCGCAGCAAGGATGCCGGCGCCGGCGAACCGGCCAACGCCTGCCAGGCCGCCAGGCGACCGGCCAGCAGCAGGCCAAACAGCAGCACACCGACAAACAGCACACTGCTGGCCAGCAACCAGGCCTGGCCCAAGGACCAGCCAACCTGATTGACCAGCGCCCAGCCACTGAGCGGCAGGCTCAGGGCCAGCACACCGAGCAGCGGCAGGCTGATCAGCCGGGTACGCCGCAGCTTGCGTTGCAGCACGGCCGCGTCGCCACCGCGATTGGCCTTCCACAACATAAAGATATGCGCCAGCAGGCCCAGCAGCAGCAACAGGCCGGGCAGGCTGTGGGCGATTTTCAGCAGCAGGTAGTTATCCATGGATTAGCTTCCAGTTTTGTAAGGGGCCGCACTTGCGTAGGAGCCAGCTTGCTGGCGATTCGCCGCCGCAAAAGGCATCGCCAGCAAGCTGGCTCCTACCAAATAAAGAACTCAGCCTAGGAACAGCCTATAGGCCGGGTTATCGGTTTCATCCCAATAGGGATAGCCGATGGCATCCAGCGCCGCCGGAATCAGGTGGCGTTCCTCGTGAGGCACTTGCAGGGCCGCCAGCACGCGACCATCGGCGGCGCCGTGGTTGCGGTAGTGGAACATGCTGATGTTCCAGCGCCCGCCGAGCTTATTAAGGAAGTTGAACAGCGCGCCCGGCCGCTCCGGAAACTCGAAGCGCAACACGCATTCGTCCGGCACCGCCGCCGCATGGCCGCCGACCATGTGGCGGATATGCAGCTTGGCCAGCTCGTTGTCGGTCAGGTCGAGCACCGGGAAGCCCTTGTCCTGCAGGCCGGCCACCAGGGCCGCACGCGGGTCGCTCTCCGGGTGGGTCTGCACGCCAACAAAAATGTGCGCCTCGCCATCGGTGTGGTAGCGGTAGTTGAACTCGGTGATCTGCCGTTTGCCGATCGCCTCGCAGAAGGTCTTGAAGCTGCCCGGCCGCTCGGGGATGGTCACCGCGATGATCGCCTCACGCTTCTCGCCCAGTTCGGCGCGCTCGGCCACGTGGCGCAGGCGGTCGAAGTTGACGTTGGCGCCGGAGTCGATGCCGACCAGCACCTTGCCGCTGCAGCCTTCACGCTCGACGTACTTTTTGATCCCTGCCACCGACAAGGCGCCGGCAGGCTCGGTGATCGAGCGGGTGTCGTCGTAGATGTCCTTGATCGCCGCACAGATCTCGTCAGTGCTGACGGTGATCACTTCATCGACATACAGGCGGCAGACGTCAAAGGTGTGCTGGCCGATCTGCGCCACCGCCACGCCGTCGGCAAACAGCCCAACGCTCGGCAGCACCACGCGCTCGCCAGCCGCCATGGCCGCCTGCAGGCAGTTGGAGTCGTCCGGCTCGACGCCGATGATCTTGATCTCCGGGCGCAGGTATTTGACGTAAGCGGCGATACCGGCGATCAGCCCGCCGCCACCGCAGGGCACGAAGATCGCGTCTAGCTGGCCGGGCTGCTGACGGAGGATTTCCATCGCCACGGTGCCCTGGCCGGCGATGGTGTCTGGGTCGTCGTAGGGGTGTACATAGACGTAGCCCTTCTCTTCCACCAACTTCAGCGAATAAGCCAGCGCCTCGGGGAAGCTGTCGCCGTGCAGCACCACCTTGCCGCCGCGCGAGCGCACGCCGTTGACCTTGATCTCCGGGGTGGTCTTGGGCATCACGATGGTGGCCTTGACCCCCATGTGCTTGGCCGCCAGCGCCAGGCCCTGGGCGTGGTTGCCGGCCGAGGCAGTGACCACGCCGCAAGCACGCTGCTCGGCCGTGAGGTGCGCGAGCTTGTTGTAGGCGCCACGAATCTTGAACGAGTACACCGGCTGCAGGTCTTCGCGCTTGAGCAGAATCTGGTTGCCGGTGCGCTCGGAGAGCTGGCGGGCCGGCTGCAACGGGGTTTCCACGGCGACGTCGTAGACGCGCGAGGTGAGGATCTTCTTGACGTACTGTTCGAGCATCGGACTGATCTTTGGCGGCGGTGCGGAACGGGCAAGTCTACTCCAGCGATTCCTGCGCCGACCACAGCGACTGCTGGTTAATAACACGGGCTATAATCGCCGACCTCGCTCTTCATCCTTTATCCGGTGCCGCATGACCCAAGACCAACTCAAGCAAGCCGTGGCCCAAGCCGCCATGGACCTCATCCGCCCACAGCTCGACCAGAAGAGCGTGATCGGCGTTGGCACCGGCTCCACCGCCAACTTCTTTATCGATGCCCTGGCCCAGCACAAGATGGATTTCGACGGCGCCGTGGCCAGCTCCGACGCCACCGCCGCGCGCCTCAAGGCCCACGGCATTCCGGTTTATGACCTGAACAGCACCAGCGACCTGGAGTTCTACGTCGACGGCGCTGATGAAAGCGATGAACACCTGAACCTGATCAAGGGCGGCGGCGCAGCCCTGACCCGCGAGAAGATCGTTGCCGCCGTGGCCAAGACCTTCATCTGCATCGCCGACGAGAGCAAGCTGGTGCCGGTGCTCGGCGCCTTCCCGCTGCCGGTGGAAGTCATTCCCATGGCCCGCAGCCACGTGGCCCGCCAACTGGTGAAACTGGGCGGCGACCCGGTGTACCGCGAAGGCGTGGTGACCGACAACGGCAACATCATCCTCGACGTGTTCAACCTGGAAATCCTCGACCCGGTGGCGCTGGAGCGCGACATCAACGCCATCGTCGGCGTGGTCTGCAACGGCCTGTTCGCCGCCCGCCCAGCCGATGTGCTGCTGCTCGGCACCAAGGATGGCGTGAAAACCCTCAAGCGCGACTGAATGCCGGCAACCCGTGCCCGGATACCATCCGGGCTACCCATCTGGCGATCTGGGGCCGGCGCCTCAACCGCGTGATGGGTATCGCTGCGCTCCACGCCATCCTACGGCGTCGGCTTGGCGAACACGTAGAACAGGTTCGGCTCGCTGACCAGGTACAGCGTGCCCTGTTCGTCCATGGCCAGGCCCTCGGCCTGCGGCACGCTGCGTTTGAGGCCGTGCATGCCGCGCAGCAGTGACAGGGTGCTGATCGGCCGGCCGGCGAGGTCCAGCTCGATCACCAGCCGCGACTCATCCGACAGCGCCAGCAGATGGCCGCTGCGCTCATCGAACTGCAGGCTCGACAGGTCGCGGACAAACAGCCTGCGGTCGCGCCGCTGGTCGTCCGTTACCTGCAGGTTGAGGCGCTGCTCGTCACCGGGAAAGCCAGTGATTTCCAGGATCCGCAACGGGTCGCGCTCCTTGGCCACGAACAGGCGTCGGCCCTGGCTGTCGTAGGCCAGGCCCTCGAAGCCCTTGTTGCCATTCAGGCCCAGCCCCAGGGACAGCTGCTCGCTGTCGGCGGCATCCAGCCAGCGGGTGTTGTCGTCCACATGCACCTTGAACAGACGCTGAGCGCGCTCGTCGCTGATCACATAGATACCCGGACTGATGTACTCCACCGCCTCGGCATCGCCAAAGCCAGTCAGGGGCATGCGCCGCAGAATTTTTCCGGCCAGGGACAGCTCGATCAGTTCGGCGCGCTGGTTGGTCACGGTAAACAGGCTGCGCCGGTCGGGGTCGTAGGTCAGCGCCGAGACATCATCGCTGAGGCCGTCGATCACCTGGGCCTCGACCGTCACCCGATAGTCCGGCAGCCACAGTGAGCGGCCCTGCCACTCGGCCGCATGGCGCCACTCCTGCACGGCAAACCAGGCCCGTTCGAACAGCCGCCACTCCTGCCCGGCCAGTAGCAACAGCACCAGCAGCGACACCAGCACGGCCGGCAAGAGAACACGGAGCTTGAACAATCGACGCATAGGACCCGACTTCCGTAAACAGGGCCCGCATCAATAACACGGCCGGCCGTGCCAGGGTGCAGGCAAATTGATCGACGTTAGTTTCAGACCATGGACAGGCGCGGGGCAAGGCGCCAGGCCGAAGGGCCCGCGCCGGCGGCCCGGCGGCGCAGTTAAGGCACGCGCGCCTCGCGCCGGAAGGCAAAGAACAGGTTGCGCTCACTGACCACGTAGAGGTTGCCGGCGCCGTCCAGCGCCAGGCCTTCGGCCTGCGGCACCCGCCGGGTCAGGCCATTGAAGCCGGGCAACAAGACCAGATAGTTCTGCGCCGCGAACTGCCCATCGAGGCTGAGGATCAGCCGTGACTCCTGGGACAACAGCAGCAACTGGCCGCTGCGCGGCTCGATGGCCAACCCGGCAACATCGGTAATGTGCCCATGCAGATCACCCAGAGCCTGCAACGGGCCGCTGACCTGGCGGCCATCGCAGGCCAGGCTGAACAGGCGTAACGGGTTCTTCTCGTTGGCCAGCAGCAGACGCTGATTGCGCTTGTCCCAAGCCAGGCCCTCGAAGCCCTTATTGGAACCACCCAGGCTGCCCAGCGCGATCCGCTGCACGGCCTGACTGCGATTCAGCTCGCGGGTGTCGGCGTCCATGCGGAAGATCATCAGGCTGCGCTGGCGCTCATCGAGCACCGCCACATGGCCGTCCTCGAGCAACGCCACGCCCTCCAGATTGTTCGCGCCCTTGATCGCAATGCTGCGTAGCACCTGGCCGGTCAGGGACAACTCGACCAGTTGCGGACGCTTGCCGCTGACGGCGAACAGAGTGTCGCTGGCCGGGTTGTAACTGAGGCCGGAAAACTCTTCCTGCTCAAAGCCCGGCACTTCCAGCGCCAACACCGCCCGGTAACCCGGCAGCCAGGCCTGGGGCGCCTGCTGGGCCGGGGTGGTCTGTGCCTGCTGCAGCCACAACAGGGCGCGCGCATCCCAACGCAGCAGGTAGACCGCCAACGACAGCAGCACGACAACGGCGAGCACCAACAAACGCAAAGGGCGGGACATGGAAGAGCTCACGAGGGAAAGGCTGCGCGGTGCCGTTATCCCTGCGCGTTGCTTCTATTGCCACCCAGAATACCCGGCCATTATGAAAAAGCCGTTAAAAATCGAATAGATACAGCGCGTAGCCGGGATGCAATCCGGGACGGCTCGAGCAGACGCCTTCCCCGGATTACACCCCGGCGACTTCAGAGCACGCGGGTGCTAAAGCGCGAATGGCCGACCAGCTCCAGCTCCAGGGCATCGCCAACGCTCAGCGGGCCGACGCCGACCGGCGTGCCAGTGAGGATCACATCGCCGGCCTGCAGGCTGAAATGCCCACAGATATGCTGAATCAGCGGCAGAATCGGGTTGAGCATGTCGCGGCTGTTGCCGTCCTGGCGCAGCTCGCCATTCAGGCTCAGGCGGATGCCGATATCGCTCAGGTCTTCCACTGCATCGCCCGGCACGAACGGCGCCAGCACGCAGGCGCCGTCGAACGACTTGGCCACTTCCCAGGGGTAAGCCTTGGCTTTGAGCTTGTCCTGCAACTCGCGCAGGGTCAGGTCCAGGGCCGGGGCGAAGCCGGAAATAGCGTCCAGCACCTCCTCGGCATTCGGTTTGCGCGACAAGGGCTTGCCGATCAGCACGGCAATTTCCGCCTCGTAATGCACGGCGCCGCGCTCGTCGTTGGGGATGCTGAAGCTGTCATCCAGCGCCACCACGCAACTGCCGGGCTTGATAAACAGCAACGGCTCGGTGGGCACCGGGTTGTTCAACTCCTGAGCATGCGCGGCGTAATTACGCCCGACACAGACCACCTTGCCCATGGGGAAGTGAATGCGGGTGCCATCGAGATATTGATGTTGGTAGCTCATACGTGCTCCTTGAAGACGACAGGCCCGTAGGATGGGTTAAGCGCAGCGCTACCCATCGCCCTGCACAGGACCGCTGATGGGTTACGCCGCTGCGCGGCTAAGCCATCCTACGAGCTCGATTCAGACTGCGAAAATCTTGCCCGGATTCATGATCCCATTCGGGTCAAACACCGCCTTGATCGCTTTCATGTAAGCGATTTCAGCTTCCGAACGGCTGTAGTGCAGATAATCGCGCTTGGTCATGCCCACGCCGTGTTCGGCGCTGATCGAGCCGTTGTACTTCTGCACGGTCTCGAACACCCACTGGTTGACCGTGGCGCACTTGGCGAAGAACTCGTCCTTGGACAGGCTCTCCGGCTTCAAGATATTCAGGTGCAGGTTGCCGTCGCCGATATGGCCGAACCAGACCACTTCGAAGTCCGGGTAGTTGGCTGCGACGATGGCGTCGATGTCGTGCAGGAACGCCGGCACCTGGGCCACGGTGACCGAGATGTCGTTCTTGTACGGCGTCCAGTGGCTGATGGTCTCGGAGATGTACTCACGCAGCTTCCACAGGTTCTGCAGTTGCTGCTCGCTCTGGCTCATCACGCCATCGACCACCCAGCCTTGCTCGACGCAATACTCGAAGGTCGCCAGGGCTTCGTTGGCCACTTCTTCAGTGCTGGCTTCAAATTCCAGCAGGGCATAGAACGGGCATTCGGACTCGAACGGCGCCGGCACGTCGCCACGGGCGAGGATCTTGGCCAGAGCCTTGTCGGAGAAGAACTCAAAGGCGGTCAGGTCGAGCTTGCCCTGGAAGGCATGCAGCACCGGCATGATCGAATCGAAATCCGGCGTGCCCAGCACCATCGCGGTGAGGTTCTTCGGCGTGCGCTCCAGGCGCATGGTGGCTTCGACCACGAAACCCAGGGTGCCTTCGGCGCCGATAAACAGCTGGCGCATGTCGTAGCCGGTGGCGTTCTTGATCAGGTCCTTGTTCAGCTCAAGGATGTCGCCCGCGCCGGTGACCACCTTCATGCCGGCCACCCAGTTGCGGGTCATGCCGTAGCGAATCACCTTGATGCCGCCGGCGTTGGTGCCGATATTGCCGCCGATCTGGCTGGAGCCCGAGGAGGCGAAATCCACCGGGTAGTACAGGCCCTGCTCCTCGGCGAAGTTCTGCAGCTGCTTGGTCACCACCCCGGCCTGGCACACGGCGGTACGGTCGAACTCGTTGAAGGCGAGAATTTGGTTCATGTAGTCGAACGACACCACCACCTCGCCATTGGCCGCCACCGCGCCAGCCGACAGCCCGGTGCGGCCGCCCGAGGGCACCAGCGCAACCTGGTGCGCATTGGCCCAACGGACAATGGCCTGCACCTGCTCGATGGTCTTGGGGAAGGCGATGGCCAGCGGTGCCGGGGCGAAGTGCTTGGTCCAGTCCTTGCCGTAGGTGTTGAGGGAATCTGCGTCGAGCAAAACCTTGCCAGGGTCAAGCAGGGTCTGGAGTTCAACAATCAGGGCAGACTGGGTCATGGCGGTAACTCTCAAACGATTCATGGTCACCCTGAGCACGCTTCATCGGCCAGGGGTGGGTGTTTCGCGGGGCTCGTATGCTAGCATACGAGCCCC
>Ga0209343_10006223_pt1 | contig 14325 bp, 14 predicted proteins | sample RifCSPlowO2_02_FD_184026 | JGI IMG/M metagenome (GOLD analysis project Ga0209343, IMG submission 184026) | Groundwater microbial communities from Rifle, Colorado - Rifle CSP2_plank lowO2_0.2 (SPAdes) (version 2) | ecosystem: Environmental > Aquatic > Deep subsurface > Groundwater | place... | reverse complement strand
ATCAGCCAGACCGCCGGTCCCCGGACGATCAAGCTCGGGGAAAAGGATGGCCGCGTCACCCCGCGGGTCGAGCGCATCCTCGGGGTCCTGAAGTGCGCCGGCATTCAGGCCGAGCTCTCGACCCAGATCCAGGTTGACCTGTGGGAGAAGTTCTTGTTCATCTGCGCCCAGGGCGGCGTCACGGCGCTGGGCCGGCTCAGCATCGGGGAGATCCTGGCGTGCGCGGAGACGGCCGCGTTCTACCGCGATGTGATGGAGGAGGTCGCGGCGGTGGCCCGGGCCAAGGGGGTCCCATTGCCCGGGGATGCGGTGGATCGGGCGCTGGCCTTTGCGCGGGGACTCCAGCCGGGGATGCGATCCTCGCTGGCCCACGACCTGAGCCAGGGCAATCGCCTGGAGGTGGAAACGCTGGCCGGCAGCGTGGTGCGATACGGTCGTGAGGTGGGGGTGCCGACCCCGTTCAACTTTGCAATCTCTGCCTGCCTGAAGCCCCACCACGAGAAGGCCATGGCGGCCCGTTCGGGGTGAGCGGGTCGCGGCAGGATCGGACCTGGTCGGCTGCGGGCCATCAAACGCGAGGATCCAGCATGCGATGGATGGAACTGATCGACGACCACCGGGTGTTCCTGGTCCGGGTGATTCCGGACATCTGGGCAGAGATGCAGCGCGGTGCCCTGAAGTCGGTGGACTTGCTCCGTCCAGGCCTGACCGAGCGGCGACCCGAGTTCCAGGAGAGCGATGTCCTGCTCCTGTACCGTCCGCAACAGCCGGTGCAAGGCGCGCCGCCGGCCGAGCTGTCCCACGTCGTGGCGGTGCGGGCGGAGTTCTCCAATGACACCGGATACGCCCTGGGGCCCGTGTTCCGGTTGAAACCCTCGCTGGGACGGGAGCGCCTGCTCTTTGCCTCCCAGCAGGGATCCCTCCCCGAGCTGTTCCGGCGGCCCGACGATCGGACGTTCACCTTGATGCTGCTGACGAGCCAACAGTGCGAACAATTCCTGGGGTACGTGCTGAATACCGGGATCGCCCTCGAGGTCGAGGAGGGGACAGGCCGCTCTCCGGCCGTGACCCCGGTGGGGGAGGAGCCCGGCATTGTCGAGTTCGAGTGGTAAAGCCACGCTGAAGACATGACGTGGGCTTGGGTGGCTGAGGTGCAAGCGTGCTGACGGACTTTACCCGCTTTGTGATCGTGCCGAACCGGGAGGCACCCCCCAGTCGCGCGTACCGCGCGGTCATCACGTGCACCGAGTGTGACTGGTCCGGGGAGACCGAACTAACCGCCAACGAGGTCCAACGCCTTCTCTGTGGCGCGTGCGGGAGCGTGGAGAAGGCCTATCTGGGTATCCCCGACGAGTTCGTCGGCGTCCCCTGCCCCGAGTGCTGTCGGTCGGCCACCCAGTTGGAACGGAAGACGGACATCTTCGGGCGGATCGAGGTCCTGCGGCTCTTCTGTCCCGACTGCGGCTGGGAACTGTGATCCCAGACAGTCCATTTGAACCGCCAAGACGCCAAGATCGCCAGGGACATTATGATGGTTCGGTCCCTCGATCGGAGAACGCGAAGCAGGGTTCATGGGGGCTTCGGAATCTCCGTTCCTTTGACCACATGGAGCGTTCCGACCTTTGCGTCCTTGGCGCCTTGGCGGTTAATATTCTTGGATCGGGACTGAGGCGGAGGTCTTGCGGATGGCTATCGAGCGGCGGGCATTTCTGAAAGGTGTGGCCGGGATCCCGGTGGCCGCCACGCTACTCCGAGGCCGTTGCGCCTGGGCGGCCCAGCCCGCCCCGCCGGACCCCCGCGAGCGACGCCTCCGGAACCTGCGCCAGTTGACCTTCGGGGGACAGAACGCCGAGGCGTATTTTTCCCAGGACGGAAGACGGCTGATCTTCCAGTCCACGCGGGACGGCCGGCAGTGCGACCAGATCTACACCATGGATCTGGAGGGGAACGACGTCCGGATGGTGAGCACCGGCACGGGGGTCACGACCTGTTCCTTCTTCTTCCCGGATGGACGCCGGTTCATCTTCTCCTCGACGCACCTGGCCGGTCCGGACTGCCCGCCCCGCCCGGACATGAGCCGGGGGTACGCCTGGGGGCTCCACCCCACGTACCACATCTTCGCGGCCGATCCGGATCGGGGCACCCTGGTCCAGCTCACCCGCGAGGGGGAGTACAACGCCGAAGGCGCGCTGTCACCCGACGGGACGAAGATCGTCTTCACGTCTCACCGCAACGACGACCTGGACCTCTACCTCATGCACAGCGACGGCGGGAGCGCGCGGCGCCTCACGGACGAGTACGGCTACGACGGCGGGCCGTTCTTCTCCTGGGACGGCCGGTCCATCGTCTACCGGGCGTTCCACCCCCGGACCGAGGCCGAGCGGCGCGAGTACGCGGCGAACCTCGCCCAGCACGTCTTTCGCCCCACCTGGCTGGAGCTCTTCGTGATGAATGCCGACGGCACGGGGAAGCGGCAGGTGACCGATCTGCGCGCGGCCAGTTTCGCCCCGTTCATGCACCCCAACGGCCGGCAGATCATCTTCGCTTCGAACCTGCACGACCAGACCGGTCGGAGCTTCGCCCTGTACCTGATGAACGTGGACGGGACGGGCCAGGAGCGGGTGACCTTCGAGGGGAGCTTCTCGAGCTTCCCCATGTTCTCGTCCGACGGCCGCCAGCTCGTCTTCGTGTCGTCCCGCGGGTCGCTGCGGGAAAAGGATCCCCGCGCCCCGCGGGAGTTCAACGTCTTTCTCGCCGAATGGGTTCCGTAGGATGCCGTTCCCCGCCATTCGTGCCGCCTAGCCTGTCATGCCGGCCAACCTGACCCCGCAATACCTCGAGGCGGACAGACGCTTCAAGGCCGCCAAGACCATCGAGGAAAAAGTCGCGGCCCTGGAGGAGATGCTTTCCCTCATCCCCAAACACAAGGGGACGGAGCACCTCCAGGGGGACCTCAAGCGCCGCCTCGCCAAGCTGCGGGCGGAAGCGGAGCAGGCCCGACGGCGCCGCGGCGGCTTCTCCACCTCGGTGGATCGGGAGGGCGCGGGCCAGGTGGTCCTGGTTGGCCCTCCCAACGCCGGGAAATCGTCGCTGGTGGCGTGCCTGACCAAGGCCCAGTCCGAGGTTGGGGACTATCCCTTCACCACCCGGCGACCGATCGCCGGCATGATGCAGTTCGTCAACATCCAGATCCAGCTCGTGGACCTGCCGGCCGTCTCCGACGAGTACATGGAGCCGTGGGTGCCCAGCCTGGTACGGCCGGCGGACCTGGCGCTGCTGATCGCCGACTTGGCCAGTCCATCGGTCCTGGAGGATCTCGAGAAGGTGATCGCCATCCTGGACCGGAGGAAGGTGGCCCTGGTCTCCCCGGGATCGCCGCCGCCTCCGACCGGATGGGCGCATGTTCCGACACTGCTCCTGGCCAACAAGGCGGATACGGCATCGGCTGAGACGGTGCTGGAGATCCTGCGGTCGGAGTACCGGTCCCGATTTCCGGTCCACGCGGTGTCCGCCCAGACCGGCCGCGGCCTCGAGCCGCTCAGGCGGACGATCTACGATGGGCTCCGCATCGTGCGGGTCTATTCGAAGCCCCCCGGCAAGGAACCCTCCATGCAATCCCCGGTGGTTCTCCCCCGGGGGAGCACGATCGTGGAGATGGCGGCGGCCATCCACAAGGATTTCGCCCGGCAGTTGAAGTATGCCCGCGTCTGGGGCGGGACCAAGTTCAGCGGGCAGCGGGTCCAGCAGGACTATGTCGTCCAGGAAGGCGACGTCATCGAGCTACATATCTAGCCCTGAGTCGAAATTCCCAACCGCCAAGGCGCCATGGACACACAGGTCGGAGCAGGCCACCTGAGCCGACTGACGCAGAGTCTGAACCTCCCTTGGAAGCACCTGGCCAAAGCCGAAGAGCGCGCTTGTCCTTAAGAGCGGACGTTCGACGGACGCCGGTCGCCGAGGTTTGACCGGCGGAGGAATGAGACGTATATTGTGAATGGTGCCACAAGTGATCCGGCGCCGAAGGAGTCGTCATGGTTCCCTCCACGCCCTCTCCGGATGAATCAGCCGAGGTCTGTCCCTACTGGCACGAGGTCGCGGCCGATTTCGCCTCCATGTACCCGGCCGGCGGCTACTGCATCGCGGGCTGCCACAAGCGCATCAAGGTCATGGGCGAGAAGACGTTCCGCGATGTCTGCGCGATGAACTTCGCCGAGTGCGAAGGCTACCAGCGGCTGCTGGCCGAGGAAGAGGCGAGGCAGCGCCAGACCCTGGGGACGATCTGGCGGTAGGCGGCGCCTCACGGCTGGTTGCCGCGTCTGCGGTTCCCCGTCGCCGCTTCCCGCGTCGAGCGTGGGGGCCTGCGCCTCGTGCATCCGGGCCGCCCCACCCGGTCTGGATGCGCACCTCGCCCGCGTCCATGCGGCGACCCGCTGCGCTTTCGGACTCCCGCCCGAGTCGCCTCGCGATCCCGGCAGCATCCCATGCGAGCACAGTGCACATTCGCCCTCATCGCTCTTCGGCACCTGAGGTGGCTCGAGCCATGACGGAACGGCACCGGGTCATCATCGTGGGTGCAGGACCTGCGGGGATCTTCGCGGCGCTGGAATTGACCCGCGCCGGCGTGGACGGCGTTTTGCTGCTGGAAAAGGGGCCGGACCTGTCCGAGCGGCAGCGCCTGGGTCGCGGGGGCTCCATGCTGGCCGGCTGGGGCGGCGCCGGCGCCTACAGCGACGGGAAGCTGGCCCTCTCCACCGAGATCGGCGGCTTCATGGGCCGCTACTGCACGCCGAGCCAGTTGGCCGAGCTGGTGGAATACGTGGATGAGACCTACCGGACCTTCGGGGCGCCCGCAGAGCTTCACGGATCGGACACCGAGGCGGTGGCTCATCTCCAGCGGCAGGCGGCGCGGTTCGACATGAAACTCATCCCCAGCCGCTACCGGCATCTGGGAAGCGACGGTTGTGGAGAGCTCCTGGGAAAACTCCGGGCGCATCTGGGCGGGCTGGTGGCGGTCCGCTGCGGGACGCCGGTAGCCGAGGTGATCCCCGGCAGCGGCAACAGCGTCGGCGGCGTGCGGCTGGAGGACGGGACGGCGATCGCCGCAGAGTACGTCATCCTGGCGCCTGGCCGGGAGGGTTCTGCCTGGCTGGCCAAGGAGGCGGAACGGCTGGCCCTGCACACGACGATCAACCCGGTGGACATCGGTGTCCGGATCGAGGTCCCGGCTTCGGTGCTTGAAGAGATCACGCGGGTCACCTACGAGGCCAAGATCATCTACTACACCCGGCATTTCGAGGACATGGTCCGCACCTTCTGCATGTGTCCGCACGGCGAGGTGATCCGGGAGGACCTGGGCGGGCTGTACACGGTGAACGGCCACAGCTACGCCCATCGCAAGACCGCCAACACGAATTTCGCGTTGCTGGTCAGCAAGACCTTCACGGAGCCGTTCCGCGAGCCCATCGCCTACGGCCAGCACATCGCCCGGCTGGCCAACATGCTGGGCGGCGAGGTGATCGTCCAGCGCCTGGGCGACCTGCGGCAGGGCCGGCGGTCCACCCCCGGGCGGATCGCGCGAGGCCTGGTGGAGCCGACACTCCGCGAGGCCACCCCTGGCGACCTCAGTCTGGTCTTACCGTACCGCTATCTCGCCGACATCCTGGAGATGCTGGAGGCGCTGGACCGGCTCGCCCCCGGCGTCAACTCGGTTCACACGCTGCTCTATGGGGTCGAGGTGAAGTTCTATTCGCTCCAGCTCCGGCTGGGGCCGGGCCTGGAGACTGAGATCCCTCATCTCTTCGCGGTGGGGGATGGCGCCGGGGTCAGTCGCGGTTTGGTCCAGGCCTCGGCCTCGGGCGTGCTGGCCGCCCGAAGCATCGCCGCCCAGGTGAAGGGGGCGGGGGGCTGAGGACGCGCGTCCTGGACGAGTCAGTGAGGAGGATCGTCGGCCGCGAGAAAGGTCCGGACCGCCGACAGCAGTGCCTCGGATGGTTCCAGCAACGTCGAGTGATCGGCGCCGAGGAGAACCAAGCGACGCACCCGGGGGAGGTGCGAGGCCAGGACGTCTATCACGCTGGAGAAGTGGCGGTGGGTCATTTGCCCGACGAGCAAGAGGACGGGCTGTCGCAGCGCGGCCAGGCGCGCTGTCGGGTTGAAAGCCTCGGCCGATCGGACGATCCCCTCGATGATCCAGGGCGGCCGGGACAAGAGGAGCGAGCGGTACCGGCTGCGCAGGAGCGCCTGGGCCCGGGCGGGCGGCAGGACGCAGCGGAACCAGTAGTCGAGGCCGGCGGCCACGTCCCGTTCCCGCATGATCCGGGCGATCGTCTCGCCGCGTAGGCCGGCCGTGTCAATCGGATGTTCCTGCCGCAGGCCCAGCATCGGCGGCTCGGCCAGGATCAGGCGCCTCACCCGCTCCGGATAGGCCAGCGCGAAGCCCAGGGCCGCGATCGCTCCGCCGGAGCAGCCGAAGAAATCCGCCTCCGGGATCTCCAGGCCATCCAGCAGCCCCCGCAGGTCCTCGGCCAGCACCTCGACGGTGTACGGGGCCTCCTGCGGCGGGATCTCGCTCTGCCCGTGGCCCCGCCGATCGTAGGCGATGACCCGGTAGTTTATCGCCAGGTGCGGGATGAGGCGACGCCACACGTCGAGGCCCAGGGCATCGTTGTGCAGGAGCACCAGCGGCTCGCCGCTGCCGGCAACCTCGTAGTAGGTCTGGATGCCGTTGGTCTTGATGAAGGGCAACGTTCGTTCCCAAGATCGAGATGTGGGAAAAAGCCCTCGACTGGCGGCTCACCCTGTGGCTGGTGTGCTGCCGTCGAGAAAGGCCCGGGCCTTGGCGAGCAGTTCGCGGGCGTTCTTGAAGGTCAGGCGCTTCACGGCCTCCTCGTAGGGGAGCCAGAGGTAGCCGGAATGCTCGTGGGACAGGGTGACCTCGCCCGTGGGCGTCTCGGCCAGGAAGAAGATGACCACCTTGAGCATCCCCTCCCCGGCCTTGCGGTAGAAGTAGCGCATGCTCTCCCTGAAGCCGGGAACGAACCGGGCGTCGCGGATTCCGGTCTCCTCCTGGAGTTCGCGCGCCGCGGTCGTCTGTGGATCCTCTCCCGGCTCGATGTGTCCCTTGGGAAAATCCCAGTGGGACCCGTAGTCGAGCAGCAGGTACTCCCGCCGCGGGTTGTTCCGAACCAGGATGACTCCCGCCGAGATCTCGCGCCCCATCGCTCCTCCTGGCCCTTTATACTCCGAAAGCTCGGTTCTTGCCAACCCGCTGGTGTCGGAAAAGGACTTGAAAACGGACGATTGGCAACGTTAGAGTGGCAGCCACGGGAGGGCATCGTGCGTCGAAAATCACCGACAGTCGGCCGGAAGGTCCCGCGGAGTTCCTTCGACCGGGACCGCCGGGAAATCCTGAAGCACGTCCAGAAGCTCCGGAAGATCAAGCCGGCAAAGGGACGGTAATGGTCCGGCGCGTCCTGTACTTGGAATCCGCGCGGATCGGGTTTCTGGAGGCCCTGGGATGGGGTCTTCGGACGGAGCGGTGGTGTTCCAGACCTATCACTATCGGCGCCAGGAGTTCTATCCGGACGAGCTGGAGGTGGGGGTCCGCTGTAAGGAGATCCGGAACCGAAGCTTCGTCCTGGAGTACGGGATCTTGCGGAAGGGGACCGATGCACTCATCGGCGATGTCAGCAGTGTCGTGGTCTGGCTGGACTACGACGCGGGGAAGGCGCTGGATATCGCACCGGGACTGCGACAGAGGGAGGGCCTCACCGGGACCTGAAAAGCGTTCGGTGGTTCGGGAGTTCGGGAGTTCGGGGGTTCGAGAGTACTACCGAACGCCCGAACCCTCGAACGGTCGAACGCCTTTGAGCTTCCTACGCGAACGGCGCCGGCCTTCCCAGCAGCCGCGTATATGCTTCCAGGTACTTCTCCCGCGTCTTGGCCACGATCTCTTTGGGCAGAGGCGGAGGCGGGGGCTTCTGCGGCCACTTGATGGAGAGCAAGTAATCGCGGAGGAATTGTTTGTCGAAGGAGGGCTGGGGACCCCCCGGTTTGTACTCGTCCCTGGGCCAGAACCGCGAGGAATCGGGGGTCAGCACCTCGTCCACCAGCGTCAGGGTCTCGCCGACCAACCCGAACTCGAACTTGGTGTCGGCCAGGATGATGCCGCGAGACTCGGCGATGGCCCGTGCCCGGCGATAGACCGTGAGGCTCAGGCCGCGGAGGCGCTCGGCCAGGTCCCCACCCAGATCCCGGACCATGTGGTCGAAGGAAACGTTCAGGTCGTGCGTGCCCAGTTCCGCCTTGGTCGCCGGGGTGAAGATGGGCTCCTCCAGCCGGTCCGACTCCACCAGGCCCTTGGGCAGGCGGATGCCGCAGACGCTGCCGCTCTCGCGATACTCCTTCCAGCCGGAACCGCTCAGGTAGCCCCGGACGACGCACTCGAAGGGTATGACCCTGGCCTTCCGGACCAGCATGGAGCGGTCGCGGAGGGTCTCGGCGTACGCCTGGCACGCGGGAGGGAACGCCGCCACGTCCGTGCTCAACAGGTGGTGGGGCGCCAGGTCAGCGATCTGGCTGAACCAGAAGGCCGAGATCTGGGTGAGGATCTTCCCCTTGTCCGGGATGGGGTCATTCATCACCACGTCGAAGGCCGAGATGCGATCGGAGGCGACGATCAGGAGTGCATCCCCCAGATCGTAGATGTCCCGGACCTTCCCTCGGCCTTTGAGTCTGAGGCCAGGGAGGGTCGTCTCGAAAAGCGCTGGTCCCATGAGAACCTCCATGTAAGAATGGAAGACGACGGTTCGTCGAGCGATTCTTCTCATCGTACCACATGGGCGCAATCGGCCGCAGAAAAATCATGCGGGTCAGGTCGGTCCGGCGGTCATTGGAGGAGGACGGGATGCGAGGTCGTTGCTGCCTCTGGTTCTGGTTTCTTCTCGTGGGAATTGCCGCCGCATCGCTCGCCTGCGCCCGGCTGATCGCCTGGCCGGACGCCGAGCCGGACCAGGACTTCCTGCGCCGCCATATCGCCTCCATGGAGGTCAAGCCATTTGATGGGGTTGTTCTGCAGGCGACGGTGCCCGGCCTGGAGGGAAGCGCGCGGGTCTTCACCTGGTCCGCTCTGGCCCGTCGCTACAGCGTGGAGGAGTTTCGTCCTGTGGTGGAAACCTTGCGGCAGGTCCCGTTCCGCCGTTTCCGGCACAATTTTCTCCGCGTCAATGTGAACCCGACGGATCGGCCCTTCGACATGTTCGACGGCGAGCCGTGGGACATCCTTGTCGGGAACCTCGTGACTGCGGCAGCCGCGGCGCGTGAAGCCGGGCTCCGCGGGCTGCTCTTGGACCCGGAGGCGTACGCGGATCCCGAGCCGGGCAGCCGGATCCCCCGGTTCAACGTCTTTGACTTCCGCCGGCGGAGGACGATACAGGAGTTTCCCGTCTATCGCCAACAGGCGTTCCACCGCGGGCGAGCCGTGGGCCGCGCCGTGACGGAAGTCTACCCGGGGATCACCCTCCTGCTGGCCTTCGGCCCCAGCGCAAGCTGCCTGGGACGTGACCCTCAACCGGAACGGACCTACGGTCTTCTCGGATCGTTCGTGGATGGGCTGCTGGCAGGCGCCGGCGGGCGTGGCACCGTGGTCGAAGGGTTCGAGTTTTCTTACCCGTATCGGTCCTGCGATCGCTTTCAGCAGGCCTACGCCTCCCTGCGGGGACCATGCCGGGAGCTTTCTCTGGATCCCCGGAGGTACGATCAATCGTTGGAGATCGGATTCGGCATCTGGCTGGACTACGATTCGGGAAGCACGTGTCAGGATCCGGCCGTGGCTGGACGTCCCTGCCGGTGGTTCGACCCGTCACTGTACCCGCCGGAGCGACGTAACCTCGTGGACCCCGAGCAATTCGCGCGGGCGGTGGGGGCGGCCCTGTCGGTCAGCGACGGCTACGTCTGGATCTACACGACCGAACCGAAGTGGTGGACGGAGGCGAACCCCCTTGGGGAGAATCTGCCGGAGGCCTATGTGCAGGCGTTGGCGCGGGCACGCGGCGCGGCCCCCCATGCGTGTCCACGGCCGGGCCCGATTCCGCCTGGAGGCGCCGTGCCCGAAAGCAATCGGTGACATCGAACGGGTGCCGATCGCGGGGAATGCGGAGGTCCGTTTTCATCCTGGGATCAGTGTGATAGCATACAGGATACCATGTGTCCCCTCGGGTTCCCTGCTCCGCAGCTCCGCCGGGTGCTCGCCCTGGCGGTCATCCTCGCCGTCCTGCTCGGCGCGCGACCCGTCCCGATATTCGGATTCATAGCCGACCCGGAGAAAGACCTCCCGTATCTCGACAAGCTGGAGATCTTCCAGCCCGGCGAGCCCAGCCTCCTGTACTCGGACCGGGACGAGCCCTTCGCCGCCCTGGCTCCGGAATTCCGGATCTTCGTCCCGCTGAGCCGCGTTCCAAAGCTGGTCCAGCAGGCCATCCTGGATACCGAGGATGCCCAGTTCTACCGGCATGGGGCCATCAGCCTGAAGGGGATGGCGCGCGCCGCCATCCGCAACCTGACGGCGGCCAAACTCAGGGAGGGGGGCAGCACCATCACGCAGCAACTGGCCAAGAGCCTGTTCCTCAGCCCGGAGCGAACGCTGACCAGAAAGTTCAAGGAGATCCAGCTCGCCCAGGAGATCGAGCGCCGGTACAGTAAGGACAAGATATTGGAGATGTATCTGAACACCATCTACTTCGGTGGGGGCGCCTACGGCATCGAGGCGGCCGCGCGGACCTACTTCAGCAAGTCGGTGGGGCAGCTCACGCTGGCGGAGGCGGCACTCCTCGGGGGCCTGCCCAAGGCGCCGAGCCTCTACTCGCCGTTCAACGATCTCAAGCGGGCCAAGGAGCGCCGGGACCACGTGCTGTCCCGCATGGAGAAGGAAGGACATATCAGCGCGTCCCAGGCCAGGGCGGCGATGCGTCAGCCGGTCACGCTGGCCCCCTTCTTCAAGGGGCGGGGCGGGGCGCCGTCCTTTGTGGACTTCGTGCGGAAAGACCTGGAGCCGCGGTTTGGACGGATGCTGCTGACCAAGGGGGGTCTCCGAATCTATACGACGCTGGACATCGAGATGCAGCGGGCGGCGACGGAGAGCCTGCGACGAGGCGTCGCAGAGACCGAGAAGGCACTGGCGGGCAAGCGGAAGGGCGTCGCCGCTGACCAGGCTGCCCTGGAGGGAGCCCTGGTGGCTCTGGATCCGGAGACCGGAGAGATCCGGGCCATGGTCGGCGGCCGGGATTACGGACGCAGCCAGTTCAACCGCGCGGTCCAGGCCCGCCGGCAGCCCGGCTCGGCCTTCAAGCCCTTCGTGTACGCTGCCGCCTTCGACCGGGGGTTCACGCCCGCCTCCCTCATGGACGATTATCCGACCAGCTATTCGATTCCGCAGGACGGACGCATGGTGGAGTGGAGGCCGGAGAATTTCGACCGGCAGTTCCGCGGGCCGGTCACCCTGCGGCGGGCCCTGGAGGAGTCCATCAACGTTCCGACGGTCCGCCTGCTGGAAGCGGTGGGGGTGGAGCCGGTGATTTCCCTGGCGCATCGCATGGGGATCACGTCCGATCTGCGGCGAGAGTACGCCCTGGCCCTGGGCGTCTCCGAGGTGAGTCTGCTGGAGATCACCTCTGCCTACGGCGTACTGGCAGATCGGGGGATGCGCGTCCCGCCCAGGGCCGTCCGCAAGGTGGCTTCGCCCAGCGGGGACGTGCTGGAGACGATCGACGCGACAGGGGAGCGGGTCCTTCGGGAAGAGGTGGCGTTTCTGGTGACCAACGTGCTACTGGGTGCGGTGGAGCGGGGGACCGCCAAGCGGGCCAGGATCCCCGGGCGGACCGTGGCCGCCAAGACCGGGACCAGCCAGGATGCTGCGGACATCTGGCTGGTGGGATACACGCCCCGGTTGGTGGCGGGGGTGTGGATGGGCTACGACCAGCCGCGCTCCCTGGGCTCCCACGAAAGCGCCGGACGCCTGGCGGCACCCGTCTGGGCGGACTTCATGCGGCGGGTGCTGCCGCAGGTCCCCGCGGAGACGGTGCCCATCCCCGAGGGCGTCTTCACTGCCAGCGTGAGCTGGCGGACGGGCCTTCCGACCGGCCCGGAGGACCCGGAGGCCATCACGGAATTCTTCATCAGGGGCGAGGTTGCCGCACCGGAGGCCCCGCCGCCGGAGGAGCCAGCCCCGGCGGCGACACTCCCGGTGGAGCCGGCGCCGGTACCGCCCCCGCCTCCCACCCAATCCGTCGCTCCCCTCCCCGAAGCCGCCGGACAACGCTGAGCGGGGCGTGAGACGGGAATCCCATTCCTCGAAACGTACCCACGGAGGACAGGATGAGCCTCGGGAAGAAGTTCCGGATCAAGCGGGTTGTGAACGAGGACGGCACGTGCCTGATCTGCGCCCTGGATCACGGAATGACGTCGCCGGCGTTTCTCTCCCCGCTGGCCGACACAGGGGCGCGTCTGCGCGAGGCCATTCGTGGCGGCGCCAACGTCATCATGATGAGCGTGGGGTTCGCCCGCCAGACCGTGGCCGAGTACCGGAAGGACGTGGCCTGGGCGATGATGCTCACCGCGTCGGCCACCGGCAGTACGATCCCGAACCAGATCGTCCGCATCGGCTCGGTGGAAGAGGCGGCCGCGTCGGGTGCCGACGCGGTGGTGGTCTTCGTGGCGCTGACGGGTCCCGAGGAGGCCCGGATGCTGGAGTACGTCGCCCGAGTGGGCGAGGCCTGCAACCGCTGGGGGATCCCCTTCATCGCGGAGGCGGAGTACCCGACGACCTACAAGGCGGTGGAGGAATTGCAGGGGGAGTACGGGTTCGACTACCTGATCCGTAACGCCAGGCTCTGCGCCGAGCTGGGCGCGGACATCATCAAGAGCAACTGGCCCGGGGATGCCCAGGGATTCGAGAAGATCGTCCAGGCCACGCGGCTTCCCACGGTGCTGGCGGGGGGTCCCCGCATCACCGAGGCGGAGCTGCTCCGGCGGATGGAGGCGGCCATGAAGGCTGGCGGGGTCGGCTGCTCCGTGGGGCGCAACATCTTCGCCCACGAGCATCCCGAGGCGATGACCCGCGCGCTCTCCCGGGTGATCCGCGAGCGGTGGCCGGCCACGCAGGCCCTGGAGGAGCTGGAGGAGGCCGTGGCCTCCCGCCGAGGGCCGTCCCGGCGCTAGGCGCCTGCTGGGCCTCCAGAGATATCAGGATCTTGGGATTCGCCAGCGAATTACTGCGCGCAGAAGCCGCCGTCGGCGATGATCTCGGTCCCCGTGACATACGACGAATCGTCCGAGGCGAGGAACAGGGCCACGTTGGCGATCTCGCGGGGGTGGGCGATGCGGCCCAGGGGGATCGAGTCTTCGAAGGACTTGCGCCTCTTCGGATCCTTCAGGTAGGGCGCCTGCATGGGGGTCGCGATGATCCCGGGATGGATGATGTTGCACCGGATGTTGTGCCGGGCGAACTGGATCGCCAGGGACTTGGTGAGGGAGATGAGGGCGCCCTTGGCCGAGGTGTAGGCGTCCTGGGCCACGGTGAACCCGCAGAGCGCAGAGACGGAGCCAATGTTGATGATGGATCCGCCGCCCGATCGGATCAGGTAGGGAATGCCGAATTTCGCGACGAAGAAGGGGCCCTTGAGGTTGATGGCCATGACCCGGTCCCAGTTCGGCTCTGTTGTCTCGGTCACGGACCGATCCCGATCCTTCCACAGGACGCCGGCGTTGTTGTAGAGGATGTGCAGGGCGCCGAATTTCTTCACCCCGGTGTCGATCATCCGCATGACGTCGCGCTCCACACCGACGTCCCCCTCCGCGAAGATGGCCTTGCCCCCGCGCCGCTCGATCCGCCGGACCGTCTCCAGCCCGGCCTTGGAGCTGATGTCTCCCACGATGACCCGGGCGCCTTCCCTGGCAAACAGGATGGCCGCCTCCCGCCCCTGCCCCATGCCGGCTCCGGTGATGAACGCCACCTTCCCCTTCAGTCGCATGAGAAAGACTCCTTTCGGAAGATGCAATCACAGATGAACGCAGATGAACGCAGATGTCCTTCTTCCGGAAAATGGAAGAGTTTGAATCGCTATCTGTGTCTATCTGTGTTCATCTGTGGTTCCAAGAATTAGGGTGCCTAGATTCGTTCGAAGTTCCGCATGAGCTCCCAGCAGGTCACTGCCCTGTCGTAGGCTTCCTGTTCCAGCCGGCCGGCGTGAAGGTAGTGCTCCACCACGTTGTCGCCGAAGGCCTCGCGGGCCACCTTGCTCTTCTCGAATTCGGCGATGGCTTCGCGCAGGG
>Ga0209343_10006217_pt1 | contig 14335 bp, 11 predicted proteins | sample RifCSPlowO2_02_FD_184026 | JGI IMG/M metagenome (GOLD analysis project Ga0209343, IMG submission 184026) | Groundwater microbial communities from Rifle, Colorado - Rifle CSP2_plank lowO2_0.2 (SPAdes) (version 2) | ecosystem: Environmental > Aquatic > Deep subsurface > Groundwater | place... | reverse complement strand
GGTGGTGCACAACGCGGTGGACACGGCGCACTTTTTCCCTGGTGATGAGGGACATGAATTCCTGCACCCGCGTGGGCTGATAGCGGGCCAATATTTCATTACCGTAGGTCGCATTGAGCCTCGAAAAAACCACGCCAGCATATTGCGCGCCTACGCCCGATTGAAAGGCACCCCGCCGCCGCTGGTCATCGTGGGCCAGCGAGACTTTGGTTATAGCGATTTTGAAGCCACGCTATCTGCCATGCCGCCCAGCCACCAAGTGGTGCTGTTGGCGGATGTTGGTGACTTGGAGCTGCCCGCACTTTGTCGGCATGCACTTGCCTTCATATACCCGTCATTGGCCGAGGGCTTTGGCATGCCGCCGCTGGAGGGCCTTGCCAGTGGCGTGCCCGTCATCACCTCTGCCACCACGGCCATACCCGAGGTGGTGGGAGACGCAGCAATGTTGATTGACCCCACCAAGGTAGAGGAGCTGACCCAGGCACTGCAGCAAGTCTGTTCTGACAGCGATCTGCGAGCCCGTTTGATCAGCAAGGGACTCGCACGCGCACGTCACTACACCTGGAAAAAGTCTGCGCAGGTGCAAGCGCACGCATTTCAACAGTACTTGGACGCCAACCCATGAAACGAAGTGCCATCAAAGTGTGGTTGGCCGTGTTGCTGACAAGCTACTTTAGTGCAGCGTTTGGCAGCGACTATTTAATTGGAACCTACTATTTTCCTGGTTGGACCACAGGAGCCAAGGGGCTGGAGTTCCCAGTGCCCTGGCAACCGATCCAAAAATATCCAGAGAAAGAGCCTGCCCTTGGCTGGTATTCAGACAATGACCCGGCCGTGCTGCGGCAGCAAATCACCTGGATGAAGGAGAGCGGCATAGGATTTGTGGCCTTCGACTGGTATTGGGACGGCAAGAACACCTACCTGGAGCAGGCGCTCAATGCGTTCAGGGCCTCTAAAACACCGGGGGACATGAAGTTCACCCTGCTTTGGGCCAACCACTACAAGTTTCCGGGGGGCATGCCGGAGTATCGGTTGATGGTTCGCTACTGGATTGCGCGTTATTTTTCCGACCCCGATTTTTTGAAGGTAGACGGTAAACCCGCTGTGTTTATCTTTGGCATAGATGCGTTTGCCGAAGCTGCCAAAACCATAGGGGTCAGTCCCACTGAGCTGGTGAACGTTGCGAATGCAATGGCACAGCAATCTGGCTTGCCTGGCATCTACTTTATTGGCGGCACGCCTGCGCTGGAGCATTGGGCCAATGGTGTAGCACCAGCGAGTGGGCTGTCGGCCCTGTCGGCCTACAACTACCACCGCGGGTATAGCGGTACAGCAGCCTCCGAAAACACCACCGGTGAAGGCTATCTCAGACTGGACAACGCTTACCGCCAAAACTGGCAGTGGCTGCTCAGCAAAGGCAAGCTTCCCTACGTCATACCGATGACTTCTGGTTGGGATATGCGCCCTTGGGGCGGAAGCAAAATTCCAAAAAACGATGCGTCCATTGCCTCACCCACGCAATTTGAAGCCCACTTGCGCGAAGCCAAACGCCTGATGGACGCCTACCCCGACAAAACCATGCGCATGGGTGTCATCTGCTGCTGGAACGAGTTTGGCGAAGGCTCGTACATCGAACCCACCCAAAAGGATGGGTTCAGCTACCTGGAAAAAATCAAGAAAGTCTTTGGCACGCCATGACCCTGAGAAGTAAAACCCTACGTATCCTCGGCACCCGCGGCGTGCCTGCTGCCCATGGCGGATTTGAAACCTTTGCCGAATATTTATCGCTCTATCTTGTCGCGAAAGGCTGGCGTGTGGTGGTGTATTGCCAAGATGACGGTGTGGGCCCTGTCTTTGAAGACACCTGGCTAGGCGTAGAGCGGGTGCATATTCCGGTAGCACAAGATGGCCCCAAGGGCACCATTGTGTTTGACTGGCAAGCCACGGCCCACGCCGCCAAGCACCAGGACCTGTGCCTCACCCTGGGCTACAACACCGCCGTGTTTTGTGCGCTGCTGCGGCTCAAAGGCATCCCCAATCTGATCAATATGGACGGTATTGAGTGGTCGCGCAGAAAGTGGGGCCCGGTGGCCAAGCTGTGGTTTTGGCTCAATGACTGGGCAGGCTGCTGGCTGGGCAACCACTTGGTGGCGGACCACCCGCAAATCAAAGTGCACCTGAGCTCGCGTGTGCGGGCCCACAAAATCACCATGATTCCCTACGGTGCAGACGCTGTCCGCACCGCGCCCACCGGACCAGTGACCACCCTGGGCCTGGAGCCGGGTAAGTTTCTGACCGTGATTGCCCGCGCCGAGCCGGAAAATTCAATCTTGGAAATAGTGAGCGGTTTTTCTGCCAAAGTACGCGGCATGCAGCTGGTAGTGCTGGGCAACTATGCCGAGGACAACGTGTACCACCGCGCCGTGAAAGCCGCCGCCAGCAGCGAGGTGCGCTTTGTGGGCGCCATTTACGACAAGACTGTGGTGCAGGCCCTGCGCTTTCACAGCGCGGCCTATGTGCACGGGCACCAAGTGGGCGGCACCAACCCGTCTTTAGTCGAAGCCTTGGGGGCAGGCAACGCCGTCGTCGCCCACGACAACCGCTTTAACCGCTGGGTGGTGGGGGACGGTGCCATGTATTTCAAAGACGCCCACCGTTTTTCCGACTGCATGGACACACTGATTCGACACCCCGACGCTTTGACCCGCTTGCGCCAGCACGGGCAAGCCCGTTACGGCGATGCATTCACCTGGGAGCATGTGTTGCAGCAATATGAATCTCTGCTTATCCACTATTTACCTTCTTAAATTTTCATCAAAATTGATAGCACCCTCCGCTTATTGCTAGCGGGCCAGACGTCTAAAATACCCTCAAAACAAGGGCCTACACCATGACCATTCTCGTCACCGGCGGCGCCGGCTTCATTGGCAGCAACTTCGTACTCGACTGGCTGGCCCAGTCGAATGAAGCCGTCATCAACCTCGACAAGCTCACCTACGCGGGCAATTTGCAGAACCTGGCCTCCTTGGCCGGGGATACGCGCCATGTGTTCGTGCAGGGCGACTTTGGCGATGCTGCGCTGGTGGCGCAGTTGCTGCAACAGCACCAGCCCCGCGCGGTGCTGAACTTCGCCGCCGAGAGCCATGTGGACCGCTCTATCCATGGCCCCGGTGAATTCATCCAGACCAACATCGTGGGCACCTTCCAGCTGCTTGAATCAGTGCGAGCCTACTGGGGAGGCCTGGACAGCGACGCCAAAGCCGCCTTCCGGTTCTTGCACGTCTCCACCGACGAGGTCTATGGCTCCTTGTCCAAAACGGACGACGCGTTCACCGAGACGCATCGCTACGAGCCCAACAGCCCCTACTCGGCCAGCAAGGCCGCCAGCGACCACCTGGTGCGCGCCTACCACCACACCTACGGCCTGCCGGTGCTCACCACCAACTGCTCCAACAACTACGGTCCCTTCCATTTCCCGGAGAAATTGATCCCCTTGATGATCGTGAACGCCCAGGCAGGCAAGCCCCTGCCGGTGTACGGCGACGGCCAGCAGATCCGCGACTGGCTCTACGTCAAAGACCATTGCAGCGCCATCCGCCGCGTGCTTGAAGCCGGCCTGGTGGGCGAGGTGTACAACGTCGGTGGCTGGAACGAAAAGCCCAACCTGGACATCGTGCACACCGTGTGCGCCCTCTTGGACGAACTCAAGCCCCGCGCCGATGGCCTGCCCTACCAGGAGCAAATCACCTATGTGACCGACCGCCCCGGCCATGACCGGCGCTACGCCATCGACGCCCGCAAGATCGAGAGCCAACTGGGCTGGAAACCCGCCGAAACCTTTGAGAGCGGCATCCGCAAGACGGTGCAGTGGTACCTGGACCACCCCGAATGGGTGGCCAATGTGCAAAGCGGTGGCTACCGCGACTGGGTCAGCAAGCAGTACGGCGCCGAGGCTGCAGCATGAAGATTTTGTTGCTGGGGCGCGGTGGCCAGGTGGGCTGGGAGCTGCAGCGCAGCCTGAGTGTGCTGGGCGAGTTGGTGGCGCTGGATTTTGATGCCACCCGTAACACGGACGGACTGTGTGGTGACTTCAGCGACCTGGGTGGCTTAGCCGAGACCGTGCGCCGTGTCCGGCCCGACGTGATTGTCAATGCCGCAGCCCACACTGCCGTGGACAAGGCCGAGAGCGAACCCGAGTTCGCCCGCACCCTCAACGCGCTGGCGCCCGGTGTGCTGGCCGCTGAGGCCGCCAAACTGGGCGCCTGGCTGGTGCACTACTCCACCGACTACGTGTTTGACGGCAGCGGCGACCAGCCCTGGCGCGAGACGGATGCAACCGCCCCTTTGAGCGTGTATGGCAGCACCAAGCTCGAAGGCGAACAAGCGGTGGCGGTCAACCCGAAACACCTGATTTTTAGAACCAGCTGGGTGTACGCGGCCCGGGGCGGCAACTTCGCCAAGACCATGCTGCGCTTGGCCACTGAGCGCGACGCGTTGACCGTCATTGACGACCAGATCGGTGCGCCTACGTCGGCCGAACTGCTGGCCGACATCACAGCGCATGCGATCCGAGCCGTCACACACCCTGCAGAAGGACAGCCAGAACTGGCAGGCTTGTACCACTGCGTCGCCGGCGGCGAGACCAGCTGGCATGGTTATGCGCGTTATGTATTGGCGCAAGCCCAAGCGCTGGGGACCTCACTCAAGGCCGGCCCCGAGCAGGTGCAACCGACCAGCACCGCCAGTTACCCCACGCCGGCGCAGCGACCTTTGAATTCAAGACTCGACACCACACGGCTACAAAATGCATTTGGGTTGACCCTGCCGCACTGGCAGCAAGGGGTGGCCCGCATGCTGACGGAGATTACAGGGAAACAATGAACATGACCAACACCACAACTGGCGCGACTCAACGCAAGGGCATCATCCTGGCCGGAGGCTCGGGCACGCGCCTGTACCCGGCAACCCAAGTGGTCAGCAAGCAACTGCTGCCGATTTACGACAAACCCATGGTTTATTACCCTCTGAGCGTGTTGCTGCTGGCGGGTATTCGGGAGGTACTGGTGATCTCCACCCCGCAAGACACGCCACGGTTTGAACAACTGCTGGGAGATGGAAGCCAGTGGGGCTTGCAGATCAGCTACGCCGTGCAGCCCTCTCCCGATGGACTGGCGCAGGCCTTCCTGATCGGTGAGAAGTTTTTGAACGGCGCCCCCAGCGCCCTGGTGCTGGGCGACAACATCTTTTACGGCCACGACTTTGCGGGCCTGCTGGAAAGCGCCAACACGCAAACCGTGGGCGCCACGGTGTTTGCCTACGCGGTGCAGGATCCCGAGCGCTACGGCGTGGTGGAGTTTGATACCGCAGGGCGCGCCATCAGCCTGGAAGAAAAGCCCCAAGCACCCAAATCGCGCTATGCCGTCACCGGCCTGTATTTCTACGACCGCCACGTGGTGGAGCTGGCCAAGCAGGTCAAGCCCTCGGCCCGGGGCGAGCTGGAGATCACCGACCTGAACCGAATGTACCTGGAGCAAGGCACGCTGGACGTGCAGACCATGGGCCGCGGCTACGCCTGGCTGGACACCGGCACCCACGAGTCCATGCTGGAGGCCAGCCAGTTCATCTACACCATCGAGAACCGCCAGGGCCTCAAGGTGGCGTGCCCCGAGGAAATCGTATGGCGCCAGGGCTGGATTGACGATGCCCAGCTGGAACAGCTGGCCCAGCCCTTGCGCAAAAACGGCTACGGCCAGTACCTGCTGCGCCTGTTGAACCAGAAGGTGTACTGATGCAAGTCACGCCCTGCGCCATCCCCGATGTGCTGTGCATTGAGCCCCGGGTGTTTGGGGACGAACGCGGCTTTTTCTTTGAGAGTTTCAACCAGCGCGCCTTCACCCAAGCCACCGGCGTGGACCTGCCCTTTGTGCAGGACAACCACTCCAAGTCGGCCAAAGGCGTGTTGCGCGGTCTGCACTACCAAGTGCAGCGCCCCCAGGGCAAGCTGGTGCGGGTGGTCACCGGCGAGGTGTTTGACGTGGCCGTGGACATCCGCCCGGAGTCACCCACCTACGGGCAATGGGTGGGCGAGATTTTGTCGGGCGCCAACAAACGCCAGCTCTGGGTGCCTCCGGGCCTGGCGCACGGCTTTGTGGTGTTGTCCGAGTCGGCCGAGTTCCTGTACAAAACCACCGACTACTACGCGCCGGAGTTCGAGCGCTGCATCGCCTGGGACGACCCCACGTTGGCCATTGCCTGGCCCGACTTGGGCGCCCCCCCGCAGGTGTCGCACAAGGATGCCCAAGGCGCGGCCTTCCTTAGCCTGCGCTGACCCCGGCCTCCAGCGCGTCCACAAACATCGCGGCCACATCGAAGCCGGTCTGGTCTGTGATTTCCTGAAAACAGGTCGGGCTGGTGACGTTGATTTCGGTCAATGAATCGCCAATCACGTCCAGCCCCACCAGCAGCAGGCCGCGAGCGGCAAGAATGGGGCCTAGCGCCTCGGCAATGGTCCGGTCCGGCGCCGTGAGCGGCTGGGCCACGCCCTTGCCACCGGCGGCCAAGTTGCCGCGCACCTCACCGCCTTGCGGGATGCGCGCCAGGCTGAAGGGCACCGGTTTGCCGCCAATGACCAGCACGCGTTTGTCGCCCTCGGCAATGGCGGGCAGAAATTTCTGGACCATAAGGGTCTGCGCGCCGTCCTTGTTGAGCGTTTCGATGATGCCGCCCAGGTTGAGGCCTTCGTCGCGGACCCGGAAAATGCCCATACCACCCATGCCGTCCAGCGGCTTGAGAATGATGTCGCGGTGCTCGGCATGGAAGCTGCGCACCGCGTCGGCATCCCGCGTCACCAAGGTCGGACCGATGAATTCGGGAAACTCCAGAATCGCCAGCTTTTCCGGGTGATCGCGCAGCGCACGGGGCTTGTTGAACACCTGGGCACCCTCGCGCTCGGCCTGCTCCAGCAGGTGGGTGGCGTAGAAGAATTCGCTGTCAAACGGCGGGTCTTTGCGCATCACCACCGCGCCGAAGTTTTTCACCGGCACCAATTCCGGAGTTTCCTGCGTGAACCAGAGATTCGCGTCGCCGGTGAGGGTGATGCGCCGCACCGTGGCCTGCACCACGCCGCCCCGTGCCCAGACCAGATGGCGCGGCTCGCAGGCCGCCACGTGGTGGCCGCGGCGCTGCATCTCGCGCATCATGGCAAAGGTGGTGTCTTTGTAGATCTTGAACGATTCCAGCGGGTCGGCAACAAACAGTATGTCCATGGGGGCTCACAAAAAAGAGGGGAATGGGGTCGGATCACCAACTACAGGCCCCAAGTGTCGCTGAACCTCAGCTAGCCGGGGGGATGCGGGGCTTTGCGCTTGCCATAGTGTTGCACCACCAGCGCCAGGGCGCCCGCCACCACGCCCCAAAAGGCCGAGCCCACGCCCGCCAACACCACGCCGCTCAGGGTCACCAGGAAGGTGATCAAGGCGGCTTCGCGGTGGTCGTCGTCTTGCAACGCCACGGTCAACGCACCACTGATGGTGCCCAGCAGCGCCAGCCCGGCAATGGCCGCGACCAGTTCCTTGGGAAAGGCGGTGAGCACGCCCGCAATGGCCGCACCAAACAGCCCGATAACCAGGTAGATAGCGCCGCAGGACACCGCAGCGGTGTAGCGGCGGGCCGGGTTGGCGTGGGCCTCCGGGCCCATGCAGATGGCGGCCGTGATGGCGCTCAGGTTGAGTGCAAAGGCGCCAAAGGGGGCCAGCAGCAGCGTGGCCACACCGGTGAGCGTAATCACTTTGGAGATGGGAATACCGCCGTCGCCGCCCGCCGCGCGTTGGTCACCATAACCACAGGCCTGGATGGCCGCCACCCCCGGCAGGTTCTGCGATGCCATGGTGACAATAAACAAGGGCAAGGCCAGACTGACCAGGGCCGCCACCGAGAACACCGGGCTGATCCAGACCGGCATGGTCAAGCCAAATGCAATGTCAGCCCGCGCAAAACCAGCGCCAGCAGCTACGAAAACAATAGCAACCGCCAGGGTCAGCGGCACGGCGTAACGTGGCAAAAAACGTCGTCCCAGCAAGTAACTCAGCAACATGGTCAGCACCAGCGGGCCGGCGGTCTGCGCCGCAGCAAACCCCATCAAGCCAAACCGTGCCAGCACGCCGGCCAGCAAAGCCGAGGCCAGCGCCACCGGGATGCGGTTCATCACCCGCTCGAACCACCCGGTCCACCCCGCCAGCGTGATGAGCAGGGCACAGACCATGAAGGCGCCCACGGCTTCGTGCATATTGAAACCACCTGCCATACCAGCCGTGGCCAGCACTGCCGCACCGGGGGTACTCCAGGCCACCATGACCGGCTTGCGCAGCCACAGCGAGGGCAGCAGCGTGCACAGCCCCATGCCCACGCCCAGGGCCCACATCCACGACGCCACCATCTCGGGCGTGGCGCCCAAGGCCTGCGCGGCCTGGAACACGATGGCCACCGAACTGGTAAAACCCACCAGCACCGCCACAAAACCGGCGGTCAATGCAGAGAGGCTGAGGTCTTTGAAAAAATGCATGGGTTTTTATGCGTTGGGGACAGAGCTACGCTTCGCTTCGGTCTGTCCCGCAAGAACACCCCTGATCAGTGGGGGACAGAGCTTGCCCGCTGCGCGTGGCTGCGGTCTATCCCCAAAGGTTTCAGATTTCAATTTTGGAGCCCAGCTCCACCACGGAATTGTTGGGCAGGTTCAGGAAATCGGCCGCCGCACTGGCGTTGTGGTGCATTTGCGCAAACAGCTTTTCACGCCAACGGGCCATGCCTTCGCCAATCGTGGGCACCACGGTGTCACGCGACAGAAAGTAGCTGGTGGACATGGCCTCCAGCTCGCACCCGCGCCCCTTGAGTTGCTGCAAAGCCTTGGGAACGTCAGGGTCGTTTTTGAAGCCGTAGTGGATCACGACCTGCCAGCAATCGTGGCCCAGCGCGTCAATTTCCAGCCGCTTGTCCAAGCCAATCCAAGGCGTCTCATGGTTGCGCACGGTCACAAACAGGTTGTTGGCGTGCAGCACCTTGTTGTGTTTGAGATTGTGCAGCAGGGCATTGGGCACGGTACCCACTTCGGCGGTGAGGAAAACAGCCGTTCCGTCCACCCGCACCGGTGGGCTGACGAACACGGCGTCCAGGAAGCTGGGGAGATCGATAGCATCGGCGCGCAGCTTGTCGTTGAGCAGACGGCGACCGTCTTTCCAAGTCAGCATGAGGGTGAAAATGGCTCCGCCAATCAGCAATGGGAACCATCCGCCATCCAACAGCTTGAGCAAATTGGATGCCCAAAACGCAAAATCGACGATGAAAAAGAAACCTGTGGCCGTGACGCACAACCACAGCGGGTATTTCCAACCATAACGAATCACATAAAACGTCAGCACGGTGGTGATCAGCATGTCCGTACAAACCGCAATGCCGTAGGCCGCTGCCAGGTTGCTGGAGGACTTGAACATCACCACCGCCAGCACAATCGTGACAAACAGCCCCCAGTTGACGAACGGCAGGTAGATTTGCCCGGTGTCTTTCACACTGGTGTGCAGCACCTGCAGGCGGGGTAGGTAGCCCAGTTGAATCACCTGTTTGGTCACGGAAAATGCCCCCGAGATCAAGGCCTGCGAGGCAATCACCGTCGCCATGGTCGCCAGCGCCACCAAAGGCACCAGAGCCCAGTCGGGCGCCATCAGGAAAAACGGATTTTTCACGGCTTCTGGATTCTGCAAGAGCAGCGCACCCTGGCCAAAATAATTCAGCGTGAGTGAGGGCATGACGACGAAAAACCAGGCCACCCGGATCGGTTTTTTACCAAAATGGCCCATGTCGGCGTACAGGGCTTCACCACCGGTGACACACAGCACCACCGCCCCCAAAATAATGAAGGTGGTTCCGGGATTGCTCCAGATAAAACTCAACGCGTAGTGCGGGCTGACGGCCCACAGGATTGCGGGGTTGTCCACGATGTGCGAGATCCCCAGGACCGCAATGCACACAAACCACACCACGGTAATGGGTCCAAAAAACTTGCCGATGCCGGCGGTGCCCCGCTTTTGCACAAAGAAGAGGCAAAACAGGATGACAAGCGTCAGCGGAATCACGTATTTCTTGAACGCGGGCGATATCACCTCCAAGCCCTCGACCGCCGACAACACCGAAATGGCGGGGGTAATAACCCCATCGCCATAAAATAGACAGGTTCCAAAAATCCCCACCAGCAACAGCACACGCCGCAATTTCGGCTTGTCCTTGACCGACTGGGACGCCAGCGCCAGCATGGCCACCAAACCACCTTCACCGTGGTTGTCAGCGCGCAGCACCAGCCCCACGTACTTGACGGACACAATCACCGTCAAGGTCCAGAAGAAGATCGACAGGATGCCGTAGACATTGGCCGGGGTAAAAGGAACATGGCCTGAGCCAAAGACCTCTTTGACAGCATAAAGAACACTGGTGCCGATGTCGCCGTACACAACACCGATGGCGCCTAGCGTGAGCGCTGAAAGAGACGATTTTGAAGCTGCCACAAGTTCACCCAGCTGTACTGTGCAGCCAGGGTCCATTCCATTTGGGATCGCTATTTTGCGCCCGCAGGCAAGGCTTGCAAACGTGAATTCGGCAAATCGTCAGGATTTCGGCGACGTGTTGCAGCGCAGCAACTGGCGTCCCCGATCCGACAGGAGGCGCCGCTCAGGCGTAGTGCTCGGCTTCCGGGTCGGTGGCTTCCATTTCATAACTGGCCGCCAACATGGCCAGGCGCCCGATCACGCCATACATGTAGAAGCGGTTCGGTGCACTGGCACCCGGCCGCACACCGGGCTGAGGTAAGTGCGTACTCTCGGCAAATGCCAATGGAACGTAGCTGGAGCCGGGGGCACTCAGGTTCTCATCGACCCCACGTTCCGCATGCACGCGGTAGAAGCCCCCCACCACGTAGCGGTCCATCATGTAGACCACAGGCTCGGCAACCGCGTCGTTGATGCGCTCGTTGGTGAGCACACCTTCCTGGAAAATGACATCGTGCACCTGCGCACTGCCTTGGGCTGCATCTTGCAGAGTGTGGGATTTTAGGTACAACGCGTCCAGCTCTTTGGCATCGCGCACCGTCATGGCACGCAGGCCGTGGCTGCCATTGTCGGCCTTGACCACGACAAAAGGCTTTTCCTTGATGCCGTATTCCTTGTAGCGCTTCTTGATTTTCCCTAACAAGGCATCCGCGCGGCTGCGCAGAATCTCCCGGCCAGCCTCGTCGTTCAGGTCAACATGGCTGCTTTTGTCAAACATGGGATTGATCAACCAGGGATCGACCCCAATCAGTTTGCCAAAACGTTTGGACACCTCTTCGTAGCACTTGAAGTGCGTGCTCTTGCGCCGGGTGGTCCATCCTGCGTGCAGCGGCGGCAGCAAAAACTGCTCATGCAAGTCTTCCAGAATGCCCGGCACACCGGCACGCAAGTCGTTGTTCAGCAAGATGGTGCAGGGGTCAAAGTCCTTGACGCCCAAGCGCCCCTGGTTGCGCACCACCGGCTCCAGGACGATGCTTTCGCCACTGGGCAAGGTGATCGTCGTGCTTTTCTTGAGGTCCGGGCTGATGGAGCCAATACGCACATTCAATCCCGCCATGTGGAAGATGCGCCGCAACTGCACCAGATTGCTCAGGTAAAAGCTGCTTTGGGCCTTGTTTTCGGGAACGATCAGCAGGTTGCGTGCCTCGGGGCAGATTTTTTCAATGGCGGCCATGGCCGCCTGCACGGCCAAGGGGAGCATGGCGGGCGTGAGGTTGTTCCAGCAACTGGGGAACACATTGGTGTCCACCGGGGCCAGCTTGAAACCGGCGTTGCGCACATCCACCGAACTGTAAAACGGCGGTGTGTGCTCCATCCACTCCAGGCGAAACCAACGCTCAATGGCGGGCATAGAGTCCAGAACGCGTTGCTCTAACTCGTTGATGGGCCCCGTGAGGGCAGTAACCAGATGCGGAACCATGCAGCGCTTTCTGAAAGGGGGCGAAAACCTAAGTATCCATGCAGCTTGGGGCGGCCCGCCCATAAATCAAGCTGGGCCAAGATTCAGGTGCGAACTTCTCCGTCGCCCAGCACCACGTACTTGAGCGAAGTCAAACCCTCGATACCCACCGGACCGCGGGCATGGAATTTGTCGGTGGAGATGCCGATTTCCGCCCCCAGCCCGTACTCAAAACCGTCGGCAAAACGGGTGCTGGTGTTGACCATCACACTGGACGAGTCCACTTCCCGCAAAAACCGTTGGGCGTGCATGTGGTCACGGGTCAGGATGGCGTCGGTGTGGTGGGAAGAGTACTGGTTGATATGGGCAATGGCCGCGTCCAGACCGTCCACCACCTTGATGCTGATGATGGGGGCCAGGTACTCCTCGTACCAGTCGCTCTCCTGCGCGGGCACCAGCTTGGGCGCCACCGTTGCTCCTGAATTCATAGCTGCTTGCGCAGTATCCACGGGGGCTAGAGCCTGATTTGATTGCAAAATTTCCAGGGATTCAGGGTCGCAGCGCATTTCCACCCCTTTGTCGGCATAAATGCGAGCCATCAGGGGCAAGAACTCCGCCGCCACGCCACGCGCCACCAGCAGGCCCTCGGCGGCATTGCAGGGGCTGTATTTGTGGGTCTTGGCGTTGTCGGCCACCTTGACCGCCATGGCGATATCGCAGGGATCATCCACATAGACATGGCAGTTGCCGTCCAGGTGCTTGATGACGGGCACCTTGGCGTCGCGGCTGATGCGCTCGATCAGGCCCTTGCCACCGCGCGGAATGATCACGTCCACAAACTGCGGCATGGTGATGAGCTGGCCCACCACTTCGCGGTCGGTGGTTTGCACCAGTTGCACGGCATCAGCGGGCAAGCCGCTCTCGGCCAAGGCTTGTTGCACCAGTTTGGCCAGCGCCTTGTTGGAATCGATCGCCTCGGAGCCTCCGCGCAAAATGCAGGCGTTGCCGCTTTTGATGGACAGGCTGGCGGCCTCGATCGTCACATTGGGACGGCTCTCGAAAATCATGCCGAACACCCCGATCGGCACCCGCATTTGCCCGACACGGATGCCGCTGGGCTGCTGGCGCAGGGCCGTGATTTCACCGATCACATCGGCCATGCCGGCCAACTGTTCACACCCCAGCGCGCAGGTTTCGATCACCTTGGGCGTGAGTTTGAGCCGGTCCACCATGGGCGCGGACAGTCCGGCGGCGATGGCGCGCTCAATGTCCTTGGCGTTGTCCACCTGCAGTTCTTGCACGTTCTCGCGCAGGAGGGTGGCCAGGCGGCGAAGCGCTATGTTTTTAGTAGCTGCCTGCGCTTTAGCCATCAGGGCGGAGGCCACTTTTGCCTGTGAACCCAGGGCCTGGGTGTATTCGGTGATGTTGATCGCGTTCATGCCTGCATTTTCGCATGCCAAACCGCTCGCCACCGCCCCGTTTCAGCGGGATCGGGACAGGGGCGAAGAACTGGCGGAGGTGGCCGCGCACAAAGCACACAGCTGCAGCGCCAGTTGGTGCAGCGCCTGCCAGCCCGACGCAGGCCAGTCGGACTGCTTCAAGCCCTTGACGATGCCGTCCACCACGTGGGCCGACTGCAGCAGCTCCGACAGTTGGGCGTCGCCCAGGCGCGGCAGCACGCGCTCGAACAGGCGCTCTTTGTTGCCCCAGATGCGCTGTTCGCGCAGCGCCATCGGCAGCGGCCGCCCCTGGCCCATGGCGTCTTTCACGCGTTTGAGGGCGCGGATGTCTTCACTCAGGGTGTAATGCACCAGCACTTCGGCCTCGCCCTCGGCTTGCAGGCCGTCCAGCATGCGCTGCACCCGCAGCGCCTGGCCGGCCAGCACCGCCTCCGACAGCTTAAACACGTCAAACCGGGCCACATTGAGCACGGCGCTCTCTACCTGCTCAAAAGTCAACACGCCCCCGGCCGCTGCGTCGACCGGAAACAGCAGCCCCAGCTTCTGGATTTCCTGGTGGGCGGCCAGCAGATTGCCTTCCACCCGGTCGGCAAAAAACTGCAATGTGCGCTGCCCGGCCTCCCCCGCCTCCACCCGCTGGCCCTGCGCCCCCAGGCGCTGGGCGATCCACTGCGGCAAGGCCTGGCGTTCGACCGGCTCCACCTGCAGGGCCACGCCCCCCCCCTCCAGCGCGATAAACCAGGCGCTGGATTTGGTCATCTTGTCCAGGCGTGGCAGCATCACCACGGTGAGGGTGGAGTCGTTGCCCTGGGCACTGTGCGCCAGTTGCTGCAAGGCCACGCTGCCGTCCTTGCCGGGTTTGCCGGAAGGGATGCGGATTTCGATGA